>Ga0315279_10008255_pt1 | contig 12649 bp, 10 predicted proteins | sample YL17G06_20_MG_FD_203694 | JGI IMG/M metagenome (GOLD analysis project Ga0315279, IMG submission 203694) | Sediment microbial communities from Yellowstone Lake, YNP, Wyoming, USA - YL17G06_20 | ecosystem: Environmental > Aquatic > Freshwater > Lake > Sediment | place: USA: Wyoming | collected... | reverse complement strand
CGGGCCACCTGGGCCGGCGGCGTCCCGGAGTACGCCCGGGGCGGATTGAAGGCGCTGGAAGCCTGGCTTTCCGACCAGGGCGTGAAGAACATCAACGCCATCAACGAGGCGTTGAAGAACGCCGCGCCGTGGTACGCCGCCTACGGCGTGCAGTCGCCCGCGGCGCTGGTCGCCTAAAACAAGTGACAAGTAGCCGGTCCACTAGTCGTCACTTGTCACTTGTCACTCGTCACTTCTGTACCAGCCAACTCGCGATCTCCGCGTCGCCCGCTGCCGCTTCCTTCACGAGCAAGGCCGCCTCCCTGCCCGCCGCCCGATAGGCGTCGCGCGCCCAGTCGGCCTTGAAGGCGGTGCCCGTATTGTGGATCAACAGCGGCGCGGGTGCGATCAGGGCGGTCGCGCTACGAAAGTCGCCGGCGCGGCGAATCAGCGGAATGAAGAGTTTCTCCAGGTAGGCAGCGTCGTTCTCGGTGTCGAATTGCCCGGCATCGGCGGCGGTGCGCGCCGCAAAATCCTGGGGCGCCAGCGGCCGCGCCAGCAGCACCCACAGCCCGGCGCGGTCCATCCCCACCAGGCTGACTTCCCCAAGCTCGACTGCCCCGAGCGGCTTAGCCCTGGCATCCTGCTGCAGTTGCTTTCGCCCGTTCAAGTAGGTAAGGGCGGTCAGAACATCCTGCACGCGCTCGGCATCATCGGTGCGGTTATAGGTGGTGAACATGCGATCGGACGTGTCGCGCGTGCCGCGGTGCTCGCCGGTCTGGAACGCGTCGATGCTGAAGACGGCGCTGCCCCGGCGAAGCAGCTCGGCAGCCAGCGGGGAGGAGCCGGCGGCATTCTTCCCGTCCGGATGCACCAGGAACACAACCGGCACCGGAACCGGCTTGCCGGCACGGCGCTTGGGCGGGAGCCACAGCGCGGCCGGGATGTGGTCGCCGCGCCCGCTGCGCCCCAGCAGCAGGTTCTCCACTGTAGCCGAGCTATTCACAGTCACCGATATCACGGCCTCCGCCGCCGGCGGTACTCGAGCGGCCAGCGACTGCCGCAGCGCCACGCCCATCACCTCGCGGAAGCGCGCCAGACCGGCGGCGTCGGCGGGCTTCAGTGCCGCCAGTTGCCGCTCTGCGACGGCGATGCGCTGCTCGGCCAGCGTCTGCTCAGTCACGCCCGGCGGGCGCTGACGTCCGTAGAACACCAGCATGTCGCTGGGAAAGTCGACCCGGACGTTGCGCTCCTTGAAATGCGCGGCGTCCTTGTCGGCCAGCACCCACTGGCCGAAGAAGGCATACATGGCCTCGCGGCTGTCGCGGTTGTAGTTGTGCGGCGCGTTGAACTGCCGCATCTGCACCTTGTCCTCCGCGCCCAGCAGCCGGTAAATGCTCTGGATGGCGGGGAATTCTTCCTTGGGTGTGTTCTTGGTCCAGTCGCCGGTTGCGGCCACCATCAGCAACGGCCGCGGCGCGGCCAGCGCCCCGACCTCGACGTTAAACGTATCCAGGCGGAGGTTGGCGGCGTTTTCGCAATTCGAGCCGCCCTGCATGGACGCCGAGATCATGTTGACGGGGACGGCGGCCGCGATGCGGTCATCGACGGCGGTCAGCAGGAACGTCTGCGTCCCGCCCCCCGACGCGCCGGTGGCCACCAGGCGCTTGCCGTCCACATCGGGAAGCGACTGCAGAAAATCCAGGCCCCGGATGCTGTTCCACAACTGCAGGCCGAGCACGTTGACGCCCCACAACTGCTCGCGCTTGCTCCCGAACTGGTGGGAGATCTGCTGGCTGTCGTTGTAGCCGACCATGTCCGGCGTGAACACCACATAGCCCTGGCGAGCCAGGTTGATGGCGCGCGCCGGGATCGAGCCGACTTCGTCGTGGTGCAGCCGGCCGTAGGCCCAGTGCCCGTGCGGGCTCCAGACGCCCGGAAACGGCCCCGGGCGCTTCTCGGTGGGAATTGGCCGGTACAGGTTGCCGGTGCAGTAGAACCCCGGATAGCTCTCGAAGTAAGCCTTTTCGATCGAGTAGCCGTCGCGCGCGAGTTTGTCGAACACCTGCGCGTTCAGCGGCGTGCGCTCCGGCATCGGCCACAACCCCGCGGACATCAGCACCTGGCGGCGCAAATCCAGCGCCCGCGCTTCCCAGGCCTCGCGGCTGGGGTAGGGCTTGAAATCGAGGTGCGTGTTGGTGTTGCGCACCTGGAACCGCGCGTCTGCGTCGGGTATCTGCTGCGCGTAGGCGATGGCAGCGAATAGCAATGTCAGGGCAATGACAGTCTTCATAGCGGTGAATTTCACCACAAAGTCACGAAGAACACAAAGGGCACAAAGTAACCCTTGCTTTTTTACGAGGATTTTCGGAATGTCTTGAGTGTGTTTCAACGCAGAGGCGCAGAGCACGCAGAGGCACCGAGAGAGCTTCCTCTGCGTTTTCTCTGCGTCCTCAGCGTCTCTGCGTTGAACCCTCGGTTACGGCGATAGCTGTCCTCGTGAGTTCGATGTGAAAGCACTGGTTACCGGAGCGACGGGCTTTATCGGGCGGCGGCTGCTTCCCTGGCTGATATGGCCGGCGGTGCTCACCCGCGACCCGGAGCGCGCCAGAACCGCCCTGGCCAATGTCGAGCTACACCGCTGGGAGCCGGAGGCCGCGCCCCCGCCCGCCGAAGCCTTCCGTGGGGTCGATACCGTGTTCCACCTGGCGGGCGAATCGGTGGCGGCCGGCCGCTGGTCCCCAGCGAGAAAGCAGCGGATTCGCGACAGCCGGGTGCTGGGCACGCGCCACCTGGTGGCCGCGTTGGCAGCGCTGAAGGAGCGCCCCGCCGTCCTGGTCTCCGCCTCGGCCATTGGCTACTACGGCGACCGCGGCGATGAAGCACTCGACGAGGACGCTCTGCCCGGCAACGACTTCCTCGCCGGCGTCTGCAGTAAATGGGAGGCGGAGGCGAACCGGGCGGCCGAGTTGGGCATCCGCGTGGTTACGCCGCGCATCGGAATCGTGCTCGGAAAAGGCGGCGGCGCGCTCGAAAGAATGCTCACGCCGTTCAGGCTAGGGCTGGGCGGCCGCCTGGGCTCAGGCCGCCAGTGGATGTCCTGGATTCACATCGAGGACCTGATCGGGCTGCTGCTCTATGCCGGCCCAAGGCATATCAGCGGGCCGATGAACGCCGTGGCACCGAATCCGGTCACCAACCGCGAATTCACCAGAGAGCTGGCCTTTGCGTTGCGCCGGCCGGCAATTCTTCCTGTTCCGGAATTTGCGCTGAAGCTGGCCTTCGGCGAGATGGCGGGTGTGCTGCTGGCTTCGCAGCGCGTCGTGCCTGCTATCGCCCAGCGCACCGGCTATCGCTTCCAGTACCCTGAGATTTCCGCCGCGCTGGGTGAGGTCCTCAGTGGGCAGTAGGCAGTAGGCACTAGGCACTAGGCAGTAAGCAGCCACCTCCCTGCCTACTGCTTACTGCCTACTGCCTACTGTTACGTCCCGGCGCGGCCCGCCTCGGAGAGGGCTTCCACGCCCGGCAGCTTCTGCCCGGACAGAAACTCCAGGGAAGCGCCGCCGCCGGTGGAGACGTGTGTGATCTTGGAAGTGAGTCCGGCCTTGGCCAGCGCCGCCACCGAATCGCCGCCGCCCACGATGCTCAGCGCGCCGGACTGGGCCACGGCCTTGGCGATTTCCATCGTGCCCTGGGCGAAGTCATCGATCTCGAACACGCCCATGGGGCCGTTCCATACGATGGTCTTGGCCTTGGCGATTTCGGCCGCATAGGCGCGGATCGTGGCCGGGCCGATGTCCAGTCCCATCCATCCGTCGGGGATGGGCTCGGGGGCGGCCACCACGCGCTTCTCCGCCCCGGCTTCCATCCTCTGCGCAGTAACGTGATCGGTGGGCAACAGCAGCTTGAAGCTGCGCTGCTTCACCTCGCTGAGCACGCGCCGCGCCAGGTCCAGTTTGTCGGTTTCCACCTTCGAGCCGCCCACGCCGCGCCCCTGGGCCTGCATGAAGGTGTAGGCCATGGCGCCGCCGATCAGCAGCGTGTCGCAGATTTTCAGCAGGTTGTCGATCACTTCAATCTTGTCGGAGACCTTCGCCCCGCCGAGGATCGCGACATAGGGGTGATCGGGGTTGGAGATGGCCCGGGTCAGGTAATTCAGCTCTTTCTCCATCAGCAGGCCGGCGGCCGCCTGGGAAACAAAATGGGTGATGCCCTCGGTGGAAGCGTGGGCGCGGTGGGCGCTGCCGAAAGCGTCATTCACGTAAACATCGCACAGCGCCGCCAACTGCTTGGAGAAGCCCGCATCGTTGGCCTCTTCCTCGGGGTGAAACCGAAGATTTTCGAGCAGCAGCACGTCCCCGTCCTTGAGCCCCTTGGCCAGGGCCTCGGCTTCCGGCCCAACGCAGTCCGGGGCGAAGCCGACGGGCTTGCCGAGCAATTCGCTCAACCGGCCGGCGGCCGGCTTCAGGCTGTACTTCGGGTTCACCTTGCCTTTGGGGCGGCCCAGGTGGGAGGCCAGCACCAGCCGCGCGCCCTTTTCCACAGCCAGGCGCAGCGTGGGCAGCGTCTCCCGAATGCGGGTGTCGTCGGTCACCCGCTCGCCGTCGAGCGGCACGTTGAAGTCGACGCGCACGAACACCCGCTTCCCTTTCAAATCGAGATCGCGAATCGAGAGTTTTGCCATGATCTTCTCTCCGCTAGGGGCTAGGGGCTAGGGGCTAGGGGCTAGGGACCAGGGGTTCGGAGGCTCCGGGATTGATTCGTGCCTGAAGCGATTTCCGCAGCCCCCGAATCATCTTCCCGATTTCGTCTGACTTCAGGAGAAGCTCATCCAGTCTTGCTTGCTCCAGATAATTCAGCCGCGCGGCCAGTATCAATTGCGTCTCCACTTCCGCCAAGGAGCCCGCCGCGATCGAGAGGGAATGCAGGAATTCCCTGGTCGACTGCCTCGCATGCCCTTCCGCGATGTTCAAAGGAATCGAGCTCACCGCCCGGCGGACCTGCGCTGTCAGGGAATAAACCTCCTCCCTGGGGAACAGCAGGGTGATTCGGTACAAGTCCTCGGCGAAATCGATGCTAATCTGCCAGACGCGGAGGTCGCGGTGGCTCCTAACTGGCACTTCTCCCTCCGATCACAAGCCAGCCCTATCCCCTAGTCCCTAGTCCCAAGCCCCTAGTCCCTAGTTCTCGGTTTACAGCCCCTTGGCCGCCATGAAGCTGATCAGGTCCACCATGCGGCACGAGTAGCCCCACTCGTTGTCGTACCAGGAGATGACCTTCACGCAATTGCCGCCAATGACACGGGTCAGCGGGGCATCGAGGATCGAGGAGCGCGAATCACCGCGGAAGTCGATGGAAACCACCAGGTCCTCGGTGACGCCGAGAATGTCCTTCATGGGTCCCGCGGCGGCCGCCTTCATGGCCGCGTTCACTTCCTCGGGCGTGGTCTTCTTCTCGACCCACACGGTCAGGTCCACCACCGAGACGTTGGGGGTCGGGACGCGCATGGCGAAGCCGTCCAGCTTGCCCTTCAGCTCAGGGATGACCAGGTGCACGGCCTTGGCCGCGCCGGTCGAGGTGGGGATCATCGAAAGCGCCGCAGCCCGCGCCCGCCGCAGGTCCTTGTGCGGCAGGTCCAGCAGCTTCTGGTCGTTGGTGTAGGAGTGGATGGTGGTCATAAAGCCGTTGACGATGCCGTAGCTGTCTTGCAGCACCTTGGCCACCGGCGCCAGGCAGTTGGTGGTGCAGGAGGCGTTGGAAACGATGTGGTGCTTGGCCGGATCGTACTTGTCCTGGTTCACGCCCAGCACGATGGTCAGGTCCTCGTTGCTGGCCGGCGCCGAGATAATGACCTTCTTCACCGGACCGCGCAGGTGCTGGCGGGCGGCGTCGGCCTTGGTGAACAGGCCGGTGGATTCGACCACGATCTGCGCGCCCACCGACTCCCAGTCGATCTTGGCGGGATCGCGCTCGGCGAACACGCGAATGCTCTCCCCATCAACCTGGATGCAGTCGCCCGCCGCTTTGACCTCGTGCTTGAGGTTGCCGAGCACCGAGTCGTACTTCAACAGGTGTGCCAACGTCTTGGTGTCGGTGATATCGTTGGCCGCCACATACTCGATGTCCTTGTTGCCCAACGAGGCCCGGACGATGTTGCGGCCGATGCGGCCAAAACCGTTAATCCCTACCTTGACTGCCATAAATCTCCTCCACGATTGAGTGAATACTCTTCATGGTAACAGGCAAGGCGCCGGCCTGAAAACAGAAAAGAAGCGGACAAACGGCTGGGTGCTCAGTGCTGAGTGGGCTGCCTACTGCCTCCTGCTTACTGCCTACTGTGGCTTCGTCGGCGCGTCGGGCGGCAGCGGCTGGGCGCGCCCGGCCTCGGTTTCGGCCACGCCCGGCTGATACTCGCCCACCTTGATGACTTCGTCGCCCTGAAAGGTGATGATGGTGATCCTGGCGGGGGCCGTGCCGTAAATCCAGTCCTCCGTCTCGACACGCCCCTTGCGCTGCCGCTCCTTGCGGTCCGGGCGGCCCTTGGCGGCCAGCACCATATCCCGGTCCATGCCCACCGTCACCTGGTGGTTCGTGATGGCTTCCTGAATCTCCTTGGGCAGCGTCTCGGTGTAAATGACGGTCGGCGAGCGGCGCGCGAAATCCAGCGCCGGGGCCAGCATCTGCTTCACCTCGTCCACGGTCAGGTCCGGCACCTGCCCGGGGAAGTTCAGCTCGATGCTGGAGCCGATGACGGGCGCGGGCTGGTTGGGGTCGCTGCGGGTCACCGTGGGACCGCCGCCCATGCCCACCTGCACCCCCTGGTACCATTTGCGCTTCCTCGGCCCACCGTTGATCTCAAACACCATGGAGCTCTTGCGGAAGTCGATCTTGGTGATCTGGACCACCTCGCCGGGCCTCACCGCCGTCCCGTTGCCGATGGTGCGGCGTTGCAGTTCCTGCTCATCGACGTTGCCGTCGGAACTAAGCGGCAAGCCCCGGTCTCCCAGCGGCAGGGGCTTGCGAAGCGTGGCGCGTTCGGCCAGCAGCCCGCGGACAATCCAGATGCGCGACTGCTCCCGCAGCGGCCGCTGGGCCTGTGATTTCGCCTGACCCTTTTGCTCGCCGGGCTTTTCCTGAGCGATGGCCTGGGCCAAACCGGCCAGTGCCAGCCAGCCAAGAAGCAGCGCGATTTTATGCAGGGTCTTCATCAAACCCGCGTTGCCCTATTGACGCCCAGTCAGCCCGTGCAGTTTCCAGCACCGTGAAAGAGCGCCGCAACAGAGCCGCGACCGTAAGGGAGCGGACCGCCCATCCGCGTTTGGCAAGCCTGCTCAGTGTGGTCCGCTCCCTTACGGTCGCGGCTCTGTTGCCCCGCGGTCACTGTTCCGCAGCAGGAACGCCAGAATAGCCGCCCCGATCACCGCGGTGGCCGTCAGGCTGGCCTCCGGGCCGTACCCGCCTCCCTGAAGCCACTCCGGCCCGCCGAGGCGCGCCGACCAGGGCAATGCATCTATTGTAATGCCGCTGACGGGGAGGCCGGAAGCGCCTTCAGAGAAGTTCCAGCCCCAGTGCAGGCCGATGGGCAGCCACAGCCGGGCGGTCTTCAGATAGGCAAGCGAAAACAGAATGCCCACCAGCGCGGTATTGAGGGCGCCGGGGATGCTGGCGTGCGGGTTGCCGCTGTGCACGGCCCCGAAAGCGGCGGCCAGCAGCAGGACGGCCGCCGGCGCGCCCATGACCTCGATCAGCCTCTGGAAGGGGTAGCCGCGAAACAGCAGCTCTTCGTGCAGCGCACCCAGCAGGAAGATGCCGAGAACCGCAGCCAGGCGGAGCGCGCCGCGCCCGACGCCCGCCGGGCCGGCCTCGTAGCGTAGATGCCCGCTGACGCCCAGGACCAGAACAATGACGCCGATCAGCGCCGCGCCCAGAACAAACCCGCAGGATAGTTCCGCCAGCCAGCCCGGCGCCCGGCCCAGGCCGATGTACGCGGGCGGGCGGTCGTCCAAGCCGGCCAGCAGAAGCAGCGTTGCCGCCAGCACCGCCGTCAAGCCGGCGGCGACGGTCTGCAGCATCGTCCCGGTCGCCGAGGATACCGGCAGGCTGCGCACCAGCGGAACGGCCACCCACGCCGACAGCAACACGAAGCACAAATAGAGCAGGATGAAGATGCCGAACCGAAGCGCGGCGTTCAGGCGAGTTTGGCGGGTCAGCTCCAATTCCGAAATCTGCGACATCTGCGTAATCTGCGGATCGGTTCCCTCCCGCCCTGCGGGATGGTCCGTGTTCATCCGTGGCGAATCATCCCGGCCCAGGCCCACTACCTCGGCGGGCGGGCCAAGGAGTTGATGTATTCCTCGATGTTGGTGTAGCCGCCGCGGCTCCTGGCGGCATCCGACGGGTCGCGTGGATTCAGGCCGTGGGCGATTTCCCAATCGTCGGGCATGCCGTCGCCATCCGTATCCTTGGGTGGCTGCGCGCCGCGGTACTCGGGCCAGCCACCCACCTGCCGCTGGGAATCGATGGTGGACCCGGCGCCGTTGCGGACGTCGGCCACGATGCGCCGGTCCACCGCATCGCGGATGGGCAGCACCGCGCCCGCTCCCTCCAGCACCACGCGGAGCGCTTCCTCGGCCGAGATCGTTCTGACCTCGGGGACAGTAAACGGCGCCTGGACAAAAACCACCGGCTTGCGGCCTTCGCTCCCTGCCTTGCGGAACAACCCGGCCGGCAAGCGGGTCATCTCCGGATGTCCAACGACGATGTTGCCGGCCACGTAGAATTTCAACTCGCTCTTTTCCGTGGGGCCGAAAATGCCATCCTTCAGGCGGCTGCTGGGCCCGGGCTTGGTGTAATTCGCCACATAGTTGACCTGCATCACGTCGCCGACCACGGAAGCCCCGCCCTGGTTGTAGATAACGTTGTTGCGCACGTCGAAGACCGGGAAAGGCGGCTTGTCGTAATTATCGCCCAGCCGGGGATTCCGGCCGGGGTTATGGGCCCACAGATTATGGTGGAGGGTGAGGCCGCCGGCCGCGCGCACCAGCGAGCCGTAGCCGTGCGGGCCCTTGTGATGCACGCTCTTGTTCAGCCCTTCCGCGATCAGGCACCACTGGACCGTAACGTCGGAGATGCCGCCGCTGGGCGACAGGTTCTCGTCCACCGCCCAGCTTGCCGAGCAATGATCGACAACGACGTTTCGCGCCGCGCCGCCGACGCCGATGGCGTCCACCTCCTTGCCGGAGATATCCCCGGGCCGGCTGCGGATGTAGCGGACCACGGCGTCGTGGGTTTCGATCGAGAGCGTGTAGCCCCGCAGGCAAATTCCGTCGCCCGGCGCCGTTTGCCCGGCGATGGTGAGGTACGGCTCCGCGATCCGGATGCTGGTCTTCAGATCGATGATGCCGGCCACGCGAAAGACAACGATGCGCGGGCCTCTGGCCTGGCAGGCGGCGCGGAAGCTCCCCGGGCCGGCATCCTCGAGATTGGTCACCAGCAACACCTTGCCGCCGCGTCCGCCCGGCGTGCTGGCGCCAAAGCCCTCGGCGCCGGGAAACGCCGGCATCTCGGCGGCCCACATCTTCACCACAAAGGCACAGAGAACCGAAAGAACACAAAGGACGGCCGCACCTGCAACCGCCACGCTCCTGGCCGATGGCCTGCTTCGCATTGCTCGCATCCTCTCCTCCAACAACATACAAGCCGCCGATATTATCGCAGGCCGCAGGCGACAGGCTACAGGTGAATGCGCCGGCTGTGTACCCTGCCCCGATTTGCTGGTAGTCTATTCCGGACTGTCAGGGTGCAGAAACGGAAATGGGACGCAGATCAACGCAGATGAACTTGGACCAGCACAGCCGGAACCAACAGAGTGGCGAGTGCAAGACGGGGGCCGGCGAGACGCCAGCGCTCCATAGGCGGCCGTTTATGGAGCGCTGGCGTCCCGCCGGCCCCCTGGTCGGGCCTGCATTTCGCCGCTGGAAAAGCAGTGAATGGTACGACTGTTACGCAGATCGAACCGTCAAGTCTGCGTGTACGTGACCTGATCCGCGTCCCGCAGTGGGGGGTGAGCGATGGCAGAGGCAATCACACGAAGAAGCTGTTTGCTGGGCGGCGTGGCGGCGGCCACGCAAGCGCTGGCCGCGCAGGTTCCCGGCCCCCGCGCGCCGGCCGGGCGCCCGAATATCTTGTGGATCCTGGCCGAGGACATGAGCCCGCAACTCGGCTGCTACGGCGAGCCGCTGGTCCAGACGCCCAACCTGGACCGCCTGGCCCGCCAGAGCGCCCGGTTTACGCGCGCGTACACGGCGGCGCCGGTCTGCTCCCCGAGCCGCTCGTCGATGATCACCGGCATGTACCAGACCAGCATCGGGGCCCACAACCATCGCACCATTTTCAAAAAAGAGCTGCCGCCCGGCGTGCGCACCGTGCCCGAGTGGCTGCGCGACGCCGGCTACTTCACCGTGCTGTGCGGCGTCGGCCCCAACAAGAAAGACAACAAGCAGTCGGGCGCCAAAGGCTCCGGGAAGACCGACTTTAATTTCCTGGTCAAGAAGCCGTTCGACGGGTACGACTGGGACCAGCGCCAACCGGCCCAGCCTTTCTTCGCGCAGTTGTCGCTGGCCGAGAGCCACAAAGGGTACGGCTGGCCGCTGGCGCGCAAGACCATGCCGCGCATCGACCAGTCGCGTCTCAAGCTGCCGCCCTACTGGCCCGAGCACCCCATTGCCCGGGACGAGTATGCCAACTACCTGGAAGCCATCGAACTGGTGGACAGCTACGTCGGCGAAATCATGAAGCGGCTGGAAGAGGAAGGGCTGGCGGACAACACGCTGGTTTTCTTCCTCGGCGACAATGGGTCCTGCACCTTCCGCGGCAAGCAGTTCCTGTACGAGGGCGGGATACACGTTCCGCTGATCGTGCGCTGGCCGGGACACGTGGCGGCAGGGGCGGTGCGCGAGGACATGATCAACGCCATCGACCTGGCGGCCGCTTCGCTGGCCGCGGCCGGCGTGGAGCGGCCCAAAAGAATGGAGGGCCGCGATTTCCTCTCGCCGGGGGCCCACGGCCGCGATCGCATCTTCGCCGCCCGCGACCGCTGCGACATCGCCATCGAGCGCATGCGCTGCCTGGTCGAGCCGCGCTACAAGCACATCCGCAATTTCCTCCCCGGCATCCCTTATATGCAGGCCAACCCTTACAAGGAGAAGCAGTACCCCACCTGGAACCTGGTCAAGCAACTGAAGGCGGAAGGGAAGCTGACGCCCGAGCAGGCGCTGTTTGCCGCCGACCACAAACCGGTCGAAGAGCTGTACGACCTCGAGAACGACCCGCACGAGGTAAGGAACCTGGCCGCCGATGCGGCACACAACGAGCGGCTGCGGGCCATGCGGAAGTTGCTGGACGAATGGATCGAGCAGACGGGCGACCAGGGCCGGATCATGGAGGATCCCGTTCCGATTTACGAGAACTACTTTGGGAAACCTGCCGCACCGACTGTGCCGCGACCGTAAGGGAGCGGTGACGCCGGCTGGCAACCGCTCGCTTACGCTCGCGGCACTGTTGCGGCCGGTTGGCCAAGGCCCGCCGGAATCAGGCGCTCCACCAGAACAATATCCACCCAACGGTCGCCCACACGTCCGTGCTTCTCGAGCACGCCAACCTCGCGAAAGCCAAATGAGCGGCACAGCCGGCGGCTGGCCTCGTTGGAGGAGAATATCCGGCCAATAATCTTGTAATAGCCGCGCTCCTCAGCCAGCCGGATCAAGGCCTCCATCAAGATGCGGCCGAGCCCCTGGAAGCGGTCGCCGCGGCTGACGTAGACGGAGGCCTCTTCGACCCCCGGCGGCGCTTCCCGCTCCGGGATCAGCGAGGCCCAGCCCAGCACCGTCTCGCCCCACTCCGCGGCCAGGATGTGATGGTCCGGGGCGCACATCAGGGCCAGAACCTGTTCCGCGTTGATCAGCCGCATGTCGAGCTTGGCGTGACCATCCCGGATGCCTTCGTTGTAAATCTCGGCGATGCGCGCGGCGTCGGCCGGCCGCGCCACGCGGACGTTCCATTGTGATTGCATGTCAGCAGGTGTTAGGTGTTAGGTATTAGGTGTTAGGGGAGGCGCCAGACACAGAACCTGGCACCTGACACCTAACACCTGACACCTAAGCTTTCAACGCGTCGAGCACGCCGCGCATGTAGGAAAACGATTTCTGCATGCCCACCAGCGGCGCATCGGCGTTGATCTCGTACTCCAGGTTCACGTAGCCCTGGAAGTTCATTTTCTTCAGTTGCTTGAAGATGGCCACCACCGGCATCATGCCGTCGCCCACGTCGCACTGGCTGCCGCTGACCATCAGGTCGGCCAAGTCCTTGATGTGGACATCGAGCAGGCGGCTGCCGGCGTCGGCCAGGGCCTTGACCACGTCTTTCCCGGTCCGGGTGGTATGGCCCACGTCCATGCACAGGCCCATGCGGGGATCGCGCCCCTGCACCGCCTCCAGCACGTCATACGGCGACGGGAAATGCTTGTCCTCGGGGCCGTGGTTGTGAATGGCCGCCTTGATGTTGTATTCCTTCACGAACTTTTCGATGCGCGGCACCGTCTCCTTGGTCGGCGCAATCACCATCAGCGGCATGCCGGCCGCTTTCGCATACTCGAAATACATGCGCATGTCGG
>Ga0315279_10008253_pt1 | contig 12654 bp, 13 predicted proteins | sample YL17G06_20_MG_FD_203694 | JGI IMG/M metagenome (GOLD analysis project Ga0315279, IMG submission 203694) | Sediment microbial communities from Yellowstone Lake, YNP, Wyoming, USA - YL17G06_20 | ecosystem: Environmental > Aquatic > Freshwater > Lake > Sediment | place: USA: Wyoming | collected... | reverse complement strand
GATTAGGAATCGTTCCAATGCACCAGAGTGCTACAAAAACAACGATCGATATTTCACTCAAGAATCTCGACGCTAGAGGCGCAATCGCCGCAAGAACCAGGAGCAGTATCTGCAAACCGTAGTCCCGGTTCAACTCATTGCGATACCGGGCTATCCAAAATACGCAACAGCACATGCGCTGAGTGGGCATGGCATGCCGGAACGAAGCTGTCCGCTCAGGCTACGATGTGCAATTGATGGGCGCATTCTATGCTCTTAGCCTCTAAGGCTTCTCACAAGGAAAATGTCGCAATGAGCGGCAAATGGGGAGCCAAAGAGGCGGCAAGATCACTGTAGAAGTGCCTCGCATTGGCTGGTGGGCAGGCTAGAGCCCCGTATCCGGCCCAGTTTTTGGGATTTTCCTATTAGGTCGGAAGAAATGGAGAATCTAAAAGCTCATCCAGACAAGCAGTTCTCTCCCTCAAAGCTCGCGAAACTAATATTGTGCCTGGCATACGTCGCGGGTCCGCTTAGTGACGAAGAGCGCCTGAAGTTTCTAGGTTTCCATGCACGAGCCGCGCTCAAAGTCATAGGGTCCTATCTGAAAAGAGGATGGATTTTAGTTGCTGTGGAAGGTACGGGAAACGGTTTTCGCATCGACCTTCTGTTCAGACACCCTACTTCTGGGATTGTCCGACTGGTCGAGGTCAAAACCGCCAAGAAGATCCGTGAGGTCTTCAAGATTCAGGCGGCTCTCTACTTCTCGCTTTCAGGAGCCGGCGAGACTGCTGTTTCGAACGGTGTGACAGAAGAAGTCTTGACACTTGCTTTCATCGAGCGAACCCTGACGCAAGCGAAGAAAACACTGCAGCTGCTCAATTGTAACCCATTGGTTGCCGCGAGGACGTTTACGCCGCATCCGGATGCATGCGACACGTGCGGCAACAAGACCTGCCCGTTTCTGCGAGACCGCCCCGGTTTTCCAGCGAAGAAAGGGGGCGGACAAGCATGACAACTCTGGATGACTACCCTTCGGAACGTTCTGCCAGCAGGAACCATGACATCCACATTTACATTACTGTGAATGTCCCGTCGGAGAGTAGGAGAGAACTCTATGCCTTCAAGTTGGACATGCTGGAGAAAGTGATCAGGGGACCGCGAGCGCAAGGAGGACACGCCTCTGTTGACGCGATCTACTACGAGTCGCTATTGCTCGGCATCGTCAAGTCTAGGGAGGAACTCGCTGATCTCCTGAGGCTTGCAGAACGTGAAGGGCGGATCGTACAAGGTCCTTGCGGCACTTGGAGGACACCCAGACCATGGTTCGGAGGCGAGAAGAGAGAATCGGACGACGCTTCAATAGACTGCCATTAGGCTGCCATTATTCCACTCGGCGGAACAGTATATCCGAGGTTAACTTGCGATATACCTAATTGGGGAATGTCGTTTTGTACACAATTTGGAAACTCTCCAAATTGTTAACCGATAGGTTAACGGTTAAATTTGTCCACACTCCGGAAGGCTTTAACCGATAGGTGAGACGCCCAATGGGCCGTGGTTTGTCGAAGATGCAGCGGTTGATTCTCGAAAGAGCCGTAAGGCAACAATGGGTATGCATCCCGGACATATGCGAGTTCTATTTCCATTGGCCGCTTGCCAGGTCCTATTTCACTGGCAAACTTGAGAACGCGTTGCCAAGATACAGCAAGGGAATGCCGAAGAGCCCGCGCGCAAGGTATCTTCAGGGTCATCCTCTGGACAATACCCTGACTGAATACTTCCTCGGAACCAGACGCAGTCCAGTCTTCTCGCAGGAGAAGATTGGCCGGAGTAAGTATCATTCGGGCTTCTCGAGTATGAGTCGGGCCTTCCGACGACTTAGAGACCGGGGACTGCTGGAGCGAAGCACAGGAGAGTCTGCCTACTCACGGCATCGCATTACAGAGAAGGGGCTTGCCATGGCGAAGTCTTACGGGCTTGCCAAGAAAGCGCGGTCGGAGGAGATTCAGGCCAAACTGGCCGCATGGCAAAAGCAAGAGCAGAAGGCCCGGGAGCAAGAATGGCGAAAATGGGATAGAATATTCGCGCGTAGGCGATAGTTCCGCTAGCACCTCAGACCATCTCTCTCTTGCGCTGCGACTCTAGGCTAACCCATTCATTTTCTTGCCATGAGGATTGAGCGAGAGCAGCGGGTTCTTGCCGGGCTAGGCCTTGGATGAGCTGCATCGCAAGATCGAAAAACTCCGACGTTCTACCGTGAAAACCCCGAGTATATAGATTGTTGAAAAATCGCATCAGTGCGGGAAGTGGGTCTGAAGTTAACTATCCAAGTCACTCAGATAGTATGTCTGAAGTTAACTTGTCCCGCACTAGGTTAATGTCTCTGATTGGGTATTTTCTTGCTATGCGACCAGAGAGTGAGCCGCGAGTCCTACTCGGCTTCAAGGTGAAGTCACTAGCCAAGGGAGATTTCGAAGAATACCTCCTGAAATCGGCATACCCCTACGATAAAGGACTTGCATTCGGGGATCTGGCTCGTTTTGGTCGGGAAATCGTGGCAGCGGGTCTAACGCTTCGGGAGGCGGGGGGGATGCTCCGCGTGCTGGCGCGTGATCCCAAAGTCAAGCGTCGGGTCAGGAAGGCGCTTGAAAGAGAGACCAATAAGCTGCTGGACGAGAAACTGAAGGCGCTGTACATGCTTAAACCATGAATAGCCTCGGAAGGCTATCGGTGCAGCAATAGCGTTGGACTAGCATGCTGTCGCTATTCCATGACCATTTTCTAGATATGCGAACTGAACAAGAAGAACGAGTTATCGTAAGGTTCTGTGTTGAGCCGGCGAGGGAATCCGACCTACGCCAACTTCTGTTCTAGTTTCGCGAGTCGCTCCCGTAGATCTTCGTTTTCCCGTCGTGGCTCGTCGGTGTCGTTAGTCATGTCGGCTATGCCGTCTCTTGCGTCTTCTAGTTCTTTCTCCCAGTTCATGATCCGGTTCACCGCTACGGAACCGTTCGGATTACTGAGAACATTGAACCTCGTCTCGGCCTTCCGATACTCCACGTACGATTCATCATCCACGCCAAGAATCTCGGTCTGCTCGATCTGGTCCGCTTCCTTACCAATGTAGTGAATCTGGTCTTTCTTCTGGATGTGGAGATGTCTTCTCTTCATCTTGCCAGTCTGCGCACCGTTGTGGAACTTGCTCTCGGGGTGATCTAGATACTCACGCATCATGCTTGAGAGTGTTTTCCAGTATAGTTGGCTGCCACCGGGGTATCGTTCGCCCGTATTGTAGTCTATGAATGGTTGGAATGGTGCCTCTTCAGTTCTCTTGGTGAATCTTGTTATCGGATGGATCGGTTCGCCAGTGTCGCTGAGTACCTCTGGCTGACCAATTAGGACGAAGTTGAACGGTTTGATCTGCTTGCGGATGTCTCTGTTTCGATTTATCTTTCGTAGGCGTCTGTGAAGGTGTGGGGTTGTTACTGCGTACTTGGTGACCGCATACTCACCCGAGTACTTCTCGCAGAGTTCGTCCTCTGACAATTCACCGTTGGCACACTTGATTATTCTAGTCCAGAGTTCCCCTTCCCACCTGTTACGGATACCGTCATCCTCATCTTCCTTGTTTCTATGCAGTAGATGGCCTAGTCCATGAGAGGACCATCCATCCTCGACCATGCTAGGCTCACCGTTGATGATACGATACAGCACGTATCGCTTGGCTGATATTCCATAGAACCACAAGTCGAGAAGTCGTCCATTTTCATCTCTGTCATCATACTCCAACTTCAGCAGTGGCTCATTGGAGTCGTATGGGCTCAGTGATTGGAAGAACGCCTGTAATGGCTTCCAATGTCGAGGGGATACTGCCATGCTGTCTGTATCGCAGAATGCATAGTATCCGCCATGCTGCTCAAGCCATGCTTCAACCATAGCCAGCATTAGCCGCGCTCCGGACGTCAGCATAGTCGCCAGAATAGGATTGAAGTATCTGCCAAACTCCTCGGTCTTGTTCACTTTGGCAGCGAATGGCTTCAATCCGTATGCTTGAACCTTGGTGGCCTGGTCTTTCGTGTTGACTTCAATGAATATGCCGTAGGATGTTGCGTTCGCAAGTATCTTCAACTGAGTCTGGACAACATCAAGACGGTCATGTTCTTGCGTATTCTTTGCCATGGTATCCTGTTTACGCTGTATCTCCGAGCGGTATTCCACTAATGCTCTAATGAGGTCGTCTCCTGTGGCGAGAGTCAAACCGCCAGGTATCTGGACAGGTTGAAGGCCTCTCTGGATACCTACTGGCCTAAACGATACTGCACGAAGTATCTTCGGTACCTTGCCGGTTAGAAGCTTAGAAGCTATCACGTCAGCGAGAGTATACCAGAGCGGTACCCTGCTGGTCAGATAGTTTATGCCTATGTTGTAGACGCTCTTGTCCTCGCCGTAATGTGCTCTGCCAGGTAGGATATCGTCTTCAATCAGTATCTGAACAATCGTGACAAGCCTTCGATACAGTGACGCATTTGTAAGCAAATTCAAATCTAGTTTCGAGAGAAGACTCTTGGTCTCGTCTGTTGAGTCATAGTATTCGATTCTGTCAGCGGTTAGATACTTCCATAGATCCATCAGGACGAAGAGCGTCGGATACATGCTCTTGAAATCCATCAGGCGCACTTTGACTGGCCTCTTGCGTATCCTGACTTCGGACCTGCCGCCATAGTACGTCGTCATCAGATAGCCAAGAATCTCAGGCGGAAAATCGGGATTCTTCTCGCTGAAAGGACGGATACCTATCTTTCTCAGGTACGCCTTACCTAGAGAAGCAGGAGAGAATGATTTCTCAGGTGGAATGTCCAGTTTGAATTCCTGCAATCTTTCTATCATTTTCGTGTACAGTTCGTATGTGGCAAGTGTATCGTTGACATTATAGTCAATATAGGGTATCGTAATCCTTCCATGCCGCTCCGCTTGGATTTTTCTACGCTGAGTGTTGAATACCTCGCATGCTCGCTTAAGGCTGAGCTTCTGATTCGTCAAAGCGAAACCTAGGGCGCGTAGGTCCAGAAACCTTGCGTTCACTTTGCCTGAGTGCTTGGTTGGCGCTGGAGCAAAGAATGATCTAACAGAATCTAAGCTCCGTATGTGAATCCCTGGGAGTTTCGTATCATCTGTCAGCCAGAATGTGAATCCGTCGTTCCACTTCTCGCGTCCATATCCGTACCTTGTGGCTAGCCTTGACAGGTCGAAGGGTAGGCTGAAACCGACACAGAGCGCATGATTCTTGACTATCCAGAGAAAGAATACTTTCTCAACAAATTCTACAAGCGGCATGACTTCGATATGTTTCTCTTCCATTTCATGTGAAATGGCATACTTCACAAGGGTATCGATCCCTTTCTTCTGCAAGCTTGGAGCGTAGAACAATATGAATTTGTGCAGGTATCCTGATACCCATACTCCACAGGAACCGAATACAAGATTCTGATATTCATCTTCCGTCGTCTCAGTATCGATAACAAGCAGAGCACGCTCCTCTTGGGCCGCGTCGTAGGATTGTTTCTTCAGTCCCCGTGGTGGCACGTAGGCGCGGAGTGCTATTTCAATTGGTTCAGGATTCACGTTGATACCTCGCGTTGAGAGCGAATGTCTTCGACAACTCGTAGAAGTACTGATGTCGAGTCTTCTGCCATAAGAGGTGGAATATGTCACTCCATCCTAGGAAGAAGCATTCTAGTGGATCTCTCTCAGCATCTGCCCAAGGTATCCACTTCGTTTGATAGATGTTTGTGAGCTCGTCATGACACGGCTTGCATAATGCAATAGTATCTGGAAGGTTTGCTCTACCTGCAATATGGTGTTGCTCTAGAGAAACTCCGCTTCGACCGCATGCAATACAATGTGTGGCTGTTAGTTGCTGTTCAGCTTCTTTGATCATCCGTATCGGATGAGGCACCGAAGGACCAGCCGGGAACGGTATCCGTTCTTCTAACTCGACCACTTTTGCTGCTGCAAGTTGTATCCTATCAACCTGCAACCTGATCCTCTTCCTTGCTTGCTCGGTATAGCAGATACCAAACTAGGAGAACGGTACCTGCAATGATCAGCAGCACGAGCAGCGCTTTCTTCCAGTCGCCGTGGGATACGGCTGCTATTCCTACTGAAGCAGCTGCTACTGGTGCGGCTAGCGAGCGATAAGGGCGATCTTCTTGCAGAGATCTAGATACGATTGTTTCTGATCGATACTTGGTGTTTGGGTTGTGGAAGCGCCAGCGGTGAACCTTGTAGCTGTTGTAGTTCTTGAACTCCGTCAGACAGACGGGACATTGCATTGGTGCTGTCATCTCTCATAGATTGGGAAAATCTCTGGCACAGGTCTACGCTCTTCGAGTCTCAGGATGACCTTAGGATCCTTCTCCAATGTGTGGACGGTGCCGTCCATATCCTTGAATCGTTTTCTACGGAGACGACGTAGAGCAGTAGACTTGCTTGTCTCCGTCAGCTTTGCTACAGCGTTCCAGTAGCGGCCAATGTCTGAGGCTACTTCCGAGTTGGCGATTACCGCGTGAACGAGTTTCCCCTTCTCGTAGAACCTTAGGGATCGCGGGATCTTGTCACGAAGTTTGGGAACAAGTCTTTGTCTGACTTTTCTTACAGCGTTCGTCCTCGTGAGAGCTTGCTTGGGATCGATCCCTAGCCTGCTGAGCGCGCTTGCTAGGTCTTCCTTGCCTGTTCTAGCTAGGGACAGAGCGCGAAGAAACTTGGCCTTCTGTAGCCGTTGTCTAGGAGTAAGGCCTGCGTCGCGCTTGGACCATGCAAGCCTCTTGCGCCTTCTTCTCCTGCGAGCCGAATGTCCCTTTCTGAGTTTACGAGCCAACACCTAATCTCCCCGTGATCTCCTTTCAGGGTTGAACCTGCCGAACTTCTTGCGGTTCGCTTCGTTTCTTGAGCTACGGCAAGGCCTGCCATCGGGCAATCTGCCCGGACACCTGATTGGGCTGCGGAAGCTTCCTTTGTAGATCCATTGTCTACCGCATCTCTGGCATCGGATCCTGAGCCCTTTCTCTTTGTCCTTTGGCATTGCTGCTCACTGGAATATGCCACGTGCGAAACGGTTATATTAGTACGGCGTCAGAGTCAGTATGAGCTCATACTAATCCCACAGGAGAATGCCCACATGTCCCGATCCCCACCATCTCAAAGAACTGAGAGCGAGCGAAGGGTTCTGGAATACCTATCTCGCCGCCAACCGCATGAGGCGAGAACCAAGGATCTGAGAAAACAAGCCGGACTAAGTCCTGGAACTTTGCATGCTGTACTAAGGGATCTTGAAAGAAGAGAAATCCTCCAAGTGCATCGTGAAAGACATCAGACAACTTATCTTTGGACAGCTAAAGCAGAGAACTACTATAGGGGAATTATCCCGAAACAGGTTCGGGTCACGCGAAAATACTACGAGGAGCTAGCCAAAACAGTGTCTATGGACGCTTCAGCTGGAGAGTTCATAAAACAAACTACATCTGCAATTGGTATCACAATTCTACCGGTGCTTATCGAAAGCATCGAAAAGAAGCAGGAAATTTTGTTCCAACCAGTAATCAATGATTTCCTCTTTTTCATCAAGAAGTCCCTAGTCTACACAAGGTATCCCGAAGCCACAGTTGAAAGAGCGGCGAAAGCTTTCCAGGAACTAGAAGATAATCCTGGAGCATTCAGGAAAGAACTTGACAAGCTTCAGGCGGCAGTGGCGAAGTACCGAAGGAACCTGCGGAATGGATTGGAAAAACATTGAACCCGCTTTATCTGTCAGGTTTCGGCGTATCACTCAATGTTGACGGAGCAAGGCTCATTGTCAAGGACGGTTTCCTCGAACCGGACTCTACTCAAGGGACACACGAGTTTCAGCCACGTAGGATGCCCTACGACTCAGTAGTCATAGACGGCCAGACTGGCACAATCTCCATCACTGCAATTAAGTGGCTGATGCGTCACGACGTTCCACTATTCGTTCTTGACTACAATGGAACCCTGTTGTCCTCTACACTGCCAAGAGAGCCTGTGAATGGTCCTCTCAAGATCGCACAGATTGAAGCCTACAAAGATCAGGAGAAGCGATTCTACATAGCGAAGAAGCTACTCGAAGCCAAAGCCCAACGCACCTTAGATGTCATGAGATGGCTTGACGCAAGATACGGAAGATTTTCCGATGTGCAGGCCAATTTCGACATGGAGTCGGAACGCTTAGAACAGTGCCAGAGCCTGCCGCGCTTGCTATCCATTGAAGGACGAATTGCAGACATCTACTGGCGACACCTGCAACAGGTTCTCCCCGTCAAGTTCGGATTCATGTCGCGCATGCATGAGACGCATCAGATGAACGCCTCAGATCCCGTGAATGTTCTTCTCAACTACGGATACGCTATTTTGGAGTCGCAATGTCGCAAGGCATTGAACAGCGTCGGATTGGAACCAGCGATCGGGTTCCTACATGAGGCTAGGCAGACCAAGTCTCCGCTAGTCTATGACTTGCAGGAGCCTAATCGATGGCTTGTCGATACGACGGTGATTTCCTGTTTGGAGAGCGGCTGCTTTGGTAAGAAGGGCTTCTACAGAATGGACAACTACGTTCTAAGACTCAGACCCGAAGCAGCAGGGAAGCTCATTGATGCTCTGCGAATCAAGTTCAATTCATCTGTCCGATACAGAGGGAAACTCTACAGCTGCGATACAGTGATCAGGCTGAAGGCCCAGGAACTCGCAAACTATGTTCTAGGTAGACGGACTGATCTATGCTTTGATGAGCCAAGGCCTGCGCTAGGGAGAACAGATTCTGAAGCAGTTAGAGACCTGATACTCTCGTTAACGACAGCCCAAGCCCGAAGACAAGGGATAGGCAAGGGCACACTTCATGTTCTGCGTAAACACGCAGCGAGCGAGAATCCGTTCAAAGTCTACACGAAGGTTTCGACAAGATTGAGATATCACCCCGCTTGGAACCAGTATCGAAGCGGATGATGCCAATGACGGCTGGTAGAACTCGGGACCTTGAGCGGATCCTAGATGGACTTTACGCCAATCTCAAGACGGTACGAAGAGATAGCATACGACGGCTCGGTCCTGATGCTCTGCACATCATTGACTTTCATGCTAACAACTGGATAGACATTATGGAATGGATTCGCTCCAAGTACAGCAGAACAGAACAAATGAATATTCTTGCTTTCCAGTTTCTCACGGTCTTCAAGGAGACCTACTGGCTTCAGTTGCTTTTGCAGTATGCAAACTATCCGATGATCTACAGAAACCTACGATATATCCTAGAGATGGTTTGCCAAGCCTACTACATACGCAGAAACTACCCCGACCTATCTCTCGATGAACAGATGGCAAGAGCGGCAGAGACAGAGGAGAAGCTCTACGGCTGGAATCTTGTGAAGGACGTACTACGTGAGGTTGTGAACGAGGACGATGGCCATGTTGAATTGAAGTTTCATGCATTATGGAGACATCTGAGTAAGTATGTGCATCCGTCGCCGACCCAAATGGACGTAATAGCCCGAACAGATTTCAGCAGCTTTGTAACGGACTCCTTCAGTGAAGACCTGGCGAGAGAGGCGATGAAAACCGCAGACGAAACATTCGACCTCGTGAACGCAATCATGGTTACCGGATTTCCGAAGATAAAGGAGCTAACCCGCCAGCATTAATTCCTAGACGAGTGGAAGAAGTACCTGCCATACACGGCAAAGACTGTGAAAAATGTGGACGGCTAGCGGGTTTGCGGGTTGTTCGGTGAACGAATGACTAGGAGTTCCATTTGGATAACATCGCTAGCTCGCCAGGTTTGAAAGTCACGATCTCCCACGGTATGCCGGTCATTGGCGTCGCAGCTCCGTAGGCTACCCAAGACGGAGTCTCTGTGCCGCCAGCCGTACGTTGTGCGGCAAGGGCCACTTCAGTTCCCAACTGAGATTCCAGAAAACGGAGATCAGCAGGAGTTGTGGTCGCGCCCAGCAAGAATGTCTGTATTTGAAGATCCTCAGAGATTGCTCCAAGGCTCTGATCGATGAAGACGTGCCCAGAGCCATATTTTCGATACTCCTTCGTTGACATGGACAAGAGCAAACTCAGCTGTTTCTGGTAGAGATCTGCTAACGCCCTTGGCGGTACAAATTGATGGCACTCTTCCAAGACAATACAGGTAGGGCATCCGTATGATTCTCCAGTTTTCCTGAAGGTCCCCAGTGCGACTCTCATCAACGTTTGTTGAATGTGATAGACAATGCTGCACCTCGCACGCAGCTTCGTTTCCGCCTTGGCACTTGCGCCAGCAAACGAGACGTCCAGAACTGTGAGGTCATTTCGTGAGAAAGCTGCCCACATCTGCTTCCACCACTCAGGGTACGATGTGGGTTCATCGACGGACATGTGAACCAGTTCTCCTTCGGGTTTCTCTACCACATGACTTGAGACTGAGAGATCCAGTTTCGCGTTCTTCTGCAGTCTCTCGGCCGTGCCGGCCATCAGCCGTGGCCACTCGCCTGTCGGATCAATAACCAGGACTTTCTTTCGGGTGAGATGCAGTTGTGAAGCGAGTAGTGCTGCAAGGTGCGATTTGCCATGCTTGATTCCTGCGAGTATCGCAGTATTGGCAAAGCAAAGGTTGTTGAGATCAAATGGAAGAGGATAGAGAGTCTCTCTTAGAAAGCCCAAGTAACCTCGCGTAGGGAACTTCTGTCCAGGGAAGAATGTGTTGAGGTCGGTGTCCGATGCAAAGCGCACCTGACTGTTGACGTTTGGAGCATTTCTAACAGGGACCGGCTTCCCGTTTGCTCCCAGGGATAGCAGGTTTCTGATCTTGAGTTCCTTCTGACAGGACATTGATGTGCCGTAGATCGAGACATCTTCTATGATTCCTAGGTAGGCATGTCCTCCTGAAGGATAGGTTACCAGTCTGAAGAGGAAGTCTTCATCGTACGAGTCGGCTGTCGGCCATGCAGTCGTGTGCCCCGTAGATGAGGGTGGGACGATCGAGGCGATGATCTTTCTCTCAGACAATTGTGGCCATACAGAGTACCGAGCTGGGCCGTATTTGGCGATTGCGTGCCGGACCGCGAATGCTCAGCTTTGGCATCTTCTGATCTAGCTAACCGATTACGTCACCAACCGCTTAAGAGGCTGCGTTGCGGTAGCATTTGAAGGGACTCTTACCGCGCGCATTGAGTGGTAGCAATGAACGAATCTTGGGTTCAGACCAATCTTTGGTTCAAGAAGCTTGACGTCACATGTTTCCAACGACTTCTGCTTGAGTTTGTGAGTCCCACCATAAAGGAGCTCGAAAGCCGGGGCATCATCAAGACCTTTCATTTCCTCTTCGAATCAGACCCACACTTCTTCCTCAGGATAGAACCGAATTCACCGAATGACTCAGAGAGAGTCAAGGAGGTTGTCAAGAAGTTCCTCTCCGGGATTCGAGATCTCTTGGTGGCGCACCCTGAAGAACAGGAGTTCACCAGTTATCCAGGGGAGGCTGGAGACTACGGCGAAGACGGATGGGTTATTGCGAAAAAGGTGTTCGAGATGGGCGGTAGGATGGCAATCGGCCAGGTCGACTCTGCCTTCAGGAAAGGCAGGAAGTTCGAAGAGGGGAAGATACTACACTGCTTTCTGAATTCGATCGGCTGCGGTGTATCCGGACTTTCCAGCAATGGCAAGTTTGTGACAAGGGAGGCGGTCTTCCATTTGAGGCAGTTCATTGGAAGAATGCTGATAATTCGTGGCAAGAGAAGTCTCGACCCGGAAATCGGACAGGAAATCACGGGGTTGGTTGATGATGAAATCGATCAATGGAAAAGAAAGACCATGGAGATCATCTAGGATCTCCCAATCGACTTGTTAGCCCGAATGAGTGACACAATCGAGCTCTTGTTGACACCCGGCAACGGCAATAGATTGCAGAGAAACAGAGAGAGGTGGCGGCATATTGCCACCTTCAATTGTATTTCTTGCACGGACATTCGGAGTTGGTGCATCTATCGCAAAGCCCATAATATGGCATGTGAGTATTAGCGGCAATGTCTGGGGATTCTTCATAGAAGTGGGCAAAATCCTGAGCTGCCGTGTTCACCATTTCAACCAGCCAGTCTTCCGGTTCTAGGAACTCGTTGAGTGACGAAATCGCAATCTTGTCGCCCGGTTCCCCGTAGAGGATGCACTGAACTATGTCCCACGGTCTCAGACTCTTAGAACTCTTGGCTTCAACTTTCATTCTTTGTTGAGCAGCGTTTTCGAACACGAAGTCAACTGTGCCATTGAACTCTCCCGATGGCCGTTCAGGTTCAACGAGATGATACCCCATCTTCCCCATTCGCACTACCGCCTGAATCCTGCCAGTCTGGGCGAGAACCTCAAACTGTCGACGCTTTTCGAGTGGTTCTTTCATGTAGGGTTTCTGAACGAACGCTGGACAGAAGAGCTTCTTCGCAAGCTCAGACGGCTTCAGGATCCGCTTTGGTCGGGCGAACGGTGGAAGAGGAATCGGCTTCTGACTGTAGATGTCTCGCAGGTCTCCCTTGCCTGCCATAATGGTCTTCCAGACTTCACCAAAATCTCTCGCTTCTTTCACCCCTTTCACCTCCTTCTCACCAGCGCAATCAGTGCCCCAAAGCTTATGTA
>Ga0315279_10008252_pt1 | contig 12655 bp, 10 predicted proteins | sample YL17G06_20_MG_FD_203694 | JGI IMG/M metagenome (GOLD analysis project Ga0315279, IMG submission 203694) | Sediment microbial communities from Yellowstone Lake, YNP, Wyoming, USA - YL17G06_20 | ecosystem: Environmental > Aquatic > Freshwater > Lake > Sediment | place: USA: Wyoming | collected... | reverse complement strand
GAGCGGAGATGGCCTCCCGTTGGGTCATCAGTGCAGCCAGCTCCTTCCAGGCGATCTCTGCACCGTAGGTGCGGCTGAGGATGCCGATCAGGCGGACGGGCAAGCCAGTGTCGCTCGAGGCCTGCTGCACCCCTTCGACCACGGCTGCCACCACCCCGGTGGGGTCCAGCCCGTGCGCTTCGGCCATGAACCATGGGCTAAAGCGCAGCTCCACGTAATCCAGCCCCTCCCAGCGCGCATCCTCCACACTCTCATATGCAATCCGGCGGCAGGCGAGGGTATCCACCATCACCGCCGTCATCCAGCGGAATTTGGAAATGAAAGCCATCACGCCCGGCTGAGGACCGGTGACTTGCACGTGGGGACGCAGGGATTCCACCTCCCAGGCGGGCAGCGGCAGGCTGTGCTGGTGGCCCAGGTCCAGGATCGTCCCCAGGCGTACGGCGCCGTCCAGGTGGCGGTGCAGGTCGATCAAGGGGAGAGAGGGGTCGATCATGGCGTTTCTGGCGCTCCATGAGGGGATTACGGTTGAATGATCAAAGGGAGATATGCCTGTGGGATGCGTTGAATAAATGCGATTGGATCGTTGTAATGATCTATCGATAAGGGAAAAACATCCGGATGCTGCGGATAGGTATAACCCCGTCCAGGAATATAACCATTACAGTACGGATAGTTATCGTAGATGTTGCTGCCGTTATAAAAGTCTCTCATCTCGAAATGCAAATGAGAATCGTCATGGTAATCGGTATAACGCCCATCATAGTATTGCAGCAGAACAGTCCCAAGTTTTTGACCGCGGGAAACCACTTCGCTTACGCTCACGAGAACACTGTTCGGATCAAGGTGCCCGTAGAGTGAGAAGATGCTCTGCTGGCCATCTGGGGGTAAACCATGCCTAATGATGATTACCGCGCCTGGAAAATCGTAGCTGATATACCTGACTGTCCCAATAGCAACCGCGGTGACATCAGCTTGTGAAGTTGATTCTCCATCTTGGCGATACCAATCCTCTCCCGCGTGGTAGATCTGCCACCAATCCAGGCCAAAGCAGGTAATGCCCTGCATATCCGGATTCTTGACTCCATACTCGGAATCCTCAATAAGTTGATCGTCTCTATAATTGATCCGAGGGCCATAGCTAATCCCATCCTCGTAACCGAGAGGCAGGCTAAATTTCCGAGCGATTGGAACGGTTTGCGCTCGTACCGCAATTCCTGAACCTGCCTCGAACGTTATGCTTCTGACTACTAGAAAACCTAGCAGCAACGTTAAAATCCCTCGCAGTATTTTAGATAACATAAGATGAGGCCAACCTGTGTGGTTTATTGGGTGTTCCCGAATTTTATGCTGCTGAGAATTTGATAAAACAGATCCAAAGTTTCCTGTTCCACTTTTGTCGCAGAGGTTTCATGCACAGGGGATACGATGAGAACTTTAACATTGTAAGGAACAATGATCGTCACCTCTGTGTTGGAAGATGGAATGGTCGTTTGAACTGCTGATATTCCGCCTACAAAAATTTGTTGTAGTGAATTCGTGAACTCAGCTGTTGCCGGCTTTTGAGCACTTTTCTCAAAAAGCTGTTGGGCGATCTCTGCACCCTGCAGCCGTTTGGGATTCGATTCAATACGAATGCTCATCCCCTGATAGGTCTTTTCAGGTATTTGAAACTGAATAGTTATATTTTTCGAGAGGTCGACCGGATTTTGCCCGGCGCTGATCATGGCAGTCGGCGGATAAGCGAATGAAAATTCGCCATCCGGGTCGCTGTATAAATACCAGCCATTATCAAGCATCACAGGCGTTGAAGTTGGGATCTGTGTAGCCGTAGAGGTGTACGGGGTCGATGTATGGGTGGGGGAAATGCCCGGGCGGGATCGGCACCCCACCAAGATAAGGGGGAGTAATACCAAAAAATAATATCGAACCGTTGAAGGATGGTCAGTCATAGAAACCTCAGAAACTCAATCTTCGGGCTAAGCTATCGCTGGACCAATCCGGCTTACGCGAAAAACCAGGCAAAACCGGATTTATCAGTTAATTGTAGCATGGAGATAAAAATCTCGTCTACAATGGTCCCGAGACCCAATTGGGCTTTCACAAAGTCGGTGTGGTCTCGATATGGATACCACAGAACGCCCGTATCGAAACCATCAGCGTTGATTGTTTACGGTTTTTTGCCAGGCTGCCGAGTTACTTTGTGAAAGCCGTGCGATACCCCGGCTGTGCGGGTTTTCCAACGTCAGATATCGAGTACAATTCGGCATATTTCTTTTCAGGAGCTCCCATGACCCAACCCCTCATCGGCATTACTGCTCCCCGCATCCATAACAGCGCTGGTACTCCCATGATTGCTCTCAACGAAGTATATACCCGCGCCGTGGCGCGCGCTGGGGCCCTCGCGGTGATTATCCCTTTGGGCCTGGTGGATGAAACCCTGTATGCGCTCCTTTCCCGGCTGGATGGGGTGTTGTTCTCTGGCGGCGGGGATGTGGAAACCAGCCGCTACCACGGCCTCGACCATCCCTGCGTGGATGGTGTGGATACGGACCGCGACCGCGTGGAGCTGCTGCTGGTGGAGCAGGTTACCCGGCGAGGGGTGCCCTTCCTGGGTATCTGCCGCGGCATCCAGGTGATCAATGTGGCCCTGGGCGGCACACTGTACTCCCACATCGCCGACCAGCACGCCGGAGCGATCAAGCACGATTACTATCCGGATTACCCTCGCGATCACCCGGCGCATGAGGTGAAAATCACCGCGGGCAGCCGGCTGGCAGGAATCCTGGGCGTGACTCAGGTGCAAACCAACAGCCTGCACCACCAGGGTGTCCAGCAGCCTGCCCCGGGCCTGCAGGTTATGGCCCATGCACCGGATGGCGTCGTGGAGGCGGTAGAGTACACGGGCCATTCCTTTGGCCTGGCGGTGCAATGGCATCCGGAATGGATGCCTGACAGCCTGCCCATGCAGGCCCTGTTCCGCGCCTTTGCCGCCGCGGCCTCCCAGGCGAAGGACGCCAGATGACCGGCAGCTCGCACGCCGCACTCAACGTTCAGCCTCGCGCTCCCATAGGAGTGTTCGACTCGGGCGTGGGTGGCCTGTCGGTGCTGCGTGCTATCCGCCAGCAGCTTCCTGCTTTGCCGGTCATCTTCCTGGCCGACCAGGCGCACGTGCCCTACGGCCCGCGCTCGCTGGAACAGGTGCGCTTCTTTTCCGAAGCCATCAGCCGTTATCTATTGAGCCGCGGCTGCAGGCTGATCGTGGTGGCCTGCAATGCGGCCTCGGCCGCGGCTTTACATCATCTCAGGCAAAAGTTTCCAGGCACACCTTTTGTGGGCATGGAACCGGCGGTCAAACCTGCCGCCGAAACCACACGGACCGATGTGGTGGGGGTGCTGGCGACCCCGGCTACCTTTCAGGGGGCGCTGTATGCTTCGGTGGTCGAACGCTTCGCCAATGGAGTTACCCTCCTGCAGCATACCTGCCCGGGATTGGTGGCGCAGATCGAGGCCGGGCAGCTGGACACACCCCGGACGCGCCGCATCTTGGAAGACGCCCTGAAGCCCATGCTGGCGCAGGGGATCGACACCGTGGTTCTTGGCTGTACGCATTACCCTTTCGTGATCCCGCTGATCCAGGAGATCACCGGCCCGGGTGTACGCGTCATCGATCCCGCCCCGGCGGTGGCGCGACAGGTGAGCAGGCTGCTCGAATCTACCGGGGAATTGGGTGTTTTGGGCCGCGTAGGGGCAGGTGAGTGTAAAGGCGGGCAAAACCCGCCCGATCACGCTTTTGAACCCGTCCCTACCCAAAACGTCCAATATTCTGATATGCTCTCTCCTCGAGTATTGGCCCCGGTCGAATACCTCACCACCGGCGAGGCCGGTGGCCTGCGCGTCCTGCTACCGCGCCTGCTGGGAGAAGAGGGGGAAGTGCGGTCATTGCACTGGGATGAGGATGCGATTTTGGTATGATGGCGGTGCTCTGCACCGCTATCATACCAAAATCGTGTTTTCCTCTCTCCCGCTGTTCCATTTATATCCTGTACATAGGCGGCAGCTTTCTCAACGCGGGCGGTAAGCCCGCGGCTTACTTTGGGCGTAATGGCGGGCAGTCCTACCTGTATCTGCCGATGACGGTGAGATAAAACAAGGAGATAGGGGGATAGGGGAAAGGGGGTAGGGGGTGTAATCCCTATCTCATTTCCCTTAGCCCCTGGAGGGCTTTCATCTTTTTGTAGAACCGTCCCAAGATGAGATTGGCCCGCCAGAAGGCCACCGAGGCCATGCCATGTGCCAGCACGGCAAACAGCGGTGGAGTCTGGTAAGTGTAGTACGTCCAGCATTCCCGTGTAGTGCCCCACAGCTCCAGGAAGTATCCCAGCCCGGCCCCGGCCAGGAAGGTCAGTGTTGCCACGCGGGTATCCGTTGGGGAGAGGATCAGCAGCGCGCACAGCAGGATCGCCATGAGGGTCAGAGATTTATCGAAGGTGGGGGCGACGAAGACGAGCATAAGAATGGAGAACGCACCGAAAACCAGCCAGTAGAGTAAAAAAAATGGGGGATATTTTTGAGAGAGTTTCCTAAGTCCATATTGCAGCAACCTCATCAGGCGGTCGGTTGCCAGCGCAGCGATGGGCCAGGCGGGGATGATCCACAGCGGGGGGCGCTCGGTGGTGTAATAGAACCACAGGTTGGTCTGTGTTCCCCAGCTTTCGATCACCAGCCCGCCCACGAACCCGACGAAGACGATGCGCGCGTCGCTGCGCAGGTCCGCTTTGGCCATGATCAGCAGCGACATCGCCAGCCAGATGCCCACCAGCAGCCAATCGAAGGTCAGCCACCACGGGCCATGCCAGTCGATGTACGCCAATATATCCTGCGCCAGAGGCCACCAGATGTACACGATCAGACCGCAGATGAGCAGGAAGCCGCTGAGGAGATAATAGCTATGGCGCGTCCAGCCGAACAGGCCAGCGATGCGGCGCAGGGAAGAACGGGCAGACATGAGGGAATTGTAACAGATGTATAATAGGAATTCATGATCCCCCTCTCCCTCTCCCTCACCGGCTTCCTCTCCTATCGCGATCTTGTCGAAATCGACTTCACCCGCTTCGACCTGGCCTGCATCTCCGGGCGCAACGGGGCGGGTAAATCCTCCTTGCTGGATGCTATCACCTGGGCTCTGTTCGGCCAGGCCCGTAAAACTGGCGAGGCCTTGCTCTATACTGCTGCTCCTGCCGCTGAAGTCGTACTCACTTTCCAGTATGAGGGCAATGTGTATCGCGTCCAGCGCACTTTGCCGCGCGGCAAGACGACTATCCTCGAATTTCATATCCAGCAAGTATCGGATGCAAGCATCAGCACAATCAACAATCAACAATCCTCAATCAGCAATCATCGCTCCTGGAAACCGTTGACTGAAAGGACGCTGCGCGACACCCAGTTCCGCATCGAGCAGATGCTGCGCCTGGATTATGACACCTTTGTCAATGCCAGCTTCTTCCTGCAAGGCAAGGCCGATCAGTTCACCCAGCAGCGCCCCGGAGACCGCAAGCGCATCCTGTCCAGTATTCTCGGCCTGGATGCCTGGGACACCTACAAGCAGCGCGCCGCCGAGAGCCGCAAATCTGTAGAAAGTGAAATCAACGCCATCGACGGCCGCCTGGTGGAGATCACCGCCGAGTTGGCCGAAGAAGACCAGCGTAAAGCCTACCTTTCCACTCTGAACGCCCAACTTACCACGGTGGAGAAGTCGCGCCAGGGTCAGGAAAAGAACCTCGAAAATGTGCGCAAGATGGCCGCCGCGCTGGTTGAACAGCGCAAATTGGTCGAAGCGCTGTCCCGCCAGATGGAGACCTCCTCGCGCCGGATGGCCGACCTGGAAATGCGCATGCAGGCCCGCCAGGTGGAGCGCCAATCTTTCGCCGAGGTGATGGGAAAGGCCGCGCCCATCCGGCAGGCCTATGAGGCCTGGCAGCAGGCACGCCTGGACCTCGAAAAGTGGGAGGCAACTGCCGAACAATTCCGCGAGCAAGAAAAACGCCGCCAGCCGTTCCTCGACGAATTGAACGCCGATCGCGCCCGCCTGCTCCAGGAACAGGCGAGTCTGATCGAACAGCAGTCTGTGATCAACGCCCAGCAGCCTGCGGCCAGCGATCTCCAATCTCAGGTCCAGGAACTCGAAAAGCAGATTACCGAGTTGAGCGCCCAACTTGAAGAACGAGCTGCCATCGAAAATCAGCTCGACCTGGCTCGCCAGCGCCAGGCGGAGGCCAAAGCTGAAAATCCTCGCCTGAAGGGCGAGATGGACGAGCTGAAAGTGCACATCGACCAGCTTTCTGTGGTGGAGGGTGCCGCCTGCCCCTTGTGCGGGCAGCCTCTAGATGAAACGGACCGCCAGAAGCATATTGATGATCTCACTGTCCGCGGCAAAGAGCTGGGTGACCGCTATCGCGCCAACCAGGCTTTTCTGCGCGAAGCCGAGCAGCAAATGGCCCAGTACACCAGCCAGGCTGCCGGGCTTGCCGCTGCCGAGCAGCAGCGCCTCACCCAGGCCCAGGTATTGGCCCAGATGAATGCCCGCCTGGAACAAATCCAGCGGAATATGGCTGAGTGGGAGGCCACGGGCGCGCCGCGCCTGGCCGAGGTCTCCGCTCAATTGGACGGCGATTTATTCAACCCACAGGCCCGCGCCCAGCTTGCGGATGTAGATACCGAGCTGGCAGCCCTGGGCTACGATGCTGCCGCCCACGATGCCGCTCGCCGCTGCGAGCTGGATGGACGCAGCGCCGAGGCCGATCTGCGCGCCCTGGAACGCGCTCAGGCTGCCCTTGAGCCGCTCGAGCGTGAGATCGCTGACCTGGAGGCTCAACGCACCAGCTCCCTCCAGGAACTGGACCGGCAGCGGGTGGAATACGAAACCTCCACGATCGCCCTGGCGGTTGCGGAAGAGGCGGCTCCGGACCTCGACACTGCCGAGCGTGAGTTACTCAACCTGCAGGAGCAGGAGAACCGCCTGCGCATGGAAGTCGGCGCAGCCCGCCAGAAAGTGCTGGTTCTGGATGATCTCAAGAGCCGCCGCAAAACCCTGGAAGCGCAGCGCGAAGAGCAGGCTCGCCTGGTTGGGCAGTACCGCCAGCTCGAGCGGGCTTTCGGCAAGGATGGCGTGCCGGCATTACTCATCGAGCAGGCCCTCCCGCAGATCGAGGCCAAAGCTAACGATATCCTCGACCGGCTCTCCGGAGGCCAGATGACCGTGCGCTTCGTCACCCAGCGAGAGATGAAAACCCGCGATGAGTTGAAGGAGACCCTCGAGATCCAGATTTCAGACAGCGCCGGGACGCGCGATTATGAGATGTTCTCCGGCGGTGAGGCCTTCCGCGTCAATTTCGCCATCCGGCTGGCGCTTTCAGAAGTGCTGGCGCAAAGGGCGGGGGCACGCCTGCAAACCCTGGTGATCGACGAAGGGTTCGGCTCGCAGGACGCCGAGGGCCGCCAGCGGTTGGTGGAGGCCATCAATCTCGTCAGGCCCGATTTCGCCAAAATCCTGGTCATTACCCACATCGAGGAATTGAAGGATGCCTTCCCCACGCGAATAGAGGTAGAGAAAACGGAGCGCGGCAGCATGGTGCAGGTGATATGACCATTGTCATCAGCGGATGGCAATTTCATCACTTGACATGTTGTCTGACATTTGCTAAGGTTAAGGACAGTACAGACCACTGTTAGGCAGTACAAACCACTGCATTATTCTAAAAGAGGGGTGTTGGGTATCTTACCCTTCCCTGTCTAGCGTATAACAAAATCATAGGAGAGAAATAACTTATGGCTGAAACGATCAACGCATTCCAGATGGCCCAGCGCCAGTTTGACGGCGTGGCGAAAATGCTCAACCTCGACCCGCAGGTATCCGAGATACTGCGCTGGCCCGCCCGTGAGTTCAAATTCCAGGTTCCCGTGCGGATGGACGATGGCACGCTGCGTGTCTTCACCGGTTTCCGCGTACAGCACAGCGATGTACGCGGCCCGGCCAAGGGCGGCATTCGCTTCCACCCTGCTGAGACGATCGACACGGTGCGGGCACTGGCGATGTGGATGACCTGGAAGACCTCCGTGGCGGATATCCCCCTCGGCGGTGGTAAAGGCGGTGTGCCGGTCGACCCGGCGACTCTTTCCGTCACCGAGAAAGAAAAACTGGTGCGCGGCTGGGTCGATCAGATATGGCGTAACATCGGCCCGCGGCAGGATGTCCCGGCTCCAGATGTGGGCACGACCCCGCAGATGATGGGCTGGATGATGGATGAGTATTCCAAGCTGGTGGGGGTCTACACACCCGGCGTCATTACCGGCAAGCCGGTCGGCGGCGGCGGCTCTCTGGGGCGCACTGAAGCGACCGGGTTCGGCGTGATCTATACCGTGCGCGAAGCGATGAAATTCCTCAAGATGAAACCAGAGAAAACCGTGGCGGCCCTCCAGGGCTTTGGCAACGTTGCGCAGTACGCCGCCATCGGGTTCAAAGAAATCCTGGGCGGCAAGGTGGCCTGCGTTTCGTGCTGGGACCGCGGGGATAAGACTTCGTACACCTTCGGCCATCCGGATGGCGTCGATCCGCGTTTCCTGCAATCCATCACCGACCAGTATGGGGCGATTGATAAGGCGAAGGCCCGTAAGAAAGGGTACGTTATTGAGGGCGGTGATGAGTGGATCAGCAAGGATGTGGATGTGCTCATCCCCGCTGCTCTGGAAGGCCAGGTCAATGCCGAGACGGTGAAGAAGATCAGCGACAAGGTGAAGCTCATGGCGGAGGGTGCCAACGGCCCTACCACCCCCGAGGCCGATGCGGTCCTCAAATCCAATAACATTTTCGTGATCCCCGATTTCCTGTGCAACGCCGGCGGGGTGACCACTTCATACTTCGAGAGTGTGCAGAACGATATGAATTACTACTGGACGAAGGAAGAAGTACTCCAGCGCCTGGATATCAAGATGACGCAGGCTTTCCAGAGCGTGCTGGAAATGTCCGAGAAGGAAAAAGTGTACATGCGTGACGCCGCCTACATGGTAGCGATCGACCGCGTGGTAAAGGCGATGCAGCTCCGCGGCTGGATCTGATTTAATGTAACCCCCCTACGCTGCGACCCCTTCCTCCCGATTCGGGGGAGGGGATCCCCCCCTCATCCCTCCTTACTTACGCACCACAGGCAGGTACATGCTGGTGACGACGGTTCTGAGTGCGCTCCAGAAGCCGCCCAACAACGTATAGACGCCCCCGCTCATTACACCCGCATCAGCCTGGCCGATCGTGCCGCTCAAGGAATAGACTCCTCCTGTGCTGGTACCGCCGCCGCCGTCCACGGTGTACCAGTTTAGCAGGTAAGCGGCCTCGGAAGAAGCCAGCGCCGAGGAGGTCAGCAGGCATACCACCGCCAGGGTGATCAGGATTCGTAGCCGGTGTTTGGTCAGGGCTTTCATAACTGCGCTCCTTTCCATATCGGATTAGGGCTGGCTCGTGGAGCTGCCCGGGACGTTATTGGGTTGCTGCGGCTGCGGTACATTGGTGGTTCCCGGAGTTCCAGTGTTCTGCTGGGGCAGCTGCGGTGCGACGGGCTGCATCAGGTGCAGTGGGTTGTCCTGTTGCAGGAAACCGAGTTGTAAGGTGGCTGGCTGGCCGTAGCCCTGGGGGTATACGTACTTGCCGGCTTCGCTGGCGGGCTTATCGGCCACATCTGTCTGAGGATGATCCTGCATCCAGGGATCGTTCCTCAGCCCAAACAGCAGCCAGGAGACTTTCATGCCCGGCGTGCCGCCGGCGATCGTGAACTGGTTGCCGATCACTTCTTGAGCGATGTACAGGTTCGGGCCGGGCGCGCCGATGGCCGTCAGCTGGTATTGGAACGGGCCGGCATTGACCGTCGAGAAGTAAACCGGCAGGTCTACCACGGCCTCGCCGTTGGCATCCAGTGTGACCGTGCCGTTGTACTGGTTCTGCACCTGGGGCGACTCCACGGCGTAATGGAGGAGATATTTATTCGCCGGGTCGAGTGGGTAATCGATGCGGAAGGGCTTGGTGCCCGATGCGCTGAGGTTGCCGATCACATAGACATCCCCAGCGAAATAACCTGCAGATCCTCCAGCATAATTTTCCCCATAAATTGCGGTGGTATTAGGGGAATTGGATTTCCCGTATATGGCATAACCGGAACCAGTGGTTGATGCGTAAATGCCCGTTACACCGTATCCACCATCTTCTTTGGTGACTGCTATTACGCCGTTCCTGCCGCCAAAGAAACCTGCCGGATTCCAACAACAACTACTAAAATCGGATGTAGAGTATGATGGTTGCACGCCGATCACGCCGATGCCGTAGTATAGCGATCCCGTGTAGCCATAAACGCCAACAGCCTGGTTACTAAAACCGTATACGCCATAGGCGCTGCTGCCCTCGCCACTGCCGTACACGCCATAGCCGTAGGTTGCGCCCGAATAGCCATAGACGCCAGTGCCGTAATCCGCGGAAAGGGCCATGCCGACCACCGCATTGCTGGCCGTGCCGGTGATGATGCCAAAAACGCCGTAACCATTAGGGGAGCTGGAGAGGCCGATCACGCCGTTGCCAACGCCCGTATCACCTACCACTGCGCCCGGGTAGTAGTTGTGCTCTAGCAGATCATAACCACTCTGGTCACCTTTTATGCTATAGATGCCAAATCCCTCGGTGATGGCGGTGGAATAGTTGATGGCATAAATGGCGTTGCTTTCTTGGCCAAAGGTGTTGACAAATATGCCGGTGCCTTTTTCCCCGCCGGCGTTGACAGATATGCCTTTGCCTTTTCCCCCAGAGGTGTTGATGTACAAGCCGGTGCCATTATCGCCATCCGCACGGCCGAAGAGACCCCACCCATACGAGGAACGGCTGATGCCGGCAACCCCGTATATATCGCCGGTTCCCAGTACACCTGCCGTCTCGCCGTTACCATAGATGGCTGCGTCATCACAGTATACAAATCCGGTGCTGCCGATGCCCGCTGTGGCGCGCACGCCCGCCGCCCAATCGCAGTAGCCAGATTTCCCATTAGCCACTTTGAGCACCCCAGCATCCGTAAGAATACCTGTACCTGTAATGGTGGCGCTGATGGATGCTTCTGGCTTCAGGCTGAGCGCATACGGTGCGGCGCTGAGCGTCTGGCGCGGCGTGAGGAGGGTAAAACTTCCGCTCCCGGTTGGGCAGCGCACGGCGATTGCCAGGTAGCGCGCATCGCCGGTGAAGGCCAGGCCGAACTCACCGCTGCTGTTCAGCACCACGGTGAACACGCCGTTCGCAACGCTGACCGCCGGGATTGTCTGCATAACGCCCACCTGCGCACCTCCAACCAGGGCATCGTACAGGCGGAACTGAAAGTCGCACGTGCCGTTGACCGGGTTGTTGCCGATCTTCAGCTGGCCCTGGTAGGTGAAGCCCGAGCCGACCACTGCCAGCGGAGAAGCAGGCTCACCGGATCCGCTGGTGCTTGCCGCCCCGCCAGAGGCGCTTCTTTCCTGGGCAAGTACCACGCCGAAGCTCGCCAGGAGGGCGAGTGAAACTAAACTGATGATGATAAGCAACCTGAGTTTCATATTCATCTCCTTAGCAAGAGGCGAGAGGCGCCAGGTAACCTCTCGGTGGATTGCTGGATACCCCTGCTGGCTCAGAGGTATATCCGTCGCGAGACGGCTGACACCTTGCGAATTCCTCATTCCCCTCAAGGGGAGGAGGAATATATCGGAAATAACAGCGTTCACTCAATCCCAGCGGTCGCTTAACGCCCGCACCTGTTCGGCGGCATGGTAGGAGGAGCGCACCAGCGGGCCGCTCTCAACCCACCGGAAGCCAATCTGTAACCCATATTCTTTCAACTCGGCGAATTCTTCCGGCGTGTAATAACGCTCGATCGGCAGGTGCTGCTTGCTTGGTTGGAGATACTGCCCCACCGTCAGGATATCCACCCCCCAGCTGCGCTGGTCGCGCATCACCGCTTTCACTTCCTCCAGCGTTTCTCCCAGGCCCACCATGATGCCGGATTTGGTCAGCGCCTTCGGGTCCAGTTTTTTAGCGTTCGAGAGGATCGTTGCCGACCACTCGTAGCGATCCTGCGGCTGTACCTGCTTGAACAGCCGCGGCACCGTCTCCACGTTGTGGTTGAGGATCTCGGGATGGGCGTCCATCACAATCTTAAGCGCCTCCAGGCTGCCCTTGAAGTCAGGGATCAACACTTCGATCGAGCAGCCGGGGTGCAGCTCGCGGATGCGCCGGATGACCATAGCGAAGATCGGCGCGCCACCGTCTCTGCGGTCATCGCGGTTCACGCTGGTGATCACCGCATGCTGGAGATTCATGGCTTTGACTGCCTGGGCGACGCGTTCTGGTTCCAGCCAGTCCAGCGGGGAGGGCTTGCCGCGCTGGATATCGCAGAACCCGCAGGTGCGCGTGCACACATCACCGAGTAGCAGGAAGGTGGCGGTGCCGGAGCCCCAGCATTCCCCCATGTTGGGACACATGGCCTCTTCGCACACGGTATGCAACGCTTTGGCGCGCATCAGCTCCTGTAGATGCTGGTAAGTTTCGCCGGACGGGGCGCGCACGCGGATCCAGGATGGGCGGCGCAGGGGGGTGGTG
>Ga0315279_10008251_pt1 | contig 12658 bp, 6 predicted proteins | sample YL17G06_20_MG_FD_203694 | JGI IMG/M metagenome (GOLD analysis project Ga0315279, IMG submission 203694) | Sediment microbial communities from Yellowstone Lake, YNP, Wyoming, USA - YL17G06_20 | ecosystem: Environmental > Aquatic > Freshwater > Lake > Sediment | place: USA: Wyoming | collected... | reverse complement strand
GGGCGTATTGCATCAACCCGGTCAATGGCGAGAAGGTTCCCTTGTGGGTAGCCAACTATGCCCTCATGGAATACGGCACGGGGGCCGTGATGGCCGTCCCGGCGCACGACCAGCGCGACTTTGAGTTCGCCGGGAAGTACGGCCTGCCGATCAAGATCGTGATTCAGCCCCTGGGCCAGATGCTGACGGCCGACGCCCTGACCGCCGCGTACGTCGACGCCGGCGTCATGGCCGACTCCGGCCCGATGACCGGCACGCCCACGCCCGGCGGCATCGCGGACGTCATCGCGTACCTCGATAAGCAGAAGATGGGCGCCCGCACCGTGCACTATCGGCTGCGCGACTGGCTCATCAGCCGCCAGCGGTACTGGGGCGCGCCGATACCGGTGGTGCACTGCCCGGCGTGCGGCATCATGCCGGTGCCGGTGAAGGACCTGCCGGTGGAACTTCCGCCGGAGACGGCCGTGGAGTTCCCGCCCAAGGGCGAAAGCCCGCTGGCCAAGGTGGCCTCGTGGGTCAACGTGCCGTGCCCGGCGTGCGGCAGGGCGGCGCGACGCGAGACCGACACGCTGGCCCAGTGGCTCTGCTCGTGCTGGTACTTCCTGCGCTATACGCTCACCGAGAAGGAGCGCGTGCCCAACGAACGCCCCTTCGACCGCGACAAGGTCGATTACTGGATGCCGGTGGACCAGTACATCGGCGGCGTGGAGCACGCCGTGCTGCACCTCTTGTACACGCGGTTCATCTGCAAGGTGCTGTACGACGCCGGGCACGTGGGGTTCAACGAGCCCTTCAAGGCCCTCTTTACGCAGGGGATGATCTGCAAGCAGTCCGAGATTACGCATAAACTTGAAAAGATGTCAAAATCCAAGGGCAACGTGGTCTCGCCCGACGCCGTCATCGAGGAATACGGGGCCGACACGCAGCGGCTGTACACGCTCTTCATCGGCCCGCCCCAGAAGGACGCCGAGTGGCAGGATGCGGCGGTCGAGGGGGCTTCCCGTTTCCTTAGGAACCGGCTCTGGCAGTTGGTCTCAGACGCGACGGGGCCCTGGCCCTATCAAAGCCGTCCGCCCAGTGATATGCTTGCCTTCCTGAGGCGCGAGACACATCTGTTGATCAAACTGCTAACCCAGGATATTGACGTCAACTGGCAGTTCAACACAGCCGTTGCAAAGGCGATGCAGTTTGCGGGCAACCTGACATGGATCGGCCAATTGCTTCGCGTACAGCCCAAGATCGCCAGCATGGGCGGTGTCCTGAGCGAGAACTTCCCGGTCAACTCCCTCGCGGGGCGATCCTACTACGTCAGGTCGTATGAGCAGTGCGCTGCCCAAGATGCGCCTCGGCGTCTTGTCGACGTGAACGAAGTCCAGTTTGCGTTGGAATCGCTAGTGCGAGTGCTCCACCCCTTTGTGCCGCACATAACCGAAGAACTTTGGGTGGCACTGGGCCACGAGCCTTCCATCATGGCGGCCGGGTGGCCGGAGTTCAGCGATGCGGCGTGCGCCGAGGACGTCCTGGAGATCCCCGTCCAGGTCAACGGCAAACTGCGGGCACACGTGACCGTGCCGGCCGGCGCGAGCGAAGAGGAGGTCCGCGCGGCGGCCCTGGCCAATGAGACGGTGCAGAAGCACCTTGGCGCCGCGCCGGTCCGCAAGGTGATTTACGTGCCGGGCCGGATGCTCAACATCGTTTTGAGTGAATCGCCCGGGCGTTGGCGCGCGAGCCAGACCGATTCCTAAAAAGTGAAAACGCCGGTTGCCTGGTCAACCGCGGGTCAGGAGAACTTCTCATGATGACGGTGCTGTACATCCTCAGCATGGTTCTTGTCGCGGCTGCCGCCGAGAAGCCCGCGCCGCCTGAGAAGCCCGCCTACGAGCCCACCTCGAACTACACCGTGCGCAACGTCGAGGGCTGGAAGGTCTTCGTCCACAACCGTCTCCTCGAGGGCGAGAAAAAGGCGCTTGGCGACGAGACCCTCAAACTCCTCGCCGTGCACCTCTACGACGTCAGCCGCATGGTCCCGAAGCCCGCCCTGGCCCGCCTGCGCGAGACGCCCATCTGGGTCGAGGCCGGCAACCCCAAGGTCGCGTGCATGTGTTACCACCCGTCGCGCGAGTGGCTGGCCGGGCACGGCTTCAATCCCGAGAAGGCCGGGGCGGTCGAGATCGGCAATCCCGTCACGTTCCTCGACTGGACGCACCACCAGCGGGCGATGGTCCTCCATGAACTGGCGCACGGGTACCACCATAAGGTCCTCGGCTACGACAACCCCCACATCAAGGCCGCATACAAGAAGGCCATGGAGTCGAAGTCGTACGAGTCGGTCCTCTTCTACACCGGCATCAAGAAACGGGCGTACGCCGCCAATAACGACCAGGAGTACTTTGCGGAACTCACCGAGGCCTACTTCAGCACCAACGACTTTTACCCCTTCGTGCGGCCGGAGGTGAAGGAGCACGACCCGCAGGGGTTCGAGATGCTCAGGAAGGTGTGGGAATCGCCGCCGCCCGCCATCAGGTCTCCGCAGGCGACTCGCCTTGGCGAGCTGGGCGGGGAAGTAGAAGCGCGAGTCCTTCGTAGGGAGAAGAAGTAGCGTGGCTGCCCTCCGCGAAGCCGGTCGCCAGGATGCGCCGCTCCTGCTGGGGCTTATCCAGGAGTCTTTCGAGACCCTGTACCGGCGCGTGGGCCTGACGCCCGCCAACTAATTACGGAGTGATGAGTGAAGAGTGCGGAGTGATGAGTAAAAATCGCGGGGCCGCGGGCCGTGCCACTCATCACTCATTACTCATCACTCATCACTTGCCCCGACCTGCCGCTGGCCGTCACGCACATGGCGATGGACCTGTAATTACGGAGTGATGAGTGAAGAGTGCGGAGTGATGAGTAAAAATCGCGGGGCCGCGGGCCGTGCCACTCATCACTCATTACTCATCACTCATCACTTGCCCCCTTTCCTTGCACCGCTAGGGTGCTTATACTTACTCCGTATGCCAATCCCCGAATCTATTGCCTCGCAGGAATGGGCCGAGGGCCTGGAGTTCGAGCGCAGCGGGCCGCTGCGCCGGGCCCTGAAGGCCACGATCGTTAACCCCGTTGCCAACTATTTCCCCGCGGCCGTGCAGCGGGCCCTCTTCTGGTGCCTCCGGAGCGAACTGGCCGCCGCCAACTGGGCCGACCCCGGCGGCTGGAAGAGCATGGTCATCTGCTACCAGGACCTGGCCGAAAACAAACGCCTGGCCGACAGACTCCTGTGCACCCTCGGCACGATTCCGATGGCCCTCAGGAACCGGCGGAAACTGGCGGCCCGGGTCCTCGCGCGCCTCATCGCCTCGGCCGACCACGAGCCCGTGGAGGTCCTGTGCCTGGGGGCGGGGCCAGGCCACGTGGTCCACGATGCGCTCGTGGAGTGTGGCCGCCTGGCGCGGGCCACGCTGGTGGACCTTTCGGACGACGCCTTCGACCACGGCCGCCGTCTGGCGGCCGAGTGCGGCACCGATGGGTACGTGCGGTTCATCCAGGGCGACGTGCGGCACGTCCGGTCGATGCTCGACCGCCCGCCCGACATCGTCCAGATGATGGGCATCTGCGAGTACCTGGACGATGCACACATCCGCGACATCGCCGGCGCCGTGGCCGACGTCATGCCGCAAGGCTCGTGCGTGATGTTTAACAGCATCTCCGCCGCGCACGGCACCGACCGGTTCTTCCGCCGCGTGTTTGGCCTGCATCTCGCCCACCGGACGCCCCAGCAGTTGTCGGACCTGATGCGGCCGGCGGGGTTCAACCACTTCGTCGCCTTGCCCGAGCCGCTGGGGGTGTATCACGTCATTATTGGCCGAAAGACGAGTGACGGAGTACCTGAGTGACGATGAGTGATGAGTGGTGAGTGGCACGGCCCGCGGCCCCGCGTTTTTTACTCATCACTCCGCACTCATCACTCATCACTTCCAGTCACTACTTGCTTTCGCCTGCCAGGACGGCCTGCGCGTGGCGGGCGTAGTGGCCGCGAAGGTCCTTGGCGTACGTCTCCAGGATTTTCCTGCCGACGCCCTGGTAATCGCCGCAGCGGTAAAGCGCGCGTGCCAAGACGATCTCTCGTAGCGAGTCGTTGCGTGGCTTGGTTTCGGTGCCGCCGCCGACGGCGGCCTTGGTCTTCGCCTCTTCCACCGTGGTGGTGGCCCAGCCGGTCATGTTGGGCTTGGCCAGGAGGTCGGCCAGGGGCTTGGCGGCCCGCGGGTCGCCCAGGGTCTCCAGGGCGATCGCGCACGCCCGGTGGTGCGAGAACTCTTTCGAGGCGTCCAGCAGTTTCACCTTCTCCAGGACCGCGTCCACCGCCCGCGGGTCGCGCGTGCGGCCCAGGGCGATGATGTACTGGTCCAGCAGGCTGACGCTGCGGCCGAACTGGCCCATGCCCGTGTAGTTCCAGCCCTTGTCGAAGTCGGGCGTCGCCTTGATCTTCTCCAGGAGCGCATCGGCGCCCGTCTTGTTGCCGAAGAGGCCGAGGATGTTGGCGTAAACGAGTCCGGCCTCCGGGTTCGCGGCGGCGTAGGCCCTTTCCATCAGCGGTAGGGCGTCCTGGGGCTGCGCGAAGATGACCGCGAGGGCCCGGCGGCGTTCCACCTCGGCCGGCGCGGCCTGCCCGCCTCTGGCGCGTTCGGGCGCCGGCGTGGCGACGGCCGCCACGGCCTCGGCCACCTTGGCCTTGGGCAGCGGGAACGAGTCCTTGTCCGAGAGGACCTGCTCGGGCAGGCACTCGGTCTTCACGAGGTGCTTCTGGAGACCCCGCAGGTCCACGTTGCGGATGGTGCCCGCGCTCCTGGCCACCATCGCCGCCGCCACGCCCATGGCGTACCCCTGGTTCTGCACGTCGGGTTGCATGCGGATGACCGGCATGGCGTCCCGGTGGGCGCTGACGCCCAGGCCGGTCACCACGATGCCGTCCAGGCCCTTGGGCAGCAGGGCCCGCAGCGGAACGTACGCCGTGATGCTCTCGCGCCCCGGCGGCATGGCGAAGAAGAGGGGGTGCACCGTGAACCCGTGGCTGTCGAAGTTGCTCTTCGCCAGGACGACCGTATCGGGCCAGGTGCGGCTGAGGATGATGTCCATGGGCGAAATCGTCACGTCGCCGACGATGCGGCGGCGCTCGCGGGTATCGACCAGTTGGCCCAGGTCGTAGGCCCCTTTGAATTTCTCGCGGGCGTACACGAAGAGTTGCCAGAAGTCCACCACGTCCGTGTCGTCGGCGAACATGTAGTCGGTGTTGGTGTACCCGGCGCCGAGGTTCAGGGGCGGCAGGCCCGCGCCCTGGACGGCGGCCTCTTCGCCGCCGGTGTAGTCGGTCTGGGCGCCTGCGGCCGCGGCGATGTCGGCGTTGCCGGTGGAGTCGATGACGGTCTTCGCGAGGACCACGCCGCGGCCCTCGGGCGTGGCCACCACGGCGCCCTTGACCAAACCGTTTTCGACGAAGGCGCCCACGCCCATCGCGCCGAACCAGATCTCGGTGCCGGCCTTGCGGTTGGCCTCGCGGTACCACTCGATTTTGCCGACGACCTCGTTGGCGGCGCCCAGGTCCTTGACGCCCTTGTCGATCTCGGCCGTGAATCCGCCGCGGTACCCGTAGTAATACTTCGATATCATGCCGGTGGTTCCGACGCCGCCCAGGCCGTACAGGTACTCCACCAGCAGGGTCTTGGCGCCCTCGCGTCCCGCGCCGATGCCGGCCGGCGCGCCGCCCGTCCCGCCGCCGATGATCACCGCGTCGTACTTGCCCAAGACAGGCACGCCGCGCGCTTCGCTCGGCACGGTGGGCAGGCCCTGTTGCGTCGGGCGGACGCCGATGAGGAATTCCTTGACGTCGCCGGCGGCGACGGGCGTTACCTTGGCGCCGGGCACCTTCGCGTTCCTGATGGCGGGCAGGGCCTTGGCCTCGGCGGCCGCCGCGGCGCCGATCTTGGTGCCAAGGTCCATCAGGGCCGGCGGCCGCAGGAGTTTCGCGGCCTCGTCTCGCGCGACGTCAGCGCAGCCGCCCGCGATATACATCCGCGCGACGCCCGCCGGCCGGAACGGGCCGAGGTCGCCCTGGCCGGTCCCTTTGACCGGGTCGGGCGGCACCTGGAAGATCGTCTCGGCCGCATCGACCTGGCCCAGGTGGAACGTCTTGTCGCGGGCGGCCTGGTCGGCCGCCGCCATCGCGGCCCATGAGCCGCCCGCCACGGGAACCTGGAGCGTGTACTCGAACACGTCGTGCTGCTTCGCGCCGGCGGCAAAGGAGAGGCCGACCTTGCGGACCGCCAGGCCCTTGCCTTCCTTCGGTTCGCCGCCCACCACGACGCGCGTGAAGGTCTGCGGCCCCCTCGGGTACGGCTGGGCCTGTGCCCCGGCCATGCGTGCGATCCAGGCCCGGTCGGTGGCGTCGATGATGACCTTCGCCAGGACGGCCTGGCGGCCGTTACGGTTGGCGATGACAACGCCGCAGGGGTTGCCGGCGTCGTCGCGCAGGATCTCGGTGGCGTAGCAGCCGAAGAGGAAATCGACCTTGGCCGCCAGCAGGGCCTGGTCCAGCATACGCTTGACGTGCAGCGGCTTGGCCAGGCGGGCGAAGTCCTTGGGTGCCGGCGCGGCAGGAGGCGCCGGGGGCGGCGCGGCGGCCGGCTCGGTCTGGACGGAGAAGATCTGCCGGGCCAGCGGCGAGGCGGGCGCTTCGCCCTCTTCCAGCCAGAGGCGCAGCGCGCCGCACACGTCTTCGCCCAGGTAGGGTCGCGGCGCGGCCAGGAAGACCTTGGCCCCGGCCTGGGCGGCGGCCACGGCGGCCGCGACGCCGCCCGTCGAGCCGCCCACGACCACTACGTCCACGTCATAAACGACCGGAATGGCGCGGGCCGATTCCGCCACCATGGGCGATGCCTCCCCGTACGGGCCCGTACTGGGCGCTGCCGTCACGGTTGTTCGTGCTTCGCAGCGAAGCGCTGCTTCGCAGAGTAGCACCGAGATGCCGAGCACCGCCGCAAGCGACAGGCACGTCTTCAGCGCGTTCATTGCCGGACCCTTTCCCTCGGGCGAAGTGCCCCACTGCAAGTGATGAGTGATGAGTGCAGAGTGCAAAGTGAAAAACAGAGATGGAACGCGCCACGCTTGCCCTTCATTGCACACTGTGCGTTCCTCATTCATCACTCATCACTCATCACTCATCACTCATCGTCACTCAGGCACTCAGTCACTCCCCCACTCGAACGGCCGCGGGGCGATCAGGTACAGCCGCCGCAGGGCCACGTTGCACAAGAGGCCCAGCGCCAGGAATGAACTCAGGAGGCTCGACCCGCCGTACGACATGAAGGGCAGCGGTATCCCCGTAATCGGCATCAGGCCGATGCTCACCGCGATGTTCAGGAAACTCTGGGCCGCCACCAGCGCCACGACGCCCACCACCAGCAGTTTGCCGTACGGCTCGGTGGTCGAGAAACTGACGTCCAGCCCCAGGACGCAGAGCAGGCCGTACAGGACGACCACGCCGATGGCGCCGATGAGGCCGAACTGCTCCGCCAGCGTCGGGAACAGGAAATCGGTATGGGCCTGGGGCAGCAGGCCGTACCGCGTCTGCGTGCCGAGGAGCCATCCCTGGCCCGTGAGCCCGCCTGCGCCGACGGCGATCTTGGCCTGGAACAACTGGTGGCCGGGGTCGTCCAGGAGGGAGCCGAAGAAGAAGCGGAGGGCATCGAACGAACTATTGCGGATTGCGAATTGCGAATTGCGGATTGACGGCAAAAAAAGAGTGGCCTGCGGCGGGTTCGTTATTGTTAATCCGCAATCCTCAGTCCGCAATCCGCAATCTGTATCGAGGGCCTCGAACAGCCGGCAGCGGGCCTCGGCGAACTCGGCCTTGTCCTTCCCCCACGAGATGGCCGTGGCCAGGCGCCACAGGCGGAACCGCCACATAGATGTGATCTCGCGCACCAGGTCGGCCTTCTGCTCGTCGGTCAGGGCGGCCCTTCGCAATTGCGGATTGCGGATTGCGAATTGCGGATTGAACGGGCCTGCCGGTGAGGCGCTTGAATCGGTTGCCGTTAATCCGCAATCCGCAATCCTCAATCCGCAATTACCGGCCGGCTCGGCCAGGGCGAAGTGCATCCGCTCCGCGCAACCGTGCAGCAGCCAGGAGTCGATCCGCATCCGCTGGTAGCCCCGCAGAGAGGAGTAGAAAACGGGCACCATCGCCAGGCCCATCAGGATGATCGCCAGGAGGTGCTTGCCCCGGGCCCCGGCGGCAAACAGCATCAGGAACAGCACCGGCAGGAACATCATCGCGGTTCCCAGGTCCGGCTGGTACAGCACGAGCGCCGTCGGCGCCAGCGCCATCACGAACGGCGCCAGGAGACCCTTGAACGTGCGGTAGTTCTTGCGGTACCGCAGGTAATAGGCCAGCGACATGATGAAGGCGATCTTCGTCAGTTCCGACGGCTGGAACTTCATGAGCCCCGGGATGGCAAGCCACGAGTAGGCGTGGTTCGTCGGGTAGATGATGCCGGGGATCACCAGGTCGAACCGGCGCATGACGGCCAGCAGCACGAGCAGCGCCAGGCTCACGCCGTACAGGGGGTAACTGAAACGGGCGAGGCGCACGTAACTGGGAATGAGCGTCAGGCAGAAGACCAGCAGACTTCCCGCCAGGAAGACAACCTGCTTCTCGGCCAGCGATTGGAGTTCCGGCGGGCAGTCCGCCCGGCCGGCCGTGGCGGCGTAGATGCCCGCGATGCCCAGGCCCACGAGAACCATCGTCGCCGCCAGGAGCAGCCACGGAAACCGGTACCAGTAGTCACTTCGCAGCACGTCGCCTCGCGGGTCCGGAGGAAGTCGCCTTGTGGACGGGCCGCTGCCAAGTATAATGAACGCGGCGGTCTTCGGCCAGTGCTTCTCGCGAAAGGCAACCGGATGAGACGCGGAGGGTGGCCGGCGGTTCTGGCGGGCCTGGTGATGCTGGCCGGGCTGGCGGGCTGCACCCGCCGCGACGTCCTCACCGGCCGGCTGCGGTCGATGCCCGATGACTACGCCCGCCGCGTTGTTGCCGATTCGGTGTGGGCCTGCGGCAACATCTACCGGTGGGCGGACCGCCGGACGCTCAGGCTCAACGTTACGCGGACCGACCACCGCCCCGGCGCCGAGACCGCCGGCGACGAAGTCTGGCTGCTGGACCTCGTGGGCGGGCGCGTCCGCATCGAGAAGCCTGCCGCACGCCAGGTTATCGTCTACGACGGCCTGTCCTGGCGCGTTTTCGCCGAGGGCAAGGCGTCGGCCGACTTGGAACTCCGGGCGGCCGCCGCCGGCGACGTGGCCGTGGCACGGGCCCTGGCGCCCCTGCCGTTCAGCCTGCTGGACCCGGGGCCGAAGATCATTTACGTGGGGACGCGCACCGGGCCGGGCGAGGCCCGCGTCTGGGACCGTCTGCTGGTCACGTACGAACCCGGCGGGCGTACGCCCTCGCGGACGCTCGTGGAGTTCAACAAGGAAACGCATCGCGTGGAGGCGGCCTTCATCTCCTGGGCCGAGGCCCCGTTCCTGGGCGGCTGTTACCGCGTGGACATGGATGAATGGTGGACGGTGGCGGACCTGGCGCTGGCCCACCGGTGGCGATTCGTGCCCGTGAGCGAGGCCGGCGAGCCTACGGGCGCCGTGCGGTACACGTTCCAGGTGCGCGCGGCGGCGTTCGACGTTCCGACGGGCCTGGCGACGTTTTCGCAGCCGTGAACCCAGCCGTTTTCATCGCGCCCGCTCAGCCGCGGGCCGACCTGTCCGCCGTAGCCTTGGCGAAGGCGGAAGGCGAGCGCGGGTAAGGCGAGATACGTGACCGAAGAAGAATGGCTTGAACCCGAAGATTACCTCGAGCAGGCCGACCGCCTGCTGGAGGAAGGTCACTACGAGGACGCCCTGGCCGCCTGCCGCAAGGCCCTCGGCCTGGAGCCGCAGTCGGCCGATGGCCACGCGCTGGCCGGCCGGTGCCTGGCGTACCTGAACCGCGTCGATGAGGCCGAGCGGGAACTCCTGGAGGCCCTCGATTACGACCGCCATTGCGTCGATGCGTGGTTCGGCCTGGCGTTTGTGTCTTGGCTGCGGGCCGATGACCGAGAGGCCCTCGGGTACCTCCAGCGGGCCCGGCAACTGGCCCCGGACGACGAGGCCGTCTTGGCCCAACTGGTGGGCATCTACGGCAACCTCGGCCGCTTCGAAGAGGCCGCACGCCTGTACCAGGATACCCAGGAGACCCATCCCGAGTCGGCCGAGATTTCTTATCAGTGGGGCCAGGTCCTGGCCAAGCAGGGCCGCTTTGATGAAGCCATCCAGGTCTGGCGCCAGGCGGCTGAGTGGGAAGAGGACTTCCCGGAACTGCACCTCTCGATGGCCCGCGCCTACGCCGCCATGGGCGACCTCGGCCGCGCCGAGGAGGAACTGGGGCGCGAACTGGAGCTGTACCCCGATTCGCGCGAGGCCCGCCTGGCGATGGGCGGCTACCACGTCCAGCGCGGCGACCTCTTGCGCGCCGTGGGCGTTTACGAGGCCTTGCTGAAAGAGGCCGAGGACGACCCCCGCGTGCACCTTGATGCCGGGATAGCGCTGATGCGCCTCGGCCGCGCCACCAAGGCCCGCCGCCACTTTCTGCGGGCGCTGGAACTCAGCCCCGGCGACCCCCTTATCCTGTCGCACCTGACGGCCGTGCCGCACTCAAAGACCGACATGTCGCGTGCCCGGCATGTGCTGCGCCAGGCGCTGCGGGCCGAGCCGCATCGCGATGAACTGTACCGGAACCTGTCGGCCCTCTTTGCCGGCGAAGGCCGCTTCGATGAGGCCGAGCAGGAACTCCGCCGCGCCATGGCCTTCTCCGGCCGCGCGCATGAACTGGAAAACGACCTGGGCGTCCTCCTGGCGATGCAGGGCAAGTTCGATGCCGCCAGGGAGGCCTTCGAGCGGGGCCTCCGCACGCGACCGGAGGACCTCCCCTTGCGCATCAACCGGGCTCTCATCGAGGCCGACCTGGGCCGCCCGGAGGCCGCACGTGAAGGTCTGGCCGCCCTGGCCGAAAAGCACCCCGCGGACTTCGACGTCCTCGGGAACCTCTCGTCGCTTCTCATGGAGACCGACCGGGCCGACGAGGCGCTGGAGGTGGCGCGACGGATGTGCGGGCAGGCGCCCTTCGACTCGCGCGGCTACTACCTGGCCGGGCGGGCGCTGTACGACCTCCGCCGCTACGAAGAGGCGCTGGAGATGCTCGACCGGGCCGCTCGCCTGGACCCTGTCCAGGTGGACACGCTTATCACCCTGGGCCTGTGCTACGCGGCACTCGGGCGCCGGCGGGAGTGCGTCCAGGCGCTCCAGCGCGCCCGCAGTCTCGCCCCGAACGACCCGGACGTCCTGTACAACCTGGGCTTGGCCTACGAAGACGCCGCCGAGGGCGAGGACGGCCAGACCGCCTACAACCAGGCCGTCGCGCTGTACCGGCGTGTTCTGGAACTGGCGCCCGCCTACAAGGCCGCCCGCGAGCGACTCGACGCGATGGAAGGATAAGCCCCTCTTTAGCGGACTTCCTCCGGCCCGATGCAAATGATACGGAAAGTGCCTGAGTACCTGAGTGCCTGAGAGTGTAGGCCGCGATGGAATCCCGGCGGCCCTGTCCCGCCGGCCAAACAGAGCGTAGGCCGGGATGAAATCCCGGCGGCCCTGTCACGCCGGCCAAACAGCATGCCGGGATTCCATCCCGGCCTACGGCACTGGAGGCACTGGAGGAACTCAGGTACTGGCCGTACGGCCCATACGGCTCGGGCGCGCAGGAGAGTGCCCGTACGGGCCGACGCCCAGTACGGGCGGGCGTACTGGCCCGCGGGCATTTCCTCGAGGCGCGGCGGTAAGGTGATTGCGGATTGCGGATTGCGAATTGCGGATTTTGGATTGCGAATTCTGGGTTTCCGTTGCCGCCTTTTTCGCGTGGGACTGTGGATAACTTTTCTGGTGCGTTCGGAGCGCTCGAAAAACGCCCTTTTTGACCCCTCGGGAACCCAAAAACCGGCCTGGCGCTAGCGCCAGAGGGGGTCAACCCTCCAAATGTTAAAATGGGCATGACGAATTGCGCTCGGTTTTGATCGCTTTTTGACGGTTTACGCGCTCCCAATGACCGGGTTTGACCTGAATTTGATGGTTTTGTCATGGACGTATTCCAATGCGCCGTTGTGCATAACTGCCGTGCCAATGGGGGGAAAAATGTACAAAAAAAGGGACTGAGGGACGGAGGGACTGAGGGACTGAGGCGCGAAGGCACAGAGGGACGGAGGCACGGAAAAGCGAAAGACTCTGAACGCGGAGAGCGCCCGCCGCGGCGGGTAAACGGCGACCGCAGAGAAAACGTCTTTCTGATTCTTAAAGAAGAGCCCTCTTGGGGTCCTTCTCTGCGTTCTCGGCGCTCTCTGCGTTAGCCGGATGCTTCCTGTTCGTTTGACTTTGTGTCAATCGTAGGGTAGAATACACAAAATGGGCCAGTGTGCGCACGCTCACCGAAGGTAGGGGGGACGAAACATGAAGACCCATCCGAAGGCCGCCGGACCGACGGCTGTGAGGGGATTCCGTGGGCTGTTTGCCGCGGGGCTGGGGGCGATGGTCCTGTTGGCCGGGCAAG
>Ga0315279_10008250_pt1 | contig 12659 bp, 10 predicted proteins | sample YL17G06_20_MG_FD_203694 | JGI IMG/M metagenome (GOLD analysis project Ga0315279, IMG submission 203694) | Sediment microbial communities from Yellowstone Lake, YNP, Wyoming, USA - YL17G06_20 | ecosystem: Environmental > Aquatic > Freshwater > Lake > Sediment | place: USA: Wyoming | collected... | reverse complement strand
AGTCATTGAACGGGTTCTTGAAGTCCATGATGACCTTGGCGACCTCCGGCCGGACGAGCTCCGGCGGCGGATATTCGCCCTTGACCAGCATGTCCCGGATCTTGGTCCCGCTGAACTGGAGCTGGTCGGCCGCCGGATGCGGGCAGATCTTGTCGTTCACCACGGACAGGCATTTCCGGCAATAGTAAAACGAGCGGAAAAACAGGGGGATGATGCCCAGGTCGGGAAATTCCTCGAAGATGTCCTGGGCCGCGTAGGGATGGTAATAGTTTCCGACGCCGGCGTGGTCGCGTCCGATGATGATGTGCGTGCAGCCGAAATTCTTGCGGATGATCGCGTGGAAAATCGCCTCGCGCGGGCCGGCGTAGCGCATCTCCATCATGAGGATCGCCATGACGGCCCGCTCCTTGAGAAAGTAGGTCCTGAGCAATTCCTCATACGAGGCCAGGATGACCTCGTCCCTGTAATCGCCTTTTTTCTTCTTCCCGATCACCGGGTTGATGAAGATGCCGTCGACGAAGGTCAGAGCCGTTTTCTGGACATATTCGTGCCCGATGTGAGGCGTGTTCCGCGTTTGGAATCCGACGATCGTCCGCCAACCTTTTTCCCGGAAAAGGACGCGCGTCTCGCGGGGGGCGAGTTTGTACCGGGCGTGGGGCGTCGGCGTTTCCCGGACGAGGTCGATCTTTCCCGCGAGGAGGACGTCCTTCATGGCCCGGACGCGCGACACGCCCGGATGGGCCCCGTCCGTGGTCTGGAACACTTTGAGAGCCATCTCTTCCTTGTCGTAATCGAATTTGTGGTCGAGATGCAGGACGGCGACGGGGTCGCCGGCTCCCTCGGTTAGAAGAACCTCTTTGCCGGTCTTGAGCCGCGAGGCCGTCTCCCGGTCGACGTCGAGGACGATGGGAATGGTCCAGGCGAGGTCCGACCGGAGGCGCATGTGGCTCAGAACGTTCCGGACCTCGTCCTTGCCCATGAAACCTTCAAGCGGGCTGAACACGCCGGTGGCGATGTTTTCGACATCGCTTACGGATTCGGAAGAAATCGAGATCGAGGGAAAAGAGGCGGCCCGGTCCAGGATTTCTTTTTTCTTGTCTCCGGCAAGAACGCGCTCGACGAGCTTTCCGCCGTGGGGTTGAATCATGCCGCGTCTCCTTGGCGTCGCATCGGGTCAGCCGCGAAGCATCTGTGTTTTCGCCGGTTCACGGGATCGTCAATCGATATAACCCAGCGCTTTGAGGCGTTCCTTGACCTTTTCTTCGTCTTCCTTGCTGAAAACGTCTTCCTTGGGGTCGTCCTTGCTGAGGTTCTCTCTTAGAATCTTCGCGATATAACTTGAAACGGACGTCACATCGGTCCCTTTGATCTTTTCTTCTATTTTTTTATGGAGAGATGTGGGAATCGATACCGCCGTGAATTCCTTGTCCATGGTGTTCTCCTTGGCGCTTGAGCCGTTATCTCGAAAAATTAAAGGTATTTATATACCAGACGCCCGTTTTTTTCAACCCCGAAGAAGCCGGGCTTCACGGCCGGCTTTCCTTGACAACGGCGGCCGACAAGTGTTTATAATGGCCGAAGATGACCGAAGATTCATTCCTCGCCTCCTGATATGGAAAAAATCTCACACCCTATTGCCCGGAAAAACGTCTTTTTCGGCGTTCTCGACCGCAATTTAAAAAAACTCGAGAACCGCCTCGACGTTCGGCTCTCCATTCGGGGCGATTCTCTCATGGTCGACGGCCCCCCCGACAAAGTGGAACGCGCCAAGTTCTATTTCGAGAAAATCCGCGAACTGGAGGAAAAGGGGTATGACCTGAAAGAGGAGGACTTCCACATCGTCCTCGACCTTCTCGACCAGGGCGGGACGAAACCCCTGGAATCCTATTTTCCCTCCGAGCCGCTCAACCTCTCCCGAAAATCGGTTACGCCGAAAAGCCTGAACCAGCAGACCTTTATTCAAAAAATCCGGAGCCACGACGTCGTTTTCGGCATCGGGCCGGCGGGGACGGGAAAAACATACCTGGCCATGGCCATGGCCCTTTCATTCCTTCAGAACAAGCTCGTCGGCCGAATCATCCTCACGCGTCCGGCCGTCGAAGCCGGGGAAAAGCTCGGCTTCCTTCCCGGGGACATGATCCAGAAGATCAACCCCTATCTCCGTCCCTTATATGACGCGCTCTTCGACCTGGTCCAAACCGACCAGGCGGGTCACCTGATCGAAAAAGGCATTATCGAAATCGCCCCCCTGGCCTTCATGCGCGGCCGGACGCTCAACAGCGCGTTCATCATCCTCGACGAGGCCCAGAACACGACGCGGGAGCAGATGAAAATGATCCTGACCCGGGCCGGGTTCGATTCCAAGGTGGTCATCACGGCCGACATCACCCAGATCGACCTGCCGCAGCCGGCCAAATCTGGCGTCCTTCACGCCATCAAAATCCTCTCCCCCATTAAAGAGATCGCTTTCTGCAATTTCGATGACAAGGACGTTGTCCGACATCCCCTGGTCCAGAAGATCATCAAGGCCTACGGGAAAGCCGAAGCGAAAGCGCAGGCTTGACCATGAGCCTCATTTCGTTCAAGAACGTCAAGCTCTTCAAGTCCGCGGGGTTCACCGGCAAGCCCGAGCACGAGCCCGGGGCGCCGCAAAAAGAACCCGGAACGATCCTCAAAGTCTTCCAGAACCCGTTCGTCATCATCGTGCTTTTCTCTCTGGTCCTGGCCGGCGTCCTGTCCTACATCCCGGCGACGAAATCCCTGCCCGAGATCAAGCCCGGCGAAATCGCGACCGCGGACGTCGTCGTCCCGGCCGAAATGACGTTCGAAGACACCGACACGACCGAAAACCGGCAGCGGGAAGCCGTCGCGAACGTATTGCCCGTATATTCCTTCGACCCGGACGTATTCCGCGCCGTCGAAAACAAGGTCCGGGGGTTTTTCACCGCGGGCCGCGAATGGCTCAAGGCCGGGCCCGCCCCGAGAGATTACGTCCAGCTCCAAAAAACAGCGATGGACAAGTTCGGGCTCGAGCTCGGGACGAACGAATTCGCCGCTCTCGAAAAAGAATCCTTCAGCGACGAACTCGAAACCGTCCTGGTCGGGCTGCTCGAGAAATTCTCGTCCCAGGGCGTCATTCTCTCCAGAAGCCTGTTCATCCATAAGGAGAACGAGCGCGGCTTCGCGCTGGTCCGGGGCCAAGAGGGAGAGCAAACGATCCTGCCGTCGGACATTCCGGACGTCAAGGAAGCGAAGGCCAAGCTCATCGCCGAGATCAACTCGCTCGACCTTTCGGCCCGGCGCAAGGGCCTCCTCATCAGCCTCTCGTTCGGTTTTCTGGCCCCGGATATCACGTTCAACAATGCCGAGACCGAAGCCCGGCAAATCCAAGCCCGGGCCGCGGTCGATAAAGTTTTTTATTCTCTGAAGAAAGGCAAGGTCCTGATCCGCAAGGGCGACGAGGCCACTCTCGAAGAAATCAAGCAGATCAAGCTCATCAACCAGACCCTTCGGGTCAAGCCGGCGTGGCTCACCGGCGTCCTCGGCACGTTTCTTCTTTTCGGCCTTCTGCTTCTCACCCTGTGGTTCTATCTCCGGTCGCTGCTCAACCTGCGTCTCGCCTTCAAATATTTCCTGATGATGGGCTTGACCATGGCTCTCAGCCTCGCCGTCTATAAAATGCTTGCCTATCTAGCCGTGTTGATAAACCAGAATACCCGTTTCTTCCTGTTTACGGACGCGGAGAGCGCGAAATACGCATTTCCCTATCAGCTCGGGACCCTTCTCTTCGCCTTTCTGACGTCGAACGCCGTCGCCCTGATCTTCACGGTCCTGAACGGCCTTCTGATCGGATATCTCTTCAACGCCAACTATTTCCTGATGCTTTTCAGCCTCATCGGCGGGCTGGCCGCGATCTACGGCATCAAATATTACGGGCGGCAGAAACGGACCTCCGCCTTGCGGGCGGGGTTTTTCGTCGTCGCCCCGACCAACATCTTCGTCATCGTGACCTTCCACCTGATCCGGGAGCGCTTCGCCGGCGTGGGAACGTTGTCCGCGGATATCCTCATGGGCTTGATCGGAGGCCTGTTCGGCGCGGCCCTGGCCTTCGTTTTCCTTCCTATCTACGAATACGTTTTCCGGTTCGTCACCCAAACCAAGCTCCTCGAACTGACGAATTCGGAATCCGAAATCTTCCGGAAAATGGCCCTCGATGCGCCGGGGTCCTATCATCATTCCCTTCTCGTCGCCTCGCTCGCCGAGCCGGCGGCCGAAGCCATCAAAGTCGACTCCCTGCTCGTCAAGGCCGGCGCGCTTTACCACGACATCGGCAAGATCAAGATGCCCGAGTATTTCATCGAGAACAAGAAAAGACGGGCCGACGTCCACAAAGACCTGACGCCGAGCATGAGCACGCTGGTCATCGTCAACCACGTCAAGGAAGGCATCGAAATCGCCCGGAAAGAAAAGCTGCCCCAGCCCATCCGGGACATCATCGAGCAGCATCACGGGAATTCGCTCGTCCGATACTTCTACCAGAAAGCCAAGGAAAAATATGACCCGGAGATGGAAAAAGTCGGCGAGGAGACTTATCGGTATCCGGGCCCGCCGCCCCAGACGAAGGAAGCCGCGGTCGTCATGCTCGCCGATTCCGTCGAAGCGGCGTCTCGCAGCCTGAAGGTCCACAAGGAAGAGAACCTGAAGCGCGTCATCAAGGACATCTTCGACAACTACCTTCAGGACGGCCAGCTCGACGACTGCGCTTTCTCCCTCCGCGAACTGCGGCTGATCGCCGCCTCGTTTCTTGCGACACTCGAGCGAGTCTATCAGCCGCGCGTCGATTACCCGGGCTTCGAGTTCGAGCCCAAACATAGGAAAAAGCCTGAAAAAGAACCCAGGAACGGCAATGATCGAGGTCCTGAACCGACAGAAGAAACACCCCATTAAGACCGCCCGGTTCGAGCGTCTCCTCCGCGGTCTGGCCGGGCGCTATCGTCTGTCTCGCCCCGAGATCGCTCTCATCTTCGTCGGCGATGCCGCGATGCGGAAGCTGAACAAGACGTATCGCCGGAAAGACAAAACGACCGATGTTCTGAGCTTTCCGCTCAACGCGAAGGCCCCAGACGGCCGGCTGTACGTGGGCGATATCGTCATCTCCGTTCCCCAGGCCGCGCGGCAGGCGCGCCGGCTGGGTCACGGCCTCGAACGGGAGCTCGGGATCCTGGTCATCCACGGCTTCCTTCATCTTCTCGGATATGGCCACGACGAAGGCCACGAGGACGAAGAGACGGCGGCCCGCGCCCTCTTCCTGAAAGGCTGAAACCGTGTTGGCATCCTGGATCGGGCTTGGATTGAGCGCGTTCGCGGCGTTCATTTTTTCTCTTTTCCACATGACGCTCGAAGCGTTCTCCCGAACCTCTTTGAGCGGCTTCCTCGAAGAACGGAATATGCCCGGCCGGCAGGACTTCGTCCGGAGGTTCGACGAGATCCGGACGGCGGTCGATTTTTGGCGGACGGTCTTTATCATGGCCGGTCTCGTCTATGTCTTCGTGTTGATGCGGCGAGCCGACCTCTGGCCGCTGTGGGTGTTTCTCGGGTTCGTCCTCGTTTATGCCGTCCTGTTCGACGGCCTAGCCCGGTTTCTTGGGACCGTGTTCAAGACCAGGCTCATCCTCTTCTTTCTGCCCTCGGCCCGGCTTCTGCTGGCCCTGGCCGCGCCGCTTCTCGTCCTCTGGCGCTGGATTTGCGCGCGCGGGGATGAAGGCGACAAGAAGGAGGACGACCGGGAAGCCGGCAACGAGGAGATCGAAACGTTCATCGACGAAGCCAAGGAAGACGGCATCATCGAAAAGGGCGAGGGCCAACTCCTCCGAAGCGTCGTCGAGTTCGGCGATGTGGTCGTCCGCGAGATCATGACGCCGCGGGTGGACATCGTCTGCATCCGGCGGGACGCGACGATCCACAAGCTGCGCAATCTCATCATCACCGAAAAATATTCCCGCATCCCCGTCTATAAAGACCGCGTGGATAACACCGACGGCATCGTCATGGCGAAAGACCTCCTCCCCTACTCCGACGCCCGGTTCGACCAAGCTTCGATCGAACCCTTGATCCGGCCGGCCATCTTCGTTCCGGAATCGATGAAGGTCCCGGACCTCCTCAAGGAGCTCCAGCGGGTGAGACAGAAGATGGCCATCGTCGTCGACGAGCACGGCGGCGTCTCGGGACTCGTGACGATGGAAGACGTCGTTGAAGAAATCGTCGGCGAGATCCAGGACGAATACGACACCGAAGAAGCTCAAATCCAGCAGGTCGGGGCGGGCGACTATATCGTTTCGGGAGTCGCCAAAGTCGAAGAGCTCGAAACCCTGTTCGGCCGGGACCTGGCCGGCGAGGATTTCATCACGGCGAGCGGATTGATTACCCACGAGCTCGGCCGCCTCCCCGAAAAGGGGGAACTTCTGAATATCCGCGGCCTGACCGTCGAAGTCCTCGACGTCGACCAGAAACGCATCAAGAAGCTGCGCATCCAGGGGGTCCCGGCGGCCTCGGCGGAAACGGAGTGACCATGCCCCGCGCCAAGACAACGACCGAACCGAAACCGTCCGCCAAGGTCGGCTACGTGGCCCTCGTCGGCCGGCCCAACACCGGCAAGTCCACGCTCCTCAACAAAATCCTAGGCCAGAAAATCGCCATCACCTCGAACAAACCTCAAACGACGCGGATGAGCATTCTCGGCATCCACACGACCGACCGCGGGCAGATTATCTTCGTCGACAATCCGGGGATCCACAGGCCCCTTCACAAGCTGAACAAACGGATGATGAACTTCGTCTATTCCTCGCTCGAGACGTCCGATATTGTCTGCCTGCTCATCGACGCCACAGAAAAGTTCGGCCAGGGCGACGCTTTCGCCCTCGCGATCCTCAAGAACGTCCGGAAGCCGGTCTTCCTCCTCATCAACAAGGTCGACATCGTCAAGAAAGAGAACATCCTGCTGCTCATCGACAAGTACAAGGACCTGATGCCGTTCAAAGAGATCATTCCGATTTCAGCGTTGAAGGGAACGAACCTCGATGTCTTCGTGAAGCTGGTTTACGATAATCTGCCGGTCGCGGAAAAGATCTATTCGGACGACGAGATTTCAGACCAGTCCGAGCGGTTTCTCCTGGCCGAGGTCATCCGGGAAAAAGTCCTCGCCCATGTCGAGCAGGAACTCCCCTGGGCGACAGCCGTCTATATCGAAGAGATCGAACGAAAAGAGCCGAAATCTTATATCAAGGCGAGCATTTTCGTCGAAAAAGACAACCATCGCAAGATCATCATCGGCCGCCACGGCGATCTCATCAAGATGATCGGCACCGAAGCCCGGCGGGAGATCGAGGAGATCTTGGAGGGTCCGGTGTTCCTCGAACTTCAGGTCAAGGTCCGGCCCGAGTGGCGCGATTCGGCCGATGTCCTCGACCTCATCGAGGGGCAGAAAGAGTTTTAATTATAAGCGCGAGCCGCGCGGGGCGGTCGCACCGACTCTTTGTTGACTTTCCCCGGGAAGGATGCGAAAATCTAATCCCTTTTCCCGACGGTGAGTGTAGCTCAATCGGTTAGAGCATCGGACTGTGGATCCGAAGGCTGGGGGTTCAAGTCCCCTCACTCACCCCACTCCGATTTCTTTATAACCCTGCTCAAACCGAAAAACGTGCCGAAAGGCTCCCGCCACGTGAGGCTGCAATCATCGGGCCGGAGCACGACCTTGTCCAGCACGACGCTGAGGATGGCGGCCTTCCCGGCAGAGGAAGAAAATCCCTGGCGACCCCCCGCTAGCTGTCGGCCCCCCCTCGCGGGGAGGGGCGAAGCCCCATCCGGGGCTGAAAATCACTTGACCTGAGCCGGAGAAGGATGGATGATGTTTGGCGGAAGGAGAAAGCGATGAGGCCCCAAAAAAACCCCCAATGGTTCCGGCATGATGAAGGGAATGCGAGGGAATTGAAATCGCAACTCGAGTGGAAGATATCCTTGATAGTGAGACAAAGAGTCGCCGTCCTGGAGAAAAAAATTATCGGCCTCGAGAAAAGGCTGGGCGACGTGGCGACGATAGTGGATGCGAACACTGAATTCCTGGCGAGTCGGCTGAAGGGTATCCATGAGGCGCTGACGCCAGTGACACGTCCCAAGCGTATTCGCGTGCTCGAACCTGCTAAAACGCGCCGCTCGAGGAAGAAGAAATAGCGCCCGTCTGAAAAAATTGTGGGGGTGGTGAGATGAATTTTAGGATTCCGCCTATTTTTTAGGCTAGACTATTATATTTCCCCATCTCCCTGCTATCATCGCTCCATGCTGCGTGCTTGACCAGAGACCTCTTCTAGCCGCGGCCTCCCATATGAGTTCTGCTTTCCCGCCCCCTCTCCTCCTTGCCCCGCGTGTCCTGAAATTATATCTATAAATCAATATTCAGTCGCCGACGCCTTTCGCTTGCCCCGAGACGACTTGCCAAAGATGTTCTGAAAGCGTTTCTAAAATACGATAATCAGCTGCAGCGCCTATTTCCCCACGTTCCCCTAGGTCGTCTGTATTCGGGGGTTGTGTTAACTGTCACCGTATCTAATGTCTTTGCCGAACCAATAAGGACTGCACGAAGCCAGAACAATCCCCAACAGAAGAACCAAACCGCCTAAGACCCAAAACCTTTTCCTGATGAACCTCCTTCATTGACAATAAGAATTGTTTCTAATTACGCTATTTTTGCCAGCATAAACAGTGGTCTTCTGTTCCCAGCACCGTTTGCTGGTCGAGGGAGCATAAGCGTCAACAGTGTAGCCTCCAGGATCAAGAGTCAAATAGGCCGACCCCTGACCAACGTAACTTCCGTTGACATAAAGATACGCATGGGAATCGGCAACGATTTGAAGCGTCCCCGTCGAAGACCCAGACCCACCGCTACCTCCGCTGCCCCCGCTATCCCCACTATCGCCGGTGTCGGTCGTAGGGATATTTAATAAATCATCCAACCAGCACCCTACGAAAAGAAACCCCATCAGAAGACACAGAACCAAAAGTTTTTTCATAATCCCCTCCTCAAATAAACAATAGCTTTACTAAAAATAGTATATCGATATCATGAACTTGTCAACCTGAGGCTGGAGTTTGTCGCCGAGAGGCCGCCGCCGTCGTGCGTTATCGAGCAGGCCGTCTTGATGGCGGCCGAGAAGCGGGAGTTGGTTCAAATCCAATCTCTTTGGCACAAATTATTTATGCGGGAAGAGCTCTATCCTTTTAATTCAATCTTGTCCCGATTTGATCATCGGGCGAGCTTTTGTGGTCATTGACATCGAGCGGCAGCCGGAATTATCATCTTTACGAGATGGTAGGTATTGATTCCGAGCTTAATAAAAGCGTAAGTCGCGTAGAACAAAACAGAAAATTCTTATACTCTATACCCATCGGGGCTCCGAGGGCATCTCTCGAGGGAATTTAGACTTTACGAAAAGCGGAAATATTCACGTTATCCAGAAGAGAAAATATTAAGGCCTGTTTTCTTATGTTCTAAGAGAAATATTTTTTTCTATAAAGGAGGGGTTCTTGTTTAAAAAGGTTTTATACGTTTTTTCCGCTTTTATTTTTTTGGCCGCGTTTTTCACTCCATGCCTCATGGCCCAGTACAGAGCATCGGATATCATTGTTCCTCCAGGCTACGAAGTCACGAAAATTGCCGAGACGAACAAGGTTTATGATCCCTATCGGCTGACCGTTGATCCTGCGGGCAACATCATCGTTGCGGGATATGGATATCTGCTTTATAAAATAGACGCTAATGGTCAGGTGCAGGTCATCGGCAAAACAAGAAAATACGATATTACCCCTTTGGAAATCGAGATTTCTCCCGATGGGAATTATGTCCTCCGAAGCGGCACGTCGGGCATCGGGACACTGACGCTCTATAAATTCGTTCCGCCCGACGCGTATATAATGCTTTTTGCTGATCCTGGCCTAAACGCCATCGGCTATGACAAGCTGGGGCATTTCTATGCCGCTGTCCGGGGCGGACTTGTTCCGGGTTCCGATCCCCCCCGATATTATAAACTGGTCAATCGGTATGACAGCAATTTTCAATTTGTAGAAACGGCCTTTTCATATGAATACACCATTCGCGATTTTTGCTTCGACAGTCAGAATAACCTATACGTGCTCGTGCCCGGGTCGTACGGAAGCTACAATGGAGTGATCATTAAAGTGTCGGCGGGCGGTGATGGAATTCCCGGGCCGCTAGATCCTTGGACGTATTTCGCTGGTCCCGTGACCGCAGCGAACGATATGACCATTGATGACGCCGGCAACCTTTATCTCGACGAATATCTGCGCACGGATACCGACGGATTTTCCGCCTATGACAAGTGGATGCTAACGAAAATCACACCTGCGGGGGTCGTGATCAGGAACCTTGGTCCGGAGTTCGCTAGCTCTCAGGGTTTGGCCTGCAAAGGCGGCTTCCTTTATGTCAGTGAGTTTCTAAGCGGGGTGATCGCCAAAGTCAATCTGGCAACGTTCCAAAAAACAGATTTTACCGAAAATTTCGGCATCGACGCCGCGGGGGCTATTGCCTTCGACGCCAACGATAATTTATACACAGAAAGTTTCCGGCAAAATCGGCTGCTAAAAAAGAATCCCTATGGACGGTTCGATCAGGTCGGGGCCGGGACAGGATATGCCCAAAGTATTGCTTTCGACGGCACGTATTTTTATTTGGGCAGCGCCGACCTAGTCGGCTCGAACGGCAACCAAGTCTTGAAAATCGATCCGCTGACGGGGGTCGCGACGGTCGTGGCCACGCAGCTCAATGGCTATAGATCAGTCGCGCTCGATTCTTATGGGCGTTTGATTCTGAATACCGTGATCAACGAGGCCCAGAATCAATTCGGTGCGGACATCATTGACTTGATGACCGGCGCCGCCACGCCCTATTTGACCGGCCTTCATAACAAGGGCCGCTGCATTCGTTTCGACGCCCGGCAAAACCTCTATGTCGTCGAAGGCATCGGAGACGGCATCAAGAAAGTCCTGCTGGCTAAAGATTACTCTTCTCCCAGGGATATCAGCATGGAGCCCTTGTTCTACGATTTCAGGACCGTACCGCCCAATCCGCCTCCCCCGACGATTTATTTCTTCGCCGTGAATCATCTCGAGGAAGTCTTCATTCCCCGGATGGACAGCGGAGATGTTTTTCTCGCCTATCCGGGCGGGAATGTCGAGTTTTTTGCCCGGGGATTCGTGCTGCCAACGCACGCCGCAATCGATCGAGACGGCGCGCTTTATATCGCCGATGCGTCCAACGGGATCTTCAAGATTGTCCACAAGCGCTGGGCGATCCATACGTTAACCATCCAAGCTGATTCCAACGGCACCACCAATCCAACCCCAGGCATCCACACCTACGTACCAGGAAATCAAGTTCAGGTAACGGCCGTTCCAAACACGAATTATGAATTTGTAAATTGGACCGGAAGCATATCGAGCACCGAGAATCCAGTGACGGTCACCATGGATGCCAATAAAACCATCAAAGCCAATTTTCGTTTCATCTTTGCGCCGATCGCGACGGGACGAAAAGTGTTGAACCGGACGTTTTCCCAAGCGGAATATATCGATATTCTATCCTGGGTGGCCGATCCAGCCAACCAAGCTTTGGATATCGCCAAATACAGGATTTACCAGATCGTCAACGGCACTCCTTCGCTGTTGGTTGAGTTGGCGGGCAACGAATCTGAGTACTACCACCGGAGGGCGGGGCAAACGAGCATCCGGTACGCTATCGCAGCGGTAACGCGTAGCGGCCGTGAAGGCGCTCCGGCCGAGATCACTGTTCAGTGAAAGGAACAGTCATGCCTAGAAAAATTGGGATCGTACTTGTTTTATTATTCGTTTCTCCGGTTCTCCTGGGCCAGCAGGTCAATGTCAACGGCAGCCAGTCGGAGACTCCAAAGGAACGCGATACGTTATCGATGTTTCTCGGGCGTTTGGGCTATTACCTAGCTTCGGATTCGGCCTTCAAGGACATTTATGGAAATGGGGAGGTATTTGGCGGCGAATTGCGGCTGGGAGGCAAGCGGATTGCGGGTTGGCTTGAGGCCAATTTCCGCCAGCGGACGGGCAAATTTTCCTTTACCGGAGAGGAAACGAAGGTCAAAGTCATGAGCCTCGAGGGGGGAGCGCTTTATCGGATAATGTCCGGCACTATTTGGCCCTACGTTGGGGCCGGCATCGGATATTACATGTACAATGAGAACAATGTGCCTTTGGGCGAGGCTAAACAAAGCAAAATCGGTTTTTGCGCCGCGGCGGGCGTTTCCGTTGTTGTCGCCGAACTGTTGGTATTAGACATCCGTATTAAATACAATGTCTGCAACATGAAGCCGGCCGATTTTGATATTAACATTGGCGGCCTGACAATAGGCATGGGAATGGGCGTGCGCTTCTAGACTGGATCGGAACAGCGGTTCTGCCCCTCCGGACAGCGGGATATTTTTGCCGGAGCTAAGAGGGGGGATTTTGGCGAAGTATCGTAATCGTAGAAGCAAGGGAATTGTGTTAGATCCAGATGACGTCCGTCGTTCGATATTTTAATATGCAGCGGGAGCGATATAGACCGCGATGGAAATGAAATGCAC
>Ga0315279_10008247_pt1 | contig 12660 bp, 9 predicted proteins | sample YL17G06_20_MG_FD_203694 | JGI IMG/M metagenome (GOLD analysis project Ga0315279, IMG submission 203694) | Sediment microbial communities from Yellowstone Lake, YNP, Wyoming, USA - YL17G06_20 | ecosystem: Environmental > Aquatic > Freshwater > Lake > Sediment | place: USA: Wyoming | collected... | reverse complement strand
GGCCTGCCCGAAGTGGTCAGGGCGCTGGCCAGCCCGCTGGCCAACGTGGACAGGATCACCATCGTGTCGACCGGCGACGGCGACGCCGCCGGCATGAACAAGATCACCGGCGACCTGGCGAAGATGGTGGCGCAGGTGCCGGCGCTGTTCGAAACGCTGTCGGGGATGAGCATCAACGAGATGCTCTCGAAGGTCCGCGGCATCGGCGACAAGGCGCCGAAACCGGACCATCTGCCGCCTGCATGAGTCGCGAACACGTGACGGGCCGGGCTCGCCCCGGCCCATCGCCCGGGGAAGGAGTTCCATCATGGCACTACTGGAGCGAGTGACGACGCTGGTTCGTGCAAACCTGAACGACCTGATCGACAAGGCCGAGGACCCGGAGAAGATGATCAAGCAGGTGATCCTCGACATGCAGAACCAGCTGATCCAGGTCAAGACGCAGGTGGCGATCGCCATGGCCGACCAGCACCTGCTGGAAAAGAAGCAGAAGGAGAACGAGGAGAAGTCGGCCGACTGGCTGCGTCGCGCCGAGCTGGCCGTGGACAAGAAACAGGATGATCTCGCGCGCGCCGCGCTGGAGCGGTCCGTGAGCTACAAGGAACTGGGCGAGAACTTCGCGCAGCAGGTCGCCGATCAGAAGCTGCAGGTCGAGAGCCTGAAGGCGGCGCTGCACAAGCTGGATCAGAAGCTGACCGAGGCCAACGCCAAGGCCGACCTGCTCGTCGCGCAGCATCGCCGCTCGCGCGCGGTGGGCAAGGCCGCCGACGCGCACATGGCCATCGGCGACGGGTCGAAGGCCGCGGCCTTCGACCGGATGAAGCGCAAGGTCGCGTACGCGGAAGCCACCAGCCAGGCCAAGGCCGAGATGGTCGCCGACAACGTGGAGGACCGCCTGGCGGCGCTCGAAAAGGAGGACCGCATCGAGCTGCTGCTGGCCGAGCTGAAGACGAAGCGGGGCTTGCCACCGGTCTGAAGACCGGCGGTCCCACAGGGGGGAGCAAAGTCTGCCCCTGCCACCGGTCTCGGGGTCCCCGGTGCGGCTGCCCCGCGCTGGGGGCCCCGCTGAAGACCGGCGGTCCCACAGATGAGATCATTCTGTGGGACTTCCGGGCTTCAACCCGGGAGCGACCCTACTTATACCTCCAGCCCGTGATGTCCGCTCCCGGCGGCGCGTTGCGCTCGATGTCGCGCGTCATCAGGTCGAAGAGGTCCCGGTCGCGCGGGCCCCAGCAGTGCGGCGCGCCGCGCTGGTAGCTGACGCTGCCGTCGTAGTACGGCGTCTTGGTCGATTCGAGGAACTTCTCCATCAATCCCACGGCGTCGTTCAGGTAATAGGAGTCCTCGTCGCCGACGTAGATGTGCAGCTTGCCGGTCAGCTTCGGCCCGAGCGTCGTCCAGTTCTTCTCCAGGATCGCGCGCAGGTCGTAGTGCTCCTTCCAGTACGCGGCCACGCTCTTGTCGATCGCGCCGCCCGTCTTGTCCCAGAGGCGCTTCGGGTAGCCGTCCGGCGCCACGGGCCCGTAGGTCGCCTCCCAGATGTCCCACTGACCGCCCGACCGCGAGTGGTCGCCCTGCACGAGCTCGAACCGGTTCTCGTCCTTCATCATCGACGTGATGTTGCCGTCGGGCCGCCGCGTGTTGGGCCGCTCCACCTTCATCCAGCCGGTGTCCTTGAAATAGGCGTTCTCGTCGTCGTAGATGTTGACGATCTGGTGGTAGCGGAAGTCGATCGAATCGGGACAGCTGGCCCACGTGCCGCCGAAGAAGTCGGGATGAAAGATCTGAAGCGCGAGCGCCTCCCAGCCGCCGGTCGATCCGCCCGAGAGCTTGCGCGCCCACGGTTCGCGAATGACGCGGAACTGCTCTTCGACGGCCTTGATCAGTTCCGACACGATCGCGTCGCCGTACGGGCCGTTGTTCTCCGAGTTCACCGCGTACGAGTCGTCGTAGTACGGTGACGGGTGCTGGAACGTGACGTAGAGGAAGCGCGGCATGTCCTCGGCGAGCCACATCTTGTCGAACGCGCCGCCGCCGCCGAAGCCGCCCGGCGGGCGGGTGGAGAAGTGCCCCTGTGAGTAGTTCACCGGGTACTTCACCTCCGGGTGCCTGTCGTAGTCCTTCGGCAGCAGCACCGTCGCGCCGAGGTAGATCGGCTGGCCCCACCACGTCGAGAGAATTTCGCTCTTGAATTTGATGTGCTTCACGTAGTCGGTGTCCGGCTGCGCGGGGATCGGCGGAATCACCTGATCGCACACGAGATCGATCACCGTGCTTTTCGGCGCGGCCGCGTCGATCGTCACCTTCTTTGGCGTCGAGAACATGTTGCCGGGTGATCGGCGCCAGTTCTGGCCCTCCCACTGATCCATGTGCAGCCAGACGGTGTGGCCGTCGGCGCGCTCGAACTTCGTGTAGACGTTCACGAACGCCTGCACCAGGTAGTCGCCCTTCGGGATCTCGTTGAGGCTGGCGACCGGGTGGCCGGACACCGTCCCGTCGATTTCCGCGGCCGCGCCGGGCTTCAGGTTCTCGACGTTGACGCCGAACAGCGGCGACCCGGTCGAGCCCGCAAGCTGGATCGGTCCGGCGATGCCGCCTCCGCGGCGGGGGGTGGTCGTCTCGCTCTCACGGGCGATCGCGACGTAGACGCGGCCGGTGACCGGCTCGCTGCGCGCCGCGGCCGGAAACGAGATCCGTACGTGCACGCCTTTCGGCGGTCTCGAAGCCGCCAGGGCCGAGACGCTCGGAAAGAGCAAGACGATGAGCAGCGCAGACAGGCGGACAGCTTTCATAATGGTCCCTGGTCCTTGGTCCCTGGTCCCTGGTCCCTGGTTCTCCCTGATCCCTGATCCCTGATCCCCGATCCCTACTTGTTGCTCACCGTCGTCCCCGCACCCACCGCTTCCATCGTGCGCATCACGGGGTACGCCTTCAGGTCCTTCGTCGCGTCGTCGTCGAACAGGTTCCAGTATGCGAGGCTGTCGTTCGAGCGCGGTTCGAGCAGCAGGAATGCGACGCGGCCCAGCCTCTGATCGACGGGCACGACGATGCTGCCCTCGGGCACCGTCAGATCCGCGGCTTCCCAGGCGCCGACGATCGTGCGCATGTTGTGGTTCTGGAAGGCGCGGTCGGCCGTCGTCGTCGATGCCATCTTGAACTGCTCGCCCTTCACGGTGACCGCCTTGTCGAGCTTCTGCGTCCGGATGCCGTGCGCCTGCAACCGGTCGAGCACGCGCTGCAGGACGCGCGGCGCCAGCGTGGGCGGGATGATGTAAGCGCGCGGCGCGCGGCTCGTTTCCGACGCCTCGAAGGTGATCGCCTCGAACATCATCTCGGGCTTGCTGACGTCCTTTCGGCGCAGCATGGTCGCGCCGGTGTAAGGGTTGCGTTCCTCCTCGCACTCGCCCATCAGGATCTGCACCGGCTGCGCTGAGCGCACGGTCTTGCCCATCACGCCCAGGTCCCGGCCGACGATCGAGTCCTTGTTCGCCTCGGCAACCGCCTTCCTGATGCGCTCGCCGTTTCGCGCCGCGTAGTCGACGATCTCCTCGATGAACCCGCGCGCCACACTGATGCGGTCCTTGAACGGCAGGTAGGAGAACGTCTCGCTGAGAATGCCGAGGCAGTTGCGCAGGCCGACATAGTTCTCCTCGAAGCGCGCGGTGTAGAGATCCGTGTCGGCGGCGTACACCCGGTCCTGGCCCTGCGCGCCGCCGCGGGGCAGGTTGCCGTAGTAGTAGAAGTCCCAGCCGTGCTTCGCCTTGATCGCCTTCGTCACGGCCGGGAGCAGCGCGGTGCGCTCCGCGTCCATGACGCTCTGGGCCGTCGCGGGATGGAGCGGCGAGTTGTAGGTGAGCTGGTACGCGTGCAGCGAGCCGTCGGTCGTGTGCAGGCTCACCTCGACGTCGGGCTCGTAGCGCGTCATCAGCATCGCCATCGAGCGCGCCTCGGGCGATTCCATCTTCATGAAGTCGCGATTCAGATCCAGGTTCTGCCCGTTCGCGCGCTGCCCCATCCCGCCGATCGGCCCGTTCTGCCGGCCGCGGTTCGTGAGGTTGATCCGGTCGTTCCCGTCGGGATTGAAGATCGGCGCGATGAGCAGGACCGTGGACTTGAGCCACTCCGGGTGCCGGCCGTTGGCGATCTCGCGCAGCAGTTCCAGGCACGCTTCCTTACCCTCGACTTCTCCGGCGTGGATGTTGGCCTGGACGTAGATGCGCACCTTGCCGGTCGCGCGGACCGCCTCGGGCGTGGCGTCTTTCGCGCCGATGACCGCCAGCGGCAGGGCCCGTCCCTCGAAGCTGTAGCCGAACGTCGTCAGGTGAATGGTCTGCGGCGCCTTGGCGGCGGCGGCCCGCATGAACGCCATCACATCCTCGTACAGGCTCGTCTCGACGTACTTCGTGCGCTCGGGCACGGTGAGCAGCGAGGCGGGCACCGGGCCGGCCGCGGACGACCGCGGCGGCGTGGCCGGCGCCTGGGACGCGCCGGCCGGCGGTCCTCCCGGCGCTCCTCCCCCGCGCTGCCCGGCAGGCGGAGGCGCGCCGGCGGGCGGACCCTGCGGCGCGGCCGCCGCCGACCATGCGAAGGTCAGAACGATCAACGCGGCACAACCAAAGAGGAGAACGCGGTTACGCTTCATCACTCATCTCCGCGGAACGTCATCTGATTGGAACTTCCGGGGGCGGACTGAGGCGGGAGAATAGCACAGGGCGGAGCGTGGTTGGCGAATTAGCGCCCAACCATGCTCCGCACCACGAACCACACGTTGGCCGGGCGCTCGGCCAGGCGCCGCATGTACCACGGAAACCAGAACTTGCCGTAGCTGATGAGGACGCGCAGCACCTGGCGCTCGTCGAGCAACCGTGCCTGCAGGCGCGGCTGGATCCCGTACAGCATCTCGAACTCGCACGCGACCGGGGCCCGATCGTCGCGCAGTCTGGCGCGCAGGCGCTCGACCAGCCGCGGGTCGTGCGTGCCGATGGCCACCATCGCGCCGGCGCGCTGCGTGTCCTGGTCGAGCAGGCGCGAGGCGAGTCGGAAGAAGTTCTCGTCGACGTCCTTCTTCCTGGGAAAGGCCAGCGACGGCGGTTCCATGTAGGCGCCCTTGACGAGGCGGATGGCGGGATCGAGCGGCAGCAGCGATTCGAGGTCCGCGGCCGTGCGGCGCAGGTACGCCTGCAGGCACACGCCCACCCGCGACGACACGCCGCGGGCGCGGCGGAACAGCTCGAGCGTCAGGTCGACGTACTTCGTGCTCTCCATGTCGATCCACACGAAGTTCCCGGTGAGCGACGCGCGTTCGACGAGCGTCATCAGGTGGCGGAAGCACGTCTCGAGATCGAGATCGAGGCCGAGTTGCGTCGGCTTGACCGAGATCTGCGCGTTCAGCCGGGCGGCATCGAGCGCGGCATCGAGCGTCTCGCCCGGCATGAAGCGCGACACCGACCGGCGCACGAACGGGTGGCGCATGGCCCGAGTGCGCAGCCACGCGTTCCGGGACCCGGCGAGCAGCACCGCACGCATGATGGGCATGGCAGTTGGCAGTTGGCAGTTGGCTGTTAGCTGTTGACAGTTAGCCGTTGACCGCCAGCTACATTGACCACCGGCTAACCTTGACAAGGGGCGCGTCGCGCGCTCATTGTGATCGCCTGTGAAGCACGCGGTTCCCGCCCGGCCGCTCGCCCATTCCGCCTACGAGCACCTGCGCGAGAGCATCGTCACGTTGAAGCTCGCGCCCGGCACCCCGCTGGTGGAGGTGGACGTCTGCGCGAAACTGCGCGTCAGCCGGACCCCGGTTCGCGCGGCGCTCGAGCGCCTGCACCAGGAAGGCCTGGTCACGATGACGGGCAACCGCACGCTGGGGCGTGCCGTGGTCGCACCGCTGACGAGCGGCGACATGCGGGAACTGTTCCTGCTGGTCGGTGCGCTCGACGGGATGGCGGCGCGGCTCGCCGCCGGGCTCGCCCGAAGCCCGCGCGCGCGGCTGGTCAAGCGGGCGCGCGCGATCAACCGGCGCCTGGGCGCGCTGTTGCGGCGCGCGCGCCCCTCGGACATCCCGCTCGCCCAGGACCTGGACCTGGCGTTCCACCGCCTGTACGAGGAGGCCGCCTCCGGCCCCCGCCTGCTCGCGAAGCTGGCCGCGCTGCACGTGCAGCGCGAGCGCTACGTGCGCCTCTACACGCAGGCGGTGATGTACGCGCACAGCCTCGAGCAGTCGCTCGCCGAGCACGAGGCCATCGTCGCCGCGATCGCGGCGGGCGACGGCGACCTTGCCGAGCGGCGCGCCGCGTGCAACTACCGCAACGGGCTCGCGCGCTACGAGCGGCTGGCGCGCCATTCTTGAAGGCTCCGGGCTCCAGGCTCCCGCCGCGAACCGAACGCCGCCCAAAGCCCCAACGCCGAAAGCCCAAAGCCCTTATGAGGTCGCTACGGTCTTTTTGGCCGTCGTGACCGTCGTCATCTCAACTGAGGCTTCCCTCTCCACCTCCTCGATCGCGAGCGGAATCGGCCGCCCGAGGACGCGGCAGCCGCTGGCGGTGACGACGACGTCGTCTTCGACGCGGATGCCGCCCGCGTCGCGGAAGCGCTCCACCGCGTCGTAGTCGATGAACTCGGCGAACCGCTTCTCCGCGCCCCACAGATCGATGAGCTGCGGGATGAAGTAGAGGCCTGGCTCCACGGTCATGACGAAGCCCGGCTCGAGCGCGCGCGCCATGCGCAGCGACTTCAGGCCGAACTGCGGGCTGCGCTGCACGGTCTCGTCATAGCCGACGTACTGCTCGCCGAGCCCCTCCATGTCGTGCACGTCGAGGCCCATCATGTGGCCGAGGCCGCACTGGAAGAACAGCGCGTGCGCGCCGGCCTCGACCGCCTCGTCCAGGTCGCCGCGCATCAGCCCCAGGTCCTTCAGGTCGCCGGCCAGGCTCCGGCACGCCAGCAGGTGGATTTTCTTGAACGGCACGCCCGGGCGAATGGCCTCGATCGCCTTCTTCTGCGCGCGAACGACCGCCTGGTACAGGTCGCGCTGCACGCCCTTGAAGCAGCCGCCGATCGGGATGGTGCGCGTGATGTCGGCGGCGTAGTGGCCCTCGGACTCCGCGCCCGAATCGTTGACGGCCATCTGGCCCGCCTGCATGAGGTTCCCGTGCTCGTGGTTGTGCAGCGTCTCGCCGTGAATCGAGAAGATGATCGGGAAGGCCAGCTGGACGCCGTGGCCGACCACCAGGCCGTGCATCGCCCCGGCGACCTCGCGCTCGTAGACACCCGGACGCGCGCGGTGCATCGCCAGCAGGTGCATGTCGGAGGTGATCTCCAGCGCGCGCTCGATCTCACGCAGCTCCTCGTCGCTCTTCTTCTCACGCTGCCGCACGATGGCCCGGATCAGCTCGACCGAGGCGTACTGGTTGATGGCGGTGGCGCGGATGCCGAGCAGCCATTCGAGCAGCAGCGCGTTGCGCACCACGTACTGCGGCAGGATGTGGATGGGGCGTTTCGCCTGGAGCGCACTCCCCACCCGCTCGGACAGCGTCTCGCGCGGCAGGCACTCGGCGCCCACCGTCGCCGCCCGATCGGCCAGCTTCGGCTGCGGCCCGCGCCAGACGATCTCGTCGACGGTGAAATCGTGGCCGTAGATCGTTTCCTGACGTTCGTCGATGTCCAGGGTGGCCGCCAGATCCGGCGAGTCCAGGCCCCAGAAATAGAGGAATGAGCTGTCCTGGCGGAACGGGAGGGTGTTGTCGGCGTAGTTGGCCGGTGCCTCGGAATTGCCGACGAAGACGACGAGACCGGACGGCAGGTCGTCCATCAGCCGGGCGCGACGCTGGGCGTAGGTGGCGCGATCGAACATGGGATCCTCCGAATCAGGAATGAAAAAGGCGAAAGACGAAAGAGAGGATGGCTTCAGGCTTCAGGCTCCTGGCTTCCGCCGACGCCGGCCGAAGCCCGGAGTCGGGAGCCTGGAGCCGTGTCATCGCCAGTTCCCTACGATATCCGATCCTCGAAGCGACGGCGGCCCGCCGGGGCGCGCCGGGCGCGTCTTTGTATACCGAAAGTGCTCGAGGGGCGGTATACTTCTTGGCCATGACGAAGCGCACCCCCCGTGTGGCGCGGATTCCGGCGGCCTCCGCCCGGGGTCCGGCCAGCGGCGTCGCCTATTCCCGGCTGCGCGCGCTCATCGTCAACGGCCTGATCGCGCCCGGCTCGCCACTGGTCGAAAGCGACGTGTCGGCGCGGCTCGGCGTCAGCCGGACGCCGGTGCGGGCCGCCTTCCTGCGCCTGCAGCAGGAAGGCCTGGTGCGCTGGACGCCCAGCGGTGCCAATGGCCGGCGCGCGATCGTGGCGCCGCTCACCGCGAATGATCTGCGCGAGATCTTCCTGATGGCCGGCGCGCTCGAAGCGATGGCCGCGCGCCAGGCGGCGGGACTCGCCACGCGGCGCCGCGACGCGCTGGCGGCGGTGCTCGAGGCCGCCAATCGCGGCCTGCGGGCCGCCATCGAACGGCGGCCGCCGGACCTGGTCGCCGCGCACGACCTGCACGTCCGCTTCCATCGCGCCTGCGTGGACGGGGCGGGCGGCCCGCGCCTGCGCGCCGAAGTCGATGCGCTGGCGCCGCAGGCCGAGCGGTACCTGCGGGTCTACAGCGCGGCCACCCTCTACGCGGTCGACGAGTTCGTCGCGGGCCACCAGGTGATCATCGCCGCCATTCGCGCCGGCGACGGCGACGCGGCCGAGCGGGCGGCCGGCGCGGACTGGCGCGTCACGGCCGAGCGGCACGGGGAACTGCTGGCTGTACTGGGCGAACGGGGGAGTTGGTGAACGTCGTCGTCCGAAGTCCAGCCTTCGCTCGCCTTCGGCGAGCTATGGCTTGGCAAGCCGAAGCGTCATGCGAAGGCTGCCTCGCCGTAGCTGGCTCAATATCCACGCCAGCAAAGGCGGGCGTCCGAGTTCTTACGCTGTCGTCCGACGTCCGAGGTCGATCGCAGCGATGATGACCGGCACGATCCTCCGCATCGAGCGCTTCGCGATTCACGACGGGCCGGGCATCCGGACCACCGTGTTTCTCAAGGGCTGCCCGTTGCGTTGCGCGTGGTGCCACAGTCCCGAGAGCCAGTCGCCCGCGCCGGAGCCGATGCCGCTGCCGGACCGCTGCATCCGCTGCGGCAGCTGCGTGGCCGCGTGCCCCGAGCACGCGATCATCGCGCCGGGGGGCGAACACGACCATGAGACGGGAGAAGGGGCCGGCCCGTGGGACACCTGGCGTACCGAGGAGGGTCGCTGCCGCTTGTGCGGCGCCTGCGTGGAGGCGTGCCCGACCGGCGCCCGAACGATCGTCGGCGAGCAGATGAGCGTCGCGGCGGTGGTGGACGCCATCGAACGCGATCGCATCTTCTACGACGAATCGGGCGGCGGCGTCACCTTCTCGGGCGGCGAACCGCTGATGCAGCCGGCCTTCCTCGAGGCCTTGGTCGAGCAGTGCCGGGCGAGCCGCATCCACGTGGCCATCGATACGTCCGGCTTCAGCGACCCGGCTGCGCTCGAACGCATCTGGCCGAACCTGTTCCTGTTCGACGTGAAAGCGATAGACGAAGAGCGGCACCGGGCGATCACGGGCGTCTCGAACCGCGTGATCCTGGACAACCTGGCACGCGTGGCGGGGCGAATTGGGGCGGGCTTGCCTCGCCGAAGCCCGGACAACGGGCTCGGGGCGAAGGCGGGTGAGGCACGTGGGGCGGCTAACCCTAGCCCCCTTAGCCCCCCTAGCCCCCCTAGCCCCCCTAGCCTCATCGTCCGCTTCCCCCTCGTCCCAGGCGTGACGGACGATGACGCGGAGGTGCGCGAGGTGGGGCGCACGCTGTCGTCGCTCGGGATCAGCCGCATCGACGTGCTGCCGTACCATCGGGCGGGCCTGGCGAAGTACGAACGCCTCGGGCGGCGCTACGGCCTGCCCTTGACGCAACCGCCGACCCCCGAGCGACTGCGGCACGTGGTAGAGATCTTGAGTGAGCAGCACCTGACCGTGCGGGTGGGCGGCGCCTGACCTTCGGACTCTCGGACCTTCGGACCTGCGGACCTGCGGAGATCTTCTCATGACCGAACGTGTTGCCAGGCTGCGGCGCCAGAGCCTCGAGGCGCGTCCCTCGCTCTCGACCGAGCGCGCGCAGATCCTCACGGAGTTCTACCGGTGCGCGCCGGCAGCCTCGGTGCCCGTCACGCGCGCGCTGTCGTTCCGCCATCTGATGGAGCGAAAGACGATCCACATCGGGGAAGACGAGCTCATCGTCGGGGAACGCGGCCCGACGCCGAAGGCGACGCCGACCTACCCCGAGCTGTGCTGTCACAGCCTGGAGGATTTCGACGTCCTGAACAGCCGCGAGAAGATCTGGTTCGACGTGTCGGAGGAGACGCGTGCCGTCCAGGGCAGCGAGATCATTCCCTACTGGCGCGAGCGCTCGATGCGCCACCGGATGTTCGCGCTGCTGCCCGACGACTGGAAGGCGGCCTACGAGGCGGGCGTCTACACGGAGTTCATGGAGCAGCGCGCGCCCGGCCACACGGTGCTCGACGACAAGATCTACCGGAAGGGATTTACCGACTTCACGCGGGACATCGATGCCGCGCTCGCCGCGCTCGACTATCTGGCCGATCCCGAAGCGCTCGACAAGCGCGAGGAACTGACGGCGATGCGGATCTGCTGCGACGCGATCGTCACCTTCGCCCGCCGGCACGCCGACCTGGCGCGCCAGATGGCCGCGCGCGAGGCCGACGGCGCGCGGCGCGCGGAGCTCGAACGGATCGCGCAGGTCTGCGGCTGGGTGCCCGAGCACGCGCCGCGCACCTTCCACGAGGCGCTGCAGATGTACTGGTTCGTGCACCTGGGCGTCATCACCGAGCTGAACACCTGGGACTCGTTCTGCCCGGGCCATCTCGATCAGCACCTCTACCCGTTCTACCAGCGCGAGATCGACGCCGGCACGCTGACGCGCGAGCAGGCGCAGGAACTGCTCGCGTGCTTCTGGGTGAAGTTCAACAACCAGCCGGCGCCGCCCAAGGTGGGCGTGACCGCGGCGGAAAGCGGCACTTACACGGACTTCTGCAACATCAACACGGGCGGCCTGCGGCCCGACGGTAGCGACGGCGTCAACGATCTCACCTACCTGGTCCTCGACGTCATCGACGAGATGCGGCTGCTGCAGCCTTCCTCGAACCTGCAGTTGAGCAAGCGGAGCCCGGACCGGTTCCTGACGCGCGGGTGCGAGATCATCCGCAAGGGCTGGGGCCAGCCGTCGATCTTCAACGCCGACATGGTGGTGAACGAACTCGTGCGGCACGGCAAGTCGCTGGAGGACGCGCGCGAGGGCGGGACGAGCGGCTGCGTCGAGACGGGCGCGTTCGGCAAGGAAGCCTACATCCTGACCGGCTACTTCAACCTCGCGAAGGTGCTCGAGATCACGCTGAACAACGGCGTCGACCCGCGCACGGGCAGGACGATCGGCCTTCAGACCGGCGATCCGCGGACGTTCCAGACCTTCGACGATCTGTTCCAGGCTTACGGCCGGCAGGTCCGCCACTTCGTGGACGTGAAGATTCGCGGCAGCAACATCATCGAGCGCCTCTACGCGACGTTGATGCCCGCGCCGTTCCTCTCGGTCCTGGTGGCCGATTGCATCAGCCGCGGCAGGGACTACAACGCCGGCGGGCCGCGCTACAATACCACCTACATCATGCCGGTCGGCCCGGCCACCGTTGCCGACAGCCTTTCGGCGATCCGACAGCATGTCTTTGGATCGACCCGCGCGCAGGACGCAGAAGGGGCGCAACATGTTGCGCCCCTACCGGCGCGATTCCTGTCCATGTCCCAGCTGCTCGACGCGCTCGCCGCCGACTTCGACGGCCACGAGCCGCTGCGGCAGGTGCTGCTGAACAGGACGCCCAAGTACGGCAACGACGATGAGGGCGCCGACGGGCTGATTCACGCCCTGTGCGACCTGCTCTTCGACGCGATCGACGGCCGGCCCACGCCGAAGGGGTCGACCTATCACGTCAACTACCTGTCGACGACCTGCCACGTGTACTTTGGATCGGTGACCGGCGCGACGCCGGACGGTCGCAAGGCGTACACGCCGGTGTCGGACGGCATCTCGCCCGCGCACGGCGCCGATCGCCACGGCCCGACCGCCGTGGTGAAATCGGCGGCGCGCATGGATCACGCGCGCAGCAGCGGCACGCTGCTCAACCAGAAGTTCACGCCGCAGCTGCTCGAGGGCGAGGACGGCATCGACAAGCTGGCGGCGCTGGTCCGTTCGTACTTCAAGCTGGACGGCCATCACATCCAGTTCAACGTGGTGACCGCCGACACCCTGCGGGCGGCAAAGGCGGACCCGGAGAAGTACCGCGACCTGATCGTCCGCGTGGCCGGCTACAGCGATTATTTCTGCGACCTGACGCCGGCGCTGCAGGACGAGATCATTGCGCGGACGGAACAGAAAGGGTTCTAACGGTTGGCAGTGGGTAGTGGGTAGTGGATAGTGCGCCCGCCTTCGCTGGCATGGATAGTGAGCCAGCTACGGCGAGGCAGCCTTCGCATGATGCTTCGGCTTGCCAAGCCATAGCTCGCCGAAGGCGAGCGAAGGCTGGACATCGGACACCGGACGACAGCGT
>Ga0315279_10008246_pt1 | contig 12661 bp, 9 predicted proteins | sample YL17G06_20_MG_FD_203694 | JGI IMG/M metagenome (GOLD analysis project Ga0315279, IMG submission 203694) | Sediment microbial communities from Yellowstone Lake, YNP, Wyoming, USA - YL17G06_20 | ecosystem: Environmental > Aquatic > Freshwater > Lake > Sediment | place: USA: Wyoming | collected... | reverse complement strand
TCACGTACCGCGCGTTCGCTCTCACCCACCCATTTGGAGAGGAGTTGCGGACCGCGGATCGGGATGAAATTTGCCCCGCTCTCGCTTGCCACCGCCTTGGCAATCAGCGTCTTGCCGGTCCCCGGAGGACCGTAGAGCAATATGCCTCTGGGTGGCTCGATGCCGAGATCCTCGAACTGTTGCCTATGCGTGAGAGGGTATTCGACAGCCTCACGCACCTCGGTCTTTGCCGATTCTAAGCCACCTACGTGCTCCCATTTGACATGCGAGACCTCGAGCATCACTTCCCGCATCGCGCTCGGTCCGACGTCGCGCTGGGCGCTGCGGAAATCGGCGGCGAGCACTTTTAAGGCGTCGAGTATCTCCTGCGGGATCTCTTTTGTGTCAAGGTCAAGGGAGGGCAGGTACCGGCGCAGGGCGCGGATTGCCGCTTCGCGTGCAAGCGCCGCAAGATCGGCACCGACAAAACCGTGGGTCTGCTGGGCGAGGACTTCAAGACTTACATCCTCGGCAAGCGGCATGCCGCGGGTATGGATCTTTAAAATCTCAATCCGATCCGGTTCTGCAGGCACACCGATCTCGATCTCGCGGTCAAACCTTCCCGGTCGGCGTAATGCCGCATCAATTGCATCCACGCGGTTCGTTGCGCCGATGACAACCACCTGCCCCCGCTCCTCCAGCCCATCCATCATGGTGAGCAGCTGGGCAACCACACGCCGCTCCACTTCTCCTGTCACTTCGTCGCGGCGGGGGGCAATCGAGTCCAGTTCATCGATGAAAATGATCGAGGGGGCATGTTCCCTTGCCTCCTCAAAAACCTCGCGCAGGCGCTGTTCGCTTTCACCATAGTACTTGGAGATCACTTCAGGACCTGCGATAGAAATGAAGTGTGCCCCGCTCTCGCTTGCCACCGCCTTGGCAATCAGCGTCTTGCCGGTTCCCGGAGGGCCGAACAACAGTACTCCCTTGGGCGGCTCGATGCCCAGTTTCTGGAAGAGCTCGGGATGGCGGAGCGGCAGCTCGATCGTCTCGCGAAGGCGCTGGAGCTCGTCTTTCAGACCACCGATGTCCTCGTACGAGAACCGTTTCACGCCCTCAAAACCGGCGGCGGGCTTATCTGAAAACTCGATGCTTGTATTCTTGGTGATGATGACCGCTTCCTCCGGTTCGATGTCGACGACCTTGAAGGCGACGATCTGCGGCTGGACGAAGGGGAGCCCCAGCATAATCGGCACCGAATCATTCTTCATCACCGGGAAATCGATCAGACCGTTCAACACGTGGGGGTTGTTGGCAACTGGTATCTTCTTGGGAAGGTCCTCTGGAGGAGCAAGGACCACGCGCTTTGCTTCAATCTCATCGGAAATCGTCGAGATTTTAGCCGTATCGCCGATGCCCAATCCTGCATTCATCCTCGTGAAATTATCAATCCGGATTTTTCCCTGGTTCCAGTCTTCCTGAAGCATTCGCCAGACCTTTGCCACCGTGCGGCGCTTCCCCTCAATCGCGACCAGGTCGCCCGGAGATATTTTGAGGTGCAGCATCGTCTCGGGATCGAGCCGCGCTTTCCCACCCCCCTGATCACCAGGGTACGCGGAGTCTACCCTCAGTGCTAATTCAAGTGGTTCTTTAGCCATTACATTAAAGGTCATATACGGACGGATTTATAGGTACTGTCATTACTATGCGATTGCTGATTCTCGATCCCTTCCATGGTGCAGCAGGCGACATGATCGTCGGCGCACTACTCGACTGTGGCGCAGACCGTGAGCTCGTGGTGCGTGCGATGAGGTCGGTCGCTGCTGAGCCTGGCATCGCCGAAGTGACCCGCTGCGGCATCAGGGCGCTGAAGGTGGACACACGCGCCACAACTACCCACCGAACGCTTGAGGGGGTGCTGGCACGCTGCGACCAGGCTGATGCGCCACCGGAAGTTCTGGCGATGGCGCTCCGGGTCTTTAAGCGGATTGGGGCAGCCGAAGAGCGGGTTCATGGCGGGCATGCCCACTTCCATGAGGTAGGGGCGGATGATGCCGTCGCGGATGTGATCGGCGCATGCATGGCCCTGCACACACTGGGCGTTGATGGCGTCGCTGTGCTCCCGGTCACGCTGGGTCGGGGTACCACACAGGGCGCCCATGGCACCTATCCCATCCCTGCACCGGCGACCATGGATATCCTCAAAGGTTCAGGACTTACCACGAAGATCGGCGAGGAGGACGCTGAACTCTGTACCCCCACCGGCGCTGCACTGCTCGCAGAGTTCATCACGGAAAATGAGCCTGATCTCGGCACGTACTCAATACTGGCGGTGGGCTATGGCGCCGGCAGCCGCGACCCCCCTGATACACCCAACGTACTGCGGGCGATGATCGTTGAAACGGAAGTCACGGGGATGATGCAGGACTCCGTCGACGTGCTTGAGACAACCGTGGACGATGTGAGCGGAGAGGTGATCGCCCATACAATCACACGGCTCATGGAAGCAGGTGCTTGGGATGCGAGCGCGATTCCCTCGATTATGAAAAAGGGGCGGGCGGGTCACCTTGTCCGTGTGATCTGTACAGAGGACAAGAGCGCCGAACTTGCCAGACTCATGGCACTCGAGCTGGGCACACTCGGTATCCGGTGCACTGGTGCGGTCCACCGGTTCATCGCGGAGAGGACAACCGAAAATGTCGAAGTCGTCTTCAACGGGAAACGACGGGTGCTTCCGGTCAAGTATGGGTGGATTGGCGGCAGAGTCTATACACTCAAGGCGGAATTCGAGCCGGCCCGGACCTGGGCTGCAGAGCTGAACGTGCCGGTTCGGGATGTGCTCCAGGCAGTCAATGAGGCGGGCTTGCGTGCGGTAAGGCAACGGGGGGGGACACGCCATGAAAAATGACCGTGAGAGCACGGGAAACGGGGTGTTGGACGGGCTGCTTGGGGGCGGAATCGAGATAAAGACAATCACCCAGTTTGTGGGGGAACCGGCAAGCGGCAAGACCACCCTCTGCCTGATTGCAGCTGTCACACAACTCAAGGCCGGGCAAACGGTTGTGTGGATCGACTCGGAGAGTTTCTCGGTCGAGCGTTTCCGGCAGATTGCGGGAGAGGATGCGGAAAAGCTTGCCAACCGCCTTGTTCTCTATGAGCCGGTTGATTTCGAGCAGCAGGGTGTTATGATTCTTGAAGCGGAACGGGTGCTCAAGGCGCACAAGGTCGGTCTTATCGTGATGGACTCGGCAACTGCGCTCTACCGCACGGAGCTTGAGAGAGGCAGGGATGCAATGCAGGCGCTCACCCGCCAGATGCTCATGCTGCTGGGTTATTCAAAGCGGTACACTATGCCGGTGCTCATCACAAATCAGGTGTATGTGGACACAAGCACCAACACGTATGTCGGGCTCGGTGGTACGGCGCTTGAGCACATCTCGAAAGCAATCATCCGGCTCGAAAAGCGGGCGGGTATGGGCGAGCGGCGGGCGCGTCTTGTCAAACACCGCTCCCTGCCCGAGGGCGGTACGTTCGATTTCGAGATGTCGGGGCAAGGAATAACCATCGTGGCATAAGGTACAGACCACCCCGTGAGTACTATCTTAACTATTATATCTCGCTTTAATAGATATTTTTCATACAATGGCAATGGCTCTTAAGCAGGAGATCAATGCAAAGATCAAGGAATTGCTGAGGGAGAGACCGCAGGGGTTGAGCATCACCGAAATCGTCAGGATCATCAATATCAACCGTAACACTGCCGGACGATATCTCGAAAACCTCATGGTTTCCGGTCAGGTGGAGATGCGCCATTTCGGCATGGCAAAGATCTACCGGCTTGCCCGGCGCGTTCCTCTTTCCGCCATGCTCTCGATCTCATCAGAGCTGATCATGCTGCTTGATGGCAGCCTGCGGGTGATCTATGCAAACGAGCCGCTATTGAAGTTTCTTGAAACCACACAGAATGATCTCTACGGCAAAAATATTGAGTACGCTCCCTGCGTCTCTATCTTTGATGATGCATTCGATACCCTGAAAAAACATATGAAAGATGGGCTTGCCGGCAAGGAGTGGTCAGGTAAATTATCCCTTAAAAACAAGGAGATTGTCTTCTCCTGCCGGATTGCACCAACTGTTTTTGAGGATGGGCAGCGGGGGGTGTCTGTGCTCTTCGAGAATATCACGGAGCGCAAGCAGGCAGAGCAGGCACTCCGCGAGAGCGAGGCGCAGTACCGTTCCCTTGCCGAAGCATCCCAGGATCTCATCTTCATGGTTGACCGGAATGACATTGTCACCTATGTCAACAGTTTTGCCGCAGCGATGCTCGGGAAGGAGCCGGGGGCGGTCATCGGGAAGGTGCGTGCCTCGCTCTTCCCTCCGGACCTTGCACAACGGCAGGCTGCAGGGTTGCGCCGGGTCTTTATGTCCGGCCAGCCTGCACGGAGTGACGGGCCGATGCCGGTCAACGGGGACGTCCGCTGGTTTGATCACTTCCTCGTGCCGGTGCTGGATACCGGCGGCAGGGTCATCTCGGTGCTCGGTGTCTCGCGTGATATAACCGGCCGCAAGGAAACCGAGGAAGCGCTCAGGCAGAGTGAGGAGAAACTCCATGCCATGCTGCAATCAATTACCGACCCCATGAGTATGATGAACGAAGATCTGAACATCATCTGGGCGAATGATACTGCCAAACAATATTTCGGCAAAGACATTGTTGGCAGAAAATGTTACGAAGCATTTCATCAGCGACAAACACCTTGCGAACCTTATCCCTGTCTGGCACTCAAGGCATTCCGGGATGAAAAGATGCATAGGCACGAGACCACCGTGATTGACGCACAAGGTCAGATGCGGTTCTTTGAGTGTACGGCAAATGTAGCCCTGAGAGACAAAGGCGGCAAACCGGTTGCAGTATTGGAGATCTCCCGGGATATTACCGACAGGAAGCGGGCAGAAGAAGCACTACGCGAGCGCTGATGAGAGTTTGGTCTGCTGGTTCCTTATGAGATCAGCGCCAGAAACAAGATCTCCATATCTTTACGACAAAGAGATTCCCCCACCCGGCATCAAGACAGCCATAAGGAGTAGGTTAACGGGAAAAAAGGTAAAATGGGTATTAGAAACTGATGGAACCTGAAAACACCGTCACCGCCGACCCTTCCATTTTAGTGCCATCAGCAAGGTAGATGACGAGCGGCCCTCCCTTGGTCTCCACCCGCACAGTCGGACCCATGTATCCCAGTTTATGAACCATGGCAGCAGCGGCGGTTGCGCCCGTGCCGCAGGAAAGCGTCTCCTCCTCCACGCCCCGTTCAAAGGTCCGGATCGTGATGCTGTTATCACCGGTTCTCTGCACGAAGTTCACGTTCGCTCCCTTAAGAAACGATGCGTGGTGCCGGATCTGTGGAGCGACTGCAGCGAGATCGACGCTGTCAATAGCCTCTACGAAGATAACGGCATGCGGTACACCGGTGTTCACCGCGTAGACCTCGAACTCCCCGATTTTTTCTTTATATTCCCCGTCTCCGGTCGTGGGGATGTCCCTGCGGTCGAATTTTGGGGTGGGCATGGTGATGATTGCAAAGAATTCGTCCTCGCGGTACCCCATTGTGACGGAAATCTTGCCAGCGACCGTTTCAACGATGCACGCCTCCTTCACGTACCCCGCATCGAATGCATACTTCACAAGGCAGCGTATCCCGTTCCCGCACATCTCCGCTTCGCTTTCGTCAGGCTGGAACAGGCGCATCCGCAGGGTGCTCTTTTCAGATTTCGAAAGGTACACGATACCATCGGCACCGATACCGAACCGGCGGTCGCAGTAAAGGGCTGCAAACTGCCCCTTCATCTCATCCGGTATGACCACCTTTTCGAATTCGTCGATCAGGACAAAGTCATTGCCGTTGCCGTGCATTTTAGTAAAAAATATTTCCATAGCATTCACCTCATTTTAGCCAGTGCCCCAGTGCTTGAGCGCACGTTCGAGTTCGTAATGATCTTTCGCGTACTCCTCCAGACTCGTCCCTTTCATACAGGCGTCGACTGCCTGGCGCATCGCCCGCGCCCCTGCGGCAGTTCCATCGGGGTGCCCGTGGATACCGCCCCCCGCCTGAAGGATGATGTCAGTGCCCAGCGTGGCAATCTCGTGCGCCACTTTTCCCGGGTGCAGCCCGCCGCTGGAAACAGGGAACGTCGGCTTCATGCCGGCGCAGGCGCACTTGAGCACTTCGATGCTCGCTTTCACTTCGGGAGCATCATGGCTCATCTTGCCGCTCATAGTGCCTGTATGGAGCTGGTCTGCTCCCAGCATCCGTATGATCCGCGCCAGTGGGCGCATCGCGATTCCATGCTCGGGGTTTCTGGTGAATGCTGCATGCATGGTGCGGTGGACGTGGATCGGTACTTTAATCCGCGGGTCCTCACCGAGTGCCTGCAGCGCACCGAAACCGGTAGTGAAGACATCGATCATGACCATGTTTGCACCCAGATCGATGGCATGCAGTGCCCGCTCTGCGATCCGATCCGCCCGGGCAGAGATGTTTACCGCATAGAGCACTTCCCTTCCGGTCTCGTCTTTTGCCTCTTCGAGTCGCTTCATGACCAGTGGAAGACGCCGGTCGATCGGACAGAACTTCTGGTCGGTAAGCGTCTCATCATCCTTGATCAGGTCTACACCACCGATTGCCGCCTCGTATGCGACTGCCGCGGTATCCTCAGGAGTAAGCCCGACTTTTGGCTTGATGATAGTACCCACGTGCGGGCGGTCTTTGCTCCCGACCATCCTGCGGACACCGGAGATACCGAACTTTGGTCCTTTGAACCGTGTCAGGGAGTCGGGGAATTCAACATCGAGGAGCCGTACGCTCTCCAGTCTTCCAAGACCAAAGAGGTTTCCCGCTACCACTGAAAGGTACTGGGCAATATTGCCAGGTTCGAAGATTTCAGTGGGGTAGCGGACTCTGGTGATATACCCGTTACCTTGCGGGGCGAGACTTTCCACTGCCCCGTCAAGCCGTTTCACGTAATCGGTCCGGGTTGAGATCTCCGTCCATGTGCCGGTGGTCTCCTCTTCACAGATTGCCTGCGCCGCCTGCTCGGGTTTCGTGTCGCTTCGCGGTCTGAAATAATAGGTTGCAATGACGTCCTGCATGCGCTCACTCCTCATGTCTTGTATTAATCTCAAAGGTTTTATGAAATTCCTCAATCCCCCACCCGAGATATTCCCTGATAATCACATATGCCATCTGTGGCGGTATCGCCCCCGCTTCTGTCACGATCATGTCAATATAATTCGCCGGGGTTACGTCAAAAGCGGGGTTGCGCACGGTCACGTGGGGGAGCGTGCGTGCAACCTCGTCCGGCAGCACCTCCTGCGGCGGGCGCTCCTCGATTGTGATAAGTTCCCCGATGATTGTCCGCGGTGCAAACTTGTACGTCTCAGCCGCAACAATAACATTCACCCGCGCCTCCGCGGCGGAATGGGCGACCTGCGAAGTGCCAATCTTGTTCACGACCGCACCATTCACGGTGACGGCGTCGGCACCGACAATGACCAGATCCACGTCATTGATAAACGACCGCACCGCAGAGTCCACAATAAAGTTCGTCCTGATCCCTGCTTCGTTGAGTGTCCTGATTGTTACTAATCCCTGATTGCGGGGACGCACCTCAGTTGCAAACACTTCGATTTTCTTGCCGCTCCGATGCGCCTCGATGATGCAGGCAAGCGCCGCTTCGGAGTTGCAGTGGGTGAGAATAGTATCGCCGTCACGGATATGGCGGGCGCCAATCTGTGCGATCTGTCCGACCGCGTGCCGGGACGAATCGATAAACGCATCGGCACGCCGGATCACACCATCCCGCGCCTCGGCAGTTGTTTTCGCTCCTTCAAGTCCAGCCAGAACGATATGGACCGCGTTCGGTAGTGATACAGCGGTTGGTCGTGTGGCGACAAGCACCTGCGCTGCTTTCTCTATATCGCGCCTGAACGCATTGATGTCCCGTACGGAAAGCGCCTGCGCATGGTCGCGCAGGGATTCAGCTGCCGCCCGTGCGATCCTGCCCGCCCCGCGGATCTCCATGCGTTTTATCTTCTCTGCAGTTTCATTAACCAACATCATTCTTCAAAGATTCAATGAGTAGAGAACTACATAGAGCTTATGAATAGGTAATAACCTGTGTCAGTTGCCGTTGTTTTTGACAGCGCCGGAACCCTGCTCTCCACGTACCGGACCGCAAAAGACATCTCCCATAACCAGCTGCTGCCCAATGTCGAGACGACAACACTCACCTTTTCCTCTCCTGACCGCGTCCTCGTGGTGCTGCACGTCCACTCCAAGGCAATCATCGATAGCCCTGCAGATATGCTCCTCTCCACATATCTTGTAAAAAATACTATCGGATTCGGTGTGAGCTGCACCCGCAAGGTTACAACTGCCGATGCGGTCGGTGACGTGCTCTATACCGATTGTCATGCACTTGTCGGGGATCTGGCGGAGTGCATAAAAAACGTCTGGTCAGTCTGCAGGCGCGAATCCATACTGACCCTCAATTCCGGAGCGATCATCAACATGGCGCAGCAGCGGATTGAGTTCACCATTACTGCGGGGGGTTCGCCGTTCCCTGGTGCAAAAGAGACAATCACTGCGCTGCACCGCATGGGCGTACCGACATTTATCGCCTCCGGTGACAGGTCGGCAAAGCTCGAGCTGATGGCAGACCATCTCGGCATTCCGCGGGATCGGGTGTACGGCGTGGCAACGCCCTCGGTCAAGGCGCAGATCATCGCAGATCTGAAACAGGAGTATGACTGCGTCGTGATGGTGGGTGACGGGATCAATGACCTGAGTGCAATGCAGGCTGCCGACCTTGCGATCCTGACCGAACAGCAGCCGGGCGATCGCCCCGCCGATCTGTATAGCACGGCTCACCACGTCGTGAAAAGCGTGGATGCGGTTGTGACCATTGTAAAAGAGTTGCTCGCGCAGGATCGGTGAACCAGATTAGGCCGGATTATTGCCATACGTTTGAGGGCGGGGCACCATGGTGCATTATATAAAAGGTAATAAGAAACATGTACCTCATAAGGTACAAAGGTACTATGAAGATTCCACTGATCACGGTCGATAACCTCTGCATGGATTTTGACGGCACGAGGGTATTAAAAAATATCACATTTAAGATCAGCGAAGGAGAAGTTCTGGGGATCATTGGGAGGAGTGGCGCAGGAAAGACCGTGCTCATGCACCTGATGCGGGGTGTGGAGCAGCCGCCTACGGGAGGCAGGATTATGTACCACGTTGCGGTCTGCAATGGCTGTGAATACCTTGACGTGAGGAGTGCAACGGCAAAACCCTGCCCACATTGTGGCGGCACGCTGGAGTCTATGGATATTGATCTCTGGGGGGAGAAAGACGACAGCCTCCACCGCCGGCTGATGCGGCGCACTGCGATCATGTTCCAGCGCACCTTCGCCCTGTACGGAAATGACCGTGTGATCGAGAACGTCCTTCATGCGCTTGATGATATAGAATATCCTGAAGAGAAGATGATTAACCGTGCTGCTGACCTCATCGACCATGTCAAGCTCTCACACCGGATGATGCACATTGCCCGGGATCTCTCTGGCGGTGAAAAACAGCGGGTGGTTCTCGCACGCCAGCTTGCAAAGGAGCCCTTCATGCTCTTTGCCGATGAACCAACAGGCACGCTCGACCCCAACACCGCCCGTCTCGTTCATGACATGCTCCAAAATGCTGCACAGGCGAACAACATGGGCATGGTCGTCACCTCCCATTTCTCCCAGGTGATTGAGGACGTGGCAGCACGTGCGATCCTGCTTGTGGATGGTCAGATCCAACGGATCGGGGCACCAAAGGCCGTCATCGCCGAATTCATGAAAGGGCACGAAGACACCGAACGGTTCGCGCAGTGTGAGCTTGGCGAGAAAGTGGTCGTCGCCCGTGACCTTGTGAAGCGCTACATTTCTGTCGATCGGGGCGTGGTCAGGGCGGTCAATGGGGTAACTTTCGACGTATTCACAAAAGAAATCTTTGGGATTATTGGCAAGAGCGGCGCAGGAAAGACCACACTTTCGCGAATTATGTCGGGCATCATCGAGCCGACCACGGGTGAGATCAACATCCGGATCGGTGAAGACTGGGTGGATATGACCAAACCCGGTATCGACCAGCGGGGCAGGGCAAAGGAGTACATCGGACTTCTGCATCAGGAATATGATCTCTTCCCGCACCGGACAGTGCTCGACAACCTGACCGATGCGATTGGGCTTGAATTTCCCAAGGAGCTTGCCATGCGCAAAGCAATCATAACACTCCGGATGGCAGGATTTACTGAAGATAAGTGCACAGAGATCCTCGAACGTATGCCTGCACAGCTGAGCGAGGGCGAGCGTCACCGCGTTGCTCTCGCCCAGGTGCTGATCCGCGAGCCCCGTATCGTAATCCTTGATGAGCCGACTGGCACGATGGACCCGATCACCAAGATCGATGTCAAGCATTCGATCATGCATGCCCGCGAGGAGATGGATGAAACATTCATCGTGGTATCGCATGATATGGAATTCGTCCGTGACATCTGCGACCGGCTCGCACTGATGCGCGGGGGTAAGATCGTCCAGATTGGAAAGACCGCTGAGGTGCTCGCGAGCCTCACCGAGGAAGAGCGGCAGGTTATGAGCAAACCCGCGGCCTAGGGTGGGCGATGGTAACCATCCACCTCGATGGGGAGAGGCTGGAGGTCGGAGATGGCAGCCACCTGCGATCTGTTCTTTCGGAACTGCCAGAAAATTGCTGCGTTGCAGTAATCCGTCCTGCGACAAAGAAGCAGGCGTTGACCGACAGCCTGACAATCAGCAGCACCGCTGGTGAGGTTACCATCGAAGTGGAGGGGACGAAAGCGGCATTTCTCGGGACTGCCGGCATCGCAAGCCACCTTTCACTGCACTGGCAGGACCGTTACGCCGCCGCATTCGGTCCGTTCCCTTCTGCCAACCAGCCCATAAGAAAGTCCCATCTCTATGAACGCGGGGATGTAATTTTAGGGTGCGGGGGATATGATCCTCAGCGCTCATATGTTATCTTTTCCAAGAGCCGCCATTCCGCCGACCACGGCGCGGACGAGAGCGGAGGGGCAATTGGCAGGGTGGTGAGCGGACGGGCGGTTCTTGACCGCTGGACGACCGGTGACCGGATCACCAGGATCGAGCCCGTCGTCAGCTGGGCGGACACAAGCCGTTCATTCACGACGACGGACCTTGACACGCCACTTGAGGATGGGATGCAGGTTGTAACCCACGTGAAGGTGATAGCACAGGGATACAGCCAGGAGCGGGTCTCCACCGAGGCCGCGGGGAGTGTGGAGCACCTGCTCTTTGCGCTTGAAACGAAGCGGTTTGTCGTCAGCCGGGCCACAAGCACCCATATACTCGATGCACACCTTGCAGGCTCCGAAATTTCCGCTGAACAACGGCATCCCCGCCGAGAAGGCACGGTAACGGTTCGAAGTGCCGGACTTTCTGCCGGGGGGATTTACATATATCGTGCTGATGTGCAAAGCAGCCCTGCCCACAGTGTCGTCGGGCAGGTGGTGCACGGGATTGAACTCGTGAAGCTTGCACGGGAATCCGACACGTTTGCAATCAGTGTCCAGCCTGAGCGCATCGACCTTCTCGGGCTCCCGCTTTCAGAAGCACAGGAAATTGCCCGGGCGCGGGATTTCGCCCTGCATATTGACAACACCGGGGGATCAAGGATTGTCGTTTCACAGGAACCGGGCACTACGCTGGACGTACTTAACGAGAAGGCAGTAACGGTGACTACAGCTCTGGATGAAAAGGTGGTGGATATCGTACTGGACGATGTATCCGCACCCTTGAGCTGCGCAATCTTCCGCCAGTTGACGGGACTTGCGGATCATGATGCGGGTGTGATCCCGCTCTTTTTCAAATTTGACGATGTGTTCCTGTTCAAACCGACAGTTCCCCCCAAGGTGAAGATCATTCCTGAGAACATGCCAACAACAGAAGTGCCCGCAGCGTCCCTTGCGATCACCAACGATTCGAGGAAGGGATCAGGGATGGTGGGTGTGCGCCTGTCAGCAAATCGCGAATTCGGGCCTACATCTGAACCATTCGAAGGCACCAATATTATCGGGCGTGTGCTCGATACCGAAAAACTCAAGCATTTCAAGGAGAGGGAGAAGGTGTTTATCCGGGAGATGGGATTGTGACGGAGTATGTCCCGAGCGCGGGCACCGTGACCAAGTACATTGTTGTTGAGTCACCGTCGGTTACTCCCGCAGAGCTTGCAATCCGTGCCTATGAGGTATCGCAAGGTCTTATCATCAAGGAGACCTGTTTCGGACTTGCTGTCAATGGCAAGGAGGACGAGGTAAATCAACTTATTACCCAGCTGCGGACCCTGGATCCCGACCACATTTTTATCAAGGACCGCGGATTTCCCCCGGGTGACCCCCGGCGCTGCCGTGCCAATCTTGGCGGTGCACGACCGGGGTTTCACGGAATTGAATACGAGACAACCGTGCTCCCGTATGTATCGCGCGGTCTCGAAGAGCTCCGATCACGCGATCCCGGGAGTATCCCTGCCCCGCAAAACCCCCTTGAAACCAAAAAACTGGATGTGTACACCCTTAAGAAACTGAT
>Ga0315279_10008245_pt1 | contig 12661 bp, 10 predicted proteins | sample YL17G06_20_MG_FD_203694 | JGI IMG/M metagenome (GOLD analysis project Ga0315279, IMG submission 203694) | Sediment microbial communities from Yellowstone Lake, YNP, Wyoming, USA - YL17G06_20 | ecosystem: Environmental > Aquatic > Freshwater > Lake > Sediment | place: USA: Wyoming | collected... | reverse complement strand
TCATATCATAGCGAAGGAGTTTTTTGTAAAGACTGCTGTAGCGCTTTGCCCGAAAGTCAATTTTTAGCGGTTCAACGTCATTTTCTTTTAGGGCTTTTTCAATAACCGGTTTAACTCTTTCCAGATAATTCTGACGTTCTTCGTAGCGCTCTTTAATGTTTTCAAGCAACCACCGATACTCTCCGGGATGAAGATAAGGAAAAGCCAAATCTTCCAGCTCGCCGGCCAAATCCTGCATTCCCAAACGATAGGCCAAAGGAGTATAAATTTCCGAGGTTTCCAAAGCAACTCTTTTCTGTTTTTGGGGAGGCAAAAATTTCAAGGTTTTCATATTATGAAGCCGGTCAGCCAGTTTAATCAGAACCACTCTTAAATCTTGGCTTAAAGCCAAAATCATTTTTCTGATATTTTCCGCGCTTTTTTCTTCAGGCGTGCGGTACTTTAATCTGCCTAGTTTGGTCACGCCATCAACTAAATGCGCAACTTCCTCGCCGAATTCTTTTTTCAATTTTTCAAGTTCAACTCCGGATTCAGCCACATCGTGAAGCAAGCCGGCACTAATTGTTTGAACGTCAAGATTCCATTCAATCAATTTTAAAGCGGTCTCTAAGCAATGATTAAAATACATCTCCCCGGATTTCCTTTTCTCATTCTGATGAATTTTTCCTGCAAATTCAAAAGCGCGACGAATCAAATCGATTTCCTCGTCGCTAATTTGTCTGATTTTTTGAATTTCAATTAATAAATTCTTGAAATCCATTTATTTTTTGTTTTTATAGCCAAGGCAAGATTTATTGGAACATCTTTCAAGAATTGTTTTGGTCCCTTTCATCATTAAAGAGTCGCAAATCTCGCAAATTTTTCCAGTGGGACGCGCTTTCATAATGAAATCGCATTTCGGGTAATTGGAACAGGAATAAAATTCGCCGAATCTGCCGCGGCGCCCGATAATTTCCCCCTCGCCACATTTCGGGCATTTAACTCCGGTTTTTGCTTTGGCTTCTTCTTCGACACTTTTTTTGATGAAACGACATTTCGGGTAATTGGAACAAGCCGTGAACTTGCCGAATCTTCCTTCGCGTTCAATCAGCTTGCCTCCGCATTTGGGGCAGATTTCTCCGGTTTCTTTCGGGCTTTCCATAATTAAACCGTCAATCTTTCTCGCTCCGGAACATTTGGGAAAATCTTTGCAGCTTAAAAATTTTCCGGTCCGTGAAAGCTTGATGACCATCGGACCGCCGCAAACCGGGCATTTGAATTTTTCGTCCGCTTCGCCGAGATCCGTGATTTTCCCGGCTGTTTTTTCCTTTTCCTTGACGTCTTTGGAAAACGGCTTGTAAAAATCAGAAAGCATTTTTTTATATTTTCTTTTGCCGGACGCGATTTCGTCCAGTTCGTTTTCCATTTCCGCGGTGAAGGAATCGCTGATATATTTGGTGAAATTTTTTTCCAAAAAATCGCTGACTACCTCGCCGGTGTCAGTCGGCCTCAGGGCTTTTCCCTCTTTTATGGCATAGCTCCTGTCCTGAATGGTTTTAATAATCGCGGCGTAGGTGCTGGGCCTGCCGATTCCGCGTTTTTCCAGTTCTTTGATAAGTCCGGCTTCGGTATAGCGGCTCGGCGGCTCGGTTCGCTTAGATTCGCTTGAAATCTCCAGAAGTTTTATCTCTTCATCTTTTATAACCTGCGGAAATTCAATGTCTTCTCCGCGGCTTGCCGGGTCAGCGCTGAGCCATCCCGGGAAAATTATAACGCTGCCAGTCGCGGAAAAATCCGGAATTATTTGTTGTTGGTTAACAATGTTCGCGGTTATTTTTGTCCGCAAAATTTTGGCGTCAGCCATTTGCGACGCAATAGTTCTCTGCCAGATTAATTTGTAAAGTTTTTTCTGCTCTTCCGTCGCGCCAGCGGATTTTCTACCTACGTTTGCCGGCCTGACGGCTTCGTGCGCTTCTTGCGCGTTTTTGCTTTTTGACGCGTAAGTTTTCGGCGCCAGATAATTTTCCCCGAATTCTTTTTCTATTGTTTTATAAATTTGCGGTAAAGCTTCTTTGCTTAAATTGACGCTGTCCGTTCTTATATAGGTAATAAGCCCTTGTTCGTATAATTTCTGGGCAATGGTCATGGTGCGGGACGGCGAATATCCGAACCGCGAACTGGCGGTTTGCTGTAGAGTGGCGGTGATAAAAGGCGGGCGGGCAGACCGCTTTGTTTCGATTTGATTGACGCCGGTTATTTGCCATTTGTTTTCACGGGCAATATCAAGAATGCGGCTGGCTTCGGATTCTGTTTTCGGCTGTTCATCACACGCAAAAATTATTTTTTCTCCGCTTTTGGTTTTGAATTCTCCTGTTATCACCCAAAAATTTTCCGGAATAAACGCGCGGATTTCCCTTTCACGTTCCATTATGATGCGTAATGCCGGCGACTGGACCCGTCCGGCGGACAATCCGTAGCGCACTTTTTTCCAAATCAAACCGGAAAGGTCATAGCCCACCAGCCGGTCCAAAACGCGACGCGCTTCCTGCGCTTTCACCAAATTCATGTCAATTTCCCGCGGATGCTTAAGCGCTTCTTTAACGGCTGATTCGGTTATCTCGTTGAAAGTTATACGTTTTACCGGCAAAGCGCTAAGCACTAATCGTTTATCGTCAAACTCTTCGCGATTCGCAATTTGTGATTTGCCGCCCAAGCCGAGCGCCTGAACCAGATGGTAAGCAATTGCTTCGCCTTCGCGGTCCGGGTCAGTCGCAAGAATCACTTCTTTCGCTTTCCGGGAATCTTTTTTCATTTCTGAAATTATTTTTTCTTTGCCTTTGATAATTTCATAATGCGGTACAAAACCCGCCCCGATATCAATGGCTTTTTTGTTGCTTTTCGGCAAATCGCGGATGTGGCCGATGCTCGCCCTAACCACGTATCCTTCGGGCAGATATTTTGAAATTGTTTTCGTTTTCGCCGGACTTTCTACGATAACGAGATTCATATTGTGTATCCTTTTTCCGTTTCTTTTAATATTCCTTGGATAACTAAGAGGGCGATAGATTGGTTAATAACTTGCGGTTCAAGTTTAGTCAGTTCAATGATTTTGTCAATATTCAACGCCTCCCCCGCCTCTTGGATGGCTTGGAAAATAGCTGATTGATTTTTGTCTTTAATTTTCTCAAACGCTAATTTGGGCTGATTAATATTAATGCCTAAATCTTCAAAAATGTCTTCAATTGAGCCGACCAACCTTGCTCCATCTCTAATTAATTTATGGGAGCCGCAATAATTGGGATGGTTAATCGGGCCTGGCACGACAAAAACTTCCCTGCCCTGTTCTGCGGCCAGACGAGCGGTAGCTAGCGACCCGGACCTTTGAGGGGCCTCAATGACTATCACCGCCTGGCACAGACCGCTGATAATTCTATTTCGTTTTAAAAATTGACCTTTAAAATACGGGACTTCTGAACCGTATTCCGAAATTATGGCCCCGCCGAATTCCAAAACTTTTTCCCCCAGATTTTGATTTCGAGCCGGGTAAATTTTACCGAGGCCGTTGGCCAAAACGACGATGGTTTTGCCTTTAGCTTCCAAAGCTCCCTCGTGCGCCGCCGCGTCAATACCCATTGCCAGACCGCTAACAATCACCAATCCTTGCTCTGATAATTTTCGGGCTGTTTCTTTGGCAATTAACCGGCCTTGAACAGTTGCTTTACGGGTGCCTACTATCGCAATTCGCGGTCCGCCAGCCGGCGGATCGTCCTGTAACTCTCCCAAAACATAAATTTTTGAAGGCGGATTTTGAATTTCTTTTAATAAGGAAGGATAGCGAGGATCTTTGAAGGAGATTGATTTGGACTCTAATTTCATTGTATAATTGTATAATAAATATAAACTATAACAACGACTATTGACTATGCCCAGTAACACAACTCGATAAATTTAACTCTCAATTTGTCGGGGATTATTGCTGGGACATAATTATATAAAAAGATAATTATTTTAACTACAACTCGGGCAACTGAGTTAAACCCAGTAATTCAATTAGTTGAGTTACTGAGTTAAATTAGACAAATTGCCATTGAGTTGTGTTACTGGATATGACTAATTTTCGAAAGCGTTTGTTGATTATTGTCGGCGTTCCTTTGGGAATCAGTGTGGTTTTGACAACGATTTTATTTTTTGCAGGCTCGGATATCTCCAAACGAACTGATCAAATCAAGCAACTCAGAAGAGATTTACTTTTTCGCATGCAATTAACCGAGTCCTTGGCTTTGTTACGCAAGGATTCGCAACAGGCCAAAAATTATGTCTTTGAAATAGAAAATATTTTACCTAACCGAGATCAATTAGTAAGCTTTCCCCGCGATTTATCCACAATTGCGAGACAAAACAAAATTGAACTGAATTCCAGTCTCGGAAAAGAAAGCTCTGGAGGTATTGGCGAATTAAGACAAACTGATTTTACTATAACTGGCCAAGGCCCCTTTGACGATTTTATAAATTTTCTGAAATCTCTTGAAACCGCCCGATACTTTATTAATTTAAATTCGCTTGACCTTACTCGGCAAGATAATAATTTCAGGGCACTGCTGACCGGCCAAGTGTTTTCTTTTTAGATGTAAAAAATATGAGACTAAAAGTTAAACAGGAAACATTATTTATCGTCATTGGTATTCTGTTGCTATTGAGCATAACGGGACTTATTATTTATTCAATAAATTTTTTATTGAAAAATACCAGGGAGGCCCTAGACCAGGAATCATTAAAAGCCAAAGAAATTACCAGATTTAATTTGGAGGGATTAAAAAAATTGGGAATCATAAAAGAATAGAAGCAGAAAAGGGCGCATAGTTCAGTGGTAGAACGCAGTCCTGACCCCGATACTTAAATTTGCGCGCATAGTTCAGTGGTAGAACGCTGTCTTGACCTGCCCGCCGAACAAACCGAAATTTTGCGTGTGTAGTTCAGTGGTAGAACGCCATTCTGATAAAATGGAGGCCGATGGTTCGATTCCATCCACACGCACACCAAAATTTCGGATCGGCTTTGGCAGGCGGGTAAGACAGAGGTCCTTGGTTCGATTCCAAGTGCGCGCACAAAAATATAGCGCAAATTTAGTACGGGGCACGGTAAGACAGAAGTCGAAGGCCTGCCCCGTAGTGAACCGGAGGTTCTACTATGGGGTTCGATCCCTTCTGCGCCCACCATATAAAAATTCTATGACTCTTGTCCCCTATCTTTTTATTCGTCTTCTTTATCGCTTAATAGAGTTTTTGCGGCATTGGTATTTTAATAGTTTTAAAATTTACAGCCATTTTGTCATTTCTTTGTTGGAAGAATTTGACCGGAAATTTGCTTTTAAAATCACCCTCAGAAATCTCTTCCAGCCCCTTTATCAAGATAGGACCCTGATTGGCTATACTTTGGGATTTCTTTTTCGGACCGGTAGATTAATTGTAGGAGGAATCATTTATATAATTATGCTGTCAGCGGCAATATTTTTTTATTTAGCTTGGATGGCGATTCCAATTTATATTATTTTTAAAATTATCTATCAATAATTTGTAGATATTCATGACTTCAAATAAATTTGACCCCGAAAACCTTTATCTCTCTGAGCCGCGGTTAAAAATGAGAATTATTGAACGCATGGCGGCTCGATTAATTATTTATTGCAGCTATACGTTGTTAATAGCAACCGTCGTCACGTTTTTATTGTCTGATATCAAAAGTTTCTTCTGGTTAGGGGTCCTGGGCTCATTATTTTTAATTGATAGACTGCTCCATTTCGGCCAAGCCGAATGGTCACTGTTTAATCTAAAAGTCCAACCTGAGCAAAAAATTAATATTGCTCCATATCTTACTCCGGCAAGTTTTGGGGTTTTGGAGCGAGCCTTAGAAAAGGCATTAGTAACAAACAATGATTTTTTTCTTTATTTAATAAAATTCCTGATTGATAATCATGATATTCAAGAAGGACTGCTTCGGATGGATGTTCCGGTCAAAGAATTTGAACAAAAAATTGATGATTTACTTAAAGAATCTAAAAAAAATCCTCCCCCGAGCCCCGTAACGCATCCTAATGGACGTTACGGGGCGAGCCAGCCGAAAGATTCCCGGCAAGACCTAATTGATAAAATTGAAATTTTGCTAAAAACGGCTTTCCAGTTAAGTATAAATAATCAGGAAAAATATATTGAACCGCGAAGTCTTTTCTCGAGTTTGAGTCTCATTGACGATGAAAAGGTTAACCGGATTTTTAATTTATTTTCAATTGCCCCAAATGATTTAGAAAACGCTTTAATTTTCGGCCGCTTTCAGAAAAAATTTAAATGGTTAAAACGTCTGCCTTCTGCTCTAGGAGGATTCGCCAGTCGACCTTACAAAATTCGCCATCGTTTCATGAACCGGGCTTGGACAGCTCGCCCCACGCCGACTCTTGATAAATACAGCGTTGATTTCACGGATTTGGCCCGGGAGCAAAAAGCCGGCTTTTTGATTGGTCATGAGGTTGAATATGACAGGATGGTTGATATTTTATCCAGACAAACCAAAGCTAATGTTCTTTTAGTTGGTGAACCGGGCAGCGGCAAAGAAACTTTGGTAGCCCATTTAGCTTTTGAGATAATCAAGGATAAAGTGCCGAATCCCCTTTTTGACAAAAGATTAGTAGCTTTACAAGTCGGTAATTTAATTTCCGGGGCTTCGGCCGAGGAGGTCTCGGCCCGGGTTAATCAAATAATCCAAGAAATCATTCGGGCTGACAATATTATTCTCTATGTGCCTGATATTCACAATTTATCCAAAACTTCCGGGCTCCAATATTTAAGCGCGGCTGATATTCTCATCCCTGTGATTGTCAGCGATGCCTTTCCGGTTGTAGGTGCCACTTATCCCAAAGAATTCAAACAAATAATCGAATCTCAAAGCGATTTTGCAAATGCTTTTGAAATAATCCGGGTTGATGAAATCAGTGAAGACGAAGCCGTTAAATTATTAACTTACGACAGTATCATTTTGGAAAATCAATATAAAACCATTATCAGTTTTGGAGCCATAAAACAGGCGGTTCTTTTGGCTCATAAATATTTCCGAAATAAACTTCTACCTTCCAGCGCCGAAGACCTTTTAAAAGAATCCTTGGCTGATGCGACTCAAAAAGGAGACAAAGTTTTGCAGGTTGACGATATTATCGCGATTGCCGAAAGAAAAACCGATATTCCCATTCATCGGGCCGGCGAAAAAGAAGCGGAAAAACTTTTGGGTCTTGAAAAAATAATTCACCAAAGGTTGATTAACCAGGAAGAAGCGGTCAAAGCGGTCAGCCGGGCTTTTCGGGAATATCGCAGCGGCCTCAGTCGCAAAGGTGGACCAATCGCAGTTTTTCTTTTTGTCGGACCGACCGGCGTCGGCAAAACCGAACTTTCCAAAATTTTAACCAAAATCCAGTTTGGCTCGGAAAATATGATGCTTCGTTTTGATATGAGCGAATATCAGGATAAACAAAGTATTTTTAGATTTATCGGCTCGCCGGACGGAAAAATTGCCGGCAACTTAACCGAAGCGGTTATCCAAAAACCTTATTGTTTGATTCTATTGGATGAATTTGAAAAAGCCCATCCGGATATTTTAAATCTCTTTTTGCAGGTTTTTGATGAAGGTCGGCTGACTGATAATCTGGGCCGAACCGTTGACTTTACCAATACCGTTATTATTACCACTTCCAACGCTCATTCTGATTTCATTAAAACCCATATTGAAGCCCATACCCCGTTTGAAACAATTACTGAAGAATTAAAGAAAAAATTAACTGATTATTTCAAACCAGAATTACTTAACAGGTTTTCCGATGTCATTGTTTTTAAAACCCTTTCTCCCGAAAATATCGAGGCCATCACCAAACTCCAGCTTCAGGATTTAAGCGAAACTTGTTCGGAGACCCAGGGAATAAATTTAGTTTTTGATGAGGCAGTAGTCAAAAAAATAGCGGAATTGGGCTATGACCCGGCTTTCGGCGCCCGGCCCTTGCGCGGCGTAATTTCTGAAAAAATCCGCAGCGTTTTGGCGGAAAAAATTTTAAAAGAAGAAATTATCAAGGGCGCAAGCGTTAAAGTAATCCTAGAAAATAACGAAATAAAGTTCATTTGAAAATTTCTTAATTAATGGATAATCATGAAATCGCCAAAATCTTTTACGAGATTGCCACCTATCTTGAAATGAAAGATATCGCTTTCAAACCTCAGGCCTATGAAAAAGCGGCTTTGAGTTTGGAAACTTTGTCCGAGGATGTTGAAAATATTTATAAAAAGGGCGGTCTTAATGCCTTAAAAGAAATTCCCGGCATTGGCGAGAATTTGGCTGAGAAAATTGTTGAATATCTGAAAACCGGAAAAATTAAAGAACATCAGGCCCTGCGAAAAAAAATGCCGGTCAATCTTGAAGAACTTATCGGCGTTGAAGGCATCGGCCCGAAAATGGTCAGGGATTTATATAAAAATTTAAAAATCAAAAATCTTAAAGACCTGGAAAAAGCAGCCAAAGCCGGAAAAATCAGAGACCTGCCTCATTTCGGCTTAAAAACCGAACAAAATATTTTGGAAGGGATTGCTTTTTTAAAAAGAAGCAAGGGCAGATTTTTGCTGGGCGAGATTTTACCGACTGTTTACGAAATTATTGACAAACTCAAGAGCTTAAAAGAAGTAAAAGAAATCACCGAGGCTGGTTCAGTCAGACGACGTAAAGAAACCATCGGCGACGTTGATATTTTAATCACTTCCTCCAATCCAAAAAAAGTCGTTGATTATTTCGTCACAATGCCGAGCATTATTAAAGTTTGGGGCAAGGGACCAACCAAGGCCTCGATTCGACTCAGGGAAGGCTTTGATGTGGATTTAAGGGTTCTACCGGAAAAACAATTTGGTTCAGCCCTTCAGTATTTTACCGGCTCCAAAGAGCATAACATTGTTTTGCGGAAAATCGCCATTGAAAAAGGGTTGAAATTAAGCGAATATGGTTTGTTCCGTGGTCTAAAAATGATTGCCGGAAAAACAGAGAAAGAAGTTTATAAAGCTTTGGGGATGGATTATCCCGAACCTGAACTGCGTGAAAATCAGGGGGAAATTGAGGCTGCTCAAAAAAACAAATTGCCTAAAATTATAGGATACAAAGATATTTTAGGCGACCTGCATTGCCACTCTAATTGGGACGGCGGAAATAATTCCATTGAAGAAATGGCAAAAGCCGCTCAAAAAATGGGTTACCAATACATCGGTATTTCTGACCATACCAAATTTTTAAGAATTGAACATGGTCTTAATGAAAAACAATTATCCCAACAAAGAAAAGAAATAGACGCAGCAAATCGCAAATTGCAAAGCGCGAATCGTAAATTTAAAATATTACAGGGGTGCGAAGCGAATATTTTAGCTGACGGCTCAATTGACATTTCTGACGAAGCTTTGGCTAAACTGGATTTTGTCATTGCCGGGGTTCATTCCCAGATGAAAATGCCCAAGGAAAAAATGACAGAAAGAATCATATCTGCTATGAAAAATCCAAACATGGACGTTATTTCCCATCCCACTGGCCGGATTTTGAAGCAAAGAGATGAATACGAAGTTGATTTTGATGAAATTTTAAAAGCGGCCAAAAAAACTAACACTGTTTTAGAAATTAATTCTTCTCCGGCAAGGTTGGATTTAAAAGACGTTTATATCAAAAAAGCCAAAGAAGCTGGCGTGAAAATGGTAATTACCACTGATTCTCATCATCAAGAACAATTAAGATTTATAGAATACGGAATTGCTCAAGCCCGTCGCGGCTGGGCTGAGAAAAAAGACATTATCAACTGCTGGCCAATGGAGAAGATGCTAAAAATGTTGAAATAAAATGGAAATTACAAAAGAAAAATTAACTTCTCCTTATGCGGTGGTTGCGCTTATCGTGTCGCCGCAGGGAATTCCTCTGGTTAAAGATTTTAAGAAGCCATCTCCGAATTATTGGAAATTACCCGGCGGCAGAAGCGAAGGAAAAGAAACGCCGATGGAGGCAATAATCAGAGAAATAAAAGAAGAAATCGGACTTTCTTTTAAGCCGAGTGATATGGAAATTATATGTGAAGAAGAACGGGAAGACCACGATTTTTACCTATTTCAGACGAATCCCTTTTCCCTTGAAGGGTTGAGGGTAAAAGGCAATGAAGGCGAGGATGTCAAATTATTTTTACCGGAGCAAATAAAAATTCTGCCCGACTTTTTCCCTCCCCATCTTAAAATTTTAAAAGAGACTAAATTTGTCTGATATATTTCTTATATTCCCATAAAAACGCCCCGATAAAGTCGGGGCGTTTTTATTTCACTTTCTCAATTATTTTTTTTAAAACTGCTGGTTCATTTTTTGCCAAATCCGCTAAAATTTTCCGGTCAAGAATAACGTTTTGTCTTTTGAGGCCGTTTATGAATCGGCTGTAAGTTAAGCCATAAGCCCTGACTGCCGCATTAATCTGGGTTTGCCAAAGCCGGCGATAATTCCGCTTTTTCTCTTTGCGACCGCGAAAGGCCTTAGGCCAGGCATGAAGTAGAGCTTCTTTAGCTGCCCTTTCTTTTGATTTCCTTCCCCATTTAAAGCCCTTGGTGTATTTAAGAATTCTCTCCCGTTTTTTGCGACTAGTTTTGCCTCTTTTTACTCTTGCCATTTATGAATATTTTCTTACAATTTTCTTACCGAAATTAAGCTGATTAAAGCCCCTTCCCCTTTTGATTTGATTACCGCTTTTTTTGGCTAAAAAATGAGATTGCCCCATCCTTCGCCTCAAAATTTTCCCGGTTTTTGTAATTTTAATCCGACTAGAGATAGATTTCTTCATAATTCATTTTTTAATAATCTGCATCACTAATCCTTGACCGCCGAATCTGGGCTCCAAAGTAATTTTATATTCAACGGTAATCAGTTTTAAAAACTCCTCTAATTTATAGCGCGCCCAATCTCTATTGTATTTCTCTCTGCCTTTTAACCGAAAAATAATCTCAACCTTATGACCTTTATTGAGAAACTCTTCAATTTTTTGGACTTTGGTTTTTAAATCGTTTTGGGCGGCCCTGACGCTGAGCTGAACCTGTTTCAATTCGCTGATTTTTTGGCTGGCTTTTTGTTTTTTTAGTTCCTTTTCTTTCTGGTAGCGAAATTTATCAAAACTGATGATTTTGGCCACCGCTGGCTTGGCCATCGGCGCAATTTCAATCAAATCTAATCCCCTGCTTTCAGCCAATTTTAATGCCTCCCCAAGAGGCATTATTCCTAAATTCTCGCCTTTCTCGTCAACTACCCGAAGCTCTGAGGCGGTTATTTGATTGTTGATGCGGTAATTAATAATAATTTAATTTTTTGTTGCGGTGGAAATGGCGGGAATTGAACCCGCGTCTAACAGTAAATTTATAAAATCTCTACAAGCTTAGTCCTTTGATAAACTCGGGACGAAAATTTTGTCAGAAATTTTCGCCAAACTTACTGACATGGGTTTGGTAGAGTCTAATTTATAACACCGGTGATGACCTATTAGACATCAGTCGCCGATGCCGCTTAAGCAAAAGCGAAAGCGGGAGCCAAGTTTTTGTTGGCAGTTATGATTTTGATTCGGTGATTTGCGAGGTGACGAATCGTCCTCGGCCTGCAATTTTATAAAAGTGCTGCTATCGAGTCTTTACATTCCCATTCTTTTTATTTCTCTTTCAACTTCACGTTTTTTTATTAATTCTCTCTTATCCCTTTTCTTCCGACTTTTTCCCAGACCGATTTCAACCTTTACTTTCTGGTGCTTAGTATATACCTTCAAAGGCACCAAAGTCAAGCCTTTTTCCTGCGTTCGGCCAGTTAAATTTTTGATTTCAGATTTTTTAAGCAGCAGACGCCGGGTCCTTTTGGAATCATAATCCAGCGGCGTATTTTTTGGCTGGTAAGGCGGGATGTCACTGTTTAAAAGCCATATCTGATTATCTCTAATAATCGCGTAAGAGCCGGCCAAATTTATCCGGCCGGATTTTATGGATTTAACCTCAAACCCCCTCAACTCAATCCCTGCCTCATAGGTTTCCGAAATCTCGTAGTCAAAATAGGCACGTTTGTTGGTGGTAATAATCATTAGTTTTAGTATAATAAAAATAATGATTAAATCAAAAATTATCAGTTACCTGAAAAAATTTATTAAGGAAAAAATTGTAGTTGAGGTTTTTATTCCCGAAAACGAAAAATTCGGGCATTATTCAACAAATGCGGCCTTGCGACTATCAAAAATTTTAAAGAAAAACCCAATGGAAATCGCGGAAGATATAGCTAAAAAACTTAAAACTCCCGCCTACGCCAAGGCTTCGGCGGGCAGGCAAAACTTAAAGCTTTTTGAAAAGATAGAAATTGCTCCACCGGGATTTGTTAATTTTTTTATCAAAAAAGAATATTTAGCCAAAAACCTAAAAGAAATCCTTAATAAAAAAGATAAATTCGGCCGAGGCGAGCCAAAAAAACAAACCATTGTCATTGAATATTCTTCGCCTAATATTGCCAAACCATTGGGCGTTCATCATCTGCGCTCCACCATTATCGGCCAGGCCTTGGTTAATATTCTGCGTTTTGCCGGCTATAAAGCGATTTCTCTCTCTTTCCCGGGCGACTGGGGAACGCA
>Ga0315279_10008244_pt1 | contig 12665 bp, 5 predicted proteins | sample YL17G06_20_MG_FD_203694 | JGI IMG/M metagenome (GOLD analysis project Ga0315279, IMG submission 203694) | Sediment microbial communities from Yellowstone Lake, YNP, Wyoming, USA - YL17G06_20 | ecosystem: Environmental > Aquatic > Freshwater > Lake > Sediment | place: USA: Wyoming | collected... | reverse complement strand
CGGGGTCGTCAGCGACACGCACGTTGGCACTCGCATCGCGCGCCTGCCGCGGGACTTGGCAGCGTCCCTGGCCGGTGTCGATCTCATCCTCCACGCGGGCGACCTGGTCGATCCACGGGTGCTTCGCGACCTCGAGCGTGTCGCGCCGGTCGTGGCAGTGGCCGGCAACTGCGACCATGGGCGCCTGCCGGTGAGCGCGGTCGTGCGGGCCGGCGACTACGCGATCGGCCTCGTGCATCGCGCACCAAGGCTGCTCGACCAGGGGCACCTTCGCGCTCTGTTCGGCGAACCGGTCTCGTGTGTCGTCTGCGGTCACACCCACGTGTCAGCCATCGAGCGGCACAACGATGTACTGGTGGTAAACCCCGGTTCGCCCGTCTTCCCCCGCGACGGCGTTCGCAGCATCGTCATCCTGACGGCGGACGAGCAGCTCACCCCGCGGATGGTCACTCTGCGACGGCGCCACTCCGGCGACTAGGGCAACAGGTCCACCGGGCGGAAGCCCGAAGATGCACCCGTGGTGGGGCGACGGCTGCGGCGGAGGTGCCTGCGTTGAGCGAGCTACGCCTGGGAATAGTGGGGCTCGACACATCTCATTGCCTCGCCTTCACGAGGATCCTCAACGACCCCGACCAGCCTGATGACCAGCGCGTCGACGGCGCCCGGGTCACACACGCCTGGGGGGCCGAGGCGAAACCCGGCGAGGAAGCGACGATCGCCGAGCGCAGGGCGGAGCTGACCGAGCGTTGGGGCGTACGGATGGTCGGTCGCCCGGCGTCGCTCGTCGGCAAGGTCGACTCGGTTCTTCTGCTGTCTGTCGACGGAAGCACGCATGTGTCCCAAGCTCGCCCCTTCCTGGCGCGGGAGATCCCCCTCTTCATCGACAAGCCCTTCACGAACTCCGTCGCCCAGGCCCGGGCCCTCGTGAAGCTGGTGCGAGCGAGCTCGGCGCCCGTCATGTCCTGCTCGGCTCTCAGGTGGGCCGAGGAGGTAACGGCGACTCGAAGCGAGTTCGCTACGATCGGCGAGCCCATCGGTGGCTGCTTCTGCGGGCCCGGGAGCCACAAGCCAGGGATCCCGGGCTCGTTCTTCTACGGCATCCACGCGGCCGAGATGATGCAGGCCGTGATGGGGCCGGGAGTTGATTGCGTCCGCAGCAGGCACACTGAGAGCGAGGACGTGGTGACCGTCGCCTACCGGGACGGTAGGTCCGCCGTGCTGCGCTTCGTGCGCGGCTGCCCGGAAGGTTTTTGGCTCTCCGTGAGCTGCCCGGGCGGCAGGCGGCTGGTGCCGGTGGACAAGGGCACGTTCTACATACGCATGCTCCGCGAGATAGTTGGGATGTTCCGAACGGGCACGCCGGCGGTGCCGCTGGACGACACGTTCGAGATCGTCGCCCTGCTCGAGGCCTGCGACAAGTCCGGCGCACGCAAAGGGGCTGAGGTCAAGTTGGCGCGGCCCTGAGGGTCGCGTGGGAGGTCACTGATGCCAACACCCATCAAGTTTGGCACAGACGGCTGGCGGGCGGTGATCGCCCGCGAGTTCACGTTCGACAACTTCGGGGTGGTCGTGCAGGCTGTCGCCAATCTGCTTCGCGGCGGGACGCTGCCCGGCCAGCCGCGGGACCGGCACGAGATCCTCATCGGCTATGATGCCAGGGCCATGGCCCGCGAGTTCGCGCTGGAGGCCGTGGCGATTCTTGAGGGCAACCGTATCCCCACCGCCCTTGTGTCGCGGCCCACGCCGACGCCCGCGGTGGTGCACGCCATCGTGGACAGAGGGGCGCTCGGGGCACTCGTCCTCACGGCCAGCCACAACCCGCCGTCCGACCTCGGCGTTAAGTTCGTGCCGTGGTACGCGAGCCCCGCGAACACCGACATAACGACCGAGATAGAGGCCGAGGTCGCCAAGGTCTACGTCGACCGGGAGATCAAGCACGCGGCTTTCACGTCCGCCGCGTATCTCGATCCCAGGCCCGCCTACCTGGCCGCGATCAGGCGCTGCATCGACCTCGACGCGGTTCGCGACGCCGGCCTGCGCATCTGCGTCGACCCGATGCACGGCACCACGATGGGCTACATCGACACGCTGCTCAGGTCCGCCGGCTGCGACGTGCAGATGATCCGCGGGGACAGCAACCCGACCTTCGGCGGCGCGCTGCCCGATCCGAAGGAGGAGCGCCTGGGGCCGCTATCCGAGCGTGTGATGGCGGAGTCGCTCGACCTGGGGCTCGCGAACGACGGCGACGGCGACCGCTTCGGCATCATCGACCAGGGCGGGCGCTACATGACCGCCTGTGAGTTCGTCAGCCTGGCCGCCGACTACCACGTGATGGAGAGGCGCCCTCCGACGGGCCCCATCACGTTCGCCAGGACTCTGCCGACGACTCACCTTGTGGACGCCATCGCGCTGAAGCACGGGGCCGCTGTGATCGAAACGCCCGTGGGCTTCAAGTACATCGGTGAGGCCATGCGCAACGGCGCGCTCCTCGGCGGCGAGGAGAGCGGGGGCCTCGGCAGGTCCGACCACTTGCCGGAGAAGGACGGGGTGTTCGCGTGCCTCCTGGCGGCGGAAATGGTCGCCAAGCGCGGCATGCCGCTGCGGCTCCAGCTTGACCAGCTAATCGAGGAGCACGGCCACTACCAGTGGTTCAACCGCAATCTGCACATCAGGCCGGAGACCAGGGACGCCGTGATGGCGCGGCTGCAGGCGCTCACGAGCGCGACGACGCTCGCAAGGCGTAAGGTCACGGGCGTGGACACGCGGGACGGCGTGAAGGTGCGGCTCGAGGACGGCTCGTGGCTCCTCGGCCGCCCGTCGGGCACGGAGCCCATCATCCGCATGTACGCCGAGGCCCGCTCAGACGACGCTCGCATCGAGCTCGAGCGCGCCATGACGGCGCTGGTGGGGGAGGAGGAGTAGAGAAGGCCACGGACGGGCCGCATGGGGTGGCGCGTGGCGCCGGGCCCCATCCGGCCCAGCTTTGCCTCACTCCACCGGCCACCCGCCGTGCCGCTCGATGACCTCGTCGATCTCGCGCATGAGCTTGGTCGTCTCCGCCAACGCCGCGACGACTCGCTGGTAGTGCGTTATGTCGTCGTACGTGAGCAAGCGGCCCTTGCGCTCCTTGAGCCACTTCTCGCACACGCGGTACCCGCCGACGTGGAAGCCCCAGACTTCGGGAGGCACGTCCTCGAAGTACTGCCTATCGTTGATCCACACCCGCGCACTGGTAGCCGGCGTCGGTTCGGAGTAGCGCACCTTGTCGACGCTGTTGCCGCCCGGAACAGGATAGCCCGTGATGACGTCGGCGTGTGCGTCCATCACGTGCAACTCCACCAGCCGCTTGCCGAGACGGCACAACTCGCGGAACAGCCCCGGCTTCGACGTGACAGGCACGCGGGGGAAATCGACCTTCAGGAACTCCTCGTAGCGACTGCGATACGATGGGGAGTAGAACACCGCGTAGATGTAGTCGAACACGTCCTCCGGGCCGAAGGTCGCTGACAGGTCGCCGCGGCCGTCCTCCGTGAAGCTAAGGACCAGCTTCGCGCCGAACTCAGCGATGAAGTCGGATCGGAGGTTCGGCCGCCGTCCGTGGAGGCAGTTGCCCGGCGTGTACAGGTACAGCGGCGCCGCCGACGTCTGGTCGTACACCGTCACGATCTTGTGGGTGCAGATCAGCCGCGACGCCAGGGCCGCGAATGGCTCCTTGCTCTGTCGGGCCACGAGGAGCGCGAGGTTGGGCTCCAGCAGGTTGCCGTGCACCTCGAAGACGGGCCGGCTTGTGAACCCGCGCTGGTAGTAGATCCATCGCTCGTCGAAGGGCCGATGCAGGAGCCTCCGGACGGCGCCGGGATCGTAGCTCCGCCCCTCGGCCGCGGTCTCCGGGTCGTAGCTGGTTGTGGCGTGCAGCCTATAGCGATCCCGGAACTCGTCGTCATACTGGCCTGAGAGGAACGTCTGCATTCGCCTCTCAAGGACGCCACGGTCGAAGTCAATGCAAAGCGAGTTGCGATCCGTCTTGAGGCCGCTGCCCAGCACCTCGACGCACGCCGAAAGCGGCCGCAAGCGCCCGTACTCGCGCGCTCCACCGCGCACGCGCGGCACGAAGAACCGGTACTCATCCCTGTTGGGCTCGAGCTTCCGCCAGCGCGTGCTCGAAACGTCGTGCTGGGCCAGCCAGCCGTACTTGCCGCCTGTCAACGCCCGGGTGCCGTCACGCCGCTCGGCCCACTCCTCCCGCGCGCCCCAGAGCTCGGCGTAGCGTACCGTGCACTCGTCGCCGGGCGCCCGCGGTCCCGACCGCACCATCAAGCAGATGGCGACGCCCTGCTGTATGTCGAAAACGTTCTCGTCCTTCGAGCCGTCCGGGGAGTGCTCGCCCTTGCGTGAGTCGCCGTGGAGGTTCAGGATGTAGATCGTGTCGAACGTCTCCATCAACGACTCGCGCATGCGTCGGTGCGTGATACCGTCCAGGTACGTGTTGTTTGTGATGAACCCGAGCACCCCGTAGCCGGTCTGCTCGATCCGCCATTGGGCGAACCGGATGAACTTGATGAAGTCATCATCGAGATTGAGCTTCTTCTCGTGCAGGCCCCTCTTGTAGTCGTCCAGCAGCCGCAGGATCCAGGGGTTCCGGTTCATCCGGCCGTAGTTCGAGTATGGCGGGTTGCCGAGGATGACCATCACGGGCGAATCACGCTTCACCCTCACCGCCTCTTGCCCTTCCCGCGCGATCGCTGTCGCGAAGAGGCCGTGGCCGGTGAATTCGCGAACCTCCTCCAGCGTGTTGGTGAGGAACACGTTCAGGCGCTGACCGGGCCCGAACGTATAGCCCGTCTCCGAGAGCTGTAGGCCGAGCTTCATGTGCGCCACAGCGTAGGGCGCCATCAGAAGCTCGAAGCCGAAGAGCCGTGGCAGCAGGTGGTCGTCTACGTACCCCGGCCACAGGCCCGCCTGTCCGCGACTCGTCAGGTGCTCGTGTATGTGGTCGACAACACCGTGTAGAAACGTCCCGGTGCCCGCTGCCGGGTCGAGGATGAGCACCTTGTGGCAGTCGGACCCGGACGCCGAGCCGACCCTGGCCGTGTCCGCGAGACCGGCGGCGAGGCCGTGCTCGGGCAGCACCTTGTCCACGCTCCGCACGATGTACGAAACGACCGGCTCAGGAGTGTAGTAGACGCCCCGCGCTTCGCGCATCTTCGGGTCGTAGGCAGCGAGAAACGTCTCGTAGAAGTGCACCACAGGGTCTTCTTGGCGCGTGCGCTTCCCGAAATCCGCCAGAATGCTCTCAACGTCTGCGCGCTGGAGCAGTTCAGCTAAGGCGTCAACCGCCCAGGCGACCCGATCGTCGAGCTGCGGCCCGGCGATGTGCCCGAACATGCTCTGCAGGAACGGGTTGGTGGCCGGGATGTCGAACGCGGCGCTGCGGCGCGAGAACGCCTCGGGTCCCCTGTGGTTGCACCGGGCTGCGAACAGCCCGTAGGCGATCGTCTGCGCGTACATGTCGGCGAAGCGAGGCACGTCCAAATCGTGCAGCAGCACCTCGCGGAACCCATCAAGCTGAGCGTGGAGGGTGCCGCCTTCGATCTCTTCGCCTAGCGCGAGTTCCAGCGCCGTTCGGGTAAGTCGCGCGAGGTGCGCCATCCGCTGCGCGAGCTCGCGGGGCGTCCTGACGGTCGGGACCAAGGTCGCCTCGAAGCCGGCCAGCATCTCCGTCAGGCCCGCTGCGCCGTCCGCGACACGCTGGAGCTTGCCCCCGGTGGTCTGACGGGCCAGCCGGGCCGTCTGCCGCGACTCGCCTTCCACATACCAGCGGAACTCGAGGTAGTCAGTGAGGATCAGGTTCCCGAGGCTGTCGCGGTAGCGCCTTAGCTGCTCGTCGCGCTCCCACTGGTCAAGGCTCTGTCCGACGTCCTTCGCCTCAACGTAGCCCAGTGGCACATCGCCCCGGGTGACGATGAAGTCGGGAGCGCCACAGGCACTCCGCTTAGGTTCGTTCGTGGCCACGATACCGGGCAGCAGACCCTCGAGCAGCGTCTTCAGCGCGGGCCGATGCGTGTGCTCTGTGGAATCGCCCCGCGCGAGGTTGGCATCAACCTCGGACAGGTAGTCAGTGATCGGTGTGCTCATGGCCCACCCCCTGCCTGCCCCCTACGAGCACCCGCTCGTCGCGCCGCAGGAGTCGCACTTTAGGCACGCGCCATTGCGCACCAGCGCGAACTGGCCGCACTCCGTGCACGCGTCGCCCTCGTAGCCCTTCAGGCGCCCGATCTCCCTGAGTCTGGAGACCTCGGAGCGGATGCCGCCGTTACTCTCTGTCAGACGCCCGTTGCCGCCCGGGTTGCCGTTGCCGTTCTTGCCATTACCGTTCATGTCGAAGAGGCTGGGCGTCGAGTCATCCATAAGCCCGGCGTCCTCATCCTCGTCCGCACGGCCGCCGTGATACGGCACGAGCTCGTCAGGCGTCACGTGCATGAGATCGTTCCGCCCGAGGTAGCTGATGGCGAGGTCGCGGAAGATGTAGTCGATCACCGAGGTCGACATGCGCACGCTCGGATGCCCGCCTACGAGCCCGTTGGGTTCGAACCTGGTGAATATGAACGCGTCCACGAACTCCTCGAGTGGCACCCCATGCTGCAGGCCGAGCGATATGGCGATCGCGAAGCAGTTCATCAGCGACCGGAACGCGGCGCCTTCCCTGTGCATGTCGATGAAGATCTCGCCCAGCGAGCCGTCGTCGTACTCGCCCGTGCGCAGGTACACGTTCATGTTCCCGACGCGGGCCTTCTGTGTATAGCCCCGCCGGCGGGCCGGCAGCGAGCGCCGCTTTGCCATGTACTTCACGATCACCTTGCTCGCGGCCTCAACGGGCTCGGCCGCGAGCCCCACCACCTTGGCCACCTGCTCCGAGAGCGTCCGCAGAGAGCTGGAGAGCGGTTGGCTTAGCTTCGAGCCGTCGCGGTAGATCGCGATGGACTTGAGCATCATCTTCCAGGCCCGCATGTAGACCTGGCGGACATCCTCCAGCGTAGCGTCGGACGGCATGTTCACGGTCTTCGAGATGGCGCCGGTCACAAAGGGCTGCACGGCGGCCATCATCTCGAGGTGCGCGTCATAGTGTATGAAGCGTCGGCCTGTGCGCCCGCAGCGATTCGCGCAGTCGAAAACCGGCAGGTGATCGTCGCGGAGGTGCGGCGCGCCCTCGACCGTCATCGTGCCGCAGACGTGCTCCGTGGCCCGGGCGATCTGGTCGGGCGCGAACCCCAGCTCATGGAGGATGTCCAGGTCGAACCGGCCGAGCCTGTCCTCGGGGATGCAGAGCGCGTCGCGGCAGAACTCCTCGCCGAGCACATACTTGTTGAACGCGAAGGACAGGTCGAACGCGGTGGCGAGTTGGGCCTCGACCGCGGCAAGCTGCTCGTCGCCGAGCCCCGCCTTGCGAAGACTGTCTCGGTTGATGTCCGGCGCGCCTTCCAGCGTCCCGGCGCCGACACAGTACCGCACGATCTCCTCGATCTGCGCCGGGCTGTAGCCGAGGCGATCGAGAGCGGCCGGAACCGACTGGTTGATGATCTTGAAGTACCCGCCGCCGGCGAGCTTCTTGAACTTCACCAGCGCGAAATCGGGCTCGATGCCGGTTGTGTCGCAGTCCATCACAAGGCCGATCGTGCCTGTCGGGGCAACCACCGTCACCTGCGCGTTGCGGTAGCCGTGCTCCTCGCCGAGCACCATCGCGCGGTCCCATGCCTCGCGGGCCGCGTGAAGCAGCGCCGGCGGCGAGCAGGCGGCGTCCAGCGCACGCGGTAGGGTCTGCAATCCCTCGTACTGGTTCGCGGGCGCTCCGTGCGCGGCGCGGCAGTGGTTGCGTATGACGCGCAGCATCGTGTCGCGATTGCGCGCGTAGCCGGCGAACGGCCCCTTCTCTCTCGCGATCTCGGCCGAGGTGGCGTAGGACTCGCCGCAGATGATCGCGGCGAGGCACGCGGCCACGGCCCGGCCCTCCCTGCTGTCATACGGCAGGCCAAGCTGCATGAGCAGGGAGCCCAGGTTCGCGAACCCGAGACCGATGGTGCGGAACTCCCAGCTCCGCCGCGCGATCTCCTCGCTCGGGAACTGGGCCATCACGATGCTGAGCTCGAGGACGAGCGTCCACAGCCTGATCGCGTGGCGCAGGTCCTCGATGTTCATCTCGCCGGTCTCCATGTTGACGAAGCCGCAGAGGTTCAGCGAGGCGAGGTTGCAGGCCGTGTCGTCGAGGAACATGTACTCCGAGCAGGGGTTCGAGGCATTGATCCGGCCGTCGGCCGGGCAGGTGTGCCACTCGTTGATGGTCGTGTCGTACTGCACGCCCGGATCGGCGCAGCCCCAGGCGGCGAGGGCCATCTTGCTCATGAGAGCGCGCGCCGGCAGCGTCTTCGACACCGTGCGGTCGGTGCGGCGGATGAGCGCCCACTCCTCAGCGGCCTCGACGGCGCGGAGGAAGTCGTTCGAGACTCGCACGGAGTTGTTGGCGTTCTGGCCCGCGACCGTGCGGTAGCCTTCGGACTCCCACTCGCAGTCGTACTCCGGGAAGGCGATGTCCGTGACGCCCTGCCGCGCGAAGTCAATAACGCGCTGGACGTAGGCTGAGGGCACGAACCCGGACAACGCTGCCGAGGCCGCCCTGGCCAGCAGCGGGTTCTGAGCGGGGTCGCACGGGTCTTCGCCGCCGCCTTCGACACACGCCCTGAGCACGTCGCGGAGAAGCCTAGCCGACATCCGCGACCCGGCTACCAGCGCGGCCACCTTCTGCTCCTCGATCATCTTCCAGTCGATGAATGTCTCGATGTCGGGGTGGTCTATGTCCACGCAGACCATCTTCGCCGCGCGCCGCGTGGTGCCCCCGGACTTAATCGCACCGGCCGCTGCGTCGCCGATCTTCAGGAAGCTCATCAGCCCGGACGACCGCCCGCCGCCCGAGAGCGGCTCGCCGACGCCGCGAAGAGGGGAGAAGTTGGTCCCCGTGCCCGATCCGTACTTGAAGACCATCGCCTCGCGCCGCCACAGGTCCATGATGCCGCCCTTGTTCACAAGGTCGTCGCCGATGGACTGGATGAAGCAGGCGTGCGGCTGAGGGCGCTCGTACGCGGTAGTGGACTCCTGGAGCTCGCCCGTGTCGTGATCGCAATGGAAGTGCCCCTGCGGCGGGCCGTCGATGCCGTAGACAAAGTGCAGGCCGGTGTTGAACCACTGTGGGCTGTTCGGAGCGGCCATCTGCCGAGCGAGCATGGCGCAGATCTCGTCGTAGAAGGCTTGCGCGTCTTCCTCGCTGTCGAAGTAGCCGTACCTCTCGCCCCAGTGCCGCCAGCACGCGGCCATGCGATGCAGCACTTGCCGCGCATCGTTCTCGCCGCCGAGCGTGCCGTCCGGCATGGGCACGCCCCGTCGGCGAAAGTACTTCTGGGCCATGATGTCGACGGCCACCTGCGACCAGTTGGCCGGGGCCATAACGTCCTTCGCCTGAAACACAATGCTGCCGTCCGGGTTGCGGATCTCGCTTGATCGGGGCACGAACTCGATGCCTTCATACGGCGATGAACCCGCACTCGTGAACCGACGGCTGATCTTCAACGGCGCACCTCAGCTCTGTCCATAGAAGATGCCAATAAGCTGCGCAAACCTGCACACCTGTCCTTGATCGGTGACCGGTAGGATAGCGAAGAGATGGGAGCGCGTCAATGGCGTGGACCACAATATGTTGCGTGTGATTGCTGGCGGAGGCGCTACATGTGGTATGCGCGCGCCCCGGCATGTCGCTCCCACCATGGGCTACCTTTCGGACGCATCCGACCTTCTCCTGCAGCCCCAGAAAGGGCTGTCCGTTGCTTTTTGCGGGTCCGGTTTGACAGCGGCTCGTTGTCGGCATTGTGCCACGATTCCCGCGCTAATGCAAACACAAGTTCGTATCGCTGTCCCTCTCTCCCGACTCGGCAGAGAGGGCCGGAGTGAAGGGCAGGCGAAGGCAAAGCCACCGCAACCGGCCTGCGCCGGGAACGTCAGGACGGTGCGGGGACGGTCAGGTTCCTGTTGGACGGACAGGCGCCGCTGATGGAGACGGACAGCAACGGGACTACCATCGTGCGCTACACCTCTGGGGCCGCCGGCTTCTTGCCGGCATCCGACGCGCCGCACCTCGTCTCGATCATCATCCTGTGCTGGAACCAGCTTGAGTTCACCCGGCAGTGTGTGGAGAGTCTCCTCGCCGACAACTCCCACCCGTATGAGCTGATCCTCGTCGACAACGGCTCCACAGACGAGACGCCGGCCTACCTGGCGGGGATCCCCGGCGCCGAGGTCATCCGCAACGAGGAGAACCTCGGCTTCCGGAGGGGGTGCAACCAGGGCATCCAGGCCGCGACCGGCGATCACATCCTCCTTCTGAACAACGACACCATAGTGGTCCCCGGCTTCCTGGCAGAGCTGGTCGCAGCCGCCGAGTCAGACCCGGCCATTGGGCTCGTGGGCCCGGTGTCGAACTGCGTGAGCGGGCCGCAGCAGGTTCCCGCCTCCTACGGCACGACTGCGGAGCTCCATCGCTTCGCGTCCGGCCTGGCGGCTCAACACAGGGGGGCCTTGGTCGAGGCGGAGCGGCTCGTCGGCTTCTGCCTCCTTGTGAAGCGCGAGGTGCTGGAGAAGATCGGCGGCCTCGACGAGCGGTTCGGCCTAGGTCTGTTCGAGGATGACGATCTCTGCCTACGCGCCCGTCAGGCAGGCTACCGTGCCGTCTACGCGCCCGGCGTCTTCGTCCACCACTACGGCAGTCGAACCATCACGGCTCTCGGCCTCGCCGACGGCAGCTTGCTCGACGAGAACAAGCGCAAGTTCGAGGAGAAGTGGGGCGTCTCGCTGGGGCCAGGTGCTGCGCCGGCGGCCGGCCAACGCGCCGCCACGGTGTCGCTGTGCATGATCGTGAAGAACGAGGAGCAGAATCTGCCGCGGTGCCTGGGCGGCCTGAGGGGCATCTTCGACGAGATCATCGTCGTCGACACGGGGTCCACTGACCGCACACGCGAGATCGCCGCGGAGCATGGCGCCAAGGTCTTCGGGTTCCCGTGGATCGACGACTTCTCCGCCGCGAGGAACGAGTCTCTCAGCCATGCCACAAGCGACTGGGTCATGTGGATGGACGCGGACGACAGCCTCGACGAGGCGAACCGACGGGAGCTCATGTCCGTCCTGGCGCGGCTAGACGACAGGGCTATGGCGTACGTGATGAAGGTTAGGTGCCTGTCGAGTGACGACGGCTCGGTAACGGACGTCGATCACGTGAAGCTCTTCCGGAACAGGCCCGACCTGCGTTTCGAGTACCGCGTGCACGAGCAGATCCTGCCGGCGATCAGGCGCCTCGACGGAGGCGTGGCATGGACCAACGTGGTGATCCACCATCACGGCTACACCGACCCGGGCGCACGGAGAGGCAAGCTCGAGCGCGACCGCCGCATCCTCTCCGGAGAGCTGGGGCGGAACCCTAACGAGCCCTTCTGCTTGTTCAACCTCGGCTGCATCGAGCAGGAGCTCGGCAACCGCGACGCGGCGATCGACGCACTGCGGCGTAGCATCGAGGCCTCGGACCCGCACGCCTCACAGGTTCGGAAGTGCTACGCGATGATCGTGCAGATGCAGCGAGAGCTCGGGATGCTCGGAGCGGCGTACGGGACGTACGAGGAAGCCTGCGCGCATTACTGCGCCGACCCGGAGATCCTCTTCCAGGCCGGGCTGATGTTCCGGGCCATCCGCGATGATGCCCAGGCGGAGCGTTGCTTCCTCGCGGCGCTCTCGGCGCCGGCGGAACCGTACTTCTCCAGCATCGACCCGGCAATCCGCGGCTTCAAGGCGCGGCACAACCTGGCCGTGCTCTACGTCGAGACCGGGCGCCCGAACCACGCCGAACCGCAGTGGCGCGCCGTGATCAGCGAGAGCCCCGGCTTCATCCCGGCGTGGGAGGGCCTCGGGCAAGTCCTGGCCCAGCGCCAGGATGTGGCGGGGCTCATGGGGCTGGCGCACCAAGCCACTTCGGTGGGCTTCCCGGCGATGGCTCTCATGCTGGACGCCAGGGCGGCTCTCATCGAGCAACGTCACGACGAGGCCGTCGCAGAGTTGCGAACGATCCTCGCGGAGAGCCCGGATGCCGTGGGCCCCCGGCGCCTTCTGACGTACGCTCTGCTTCAGTCGGGCCGCCTGGCCGAGGCCGAGCCTGAGTTCCGCACGCTCCTGGCTCTCGCCCCCGACGACGCCGAAGCCCACCACAACCTGTCCGTCTTGACCTCGGAGCTGGCCCGAAAAAAGGACAACCAAGGGGCGTAACAACTCGCCCGCTGGCGCGTCTAGAGTAGTTGGAAGCGCGGGTCGTGAGCGTGTTCTCACAGACTCTGATGGACCACTTCAGGAACCCGCGGAATGTCGGGCCGCTGGCCGACCCGGACGTCGAAGGCCTTGCCGGGATCCCCTTCCAGGGCAACTTCATGAAGTTGCAGGCGAATCTCGATGGGCCTAGAATGACCGATGTAACGTTTCAGTGTCACGGGTGCGGGCCGACGATAGCCGCCGGCTCGATGGCAACGACACTCCTGACGGGCAGGAGTGTCCATGAGTGCGGAAGTCTCGACGAGGCCACGCTGGAC
>Ga0315279_10008242_pt1 | contig 12666 bp, 13 predicted proteins | sample YL17G06_20_MG_FD_203694 | JGI IMG/M metagenome (GOLD analysis project Ga0315279, IMG submission 203694) | Sediment microbial communities from Yellowstone Lake, YNP, Wyoming, USA - YL17G06_20 | ecosystem: Environmental > Aquatic > Freshwater > Lake > Sediment | place: USA: Wyoming | collected... | reverse complement strand
GAGTACCTGGCGGCCTGGAATGAGGCGCCCAAACCATTCGTGTGGAAAGCCACGGCCGACAGCATACTGGAAAAGGTTAAACGTTGTAAAGAATTAAATGTTACGGGACACTAGTGCCGTTCCAACTTAATGAGGCTATGTATGCCGCTCCTATCCCGCACACCATCGGGCGCATCCGGATTAGTCGTCCCGAGCCTGCGGGATTGGAACGGCACTAGCGACCGGCCTTCAAATCGTCAGGGTGAGGGGGACCTTCAAGGTGAAGTCGAGCTTGGTCTCCGAGGGGACATTGACCTGCTGCCCGCGCGTGGAGGCTTGGACGGCGGTGCCTGCGCCGGCACCTACGGCTGCCCCGATGGCTGCGCCCTTGCCCCTCCCGGCGATGGCGCCGATGAGCGCGCCCAAGGCGCTGCCCCCGCCTACGGTTTGCGCCGTGCGGGTACCCCGCGAGGCTCCCTGCTTCTGGATGACGCTGCTCTCCACCGCGTACGTATTGCTGCCCACTGCCAAGCCGACCAGCTCAACCTGGAGTTCCGAGCGGCCCGTCATGTGGCCGGCGCTACTGGCTTGGACCAATCGCACGCGCGCATCCGAACCGCGAGGAATCACCACGCGGTCACCGATGACGACAGGCGCTTCCACGGTGGCGCCAAATTCTTCGCCGGGGCGGTTCCGCGCGGAGTCGATGCTATCGATCATGCGTACCGTAACAACGGTGCCCGCGGGGATCGTGATGTGCTCTGGCTGGCGGACGGGAGGAGCGGCTGGCGCTGCGGCGGGCGCCGCCGCAGCGGTAGATGCAGCAGGCGCGCTGGCCGTCGGAGGTGGCATTTCGTTGGCGGCGCTTTCAGGCGTTGCGGCTTCCGGCGGTTGCGAGGTTGACGCGCGTTCACGATGCCGAGCTGGCTTGGCGGATGCGGGGGCTGGTGCGGCCGCTGGCGGCCTGGCCGTTGAGGCAATTGGAGCCGCCGTTTCCGGAGCCGGCATTGCGGCCTCGGGCGCCGGCGCAACCGTAAGCTGGTTCGTCACGCTCTTCACGCCGCTGACTCCTCCAGCCAGGCGTTCCGCTGCCGCTTTCTCGAGTTCAGTCGCGACGCTCCCCGTCAGCGTCACCACGCCTATTTGCGACGTCACATGGATGTCGCGAGTCTTCAGCACAGAGTCCTCAAACAATTTTGCCTGAACTTCCGTAGCGATGGCTTTATCATTCGGGGGTTGCAGGAAGTTCATAGCGCTGCACGCTGCCAGGAGGAGTGTGCCCGCCACGATTAGAATGGCAACTCTTAATTCCGATTTTTGCATGCTCACACCCCAGTACAGCCGAGTTCGCCCGGCCACACAGATTCGATTCGTCCTGCCCGTCCGGGGTTGCACGTTTGATTCCATATTGAAACCACGGCCAAGTCTCGCGGGAAGCCCCTGCAGCCGCTGGACTTGCAGGCGCCGCGAATTACCCGGCGCGATAGTCCCACCGTGTTAAAATTACATCGGTTCGGCCCGGAATACAAATTTTCGGGTGCCCGCTGCGGCAGGCGTGCAAGGCGCAGGGAGTTGCGCCCTCTGCATACCGGCTGGCGCGGGAAAGCGCATGGAAAGCATTTCGCTGAGCGTCGTCATTCCGGTATATAACGAAGCGGAGAACGTTGGACCGCTGGTGGCGCGGCTGGAATCTGCGCTGCGGGATTGGTCCGGGCAATGGGAGATTCTCTTCGTGGAGGACGGCAGCACAGACTCCACGCTGGAATTCCTGAAGCGGGCCCAGGAGCGAGACCCGCGAATCCGCATCGCGCGCTTTCGGCGGAACCTGGGCCAGACTGCCGCGATGGCGGCGGGGTTTCGCTTGGCGCGGGGGCGCGCCGTAGTCACGCTGGATGGCGACCTGCAAAACGATCCTGCAGAAATTCCTCGTCTGGCGGCGATGCTGGAGGAGTGGGACGCGGTGTGTGGCTTCCGCGTACGCCGACAGGATCGTGCTTGGAAGCGTCTTTCCTCGCGCATCGCCAATGGCTTTCGCAACTGGGTGACCGGCGATGACATCATCGATACGGGCTGCACGCTCAAAGCTTATCGGCGGCAATGCTTGGAGCGGTTGGAACTCTATCACGGCATGCACCGCTTCCTCCCTACGCTCCTGAAGATGCGCGGTTATCGCGTGACCCAGGTTCCAGTGAGTCACCACCCGCGCCTGGCCGGAAAAACCAAGTACGGCACGTGGGGAAGATTGAAGAAAGGCTTGGCGGATGTTTGGGCGGTCCGCTGGATGAAGAAGAACCGGATCGATTACGGCGGGCTCTTGGAAGTTGTCGAGGCGCCGGACGGGTCCCTGCCGGCCGAGCGCCGGGCCGAACGCGCGCCGGTCTAGAAACCCGCCCATGCTGCGGCGCGAACCGGGACTGGCGGCTGGCCCCGAATCTGGCACGGAGAAGCGTTGACCCCGCCAACTGACGGGCAAGGCGTGCTGACACCCCGAAGCGAATCGCGCTGGCGCCGCGCGGGCGCGTTTGACTTGGCAGTCGGGACTTTCACCCCGATCCCGAAGCAGGAACCCGGGTTGGGACCTTTAGCCTTACCGTTCTGGGAAGATCTGAGGATGTCACACAGTCCCGCATGCGCGGGATCAGCTTCGACGAGATCGAATATTCACAGCGTAACGAACAAATCATAAGAGGTCTGGACCCGCTTGCTCTGTTCCAACTTCGGGATCGGGGTTCACCCTCGGAGCTCTCTCGAACTTTTGGCCACGCACCCATCACACCCATTGACGCGATCCGCTTCAAGGTCGATTGCTCAGGCCCTGTTTCCACCCACGCATTTAGTACTCCTGCTGGGCGTGGCAGGAGTCCTGTTCTTTGCGGGGCTAGGGAGATTGCCGCTGCTCGAGCCGGATGAGGGACGCAACGCGGAAGTGGCGCGCGAAATGCTGGTCTCCGGCGATTGGGTTACTCCGCATTTCAACACTTACCCGTACCTCGACAAGCCTGCGGTTTTTTTCGGGCTGGTCGCGGGATCGTTCCGGGTGTGGGGAGTGGGTGAGTGGGCTGCTCGGGCGCCCTCAGCCCTGATGGCTCTGGCTACCCTGCTCCTGACGTGGTACCTGGCGCGAAGGATGTTCGGGGATGCCATCGGGCTGCGCGCGGGAATCATCTTCGCTACCTGTCCGCTGGTCATGGGGTTTGCCCGCCTGGCGATCTTCGACATGACCCTCACATTTTTGCTGACCTTATCCCTGGCTAGCTTCTGGCTCGCTGAGGGGGGTGACTTCCAGAACGCCGGGCACGACGCGCTCCTGTTCGCGGCCATGGGGGTAGCCACGATTACCAAGGGTCTGGTGGGATTTCTCCTGCCGCTACTCTCCATCCTGGTTTACGAGACTGTGCGGGGCAGGGTGCGCGACCTGAAACGCCTGCGCTGGGGATTAGGCGTGGCCGTGTTCCTGGCGGCCGTGCTGCCGTGGTTCATTGCCGTCTCGATTCGCAATCCCGATTTCCCGCAGTACGCGCTTTGGCAGGAAAGCTTAAAGAGATTTGCCGGTGGGTACGTGCACCGGAAGGGGGGTGTTCTTTACTACATCCCTGTATATCTGGCTGGTTTCTTCCCGTGGAGCCTGTTTCTACTGTTTGCAGGGTGGAATCGGCTGAAGCGCTGGAAGGAATTGAAGCAGGAAGAAAACCGAGCAGTCGTGTTCCTGCTGTCCTCGGCGGGCGTGATTTTCGTTTTCTTTTCGGCTTCGCAGTCCCAGCTTCCGGGATACTTCCTGCCAGCTACCGTTCCGCTGAGTATTCTGCTGGCACAAGTTTGGGAGGAAATGGAGTCGAAGGAGCGGACGCGACCGCCGGACTGGCTGACGGCGGGCCTTGCAGCCTTGTTGGGAGTAGGTCTTTTGCTGGCGCTGGCTTCCCAGCCCTGGGTCTTCGCCGCGACCAAGGCGCGCTGGGCATGGAAAATTCACCCAGCGGTCTTTGGGCTCGTCAGGCCTTCGCTGCTCTACTGCGGGCTAATCCTTGCGGCTCTGGCCATTGTCGGTCGTAACCTGGCAGCGCGCGCGCGGGGAAGGCTTCTTGTGACAACAACCTTTGTCCTCCTGGCGTTCACGACGCCCCTGCTGGTGGTGCGCTGCCTGGTTCCCTTGAAAGCCTACGCGGATACCCGCTCGAGCCGGCGGTTGGCCGAGACCCTTCTCGCCAGCCGTGAAAAAGACCTGCCGCTTTATGGCTATTATTATTTTCGCACCAGCCTGCCGTTCTATCTCCGGCGGCCTGTGGGACTGGTGACCTTTGACGCGAGCGAGTTGACCAGCAACTACCTTGCTTTCCGGTATGGGGAGCTCGCGCGGCGAAAGCCGTTGTCGGGGGCGACTCTTCCCATGACCTCCACGGCCCGCCACCCGACTTTTGTGGACCTCGATCCTGCTCCCCTAAGCGAACGCCGATTGCTGGATGTCCTGGAGCTCATCGACCTCACCCAGTCTTCGGCTCGGCCACGATTGATTCTGGTGCGCAACACGCTTGTGGGGACTTTGGCTCAATCGGTGGGACGCATCGAACCACTCTGGAATGAATGGGACTACTCCGTCTGGAAGATTCCTGCGGCAGGCGCTGCGCCGGGCGAGGCGAAGCCGTCACGCATCGTCAGCCCTTTTCGGCCCTAGTGCCGTTCCACCTGACACCTGAAACCTGGCACCTGTTCTTTTATGTGCGGCATCTGCGGAATCCTGAATCTGAAGCTGGAGCCCGCCGCCCATCGCGAGCGGATCGATCGGATGTCCGCCCGCCTCGTCCACCGCGGGCCCGACAGCAACGGCAAGTTCGAGCTACCCCACCTGGCTCTGGCAATCCGGCGGCTGAGCATCATCGACCTGGAGACTGGGGACCAGCCGCTTGCGAACGAAACGGGCGACATCACGTTGGTGTTCAATGGCGAAATTTACAACTACCGCGAGCTCCGCCAGGAGCTCCTGAAGTGTGGCCACCGCTTTAAGACGCGTTCGGATGGTGAGGTCATCGTCCATATGTACGAGGAGCGGGGGCCGGACTGCGTGCGCGAGTTGAATGGGATGTTTGCCCTGGCGCTGTGGGATGACCGCGCGAAGCGGTTGCTGCTGGCGCGCGATCGCGCGGGCGAGAAACCGCTTTATTACTGGTGCGGCGACCACACGCTGGTCTTCGCCTCCGAGATCAAGGCGCTGCTCGAATATCCCGGCATCAGCCGTGCCCTCGACTCCACAGCGTTGACTCATTATTTCTTCTACGGCTACTTCCCCACGCCGCGCAGCGTCTTCGCCGAAATCAAGAAGCTGCCGGCCGCCCACCGGATGGTGGTGGAAGGCGGCGCGTGGCGCATCGACGCGTACTGGCGGCTCCAGGACCACCTGTGCCCACCGGGCCGGCCCCGCGTGACCCCACACGAGGAGAGCGCGCTCGTGGAAGAGCTCACCGGACGGCTCCGGGAAGCTTCCCTATCGCGCCTGGTGAGCGACGTGCCGTTGGGGGTATTCCTGAGCGGCGGCATCGATTCCTCCAGCATCGTCGCCTTCATGAGTGACCTCACGCCGGGGAACGTCAATACATTTTCCATTGCCTTCACGCAAGAGTCGTTCAATGAAGAGCCGTATGCGAATTTTGTGGCCCGGCACTTCCGCACCGAGCACCACGTGGTCACCGCCGATGAGGGGAGCATGCAGGAGGCGCTGCTGACTCTGGCAGACCACCTCGACGAGCCCCTGGCCGATCCCGCGGTGATCCCCACGTATCTGTTGTCGCGGTTCGCGCGCCAGCGCATCAAGGTGGCCCTGAGTGGAGAAGGCGCCGACGAACTCTTTGGCGGCTACCCGACTTACCTGGGGGCGCGGCTTGCGGACTATTACCTGCGCCTGCCGCGCTTTCTCCGCCGCCAGTTGTTCGACCGGCTGAAACGCTTCCTGCCTGTCTCCTCGTCGTCAGTGCCGATGGGCTTGTTCCTCCGCCGCTTCTTGAGCCACGCCGAGAAAGACCCTGCCCAGCGCCACCATATCTGGTTCGGAATGTTCACGCCCGAGGAAGTCGACCAGCTCTTCTCGCCGGCGTGGAACGGCCCGCAGCCACACAGCCGCGAAATCTTTTCGCCGCTCGACCGCGTGCTCGAGGGTGCAACATTTGATGAGATGCTATCGGAAATGCTTTACCTGGATTTCCGCCTCTACCTGGAGGACAACCTGTTGGTGAAGATCGATCGCGCCGGCATGGCGCGGTCGCTGGAGTTGCGCACACCTTTCCTCGACCACCGCCTGATCGAATTTGCCGCGGGTTTGCCCGGCGGTCTGAGAGTGCGGCGCTTCCAGCTTAAACACCTCCTCAAGAAAGCGGCGGAGCAGTGGCTTCCTCGCAAGATTGTCTACCGGCAGAAGCGCGGGTTTTCCGTGCCCATTGCGCGCTGGATGCGAGAAGAATTGCGTCCGTTGCTGGACGAAACGCTCGGGGAGGAAAAACTGAAGCGCCAGGGCCTCTTCAACGTCTCCTTCGTTCGCCGGTTGCTCCGCGAACACTGGTCCGGACGCGCTGATCACCGACGGACCCTTTGGACCCTCCTATGTTTCCAGCTCTGGCACGATCGGTGGAGCGGCGGCTAGGATTGGGGATTCAGGATTTAGGATCTGGGATCTAGAGGAGGAGAACAATGCGAGGGTACAAAGATCTGCTAGTCTGGCAGAAGGGCATGGACCTGGTGGTTGCTGTTTACAAGCTCACAAAGACCTTCCCCACGACCGAGCTATATGGACTGACAAGCCAGATGCAAAGAGCCGTGGTCTCGATTCCATCTAATATCGCGGAGGGGCATGCCTTAAAACAAACCCAGGCTTACGTGCGGCATCTTGCGATAGCCAGTGGCTCGCTTGCCGAACTGGAAACCCAACTCGAAATTGCCAATCGCCTGGGCTATCTTAGTCTGGAGAGCAGACTTGTCTTCGAACAAGCCGGTTAAGTGGGCCGGATGCTTGTTGGCTTGCGAAGAAGCCTGCATCCTGCGGTGCCAGGTCCTAAATCCTGCATCCTGAATCCTAGATCCTGGAGTCTGACGATGCGGCGCACAAGTGCCAAAGCGCAATTGCCACGCGAGGCTTCTCGGCTGCCGTCCCGCAGAGCGGGATTCCGTCCGCAAGAGTGGGCCATCATCCAGCGCTGCCGGACGCCGCGCCAGGTCCAGGCATTCCTGCGCGCTTTGCCTTATAACTGGGAAAGGAAAGGAGAAACGCTACGGACCTTTCGGGAAGTTGTCCACCACTGGAGCGCCCACTGCCTGGAAGGCGCGTTGACCGCAGCCACGATCCTGGAGCAACACGGCTACCCGCCGTTGCTCCTCGACCTGGAGTCGCAGGATAACCTCGATCACGTCCTGTTCCTCTTTCGCCGGCACGGTTGCTGGGGGACAGTGGCGCGCTCCCGGGACGCGGGCTTGCACGGGCGTAAGCCCATTTTCAGAACGATCCGGCAACTGGTGATGAGCTACGTGGATCCTTACGTGGACGGCTCGGGGCGTATCAACGGCTATGGCGTGGCTAATTTGCGAAGCTTGGTGAAAGGTGATTGGCGCCTCTCGACAAGAAATTGCTGGGAAGCGGAGCGCGCGCTCATTGACATGCCGCACAAGAAAATTAGGACTTCCGATAACAGATATCAGGCAATGCTGCGCCGGTATGTAGCCTTTCGTAAGAAGCACCCCGACAAACCCGTCACCTTCTACTCAAGCCGACACCAGTGGCTGTAAGGCCAAAGAACAGCAGGGGGCAGCGCAGAGTTTCGTTTCCCAGCCCGCCCCGCGCGGGAACGGGCCGGGGAAGCTCTGCGAGTCTTCGCTGGCTGGTATTCGAGCATGGAATCCAGTGTTTTTTCGAGCTTTCGGGGCCCCGATTGGAGAGGCAACTCCGCCTACGGCATGCAGAGCCTGAGGTCTAACCACGCCTTAGTCTCCCCATCGCTAGTTAGCCTTGTTTAACCGGTTACGGATGTAGTAAGTATGTCAATGCCGAAGAAGGGTCCCTTGGGCTTAGCGTAACCCTGCTGCCTGAGGTACACAGTTGGAGTCCCCCGGTAGCAGAGAGAGTTGGGCCCGGAAACCATCATGGGCCTGAATGAATCCGACACTCGGGCCAAGCTCATCGACCCGGCCATTCACTCTCGCGGCTGGACGGAAGAGCTGATTCGGCGCGAGGAAACCGCCGGGGCCGTCGAGATCATCGACGGGAAGCCACGCAAGAAAGCCAAGGGCCGGGTGGATTACACCCTGCGCGAAACGCTCGAATCCATATCGCCACGTATCAAACGCGCGACGTTGATACGGAAGAGGGGACGGCGAACTTCCTCACCACCTATTACCCGCCAGACTACTTCAGCCACGTTGCAATTGACGAGTGCCACCGCTCGGCTTGGGGGAAGTGGTCACAGGTTCTCACTCGCAACCCAAGCGCCGTGCAGATCGGCCTCACAGCCACACCGCGCCATCTAGAAGTCAGCGAGAGGACCAAGGAGGCGGAAGCCGACGCGCAGGTCACCGCCAAGCTGGTCGAGGAGGCACCAACGCTTGAACAGTTCCGCACCCGATGGATTACTCCACAAGACCGGCGTGAGATGCTAGCACAACTTCCTGACGGTGGAAGATCGGCCCTTTTGGTGCGGGCACTGGAGGACATGACCGATTACGACCTCTACGACGTGCTGGGCGAACTCGGCTATGGTTTGAACCCTCGGACCTGTCCCGAGCGGGCCGAGGCATTCGGCTACAAGCACGCGGACTGGCTGCAAACCCTGCCACCAGCGGCTTCGGAGACTCTCCGAAAGCTGGCAGGTCAGTTCGCGCAGGGCGGAACCGATGCTCTCGAAAACCCGCATGTATTTGAGATGTCCGATGTACGGGCGGCTGGGGGTTTGCCCGCACTGCGAGTCATCGGCAATCCCGCCGATGTATTGCGTGAAACTAAGGAAAGGATATTCGCGGCGTAGGGGCACGGCGCGCCGTGCCCAATTGCGGTAGCGTAGGGGCACAGCGTCCTGTGCCCCTGCAAATCGCTGGTCACCACGAAACCCGCTGTGGGCCCGAGGATGGTGTCAAAAACATGAAAGGGCCCTTTCGGGCCCCAATGGCGTTCGCCATCCACCTCCGGAATACCGGATTGGTATGGACTATGGCTGATTCCTAACCCGGCTGTCAAGGATGTGGGGCACGGCACGCCGTGCCCCTACAGCGCTAACGTACGTCGTGCCCGCAAAATGCAATACGACCCGAAAATCCATCAGCGACGCTCGGTCCGGTTACATGACTACGATTATTCCTCTCCGGGCGCGTATTACGTAACGATTTGCACGGAGGGCAAAAGCTTCCTGTTTGGACGTGTGGTGGACGGGCAGATGCATCGGAACAATTACGGCGACGTCGCCCAGGAAGAGTGGTTCCGTTCGGGGAAGCTGCGCCACGACGTGGTATTGGATGCCTTCATCGTAATGCCGAACCACATTCACGGCATCATCATTCGTAGGGGCACGGCGCGCCGTGCCCCGACGGTCTGCTGCCACACAAGGTGGGATTCAGAAATTCGTATCATTGGGAGTTCTTCGGCAATTGGAAATCCCCTTCCCGGAGCAGGTTGAGCAAGGGCGCATCGCGGCGATGCTCAACGAACAGATGGCCTCGGCAGAGCGAACGCGCAAGGCGATCGAAGAAGAATTGGATGCCATCAACAAACTGCCCGCCGCGTTCCTGCGCAGGGCCTTCAGCGGGGAGTTATAATGGCGCTACTGAGCTGCCCTCATCTCGGCGGCGACGTTGAGTTGACCGAAGAGCGCGAGCAGCACATCAGGGAGCGGTATCCTGACCTGCTGCCTGCGTACCGCGAACCAGCTAAGGCAGACGCTCGCGGACCCAGACCAGGTGCGCAGGAGCGCCCGGCTTGCGAATGCCCGCCTCTTCTCGCGCCGGTTTGATAACATAAGGGGTGCGAAGCACCTGGTGGTCGTTGTATTGAGCGAGCCCTCGGGACGACACTGGACGGTGACCGCCTACCTCGCAAGGAAACTTGGTGAAGGAGTCGCAGAATGGAAGCGAAATTGACCTTCAAATACGACCGTGAGGCCGACATCTTGCATATCGATAAATGTCCGCCTTACGCGGACCAGGGATCTGAGGAACTGGGCGACGATGTGGTGGCCCGGCTGAACCCCTCCACCGGCGAGATCGAGAATCTGGAAGTAATGTTTTTTTCCACCCGGCTTCTGCGCGGTGACCTGTTCCAGTTGCCGGTGACGGCAGACTTGCGCCTAGCGGTGTAGCCCTCGTGGTCCGACCTCCAAAGAACCCGAAGAGCAACGGAAAAGCCTTCGGCACCCCGCAATCGCTGAATGCCGCCATCAAGTCGATCTGCGACATCATGCGGCGCTCGAATTGCGCTGGGGCGCTGCAATACGTCCCGGAACTCACCTGGATTCTTTTCCTGCGCATCCTGGACGAGCGTGAGGTACACGAAGCGGAAACCGCCGAGGCCGTGGGCGCGGAGTTTCAACCTTCCCTCGAAACACCCTACCGCTGGCGAGACTGGGCAGCCCCCGAGGGTACAAAGCGCAAAGAATTGCAAAATGGCGCTCTGGGGGCCTTCTTCGGTTTCGTCAATGGCGACCTGATCCCACATCTGAAGGGCCTGCGCGAGCGGCCTAACTCCACCTCGCGGCAGAAGGTTATCTCCGAAATCTTCGCCGGTATCGAGCGCACGCGCATTGATACGGAGCGCAATTTCCTGGACGTGCTCGATAAGGTCCACGAAATTAGCGCCGAGAACGTGGATACGACACACGTCTTCACCCTCTCACAGGTTTATGAAGGCTTGCTGCTCAAGATGGGAGAGAAAGGCAACGACGGCGGCCAGTTCTTCACCCCGCGCGAGATCATCCGTGCAATGGTGAGGGTCATTGACCCCAAGGTTGGTGAGACCGTCTACGATCCGGGTTGCGGAACGGGTGGCTTTCTGGCGCAGTCATTTGAGCACATGGCCGGGCCGAACAATCTGAATATCACTTCGCCCGACCAGCTTGAGACCCTCAAGGTGCGGACGTTCTACGCGCGCGAAAAGGACAACGCCATCTACCCCATTGCACTTGCCAACCTGGTGCTTCATGGGATTGACGAGCCGCACGTCTGGCACGGCAACACCCTCACTGGAGCCGAGACTTACGGTGGACTGTTCGCAGGCGCACCGGCACTCCATGACGTGGTCTTAATGAATCCGCCCTTCGGCGGCAAGGAAGGGAAGGAAGCCCAGACAAAGTTTGCTTACAAGACCGGAGCAACCCAAGTTCTCTTTTTGCAGCACGTGATTGACAGCCTGAAGCCCGGCGGGCGCTGCGGGATCGTGCTGGATGAAGGCGTGCTGTTCCGCACCAACGAGACGGCCTTCGTTCAGACCAAACGCAAGTTGCTGGACGACTGCGACCTCTGGTGCATCGTAAGTCTCCCGCCTGGGACTTTCGTCAACGCGGGCGCGGGCGTGAAAGCCAATTTACTTTTCTTCACTAAGGGCAAGCCGACCGAGAAGATCTGGTATTACGATCTCTCGGACATCAAGGTGGGAAAGAAGACTCCTCTCACGCTCGCGCACTTTGAAGAGTTCTTCACGCTGCTGCCACAGCGCGCCGAGAGTGACCGAAGCTGGACAGTTCCCCGCGCCGACATCGAAGCCAAGAATTTTGATTTGAAAGCCGTCAACCCCCACGCCAAAAGCAAGGTCGACACCCGGACGCCTGAAGAGTTGCTGGACGCGATCGAGGCCAAAGGGAAGGAAGTAGCGGAGGCTCTGGCGTCTCTTCGTAACGAAGGTATTCCTGCGAAGCTGAAGTCTCAAGGACCTTGACGTGACTAGATCACGCCGACTCAAGCCGGAAGCTTAGAAGGCATACCACATGAAAACGTACGGGGAGATTCAGCACTTGGTAGGGAAGATTCTCGGAGTCCGTCCAAGCAGCGTGAAGACCTGTTGGATTGCAGAAGTGAAACGCGAACTTGGTCTCACTCGCGGGTCAGCGCCGAACACGGGTCGCGGTCAAGGAGCAGCCGCGTGTCCCCCAAAATACAAGGAGGCGATTAGGCGCGTACTGTCAAACGAGATCATTTGACCTGTTCTGGTGCAACTCGAAACAACCCGCCACAACTCGCAAACTCAATGACCTAAAAGGCGTTGCGGTCCCGCAGGCCGGGATGCCGTCCTTCCGACCAGTGCCGTTCCAACTTTCCGGGTCTGTTTCCGCTCGGGCGATTTGAGAAGTTGCCAACCCTCGGAACGCGGCGTTCCCCTTGCCCAGGGCCCACAGAGTTGGAACGGCACGAGCCAGCAAATTGGCCTGAAGGTGTGTGGCGCAGACCCGTCGTCTGGGTCTGCGCTACGTAGTGCGCGGGGACCAATTTCCTCTTGACAAGGAAGCTACGCTAGGGTAGTATGGGAGCTAGCCTAACGCGAAGGCGGGGCGGGGCCGCCGGAGAGGGTCGCGTTACGGCCCGGGAGACTGCCAGGCCTCCGCGACGCCGCGCTTCTCGCCGCCAATCTACTGTCCGGTCCCGCGTTATTATTGACAATGGGCAGGTTGGCGCGAACCCCCTCACCCGGTCCGACTCGTCGGACCACCCTCTCCCCCAAGGGGGAGAGGGCTATATATT
>Ga0315279_10008241_pt1 | contig 12667 bp, 13 predicted proteins | sample YL17G06_20_MG_FD_203694 | JGI IMG/M metagenome (GOLD analysis project Ga0315279, IMG submission 203694) | Sediment microbial communities from Yellowstone Lake, YNP, Wyoming, USA - YL17G06_20 | ecosystem: Environmental > Aquatic > Freshwater > Lake > Sediment | place: USA: Wyoming | collected... | reverse complement strand
ATGGTGCAGCAGGCCGTCCAAGTGGATCCCGTTCCGTACCAGGCAATTGTCAAGCATGTCCGAGACCATAGAAAAGCCCACCACAATGTGTAGGGGGTACTTGAGTCAAGTAAATACCCCCTTTATGTTGAATTTCGGCCACTTATCGTCATTGCGGGCCGAGGCGGAGAAATCTGGCTCAGCAAGGTATTCTCCCCTATAATGACGCCATGCCCGGCAGCAAGACCTATTATGTCTATATCCTGGCCAACCAATCGCGCACTCTGTATGTCGGCTTCACCAACAATATCCGCAGAAGAGTATGGGAACATAAGACCGGGTTAATCGAAGGTTTTACCCACCGCTACAAGATCGACACGCTGGTTTACGTTGAGTCCTTTGGCGATGTCTCTTGTGGGATCGCACGGGAAAAGCAGATCAAACGCTGGAGCCGAGATAAGAAGTTACGACTTATCGCTCAGGACAATCCTGACTGGCGTGACCTTGGTGACGGTTTGTGTGGTTAATATCCAGTTCAGGCAGATGTCTCGACTGCGCTCGACATGACAATAACGCCTCAACGCTGAATGTCATTTGTGTAGGATGCCATTCCGACCAGACCGATGCGCAGCTCCGCCTCCGTTTGTCATTCCGACCGAGGGGATGCGCACCGCGACCCACGTGTGTTATTTCGACCGGAGGCCCGCGCACCGCCGCCCACCTTTGTCATTTCGACCGGAGGCCCGCCAGCGGCGGGCCGAAGCGGAGAAATCTGGCTTAGCAAGGTATTCTCCCCTATATTGCTCAGAGTAATCCTGACCGGCGTGACCTTGGTGACGGTTTGTGTGGTTAATATCCAATTCAGGCAGATGTCTCGACGCAGTTTACCCCTTCAACTGCGTTCAGGGCAGGCTCTGAGCGAAGCCGAACGGGCTCGACATGACAATAACGCCTCAACGCTGAATGTCATCTGTGTAGGACGTGTCATTCCGACCGGAGGCCCGCCCCGGGTGGGGCGAAGCGGAGGAATCTGCCTTCGCAAGGTAGTCTTGCCGGCAGATTTTGCTCAACTTTGGGCAGAAAGTTCGCAGCTTTCTCTTGAAATTGGGGCGGCTTATCTGGTATAAATAAATGTGATGAACTGTGCGGACTGACCTTTGTGGCCAAAGTGCGGTTATTGTACCTTTTTGAAGGAGGACTGTCATGTGCAAAAAAATGATATGTTTAGTGCTCTTTGTCTTGCTGTTAGCAGTGGTCCAGGGGCAGGCACGGGGTGCTGAGTGGCAGCGCGCTGCCTGGTGGGATGGGCGATATGCAACAAATTGGGCTCCGCAGGACGTGACTATCGCTATCCGAGATGGTCTGCAGGCTGCCGGCTACACGATTCTCGACTCCGACCAGCTTAAGACGTGGATGAACGCTCGCATCGCCGACAAAAAGTTGAGCGTGGTCGTGTTATGTCGGGACGTCGCGCCGGACACTGTTATAGAGTCGATGTCGGCTGCTTGCACGCTTCGAAAATATCTTGATGCGGGCGGCAAGATTGTGTTTTACGCGGACATTCCTTTCTATAACCAGGCGCACTCCGATGGCACCTGGACCAACTGGGCTGATGCCGGAGCGCCCGCCATATTGGGATTCAACACTTCCAGCGCGGCGAGGGACAGCTACACCCAAGTGACTATCACTGCTGCTGGAATGAGGTGGGGGCTGACCCAGACGTGGGCATCGCAGCGGCCGGCGGCTGCTGGCATTACCGACAACTTTGAAATTCTGGCTACGGACGCCGCCGGAAACGCCGCCGCCTGGGTGAAGCACTATGTGACGGGCGACACGTACCGAGGATTTATTCGTATTTGGGACATTCCTTGTACGACAACCTACCGACCCAGCATCGAGGACATTATCCGTCTGGCGGAGTACAAGGGGTACTTTAAGGCGTATGATCCCATTCCGGGTAATGGTCGCGCTGATGTGCTCACGCCGCTTCTACAGTGGACGCCCGGCGATACCGCGGCCTTTCACGACGTCTACTTTGGCACTAATCCGGCGCCTGGTCCGGCTGAGTTCATAATCCGCCAGGGCTGGCCTATGTACTGGCACGGCCCCGGCATTACGCCAGAGGTGACTTACTACTGGCGGATCGATGAGGTCGAAGCCGACGGGGTGACCATCCATACCGGCGATGTCTGGAGCTTTACCGCTGCTCCATCAAATGCCTTTAACCCGAATCCGGCCAATGGCGCCAAATGGATCGACGTTGAGGCGGACCTTAGCTGGTCTGCGGGCGCGACCGGCGTTAAGCGCGACGTGTACTTCGGCACCGACCAGACCGCTGTCGCCAACGGCACGGGCGGCACATTGAAGGCCAGCCAGCAGACAAAAACAACCTACGATCCAGGAACGCTTGCAAAGGGCACCACTTACTACTGGCGGATCGACGAGTACAACTCCGGGGGCACCAAGTATCCAGGGGACGTCTGGAGTTTCAAGACGATGCCGGATATACCGATTTCCGACCCTGATCTACTCTGCTGGTGGAAGCTCGATGAGGGCGAGGGTACTACGGTTATCGACTGGTCCGGGCATAACAATCATGGCAGATTCGTTGGTGACCCGCAGTGGGTAGTGGGCTATGACGGCGGCGCGGTCGATCTTGATGGCGGCGACGATTACCTCGATTTTGGCAGTATAGCTGGGCTGCCGGCCGGCACCGCTGCGCGCAGCATGTGCGGGTGGGGTAAGACCAATAACATCGCCGCCGGCTGGCGCTGGATTGCAGCTTATGGCTCACCCAACACTAGTCAGGCTATGTTCATCGGCTTGAACGGCGCCGACCTCTACGGCGGAGGCTACGGCGACGACGTCCTGGAGGCCGGTTTCTGGGAGATCGGCGTCTGGCACCATATTTGCCTGACCTACGATGGAACCACAGCCAGATTGTACGCTGACGGCATCCAAGTTGACTCAGCAGCGAAGACCTGGAACTTGGTCTTGAGCCGTGTCCACATCGGACGGCAGGTTAATACCGCGGTTGAATTCTGGAATGGTTTGGTTGACGACGTTCGCATCTACAAAAAGGCGCTGACGCCGGAGGATATTAAGCAGGTTATGAGGGGCGACACAACACTTGCCTGGAATCCGAAGCCTGCCAACAAGTCGATAACGGATGTAGAACGGGCGGTGCCGCTTACCTGGTCGCCGGGCGACAAGGCAGCCCAGCACGATGTGTACTTTGGCACCGACCAGACCGCGGTGGAAGATGCTACTACGGCTTCAACAGGAATATATCAAGGCCGGCAAGCCGCTGCCAGCTATGCTCCGCCGGGAGGTCTCCAGTGGGGCGGTGGGCCTTATTACTGGCGGATCGACGAGTACAATACCGACGGAACTGTCAGCACCGGCAGGCTCTGGAGCTTTACGGTGGCCGATTATCTCATCGTGGATGATTTTGAGGACTACACCGACGATGTCGGCAGCAGAATCTTCCAAGCCTGGAAGGATGGATGGGGATACTCCGAGCCGTCGCCCGGCTATCCCGGCAACGGCACCGGCTCAACCGTTGGCTACGGTCAGGCACCCTTTGCCGAGCAGAGTACCGTTCATAGCGGCGGCCAGTCGATGCCGTTAGGTTACGACAATAGCGGCGCAGGCGGCAAAACGCGCTACTCGGAGACCTTCAGAGAGTGGGCCGCGCCAATGGATTGGACAAAACATAGCTTGAAAGCTTTGACGCTGTATTTCTATGGCGATCCCAACAACGCCGCTGAGCAACTGTATGTGGCGCTGGAAGATAATGCCGCCCACATTAAAGTCGTGAACCATCCTCATCTAGAGGCAGTCCAGAAAGCCGGCTGGCAGGAGTGGAACATCGAGCTGACGCAATTCAGCGCTGCCGGCGTGAACCTCAAGGCCGTCAAGAGGGTGTATATCGGCCTGGGCAACCGAACCAGTCCAAAGGCCGGCGGCACGGGCACAATATACATCGATGACATCCGGGTGTATCGCAGCCGATGTGTTCCTTCGATGAGTAAGCCTGCTGCCGATATCGCCGAGCCATACGACTGCAAGGTTGACTATAAAGACCTTCATATACTCGCCGACGAGTGGTTGTTTCAGGCACAATTGCAGGATTGGCAGGAGCGCGCTGCCTACTGGGACGGGCGATATCCATTCACCTGGGGAGGAGATGGCGTGGCTATGCGAGACGGCCTGGCGGCTGCCGGCTACACGATTCTCAACGCTGACCAGCTTAAGACGTGGATGAATGCTCGCATCGCTGACAAGAAGTTGAGTGTGGTCGTGTTCTGCCAAGATGTCGTACCGGACACTGTTTGCGAGACGATGTCGGATACCTGCACGCTTCGTAGGTATCTCGATGCAGGCGGCAAGATTGTCTGGTACGCGGACTGGCCTTTCTACTACCAGGGCCACACGGATGGTACGTCGACCACGTGGGGTAGTGCCGGAGCGAGCACCATATTGGGATTTAATGCATCTTCTGGTCCCAACGACTCCTACGACGTAGTGGTTTTCACATCTGCCGGGACCACTTGGGGCCTCACCACAACGTGGCAATCGCAGCGGCCGACGTCTCCAACCATTACGAGCAATGTTACGCCGCTGGCTACAACTAGCGCCGGAAGTGCAGCGGCGTGGGCGAAGCACTTTGTGCCGCGCAATAAGGCCCGAGGGTTCGTCCGTATCTGGGACACAACCGGGACGCCCCCCGTCGCGGACGTCATCAGTGTCGCAGAATCCAAGGGTGCTCTTGCGGCTGATCTGCGCCAGGACAACGTGATTAACTTCAAGGACTTTGCCGTATTGGCTGATTCCTGGCTTGAGGCCATTTTGTGGCCGTAATCAGGTCGTTCATTGTTCACCGTTCATAGTTCATCGATGAACAACGAACAACGAACAATGAACTATGAACTATGAATTTCGGGGCCTTCTGAGCGCGGCGAAGAACCTCGTCGGCGCCGGCGAGGCGCTTCGCCATTCGGCTCAGCAGGCCCCTGTTGTTTCTATACGGCGACGCCCTTATGGCTTTTGACATAAGGAAAAACGCCAAACACCCAGAATTGACAATTGACAATTGAAAATCGACAATCGAAAATTAGCACGCTGGGCGCAAGATGAAAACATTTGGCAAGATTATGATTGATACCGAGCGCTGCAAAGGCTGCGGATTGTGTGTAACAGTATGCCCAAAGGGCTGCATAATCATCTCCAGGCGTTCCAACAAGTCAGGTTATTTCCCTGCCGAACCTGCGAGCAGCGATTGCACAGGCTGTGCTATGTGCGCAATTATCTGCCCGGATGCAGTAATTGAAGTGTTTTGCGAAGGCAAAGTGAAGCCTGTCAAATCTAACAAGAAAGGAAAGCCCAATCTCATTAAGGAAAAGCCGTAAGTGGCGTTAGATGGTTGCTACCTAACGGATCAAACAACTGTCCGTAGCTGGTGGAAAACTGTTCCGCTCATTTTAAGTTGTACTAAATTGCAGAAAAGGTCAAAAGTTTCAGAGGTACCCCAAAAATCAAAATTTCTGTAGCAGAAAGGGGGTGTAAGATGGCGACCCTTGTAGACAATGAGATCAAGAAAGCGGTGGATGATGGCGAGGTTGAGATCAGTGATTTTTCAGATACGTGTCTTCAGCCCGCAAGTTACGATCTGCGGGTTGGAGAGGAGGGATTCACACTCTCGTCGGGAAGAATGATAAGGATCCAAAGGGAGGGAGTATTGGAGATTCATCCGGGTGATTTCGCACTCGTCATGATGCATGAGAAGTTGCGGCTGCCTGCTAATATGCTTGGCCGATTTGGTATCCGTTCGTCGTACGCACGCATGGGACTATTGGCAACTGGGGGTCCACAGGTTGACCCTGGTTTTGAAGGAAAGCTAATAATCGGCATAGTCAATTTTAGCTCTCAATCGATCAAGATACCATACCTGGCACCATTCTGTACCCTAGAATTACAGAGGCTCCGCGGCTCCGCATCCGTACCCTATGCTGGGCCGTATCAGGGGCAAGAACATCTCACGGACAAAATTATTAGTGGTATTCCGAAGGAGCCATTTCCTCTTGCAGTGATGTTGATTCGTCAGCTTGCAGCAATCTCACCATCATTGGGAGTTGCAGAACTTCCGACTTTGCCCCGGAGAGAACTGTCAAAAGGTCATGTGATTTTTGAACGAGAGAAACGAGCGTTTGAGCAGCTTAAACCGAAACTACTGAAGATAAGGAGAGGACAATATGTGGTCATTCGAGACCAAAAAGCGATTATGTTTGGGAATAATAAAACTGAACTAGCCAAACAAGCCTACGCGAAATTCGGATACGGACCCCTTTACATTGGATTGGTAGAAGAAGAGGCTGAAGTGGTGCAGTTTCCTACACCCAGGGTATCAAGGAGAATGAGATGATTTATCAATATGACAATCAACATTATAATCCTGCAGCCCCGGTGTTACCTATTACTGTCTGCGCTCCAGGCGAGGGCGTGAAGCGAGTAACAACTGATGCATTGGTGGACACAGGAGCAGATATTACATGTGTTCCAGGAGCGATTATTAATGCCCTCGATGCTGAGTGTGCCAGTACCTATGAGGTATTCGGTGTAAATGGGGTGCCAATTGGTTTTCGTGATACCTATTTTCTGGAGTTCGAAATAATGGCAACGAGAAAACTCGTGGAGGTTATTGCAGTTGGTGATGAGCCTATTCTGGGTCGAAACCTCATCAACGAGTTCACACTCCACCTCGATGGCCCCAACCGGAAATTGAGCATTACATTAGACACCGAATCAGCATAGGAAAATCCTAAAACAATTGGCAATGAGTGAATAACATGAAACTTCGGACGACACAGCAAAAAGAGCTCGTGCCTTGCGACGTTCACTCAAGAACCTTCGCTGAGGTGTAGAACTTCAAGTATTCTCGGAAGATTGTCCGAAATTCACAAAACTCGCTTTAAGAGGTCACGCAAAATGCAAGAGAAAATAAGGGGCTTGATAGATCAAATAGAGGCACATCTAATAAAAATGAAAATGGCGTTTAATGGTTGCGGTTGCGCAGCTCGTATCGGTTGCGCCAATCGTAAATCGTCGTTTCAGACACAACCGTAAGCCGATAGACGAAACGAGCAGCGCAGCCGTTAAACGAAATACGTAACCTATGGGCTGGTCGGTAACGAAAGTATGAACAAACGTGTATTAATGTGTGGCAATGAGGCTCTGGCGGAGGCAGCTATCATTGCCGGCTGCGACGCTTATTTCGGCTATCCGATCACGCCGCAAAACGAAATCACCGCCTACATGTCCAAAAGAATGTCCGAAGAAGGACGGGTCTTCGTGCAGAGCGAAAGCGAGCTGGCTGCGATAAATATGGTTTATGGCGCGGCGGCCACAGGTAAGCGGGCGATGACAAGCTCATCCAGTCCGGGCATCAGCCTGATGCAGGAGGGGATAAGCTATCTGGCAGGGGCCGAGCTGCCGGCAGTGGTCGTTAACGTTATGCGGGGCGGGCCGGGCCTGGGCAATATTGCGCCGTCGCAAGGCGACTATTTTCAGGCTACTCGCGGCGGGGGCCACGGCGACTACCGGACTATCGTGCTGGGACCGTCGAGCGTGCAGGAGCTGGTCGATTGTATGCCGCTGGCATTCGATTTGGCAGACCAGTATCGAATGACAGTTCTTATTCTGGCCGACGGAATCTTAGGCCAGATGATGGAGCCGATAGTACTTCAGAAAAAACCTCGCCGAAAATTGCCCGCCAAAGATTGGGCTTTGACTGGAGCCAAAAACCGAGAGCAGAACATCGTCCGCTCATTGTGGCTGCAGGAGGGAGTTTTGGAACAGCTCAATTATAAGCTCCAGGCCAAATACCGGCAGGTGCAGAAAAACGAAATCATTTGCGAACAATACGCCGTCGAGGACGCAGAAATTGTGGTGGTTGCTTACGGCATTGCAGCCAGGATTGTGCGCGGCGCGGTTGCTAAGGCCAGGCAGGAAGGAATCCGGGCCGGCTGGATTCGTCCCGTGACGTTGTGGCCTTTTCCAAGCGAGCAAATCGGTAAAGCCGCCGATGAATTTCGGATGTTTTTGGTCGTGGAAATGAGCTGTGGCCAAATGGTCGAGGATGTAAAATTAGCCATCGCCGGCAAGACACCGGTGCTATTTTATGGTCGGCCAGGCGGCGGCGTGCCGACAGTCGACGAGATTCTGGATAAAATCAGACAACTTACGATGCCTGCAAAAAGGTGATACAAGTGAAAACGGTATTTAAGCGAACGCCGAGCCTTAAGAATTGTCCGACCCACTATTGTCCCGGATGCGGGCATGGCATTGCACATCGGCTGATAGCTGAGACCATCGACGAGCTGGGTATACGCGACCGCACCATCGGCATAGCGCCGGTGGGATGTGCGGTGCTGGCATATAATTACCTCGATGTCGATATGGTCGAGGTAGCGCACGGCAGGGCACCGGCGGTCGCAACCGGAATGAAAAGGACCAATCCGGACAAAATTGTATTTTCATATCAGGGCGACGGTGACCTTGCCGCCATCGGCACAGCGGAAATTATTCACGCTGCTCACAGAGCCGAGCAGATAACGGTAATCTTTATCAATAATGCCGTCTTTGGGATGACGGGCGGCCAGATGGCGCCAACCACAGTCTTGGGGCAGGTTACAGCCACCACGCAGCAGGGCCGCGACGCCCGCAGCCAGGGCTATCCGCTGCAAATCTGCGAGTTGTTGGCGGTGCTGCCGGGTGCGATCTACGTGGAGCGCTGTGCACTGAGCAGTGTAGCTCGAATTCGTCAGGCTAAAAAAGCTGTCAAACATGCTTTCGAATTGCAGGCGACCGGAACTGCGGGCCTGGCACTAGTCGAGCTGCTTTCGCCCTGCCCGACCTATTGGCATACGACCCCCGCTAAAGCGATGGAATGGATCGAAACAGAGATGACGAAAGTCTTTCCGCTGGGCTGTTTGAAGAATGTGACGCGTACACCGTGACCCGGCCCGTGAGATACTAGATGCGCAATACGAGAAACGAATTTTATGAAGAGGTGGTCATTGCCGGCTTCGGCGGACAGGGGATAATATTGGCTGGGAGATTGCTGGCCCAGACGGCTATGAAGGCCGGCAAAGAAGTCACTTATATGCCCTCCTACGGCGCAGAGGTTCGAGGCGGCACGGCTAATTGTATGGTCATTATCGCAGACGAGCCTATCGCCTGCCCGGTAGTTGGTAGTCCCGATTCACTCATTGCAATGAATAAGGCGTCGCTGGAGAAATTCGGTCCACATATCAAAAACGGCGGCCTACTGGTAATGAATAGCTCTCTGATCGACGATGAGCCGAAGCTGGATGACACAGTCGAGATTCTAAAAGTGCCGGCAGATGAAATAGCAGTTCAGTTGGGCAATGCCAAGGTCGCCAATATGGTGGCCTTGGGCGCATATCTGGGCAAACGCGGTCACCTCACCGCCGATGCGGCCGCCGAAGCCTTGCCCGATGTGCTTGCCGAGCGATACCATAAGACAATTCCGATCAATATCGAAGCCCTGCGTCGCGGCGCCCAGTTCGCTCAAAAGCATAGCCGGTAGGACTAACGCCGTCCCGAAAAGACCTTGCCTGGCTAACTGCTATCGGCTATAATGCAGTCTGGAAGGGCAAAAGGATTTTTGAAAATGGAAAGATAAAATGACAAAACAAATAAATAACAGAAGACCGCGAGCAATTTGCAGCTTCTGCGGCCGATCGGGCAATCAGGCTGATACACTCATAGAAGGGCCAAATAGGGTCTTTATTTGTCCGGAATGTGTGGATTTGTGCCATAATATTGTCCGGCAGAACCGCAAGCAGGCCGGCAGAAAAATCAGCCAGCGCAAAGATATGCCCCCGCCCCGGGAGATAAAAGAATACCTGGACCAGTACGTGATTGGGCAGGAGCACGCCAAGAAGTATCTGTCGGTTGCGGTGCACAATCACTACAAACGCCTTTTGCACAGCGATGTCGGAGACAGTGATGTCGAGATAGACAAATCCAACGTTCTTTTGATCGGCCCGACCGGCACGGGCAAGACGCTGCTTGCCCGCACCCTCGCCCGGATGTTGGAGGTGCCGTTTGCAATATGTGATGCTACCACCGTTACCGAGGCCGGCTATGTCGGAGAGGATGTCGAGAACTTCCTGCTTCGGCTGCTTCAAAACGCCGACTTCGACCTCGAGGCCGCCCAGCGGGGCATCGTCTACGTCGATGAAATTGACAAGATCGGCAAAACTTACCAGAACATTTCGATCACTCGAGATGTCTCCGGCGAGGGCGTGCAGCAAGCGCTTCTAAAGATGCTCGAAGGAACTACCTCGAATATTCCGCCACAGGGTGGAAGAAAGCATCCGGAACAGACGTACATACAGATGGATACCACGCAGATACTTTTTATATGCGGCGGAACGTTCGTGGGCCTTGAAAACATCGTGAAGAAACGGCTGGGCAAACAAATGATCGGTTTCGGCTCGGAATTATCCGGAAGGACCGATGAAAAGACCGGGTCAAACAATATATTGCAGCAGGTCATACCCGAAGACATTATCGAATTCGGAATGATTCCCGAATTTGTCGGGCGTATGCCGGTCATTACCGTTCTGTCGCCTCTGGATGAAAATGCCCTTATCGACATCCTGACAAAACCGAAAAATGCCCTTGTCAGGCAATACCAGAGGTTCTTCGAGATGGAAAATGCCGAGCTGGACTTCACAGATGACGCCTTACACGCGTTGGCGCAGAAGGCGCTCAAGCACGATACCGGTGCCAGGGCGCTGCGTTCGATTGCCGAGCAGTTGATGGTCGACTTGATGTACAAACTGCCGGAAGAGGCGAAGCCCGCCAGGTATGTAATTACCCGCGACATAGTCGAAGGCAGGGCTGGACTATTCGCGGCAAGGCAGATGGCAAAAAAAGAATCGGCCTGAAACCCCGCCAGTACTCGGCACCATCGGTGCAGGCATTGTTATTTGGCTGCGCAGACGCAGGATACTTTAGTGCCAACGCAGGTTTATAACGCGGTCATTTCTTTGACTGGCGTTCGCTTTTTTCGACCTGGCCGGTCATAGGCACAAACTGAACCGGCAGGACATCCTTCTGGTGCAGATTGCCCTTGCCGTCCTTGGTTATCAGCACCAGGTACTGAAATCCGAAGCGGCCTTGGACAGGCAGGATCATTCTGCCGCCCGGCTTTAATTGCTCGATCAGCGGCGGAGGTATGCGCCCGGCGGCAGCCGTGCCGATGATGGCGTCGAATGGGGCCTTTTCGGGCCAGCCAAGATAGCCGTCGCCGGCCCTGACAAATACATTGCGGTAACCTAATTCTTTTAGCTTCTTGGCGGCGGATTTGGCAAGCTCATCGAGGATTTCGATTGTATAAACCTCCTGGGCGATCTCGGCGCAGACCGCGGCCTGATAGCCTGAGCCGGTGCCGATCTCCAGGACCTTATCATTCGGATCGAGCCTCAATGCCTCGGTCATAAAGGCCACGATGTATGGCTGGCTGATGGTCTGGCCGAGTCCGATCGGCAGGGGATGATCGTTATAGGCATAGTGCTGCTCGCCGGGCCGAACGAAGGCGTGCCGCGGTACTATTCGCATCGCCTTTAGAACGTTCGGGTCATTCACATCGCGTGCTTGGATTTGCTCGGCAGCCATTCTGGCTCGCTCTTCGATGCGCTGGCTAAAAGCCGGATGATTATGCTCCGGACGCTGCGGCTTCTTTTCGTTTGGGTCTTTCGCCTGCTGCGAGTGTCCAGTTGGATCGGCGGACTTTGAAGGCGTATCGGGGCGGTTCTTTTCTGAAGCAAGGAGCGGACCGACCTCGGCTGCGATTTTGATTACAACGATACCGACAAGCAATGCAAGCGGCATTAACAAAGGCAGAGACAAGTATATCCATTTTCTCGCCCGCTCTCGATTATTTGCAGGCATCTCTTAAACCGCCCCCTTTCGTAACTCGTATTGTTCCAGCAGTAGGTTTTCCGCACATCGACCAGCTATATGATAACGTGTGAGGCAATGAGAGCCAAACTGATTTTCAAAGTGACGCCGCAATCCCTTGTGTCTTAACATGATTGAATATTTTGCTTGTCTTTGCCGATATCCTGGATGAGGGACAAGTGGTTGTCCCATAAACGCTTAAACTCAGCAGACAAGACAATGCAAGCTCTTTATCCGGCTACTATATTGCCGAACATGCAAGGAGCGATTTTCCGAACGAAAAGGCACGCCGCTGTTCCGTATGAAGCTCCAGAAGAAAAAGGCCATCTCATTGCTTGCGCCTAATCTCCATTTTGCAAAAGTTCAGTAAGAAAAGAAAGCACTGTGATTCTGATGAGTATAAACCGTATAAAAAGGCCATTTTGAAGGCAGTCTTTGGTAGCGAAGCTCAGGTGCAAGTTGCGATAGAGAATTCGGCGGTCAGTAATATGATTAACGCTTCTTTTGTGGAAAGGCACAATGGAACTGATCGTAACCGCAACGCCCGCAAGGTTCGCAAGACTTACTGTTTCTCTAAGAAAGTGTATTAAAAGCCCGATCAACCAGGTTTGAGTCGATGGATCATCAAGTTAATCATCGCCAATTCAATCATGGCTTCACTACTGACAGGCAGCGACTCATAGTCTTTGCTCAA
>Ga0315279_10008240_pt1 | contig 12667 bp, 16 predicted proteins | sample YL17G06_20_MG_FD_203694 | JGI IMG/M metagenome (GOLD analysis project Ga0315279, IMG submission 203694) | Sediment microbial communities from Yellowstone Lake, YNP, Wyoming, USA - YL17G06_20 | ecosystem: Environmental > Aquatic > Freshwater > Lake > Sediment | place: USA: Wyoming | collected... | reverse complement strand
CCCGCCCGACAAAACTTGAACTTCAGCCTTGGGATGTCCATCTGGTCATTAAGGATGTCTTGAACATTCATAAAGTCCGGCTTAAAACGCAGGGGATTAAAGTGATCAAGAACCTGACCGCTTATCCCTCTATCATATTCTTTGATAGAGAATATCTGGGGCGTGTCCTCCTGAATTTAGTAGCCAACGCGATTGAGGCCATGGGGTCCGGCGGCGTCTTGTCGATCACCACGAAAAAAGAAAAGAGCACTTTCGTAATAAAGGTTCAAGATAACGGAAGAGGCATCCCTGAAAAGAACCTGATTAGGATATTTGATCCCTTCTTCAGCACCAAAAAACAGGGCGCGGGTTTGGGGTTGACCACATGTCAAAATATTGTGATCAGCCATGGGGGCCAGATTGGGGTTGAAAGCGCGTGGGGAAAGGGATCCGTCTTTACCGTTTCTTTGCCTCTTGAACAGAAGCCGTCAGCCGGCGAAGAAATATTAAAGGAACGTCTTGACGGGGGGACATCATAATGGCGGATTTGAGATGGGATATTAAAAGCGGCGCAAATGTTTATCACCAAGTGACGGACGACCGTATGAAGCTCTGGATCAAAACCGGCAAGATAAAAGCGGGCGAAGTGGTTGTCTGGCATGCCGATTTCTCCGGTTGGCGAAGGCCTGAAGAACTTGAGGAACTGAGACCCTTTTTTGAGCTCTATGAAAAAGCCCGATTCGAGAAGAGAGAAAGACGGAAATCGTCCAGCAGGACCGGCCCCACGGAAAAACAGATCAAAAACATTTTGCTCATTGACGACGAGAAGGAATTGTGCTCTCTGCTGGGGGATTCCTTAAGTTCTCGCGGCTTTCAAGTGGAGTTCGCCCATACGAAGAGAGAAGCGCTTAAGCGCTTGAACACGCGGCGGCCGGACCTTGTCTTACTCGATCTCCGGTTGCCTGATGGGGATGGAATGGTGTTATTATCCGTCATCAGGAAGATGACTCCCGCGCCCGCAGTCATTATCACGACTGCCTTTGGCAGCGAAGACGTCAGAAGCGAAGCAAAGGAATTGGGCGCTCATCTTTTTCTCGACAAGCCTTATCATGAGGAGGATGTCATCCGCAGCATAAGAGGACTGCGTGCCCAGGGAGCCGAACCGGGCGAAAGCGAAGTCAAAACGACAGGGTAAAAATGGAAACCATCTTAATTGTCGACGATGATAGGGATTTTCGATTCAATCTGTCCGCGATCTTAAGAGGCGCGGGATATGATGTGCGGACCGCTTCCCATGGCCGGCAGGCCATCAAAGAGGTCGCCCGATGCGCTCCGAGTATCGCCTTATTGGATTTCCGTCTTCCGGATATGGACGGGATGAAGGTTTTGGAAGAGATCCGGAAAGTCGATCGAGACCTCATCACCATCATGGTGACCGCCCATGGCGATGTCAAGGGCGCGGTCATAGCCATGAAAATGGGAGCCTTTGACTATATCGCCAAGCCCTTCGATGAGGAAGAGCTGATCTTGATCATCAAAAAGGCCTTGGAAACCCGGAGTATGAGCCGGGAGGTGGAGAGATTACGAAAAAAACTGGGGGAAAGCCGGGATGATGAAGAGATCATGGGAAAAAGTCCCCGAATCCAGCAGATCCTCAGACAGGTTGAGATTATCGCTCCGACAAACATGACCGTCGTCATTCAGGGCGCCAGCGGAACAGGCAAGGAGTTGATCGCCCGGCGGATTCATCAAATGAGCCGGCGTCGTGATCAGCCTTTCGTGGCCGTCGATTGCGGCGCTCTGCCCGAGACCTTGATGGAGAGTGAATTCTTCGGTTATGAAAAGGGCGCTTTCACGGGAGCGGATGGTCGAAAAGACGGCAAGTTTGAACAAGCCCACGGCGGGACTTTGTTCTTGGATGAAATCACGAATCTTTCCGAGGCCGTCCAGATGAAGCTCTTAAGGGTCCTTCAGGAAAGAAGGCTCCAGCATTTGGGCGGCCAGAGAGAGATCAGCGTCGATGTGCGTATCGTTGCGGCTTCCAATGTTCTTCTATCGGAACAGGTCCGCAAGGGAAGATTCAGAGACGACCTCTATCATCGGCTCAATGAGTTTCAGATCGAGTTGCCTCGATTGGCCGAAAGAATGGAAGATATTCCCATCTTAGCGAAATCTTTTTTAGAGGGGGCGAATCGCGAGTTCCAAAAGGACGTCAAGGGATTTTCGCCGGAGGCCATGAAATGCATCCTGAGTCATGCCTGGCCGGGCAATGTCAGGGAGTTAATGAATGTCACCAGAAGAGCGGTCTTGCTGGCGGAATCGGATACGATTGAACTCGACCATTTGTCCATGAATCCGCTCCTATCGACGTACGAGGCGATCGAGGCCGCAAAGCCCCTGGCAAAAGGGACTTCTTTTGAGGAGATGACCCGCAAATTCCAGAAGGATGTCATTAAGAAAGCCTTAGGGGAGGCGGGAGGCAAAAAAACGAAAGCGGCGGAACTCCTGAAGCTGAATAAAAAGACTCTCTATCGAAAGCTTAAAAGTCTGAATATATAGACATATCTGCCCCCTTTTTGTCTCATTTCTGTCCTTTTTCTGACTGAGCAAGCTGAAAATATCTCGAATTTCGGGTCGGACCGGTTTATATAATATATATTATCAGCGTGTTGCGAAAATGCTTCATAGAAATTATGGGTTGGCACTGTATTTGCTAATAAAAGAGAGGAAGGAGGAGTTTTCGGCAGCCTCGCGCGCAAGATGAGTATGTGCGGCATCTATACAGGGAGGCCGGCGTAGGGACACAGAGGCAAAAAGAAAGAGAGTCAGCCTGTTGGAAGGATTCTACTTGTATGGTGTGAGGAAGAGCGTCGGTGCTTCTTCCGTATTTTTGACCAAAGGCATCGATGAAAAGGGAGAGGTCTTCGCCCGTGCTTATCAGGGATTGGAGGCGGTTGTCAGCCGAGTGTCTCTGGAGGAATTCGATTCCGAAATAATCCATATCAAGGCCCGGAACGATCTCCAATGGATCAAAGAAAAGGCCGTCCTTCACGAGACGGTCATCGAAGAAGCGATGAGAAACGGCGGGGAGATATTGAGTTTGATCCCGATGAAATTCGGAACGATATTCAAAGAAGAAAGGGCGCTCCAAGAGGCCTTAAACAAACACCATGAACAACTCGAAGATACGTTGGAGAAGCTGGAAGGAAAACAGGAATGGGGCGTCAAGGCGTATTTGACGGATCAAAACAAGTTCGAGCAGGCGGTGAAAGAGAAAAACGCGACCATCCGGGAAAAGGAGCGAGAAATCGCGGGCATGCCGGAGGGAATGGCCTTTTTTATGGAGGAAGAGTTGACGGAAGTCATTTCAAGTGAAGTGCACAAAGAATTGAATCATGCTGTCGAAGATTTATATGAAACCTTAAGCCGGCAAGCCGAAGCCTCGGTCCATAATAATATTTTAGGGAGAGAATTGACGGGCAAACGCGCGCCCATGGTTTTAAATGCCGCCTGTTTGGTTGCGCTGGAGAAAATTGAAGATTTTAAAGGAGAGGCTCGAAGACTCAATCAAAAGATTCAAGAAAAAGGCCTGGATCTTGAGTTCAGCGGACCCTGGCCGGCCTATCATTTTACGACGCTCGAAAAATAGGGTGCATGGATGAATTATACGGCCCAATATGGCGATCATGCCGGATTGGTGGATGCCCTGGATAAGGTTTTGGAAAAAGGGGCGATCATCAACGGTGATGTCGTCCTCAGGGTCGCGGATGTCGACCTTGTCTATTTAGGTATCAGGCTGATTCTGACCTCGATTTCCAAGGCGGAAGAGCTCTCCGGCAAGAATTACGGTCATCCGAATCAGGAGTGGACTCCTGAGGACATGGAATATATCGAGAAACTGCAAAGGGAGATCCAAAGAGCCGAAGAGAATATTCCCAAACTCATCGACCTGGGTCATCCCAAAAAGGCCGAGCAGGGTCTGGCCAAATTGGTTTTAACCTTGGTTGAACTGATAAGGAAACTCATGGAGAAGGAAGCTTTTCGGAGAGTCAAGAGGGGGACGCTGTCTCCCGTTGAAATTCAAAAATTAGGATTGAGTCTTAAAGCGGTCAAGAAGAAGATCCAAGAAGTTCAGACGATCTTCGGCATTGAGGATGAAGACCTGGATCTGGATTTAGGGCCGCTGGGGAATTTGATGTCGTAAAAGAAAGCCGAGCCGTGATGAGGTGTCCGACATTTCTAAAACAAGAAGCTGTCATCAAGGACCTGGCGTATAGAATCAACAGGGCTCAAGGAGTGTCGGAGAAAGCGGGAATTGCCGAGGAAATGCAAAAAGAAGTCGCGGTGCTTCTTTCCTGCCTCGACTATGATGAAAAAAAGGAGGAATGCGGGAATTGCCGCCTTATCGCGAACGTGCGCGAGAAAACGGCGGGCCTGATCATAAGGACCCGGAAACTCGGATAGACAAAGGAGCACAATCCCATGGCCCAACAAGAAATGATGCATGCCACGAATGCCACGAATCTTGCCGATATTTTGGAGAGGGTCCTGGATAAGGGCATCGTCATCGCCGGAGACATCAAAATTCAAATTGCCGATATTGACCTGCTCACCATCAAAATAAGGCTCTTGGTGGCTTCTGTGGACAAGGCCATGGAGATGGGAATCAATTGGTGGCAAACGGATTCTTATCTTTCCTCCAAAGCCCGGGAATCGGAGAAAGAGGAGAGAATCAAGAAGCTTGAGAAAGAGGTCCATAAACTCAAAAGCGAAGCGTGATCTATGGGAAACGAATGAGAACTCTTCTTTATTTTCCGATCATCCACACGAGCGCCGATCTCGGCTCTCTGGCCGAAGATGTCGATCGAAGGGGCCTTGAAAATTTCGGCGAAAACATGTGGAGGGATCATCTGAGGACCATCGACGGTTATTGGGATGCGATCTCCCATTATTTCGATTCGATCCATGTCGCCGGCGCCAAGATATTCCAGGACGGCATGATCGCGGACGGGGAAGTGGGATTGAATATCATCCAGGAGGGCGAAAAAGCGGGCAGCAAAAATCACCGATTGGTTTTAAAGCTCCTTCAAAGAGGGGCGATATTGATAAAGACGGAAGACTTCACCCTGGTGAAGAAAGAGCGGGACCGGTTGCTGAAAATGATCCTGGCCAAAACGACCGCGGAGAAACTCTTCGGCTTGATCATCTATAAGTTAACCAAGAAAACGCTTTTAAGACAAAGAGATGAATATATCACCCAAAGAATAGATCAGGCCCTTGATGAGGGCGAAACCGGCATTCTTTTTATCGGCGCGTATCACCATATCAAGCCGAGACTCCCCCATGACATTCACATCAAAGAAATCAAGGACACCCGAAAAATCAAAGAATACCAATCCTTGCTTCCCTTTTATCATAAAAACAAAAAGCGGTTCGAGGAGCTGAGCCGATATCTTATTTCCAAGATCGACGGAGGCGATATCTGATGCCGATCGACCTATAGGAGAGACAATGTGAGGCGGCATCCAAAAACCGAACGGGAAGATTAGAAGGGGGGGAGGAAAAGCCATGGCCAAAACAGAACCTATCAACATCCTGCTGGCCGAAGATGACACGGCGCACGTCGAGATCGTGCGGCGTAAGCTTAAAGACTTCCGCATAGCGAACCGATTATTCCAGGTCAAAGACGGACAGGAGGCGCTGGATTTTCTCTTTTGCATGGGCGACCACGCCGACCCCGAGACCAGTTTCCGGCCGGACCTGATCCTTCTGGATCTGCGCTTGCCGAAGGAGGACGGGCTGGGGGTGTTGCGCCGGATCAAAATGGACAACGACATCAAGCGGATCCCGGTGGTCGTGCTCACGACTTCCGACGAAAGTTCGGACATCGCCACGGCCTACGTCCACGGCGCCGGGAGTTACCTGGTGAAACCGACGAATTTCGAGAAGTTCGATAAAATGCTGGACGCCTTATGCTCCTACTGGCTGACATGTAACAGATTCCCGGGTCACGACGGGTGATGAAGGGGCTCAGGTCCTTTTATCGATCTTGATCCCGCGGTAATATTTCTTTAGAATTTCTTCATAAGTCGCGCCTTTCTGGGCCATCCGGAAAGCTCCGACCTGACAGAGGCCCACTCCGTGTCCCCAGCCCTTGCCCGAGAAGAGGAAGTGAGTGAGCTGCCCTTCTTCGTCCGTCTCGCGGTCGATGACGAAAAGGTTATCCCGGAGGTTCAGGACCTGACGGATCTTCAAGCCGGTCACCAGGACCTGGCTTTCCCGGCCGATGACAGAGAGCTCGATGACCCGCTGGGACGCCCCGTATTTCCGGGGAACGAGGTCGATCAGTTTTCCGATCGGATAATATTCGTTTAGACGGGCTTCGAGGTCCTCTCGCGCGGTCCGGACCTGCCAGCTATAATAATGAGAGGGTTGATCGTGGACGTTGGAAAAGGGGATGGATTGCACCTGAAACGAGCGAACATTGCCCTCGTGTTCGATCCACTGCACGGCGTCGCTCGGTTCGAGGTCGAGGGATAAGGAGAACGAGGCCGAACCTTCCAAGCTCCGGAGGAGATAGGGGTTCGGGCCAAGGTCGAGAGATCGGGTTCCTCCCTCCTCAGTCACGAGAAGGACGCTCTTTTCAGCACGATTGAGATTCGCCTGGCGGAAGGGATCGCGGTAATGGCCGATGACGCCGGAAAGCGCCGCGCTGTCCGTTGTCCTACCCACGGCCAAAGCAGCCTTCTCGACCCAGGCCGTCGCTTCTTCCGGGGACAGCGGCGATTTATACCAATCGAGGCCGCCGTCCGGAGCGAGGATTCCAGGAGCCGCCAAGATCGCGGTTTTTTGGGAAATATCGCCTCCGCCGACGAAATAGGGCGGAAGACTCTGTCCTGTTTGAAGCGTCCAACCCTGCTCGTTCTCCATCACGCATTCGGTGCTTTTGAGATACGGGACCGGGTTCCCTCCGAACATCGCCTCGGCGTTCTCGGTCGCGCCACCGCATGTGCTGGTGTATAGAGCGTTGATGAGCTTCCCGTCATAGACGGCCACCTCTCCCTTCGTCTCCTCGACGGCCCGGCTGCTCTGGGGATGTTCGATGCTCATCCCTTCATACAATTGGGACTGGGGGGTGGCGTACAGGTCGAAGCCCAGGTCGTCGAACTGGCCGAGATTCTTCAAGGCGTAGGTCCGGGCGGCGATGGCCTGGGCTTTGAGGGCTTCGATCTCTCCGAAAAGATACGGCGGCAGCTCTCCGGGAACGACGCTTATGAGGTAATCCTCGAGATTCAGCACGTTGATCAGGATCGTCCCCTTGAGGCTGCCCCGCAGAGCGAAGATGCCGCGGTAATTTTTACCGCCATAGTTCAAGTAGCTTTGCGGGTTCGCGGGGATGAAATAAAGGGATGTCCTTCCGTCCAGGTTGACGAGTTCGTCATTGACCATGACCCATGGGCGTTTCGACACCCGCTCGGTCACTTCCTCTCGAATGATCCAGGCCTCGGGAAAACCGAGCGTATTCAGGGTTTTGATGTATGCCAAGGCCTCGCCTCGGGTGAGAAAATCCCCGACCCTGACCTGGAAGACGCCCTCGAGATCATCGGCCCGGCCCTCGGCCACGCTGACGGGGCGGTCGATGCGGGAGCGGAGGTTTCGGGCAATTTTTTCGGCCTCGTCGCGGCGGCGGGACTGGTCGACCAAGACGAAGAACATTTCTGCCAACGCTTCCTTCAGGTCTTTCATCCAGACATCGGAGGCGTCGTCGGCCAACAATTTATAGTTTTCGGCGACCTGATAAATCATCATACCCGAGGAGGCATGGATATGGACGTCCTCCAAGTTTAGGCCCAGGGCGATCCGGATTATCGGTTTCGGGATAGGAAACGCTTGGAAAAAGGCCGTTTCCCGGCCGAACTCGATCGGCCTCCCGCCCAGAAAAAAGAGGACGAGAAAGCTGAAGATTATCTTGGACATGGTTTTATACGGGAATTTAGCAATAACTATGCCAAACCATAATCTTGAAAAGATGCTTTCGTAACTTGTTAATTGCATTGTATTTATGTCCAGGCCGGTCAATAGAAGAGAGAGACGCTTTGTCTGAGAAAGGACATAATTGGGATATAATTCAGATTTAAATGGGACAGAATTGTCTTGCCACGACGCCCAACTCCGCGCCGGCCGAGGTCCGCCGGAAATCGTGACGTGCCCCCCAAAAACGCCTTCACCATTTGACCCGTATACGGTGGTATACTCCTATCGGCTGACTTGGAACAGATTCCCGGATCACGACCGGTGATGAATGAGCCCCCGTCACCACCGATCCCGCTCACTCCGTGGGGGACAGCCTTGGCCAACACATCGGCGATCGGGTCGTTCCCGTCCAAGGAGTCGACCATCTTTTTGCCCGGGAGGTCGGAACGGAAATAACCTCCATCGAAGGAATCCCCAACCTCTCCGCCCAGGAGATCGATGCCCCGAAGCTGCTGGCCGATCTCACGCGCCGGTATCGAGAGGCCATTGATGAGATCTTCAACTCCTTTCCGGGCGGCGGCGAGGTGAAGGTGAAGTTCGACCGGGAAGTGATGGAACGTCTTCTTGACCTCAGCCCTCCGGGGATTGACGAGGTGATGGCCCTCATCGAGGTCATGGAGCTGATGGAAGGGCGCGAGTTCGATATCTTTGTGCTGGATACCGCCCCCACGGGGCACCTCATCCGCTTTCTCGAGATGCCCGATATCGCGGGGGACTGAGTGGGCGCCGCAATGAAGGCGCTCCTGAAGTATCGGGGCATGGCCAGGCTGGGATCCGTAGCGGGCCTGGTGATGAAATATTCTAAACAGGTGAGAAAGCTGCGAAAACAACTTCTCGATGCCGCGGGCACCGAGATCGTCGTCGTCACCATCCCGGAAGCCATGGGCGTCGTCGAAATGAAACGACTCCTCCAGGCCCTCAGCAGGTTCAAGATCGCCTGCCGGCAGATTGTGATCAACATGGTCACCCCACCCAACGATTGCTCTTTTTGCTCCCTGAAACGAGATGAGGAACAGGGATATGTGCGGGAAGTCATCGCTCAGTGCCCGGACCTCCGGGTTGGCTGTGTTCCCAGGCTGCCGCGCCCCGTTGGCGGTATCCAGAACCTGCTTGAATTCAGGCGCATTCTATACTCAACCAAGGCCGGAGACAATTCTGTCCCGTCTTAATCTCCCATTTGTCCCAATTATGTCCCTTCTCAAGCAAAACACCCCTGTCCTTTTGAATGGCCTGGACTTAATTATAATGTAATTAATGGATTACGAGAGCACTGTTTTTAAAATTATGGTTTGGCACGGATATTGCTTATAAAAAATGTGTCGCGACAAAGAGGTTGACCGCTCCTCGATCGACAAAGCGGAATTCAGAACTGAAAGGAGGTGAAAAAATATGGCCGTAGAAAAAGCGATCGGATCCTCCAGTCTGGTTGAGGTTATTGACCGGATCCTGGACAAGGGCGTGGTTGTGGACGCATGGGTGCGAGTCTCCCTGGTTGGGATCGAGATCCTCGCCGTTGAAGCGAGAGTCGTCGTGGCGTCGGTGGAGACGTACCTGAAGTATGCTGAGGCAATCGGTTTGACTGCCACAGCCGCTTAAGGGAGAAGGTCAAGGACCCGAAAGGATTCTTGCCGGACCATCCTTCATCCGCCGGAAGCGGCAGAAAAGCATGGCTCGCCAAGAATCCTTTTCTTTCGGAGGAAGGGAGACGATAAGGAAATGTCTTTAGCCGAGGGCATGAGGGATATCGCCGAAAACATCGTCGCTTCTTTTGAGACAAGGAGCCGGAGCATCGGATCTCTTTTCGATACGACTCACCAAATCCTTGAAGGTTTTCAAAGCTCCTTCTTTGACACGAGACAGGAGCGTGAGAAGATCAACGACCAGTTGCGGGAGAGTCTCACGAAAAATGAATCTCTTCGAAGAAAAGATTTCGACCGGATGATGCAAGGCATCCTTTCCGCCCAGGAAGACAGAGAAAGGCAGGTCAGGGAAGGATTGAACACTTACCTTGCCGAACAGGCGGAGATGATTCATACGTTGGGGGATCACTTGGCGAAGTTCAAAGACGCCCTGGCCGGAGGCGAGGCCCAAAGGGTCAAGGAATTCCAGACCTTGATCCAGGAGATCCTGGCCAAGCAAGACGCGAGAAAAAATGAAGTGACCTCCGAGCTGAAAGAATTTCAAAAACAACAACAAGAACTGGCCAAAACGCTTAAAGAGCTTTTAGCCAAGGGCAGAGAACTTCGAATCAAGGACCTTAAAAGAATGCTTGAGGAATTCCAGACGCGGCGACAAGAGCGTATCGCCGGACAGGGAGAACGAAGGAGAGATGTTCGCGACATGCTGGATGAGCTCCTAGAAGAAAGATCCGCCGGGGCCAAGAACTGGCAGGATATGCAAAAGAAGATGACTCAAGCAAGAGCCGGTCTCCGGATGGACCGTTAAGATAGATGCCTGAAAATGCGATCTCGAATAAAAAGGAGAAACAAAATGGGAATTGCTGACGATGTCAAAAATCTCAGTGAGGACATTGTGGCCTCTTACAATGCCAGGATCAAGGCCATCGGAACGATTGTTAAGGAGACTCAAACATTAGCCAAGGATACTCACACCATGCTCAAAGGCTTTAACGCAGAGCACAAGGAAATGTCCGCCGAGCAGGCCAAGGATTTAGCGGGTTTTGCGGCCGACCTGACAAAAAATGTCGGCAGCATGCTCAAAGGATTCAGCTCGGAGCATAAAGATATGGCGGCCTCTCTTAAGGCGAGTCTTGGGAAAAACACCAGGGACATCGAGACTTATGTGAAAAACAAGCTCCGGGAATTTTCGGATGCCCACGCGGAGATGAGCGATGAGATGAAGAAAGGTCTGGCGAAATACGTCGCGGATATTGTTAAAGGGACCCAGGGGCTGTTGGCCGGGTTCCATCGTGAATTGGCCGGGTTCCATAGTGAAAGAGAAAAGATGGGGGCCCATTGGCAGGCCATGGCCGCGACGATGGCCAAGAAAAGAGGGATTAAGCCGGTTGAGGCGGAAGCAGGGGCGGAAATGAAAACAGTCGAAGAGGTCGTCGAAAAGCCCAAAACAAGGAGACCGGGAAGAAAGCCGGCGAAAAAAGGTTAACCACAGGAATTCAAGGAGGAAAAAATGGGAATTGCGGATGACGTTAAAAGACTCGGTGAGGACATTATGGCCTCTTATGATGTCAGGATCAAGGCCATCGGAACGGTTGTCAAAGAGACTCGCACCTTAGCCAATAATACTCACGGCATGCTCAACCGATTTCATGCAGAGCATCAAGAAATGTCTGCCGAGCAGGCCAAGGCCCTGGCCGGTTTTATGGCCGACCTGACAAAAAATGTAGGCAGCATGCTCAAAGGATTTCAGGCAAAGCATCAAGAAATGTCTGCCGAGCAGGCCAAGGCCCTGGCCGGTTTTACGGCCGACCTGACAAAAAATGTAGGCAGCATGCTCAAAGGATTTCAGAAAGAGCACAAAGGATTTCAGAAAGAGCACAAAGATATGGCGGCTGCTCTTAAAGCGAGTCTTGAGAAAAATACCGGGGACATTGAGACCTACGTGAAAAACAAGCTCCGGGAATTTTCCGATGCCCACGCGGAGATGAGCGTTGAGCTGAAGAAAGACTTGGCGAAATACGTCGCGGATATCGTCAACGGAACCCGGGAGCTGTTGGGCGCGTTCCATAATGAAAGAGAACAGATGGCGGCTCATTGGCAGGCCATGGCCGCTGCGATAGCCAAGAAAAGAGGAGTTGAGTCGGTCGGGGTGGAAGCCGGGGAGGACGTAAAAACTGTCGAAGAGGCCGTCGTAAAGCCCGCAGCCGGCAAAGCCGGCAAAGGCAAAAAAAAAGGCAAAGACAAGAAGAAATAAGCGGGAAAGGCCGCGGCGGCCAGTAGGGTGAGGATATGCGCAGGATGGCGATAAAATGCGCTTTTTGTAAGGGCACGGGGAAGGACCCGCTTCGTCTGCTGTCTGAGGCGGAAGCGGAGAGCGGTCTGCCTTGCCTTGAATGCGGAGGCAAAGGGGTCCTGGCCATAAAAGAGTAAAGAAGAGGTGAAGAAATGAGCGGATCCTTCAAGTGTCCGAAGTGCGGGGCCACGACGTGGGGCCAGCTCGAGTGTTGTCCCCAATGCGGTCAATCTCTCAATATCACGTGTCCGGACTGCGGAAAGAGCTGGCGGTACATTTATGCCGGTGAATATAAGTGTTGCCCCGATTGCGGGGCTAAGATGAGCAAAGAAGGGAGAGTAAAAAATGATCGATGAGATGACCACGGTCTTAGAACCGAGCCCTTTGCCGGACTTTGTGGAAACCACGTATATCAAGGACATCACCCTGAGGGCGCTTTCCTTTGTCAAGGCCGGCTTTCCGGTGCATTTCAGGGGAGTATCAGGCACGGGAAAAACGACCCTGGCCTTGCATCTCGCGAGCAAAATCAACAGGCCCGTGGTCATGCTTCATGGAGATGAGGAATTCACAACCTCCGATCTGGTCGGCGGCGAGTACGGCTATCGGATCAGGAAGGTCGTGGACCGCTTTGTCTCCCGGGTTTTGAAGATGGAAGAAGACATGGTTAAACGCTGGGTCGACAATCGCCTGACGGTCGCCTGCAAGTATGGGTTCACCTTGGTCT
>Ga0315279_10008238_pt1 | contig 12668 bp, 7 predicted proteins | sample YL17G06_20_MG_FD_203694 | JGI IMG/M metagenome (GOLD analysis project Ga0315279, IMG submission 203694) | Sediment microbial communities from Yellowstone Lake, YNP, Wyoming, USA - YL17G06_20 | ecosystem: Environmental > Aquatic > Freshwater > Lake > Sediment | place: USA: Wyoming | collected... | reverse complement strand
CCATGTATGCCCTTGTAAGATACGGTTCTCTCGCTAGAATTATCCACGATAGGTAAACGGCCCGTTATCATCCGATTACCCGACCCATAGCAAGGCTCCGCTGCGCTAGAACTTCGCACTCAATCTGGGGATTGAGGTGCGCCCTGATGCTCGCGTCGCCGTTGCTTCCAGAGGATAGAGTGGATGGCAAAGCCTGTCCGAGATGCAGCAAGTAGAGAGAGCGAGCGTAAGCGTTATAGGCACTTCACGAGCAAGTAAAATATGCGGAGAGCGGGCCAAAATGAGCCAATGCTCAGAATGTGCTCGCAATGGCAAGTGTGCCCTTCAAGAAATGGGAACAAGGACAGGCAGTTGTAGCTGGTTCGTTGCATGTATCAAACTCTCTAACGTTTCAGAATGACTGAGAAAGGGGCATTTCCTGCAAACGGCGATATCTTGATTCGCAAGAGCAAGAAATGACGGCAACGCGGGCCGCTTCGAAATGATACAATGGAAAGCTACGGGTCTAAGCAGGACTAGACCCTAGCGAAAGTGAGTGAAAGTATCACCCTAGGAAAAGAATACGCCGTAGACGACGATAGCGGCTACACCAATGATGAGAAGGGCGAGCTGAGCAAATGCAGATGAAGACGAAGCTCCAAACGGCATGGTGCGGCTCACTGCGAAAATCAAAAATAGCGAGTTGGTCATTCTTCACAGCAACTCCAAGTTCTGAGTTGGGCACTTGATGACAGCCAAGTTTGAAATCATGACGATATCCGAGAATCTCACGATGATAGGCGTCGGATCAAACGTATACTGAGAAGGAGAATATGGGAGAAGATCATCGTAATAGTATCCTGTTTGTTTCGGTTCGTATGTGTTTGGTCGTTTTTCTGTCGTGGGTGAAAGATGCACGCATGGGACGTAGCTGTCGCGAACTTGGCTAATGACCATGTCAGTGCTATATGTGAGCCGATCCAAGGTGGTATCGCATGGCAATGCTCAGTCGGCCCGGCCTAGGGCACACGTCTGAAAATACGGTCGTCTATAATCTACTCCACGACATGGTCTCTCGATTGGAACATATTCCCAGCCGGCGTCGACTGACAGTGATTTCTCCAACGCCGTTTTGGGAGCGCCGCTATGGATTCGACGCGCTCATTCATAACCTTCCACCCGGAGTCATTCATGTGTACCAATTCAAGCGACCATATGCAACGAGAAACGGCTGCGTGAAGTTCGTAATCAATAGGGACCAACACGGAGCCCTCTTGCGCAATTTCCTTGGAACGGCACGATACGTGTTCTGTCCATTGCCCGAGACGCTTGATTTCGTTCATCACAGAAACAACGCGCTAGGATACACAGTGTTCCCTTATGTCCATGACATTCCGGGTTGGGGAAACAAGCGGAACAGGACACGGACGGTCAGATATCCCAATCCTCTCGCCCCTCGGACGGGCTGTCTCGGAATCACTGACCCGAAGAAGTACCTACCACTTCCCAAAACATGCTTAACGACATGGGAAGAGGTTGAGAGCACTGTATTGGATACAGGAGTCAGAACGGGCGTGGATGCACCACTTGTACGACGAGAAAAACCGGTCAAGCATGCAGGTCGTGTTTTCTATGTCCATATTTCCGAGCTTGAGAGAGAAAAGAAAAAGGGGGCCCGCGAGATTCCGGTGATCAGGCAGCAAAATGACACCGTGTCTTACACCCGATTGCAGGCGCTCTTAGATGAGCTAGCAGTCTAGAAGTGACGAACATTGGCACAGTTGTTGTAAGGCAAAGGCAATCTACCGTGAGTGACTTCTCAGTAGCCGCAACAACTGCGGTACTTTTTCATCAGGTATCTTGGGCAAGTTTGGATTACGTATCCCCATTTGCATTACCTTGGCGAGCTTATTCAGACCGCACTTTCGCAGCAGCACAACTAGAGAAGGCCCGTTTCGCCCTAGCCACTTAGAGCGACCTGATTTTTCCTGATATCCATAGATGAAATTCTCTGGGAATAGTTTCGCGGTTCTGTCCGTCCTCTTGCAGCAATCGGTATCCTTCTTTTGATGTCTGTCTAGATCTCTACGGTATCGGTCTCTAAATGTGGGAGTGAGTCTCGTATCACCAAGAACTTCATCCCGATCACGTTTGTCGCGCACGGTCAGATATCCAGTGCAGCCGTACGGTCCACCGGACTTTCTCCATTCTGGGGGTTGTTTTCTCTTCTTTGGAGTGAAGAAAAGCACATCTCCGCGTCGCAAATCGCATCTTATTGTTGGGCCGCATATTGCCCAAACAGGCATACGGTTCGAAGCGAAATCGGGATCGGGGTTGTAGCGCCGTCCCCTGTCGTCATAGAGAAGAGGGTGATCCGCATCGGCTTGGTACCGAATTATCCTGCCGACCAAGGTACACACGCTGCTCGCAAGAGCTGAATCGACGTACTCGATCCCATACTCTATGCCCTACGTCAGAAGAAATGACTTTCCATGGAACGATCTTGGGTTCATCACTAGTAACAACCACCATACTATGCCCATTAACGTTCAGAAATCAGTATGAGATAGGGAAGCCTAGCATCCGATCAATCCGTATAGGGATACACGCATATGACCTCAGATATCCGATGTCATCATCCATGACCAAGAGATGACGCACATCGATCAGGGCATATCATTTCTTCTTTGATGATTCCATGATGTCCGAGATCCCACGAGCCCGAAGATCATCCAGATATGATGTGGCGATCATCGAGGCATCCAATATGAATATTCCAAATTTCCTCCTTCCATGCCGGGATATTTTCCAACCTCACATGACCAGAATCACCACTTGTTGTCTTAGGGATGGGTTCAGCTCCGATAATATCATTGAAAAGAGTTAGTTTTTCATTAGGAAGTGGTTTGTCTCCTTGCTTATTGCGTTAAGAAAATCAGTTCCGTCATAGAGATCCCATTTCCAGCCATAGGATTTGAGAAGTACCCTGTCAGGCTTCAAAGCATGAACAAAAGATTCGTAATGCGGCGCAGCAACAATCACTGTAGCTCCCGAGCACTTGGCGGACTCTCTTACATTATGAGCTACGATGTTAGCGGTTATCGGATCGAGGGTACTCAAGAAATCGTCCGCCAGCCAAACGTTGCTTCGTGAGTTAAGAAGACGAGCTATCATCGCTCTATATTTCTGGCCTTCAGATAATTCGCTATATCTCCTCAGATAAAGAAAAGCTTCGCTCAATCCAGCTTTGTTTAGAACGTAGATGGCTCTCGACATGCTTTCGCCAAATATACCACTATATTCAATCAACGGCTTGGCGTCGGGTATTGATCTGAACAGGCCTATGCGAGCGTTCGAAGGCAGAACTATTTTGCCCGTAGGATAGTTACTTGGACGGAGACTTCGCATAATCAAATCCAAAAAAACAGTCTTGCCAGAACCGGAGCAGCCAGATACTAGGAGTATTTCGCCTGGCATAATTTCCATGTCAAGATTCTTGAATACTAGCGTCTTCAGTTGAGTTGGGCTGATCCCAAAGGCTTCCTCGACTGCGCACGATCTTCGCGTTTTGGGAACAGACGTTGCAAACGAGAACATGACATTTTGAAAACGAATCGGCTCAGTAATTCTCTCAATCTTCAGCCCGTTTTCGTCGCTGAGACTCAAGCCCGGTCTCAACTTCTGCACTTGCGAATTCAGAAAAGCCTGTGCTTGCTTGGTAAGGCCAACCATGAGCGTCGGCTTCGGCAAACGTATCACACTGTGAATCAGAGAATAAAGTCTGGGCCCAATACTGCGATTCTTCGCGAAGTTGAACTTGCCTAGAAAGGTTTCGAGGTTGAGATTGTTGCCCTCTAAGATTCCGACAGTCTTGGAGGCATAGACTGCTTGCATGTCAGGGATCCCAGGAATTCCCTGATCATGATCGTGCGCCGCCTTCCTGATCTTTCTAGTAGTGGTAAGATTTCTTTTCTTAATCATGTAGCGAAGGTCTTTCTTCACGCGTTTTAGATTTCCTTCCGTGTAACCGACAAAAGACATCCCTGCGTGCTCAGCAAAAGGGATGTACTTTAGCATGTCGGCAGTCATTTCGATGAAAAGGGGCTTAACGCTGGCTATCTGCCAGTGTCTTCTCGCGAATCTCAATGCATGCAGAACGAGGGCTTTCCCTAGTCCCAAACCGCGAAACTCCGGATGGACGACTACGCGGGCAATCCTCACAACGCAGTTGATATGTTTCAGTCTCGATTGATGGTCCCATTTGTCCCATGCGATTTTCCCTTCCCTAAACTCGCCATTGAGCACGATGTCCCTGGGTTTGTTCACAATAAAACTTGAGCTAAGCCGGACATAGCCGAGCACTTTTGGCAAAATGGCAACTGAAGGCACGACAACGAGGATAGCTTTCCTTCCGAAACCGCCGTTACCACGGTAGTGAAAAGATTGAAGGTATTCGTAGGCATCATACTCGTCCTGAGTCGTTATCTCCTTGACTCTCACTGGATAACGTCTGTCTCCGATCCTGAGCTTTTCGCCTCGGTTGTACACAGGAGAAACTTGGGTCCGTCCATTCTTGCATTCGACGAAGTAAGCACCATCTTTTGTGACAAGGTCTCCTTCGCCCACGCACGACCATTGGGAGACGGTTATCTCTCTTCCGCCGCCCATCTTCACTCTCTTTAGCGGTGTATGACTCGTAACTGAGATCACTCGCCACGAGTTCAAGAGATATGTCAGCCATGAGTCAAATTGGCAGCCGAGGTTAATAGCTTTCCAATAATCAGATATGGAGATTCAGCAGATGCAAGTAGGGACAGCTTTTGAGCCAAAAAGGCGCAGAGCGTGGCATCCAAATCTCAAATGAGATTCTGAAGGTGCTGAACGACGGAGCTGAAAAGACAGAATACCTTGTTTCCAAAATAGCCTCGAAAAACATTAAGAACTTCATGGTAAAGGCGGAGCTGCTCCGACTCGAAAGACTTGGGCTCCTTCAACGCAAGGTCTTGGACGAAGGCGATCCGTTGAACTTCTCATCGTGGTCCCTGACGGACAAGGGTAGGAAAATGCTCAGGACCGCCACTCAGACTACTCAGCCTTACATATCGATTGTCGCGAAATCGGAAATCGAGATGACCCAAGCGAAAGTGCAAGACGAGCTGAGGACAGTCAGAATCGTGACAACGTGTCCCCATGAGTTCAGAGGCCAGTTCCACCAACTCGATGCGCAGGATTCCACAGAAGTCTTGCGGCAGCTTTTTTCGGAGTCTGTAAGCGAAGTTAAGATTGTGACGCCCTATCTAGATAATGTGATCATAGATCGGTTTGAAAAGGAACTTGAGAAAATGAGCCGCAAAGGCGTGAAACTCAAATTGATTTTCAGGGATTACAACCTACAGACACAAAATGCAATTCATGCTCTGAAGCAGATATTCGAAGGTAATTTTGCCTGGCGAAGAGTTTCCACGCCTGTCACCGAAGGGATGCGTGGTCAGTCCGCTAGAGGGATTCACGCAAAGTTCATTCTCATTGACAAGAAAATCGTTTTGGTCAGCTCAATGAATCTGACAGTCAACAGCATGAATTACAATATAGAAATAGGGGTCTTGCTATCTATAACTAGTGTAGTGGAGCAGATCGACGAGATATTCAATATACTCTGGGTTTCCTCCAAGGTGGATAGAGATTAAGGGAGTTTCCAGAGGCGAAACACATGTCGTATGATCCTGTTCAGTTGCAACAGCAAATCGTGGAAGAGCTAGAGCATAGAGGACATATTAGCGCACTTGGTCTGACCAGAAGAAACAGAGGTATCACAGGTGTCGGCTACTCCATAATATGCAAGGCGATATCCCAGACCCCCGAATCGAAGACAGTCGTTTCCTATTACTACGACCATGGCGGTGAAGCCAAACGTGTGGACCTCGCATTTCCAATCCATCTGAAAACTGGCAGTCCACAAGCACAATATGCCGAGGAGAAATTCTCTCCAAAAATCAAAGTCACCAAGACTGTCCGTGCCATTTCCAACATGCCCGGATCATACTTCTTGAAGGTATCCGTCGAGAACGAGTCGAAGACAAGATATGCCAAGAGGCTTTCGATCTCGGAATTCTTAGAGGGAGCAGAAGTTGTTATTGATAGGGGCAGGCCACGGATCGTTTCTGAGAATTTGATTTATGAGGAACTTGTGAATTCACGCGAAGTCAGATTCACGGATCACATAATGCTTCCAGAGCAGCATCTTTCGATAAAATACGATGAATCAACGTTCGCTGAATTTGCATCAAAGAACGGAATACCAGAGGCGGTTGTCAAAGCTTTCGGGTTTGACCGCCTGATGCAGCACCAAAGCGAGGCATATCTAGCGACTAAAGAGATTTACGAGAATTCACTGGGCAAGACATCGCCTGAAAGCCCTCACAAATCAATCCTCATTTCCGTGCGAACTGCAGGCGGTAAGACAGAAGCCTTCCTTTTGCACCCGTTAGCGCTTCTCGCGACGAAGCCACGACCTGGCATCTTTGCCATAATCATGTATCCGACGAAGGCTTTGGCAAACGATCAAGCAAAGCGCGTTTTCAGATATGTTGCGTCGATCAATCGAGCCATGGGCGAAGCGAGGATCACGATGGGAGTTTACCATGGCGACACTATGACTGAACAGGACGAGGTCAAGGCGCATCCATTCAAATCATGCCCGATCTGCAGAAAGCGTTTGCGACTGAAACAAACCAAGTCAAGATACTTGCTTGAATGCGACAAATGTGGTTCTTTTCCTTATGTCAGTCTGACAAAATCAGAGATAGAGAGGGAGCTGCCTAACATACTCATAACTAATCCTGACATGATGCATTATCGGCTCACTAACTTTTGGAATCACAGTTTCTTCGGCAAGATTGTGTCCCGCTGTAATCGGTGCTTTACCACTGCCTATAACCCAGCAAACTTGCTTGACGAAAAAACTGGATTGTGCAAGAAGTGTGGAGGCGTGATCGAATCTATTCAAAGTAAGCCGATGTTTCTCATAATCGATGAGGTGCACTTGTTTAGAGGGAGTTTTGGAAGCCATGTTGGCACATTGGTCTCCGAGCTTAGTCGAGTTATAAAAGAGTACACTGGCTCAGAGCCCATAGTCGTCGGGTCTAGTGCCACAATAGATCAGGCGGACATTAGGCGCATCGGACAGCATTTGCTAGGGAAAGAACCAGTGTTCGTACCTAGCAAGCCTGTATACGAGAAGAAACTCGGATCGACCGAAATAAAGAGGTTCCATCTTTTCCTGATGCCACAAGGAGCGTATTGGAGATACACGATTTTCGGGATAGCGCTAGCTATTGACGCCTACCGCCAAGCATTGAAACAAAAGGTTCCTACATTGATATTTGCAAACACGGTCAAAGATGCGAACAACCTTGAGAAGGCGATCGCCGAAAGCACGACCATGGCAACGAAAGCTCACACTGCCGAACTTAGTAAGTCCACTAGGCAGAAAATAGAAGAATGGTTCAGCAACGGCGATCTTGATGTCTTGGCAGCAACGAAGACGCTTGAGGTAGGCGTAGATTTCGACAACATCCGTGTGCTAATACTCGTCGGTGCGCCCTTCAGTTACAACGATTTCATTCAGAGGATAGGGAGAGCAGGGAGAGGTGATGATGCAGCGCTTGTAATCACCGTGCTGCGTCCTTTCATCCCTCTTGATTGTTACTACTTCGAAAACTGCAGGGAGCTACTTGACCCAGAACGCTCAGGACTAATGGAAGCGTTTCCAATTCAAAGGAACAATCCCTTCATCGTTAGACGGCACATCAGAGACTCGATTTTGTCGTATATCTACACGAAAGACAGTCATGGTGCAAGCAGCTACTATCAACGACTACGCTCGGAGATTATTGGTGCGAATCCAAAATACCACAGAGATGAGATCATGAATTGGCTGACAGGGATATTCGAGCCAGATTGGATTTGTGATGCCGAGCGGGAAGAAATCCATGATGTTCTTATGAAGGATGTTGACGGCTTTTACGAGCATCTGAAGAATAGACAGCCTAGAGATGCAAATGAATATGTCACCAAACATTTCGAACGGGACCTAAGGTTTAGTCTCAGAACTAACGACGATCTCGTCGCTGTCGTTTCGAACACAGACCCCGATAAAGTGCTCCGTCTGACGGCAGACAGGTTCGTCCTACCTACATCGGAAGATGATGAGCTCGTCGCCAAGGAAGAGGAAGTAGATACTGGTGAGAAGGAAGAGACCGAGCTGCATGTTGGTGATCGATGATGTCGATTAGAAGACCTGAAAGGTATTTTAGAAATCTAATTGCCAACAAAAGTCTCAGCTATGTAATCAGAAATTGGTTTCCTCACTCTTACATGGAACATCGCAAACTAAGCTTCCAGGTTCAAAAGGCAAAGGCGCTCAGTCCACAGATCGAGGATGCTCAGATACTGTCCAAGTATTGTAACAAGGTTTTTTCAGAGATGAAATCGGACCTGCAAGGAGTCGGTCAAAATTTCAGAGGGATAGAAACACTAGAACCTTTCAGACCGGATGAGATCGAAGTCGAACCCTTTCCACTCGTCTTCCATTGCAGAGACTGTCACCGTATCTATAGGGACATTGAGTCTCTACCCCATAACGGAAAATGTCAGTGTGCACATGGTCTTGACGATTCGCATGGAAGAATTTACCAAATATCTCAAATCTTCATTTGCCCGATCTGCGGCGAAATAAAGACTGTTTGGGATGCTAATCGTCAGTGCAGGTGTTCAGCTGAGCATATCCACTACGAAATTCTCGACCCAATGCACCCATACTCGACAGCACAAATGTGGTGCGATATCCACCAGTGGAGGAAACTGGTAAGGGAGAGTATGTTCTGTTCTATTTGTCGGAGACCACTTGACGGTTTCCCAGTATCGTCTTCGTTTCTGAGTCCTGCTAGAGAGGTATTTGTCGAAGGTGAATTCGTTCCGTCCCCAGATCACGAGCCTCTTGATGAGGATATCGTGGGGCAATACGAAATTGAATCGGTTACTTTCGGTAGACTGAACATAGTTGAACTGGTATACGGATATCGTGTCGATGTGCCGGGGCGAGTGCCGAATTCGAATCCCCCCGTACGCCCATTCATGCATCCCACTGATGATGACAAAGCTCTCGCTCTCTCCAGAGTATTGAAGACGAAGGGATTGAAGGTCAAGTTCAACGCCAAGGTGATGAAGGATGTATCTCTCCAAGAGTATGTGTTTCTGCATACCTTCAAGCACTTGTTGTTATGGGCTTCGCCTCCGTACACAGGTCTCGATGTTGGCGAGATTCAGGCTGTAGTCTCAGTTGGGGAACCGGGAACAATCTTTCTCTATGATTCTCAGCCGGGAGGAATCGGTGGCTGCGAAGCCCTAGCCAATCCGAACAAGTTCCTTGGCTTGGTTGATTACGCCAAACGTTTTATCCGAGACCACACTGGATGCGTGGACGCTTGCAAAAAATGTCTCTTTTTGCCACACGGCGTATGCAAAGACCTAAACCGTAATCTGGATAGAAAGCTCTTACTTCAACACGTATATCAGATTCCTGCGAAGCAACAGACGCCATGGGAAGATGTTGAGTTAGCATAACGAGAACTGGAATTTGGTTTGTCCACTGGTCAAATCGTAGATTCTGTGTGGATTAATCCGCGTTCGCTAGCCATCTATCAATATGCGATCAGCGAATTCTGCATGCACTTGTCTGATGATGATCGAGCCGCTGTTGCGGAATGGTCACAGAAAACCTCCCATCGAATGGAATTACCCTTTCCTGACATAGACCGGAGGAAAGCATTTCTAAAGAGGAAGCAAATCGGGGACTACATACGAGGACTCAAGTACTACGTCACATGCAACTTGGGCCCTCTTGTATCATACGCAGTGGACTGTCTCACGCATCGTGGTAATGCGATAGGTAATGTTTGGGGCTCCGCCTACGTATTAGACATTGGTGATTACGACATAGCCTATGCCTACAAAGCAGGCCATCCAGTCAAGAACATAACGATTGCATTTCCATTCCACGAAAAACTGTACAATCTCGTACTGTGGGGAGAACGAAGGGCGATAGACCTTCCTGTAGTGAAGTATCAGTGGTTGAAGCTTGCCAATGCGAAAGCGTTTACGTGGCTCTCTAAGGTGCTTCCAAACAATGAACCAATAGATTTCAAAGACACCACAGATTGGCGTGGAATAAACTTCCTCAAGTACACAATTGCCGACTTCAGGCGAGTACTCTCTTCGGTCGTATTAGATGAGTTCATGATTTCCCCTCAGAAAATGCTGTACACTTACGGAGTGTTAAGCGGAGGAGTGGTCAGGGTCAAGGCAGATGCGCGACACTCTGTTTACCATGTAGCCTTATCCGACGGTACGGACGTTGCTGATATTTCGGTAGGGTTTTCGGGATGTAAATTCCCCGCAGAACTGAAAGAGGGAGACCACATAATCTGTTTGTGTAATGCGTTCATTCTGTCCACTGTTCCTTATGCGGTTGAGACTTACTTGGTAGACGAGAGTGAGTCGAAATCGAATTCAGCAATAGGTTTTTCGAGATTCAGGAAGAATACTACAAAATCCGACTTCGTTGAAACCTGGGGGCCGGAGACACTGGAGAAGTTGCGTAATATCGGTGTAATTAGCGTCGGGACTTCAATCGAATATAATCCCTCTGCGTACGATCCATCTAAAGGATACAAAGCCTATGACCCCATCATAGGAAAAATCAGAATTAGGAATGTTCACAGGCACGCTTCAGACTTCTACTCCCTAAAGAAAGAGCCCGAGACTCTGTATTTGCCTGTAACCGACATTCTCTCGCCCTTACCAGATTATCTCAGGCTGGCAGGTGACTTGTTCTATAATCACGGATTCTCCAGAGGATCGTGGAAGCACATCTATGAGTTTTCGACTTCGAGTAACTTATCCGAGGGTGAATCCTTGCCGTGCGCTACCTGTCCAATCAAGCTTACTTATGCTATTCCTGACAAATCAACGAAGTCAGACCTACAATGTATTGTTTGGCAGATTTTGAAGAGATTGACTGGGACTTCGACCACGGGTGAGTTCACTTTGCCGAAATTTGACGCATTCCTTCGCAGTAGAAACAGGAACCTTCTCATAAGTTATGACCAAGGGGATATGGTCATTAGGCGGTCAACCCACGCAACGAGGGTAGCCCCCGGTGGAGAGGTTATCGGTTTTTCCGGCTTCGCTTTCGGGGAAGAATGCGAGGACTTGGTCGAGGAGTTCATAAGTGGACCCCGATGTCCCTTCATATGAAGAGATTCGATCGCGATCGTCATCATCCCCGCTATTGACTGAAAGGATCAGCGATCTCGCCATGCGATTAGGCGCCTCGGCATCACATGTGTATGAGCTAGGATCTGTCGAACGGATAGCGGGATATGACGCAGAGAGACCATCCGACACGGATAGCCCACGGATCACATTGGACAATTTCTAGGTATTTATTGAGGTTGGGATTAGTGTTGGCTGATTACGCCTTCCTGCGAAGGTCTATTGGAGATGGATTGTGGCGAGTCAAGTAGGAGAATACTAGGAAGATACCTGCTGCCGCGAATAGTGTTGCGCCGATTAACGTCGGGGCTAGTTCATGGTAGTAGTAGCCTACAATCAATAGAATCTGGCCGATAGCTAGGATTAATGTGCCTAGCCCGCCAATTCCGCGTGATAATGAAACCATGGAACTGTCAAATTGTCATTTCGTGGATGCCTTGTACTTAACACTTGCAACAGCAATCAACTATCTGTATTGGCGTCCACGATACAGGCTGCTCCAGGATTAGTAGTATATTGGCCGCCCTCCATATCGAGGAAGGAGATAGCCTGGAATATGCCGCCTCGAATGGCGATATCGTGATCAGGAAGGCATAGCCGTCCTTATCCTAGTAGACGGTATATACGAATCCTTACCATAGCAAGATACGGTACGGCCAATACACTCGGCCTACAGCCAGCCCTCAAAGAGAGCAACAATAATCTTCTCAGCTGAAACTAGCGGTTAAGGATGATCCTCTCAAGCCCAGAGTATACGTTCATTCTCGGACCCTTTGCGTAGCAACAGAGAGTAACCCCTGTCTTCTGTGCCGCGAGAACTCCAGAATAGATAGGTCCTCTTATCGAAACCGAGATCGGAATTCCGACCCGCGCCGCCTTGATCACTTCAGCGGCTGACTGTCTTCCGGAGCTCACGAGAACAACCTGCGAAGAATCGAGTTCAGTTCTGATGATTCTCCCGAGGGTCTTGTCAACAGCGTTGTGGCGGCCCACATCTTCGAAGAAGGCTTTCATCTCGCCCCGGAAGAAAGCCGCCGCGTACTGAAAGCTTCCGATCTCTCTGAACTTTCGTGAGTATTCGTTGAACTTGCCCATCATCCATGCGATCTCGGAGGCAGAAACACGGATTTGCGACTTGACGAATGGTTTGTCAATCCTATCCAACAATCGATGGAAGTCCTCAGAAGATCCGCAGGCTGACGTGAGGACTCGGATAACTTTCGCTGCGTCTGTCCTGACTTGTGCACCCGGTTTCGTGCGCACGTGCACGCTCGTTGTTCCCTCACTCCAGGCTATGTCTTCTATGTCCGAGAAAGACCTGAGTATGCCTTCCCCGACGAGGTATCCGATTGCAA
>Ga0315279_10008237_pt1 | contig 12669 bp, 8 predicted proteins | sample YL17G06_20_MG_FD_203694 | JGI IMG/M metagenome (GOLD analysis project Ga0315279, IMG submission 203694) | Sediment microbial communities from Yellowstone Lake, YNP, Wyoming, USA - YL17G06_20 | ecosystem: Environmental > Aquatic > Freshwater > Lake > Sediment | place: USA: Wyoming | collected... | reverse complement strand
TCAAACTCAGTTTGAAACTGATCAAATGCTGTTTTAACGCCTTCTCAAAAAACGCATTATGAAGGTGACAGGTAGATTCTGTCTTATGAAAAAAATCCTTGACTTTTATCTAATAGTCTCCTTTGTTGGTGCAAAAGCCTAAAACAGTAATTTATATTCCAATTATTCAAAGATATGATATAATAGAATCAGATTCAAATCAAGATAATTTTATTGGAAAGGAGCGGATATGTCAGAAGTAAGATGGGAAAAACTTAAACCTCGCGAAATAGAGAAAAGAATTAATGAACTTCCAGTGGTTTACGTGCCTTTTGGAAGCCTTGAATGGCATGGTTATCATAATCCATTGGGGTTGGATACGATCAAGGCAAGGGCTTTGTGTCTTCGTTCTGCTGAGAAATACGGCGGAGTCGTAACGCCAGCCACTTATTGGCCCATCGGTGGGATGCCGCATCCATGGACGGTCAGAATGCCGGAAGAAATGATCCACAACCTTGCAGTAGCTATATTCCAGCAGATGGCTCACGTTGGGTTCAAGGTTGTTATTGCCTTGACTGGACATTACGGTATCGAGCAAGTTTATCACATAAAAAAATCTGCACTTGAGGTAATGTATCAGACTGGATTATCTATATATGCCTTGCCTGAGTATGAGGTCACTGCTGATGAAGGCTATCGTGGGGATCATGCGGCGAAGTGGGAAACGTCACTGACGCAATACCTTTTCCCTGATCTTGTGGATATGAACGAAGCTGAACCTGTTGATAAGCCGATGGATGGTGTTGGCGGAGATGACCCTCGTATTCATGCCTCAAAAGAGCTTGGTGAAAAGTTTGCAGAACTTACCATTGATAGGCTTGGATTAGTCGCTAACAGGCTGGCAAAAGAGACGTCAGCAAGGGATAGATCAGGATTCATATCTGCATGTGACGTTCATTGTCAGATGCTTCAAAGATTCTCATGGGGTTGTCTTGGAAATGAAAGCTACTGGCAAGGTGTGACTGCTCTTTGGAAGGGCAATTATGATGAAGCGTCAGGTGCGTTTTACGAACTTGGCAGAAGTGTGAAAGGTAGTTAAGGTGATGAAAAATGGCTACAACAAAAGCGCCTCGTAAAGAGAAGGAACAAATAAAACGACCTGATTTGAAGATTGGCATTAAGGATTTTGGACCTATAGCTGAAGGCGAGATCGAGCTTAAACCGCTGACTGTGTTTATTGGACCTAATAATTCTGGTAAGTCCTATGCGGCAATACTCATCAGATCAATATTTGAGACACATGCTGTAAGATTTTCATGGCATGAACAATTTCCCTTAGTTTTAGCTGAAAAGCTACTTCCAATGGATGATAATCTACAAGAAATGATCTCAGATTTAGAGTCAAAGGTAGATGCACTAAAGCAAGGAGAAATACTACAGATACCCAACGATATTGTAGATGAATTAGTGAAAGCAGGATTCAGGGGCATATATGAAAGTAGATTCGGTAGAAAAATCACCGATTCATATTCATGTAATCTAAAGGATTTAGCTACATTTGGAAAGAAATCCTTCTCAGTGAGTATCAATTTCAACTCGTACGAGTTTCAGTTAAAATATCAAGAAGGAAAGTTAGGTATCAAAGGATTTCCCAAACTTAATGAAAAATCTGATCTTAGGATAAAAATAGAAAGGCAAGTTGGAAATAAAGAGCAAACGGATGCTTGGATTATATCAGATGGATACGTTATGACTGGAGCAAGTTGGACGGGTAAATCATTTCCTTATGTATTTACCAATGCACTTTCTCTTGCCATTCCATCTAGAATGCTAGATAGTGTTATGATACCATGTCATTATATTCCTTCTGCAAGATCAGACAAACTCCAATTTTACAGACTAATTGTAGGGAATATATTTAGACGGGCTACATCTTTTGGCAGAGAAAAACAGCAAACAATCCCTGAGTTATTGGGTGTTGTATCGGATTTTATATCATCAATTATCGAAATTTCACCAGAAGAAAAAGGACATTACTATCAATTTGCGGAGGAATTGGAAAAAGATTTACTTAGAGGTAGCATTGTTTTTAAATCCCAAGATGCAGATATACTACCTGAGGCAAAATATAGATTTCAAGGAGTTGATATTCCATTACAAAGAGCATCTTCAAGTGTTACTGAAATTGCCCCTTTAATTCTTTATCTCAAATATATCGTACAACCCGGAAGCGTTCTCATAATAGAAGAACCAGAGGCACATCTGCATCCGGGAAACATCAGGATATTGGCAAAATACCTTGTCAGGCTTGTGAAAAAAGGCGTCAATGTATTAATTACAACACACAGCGAATATCTATTAGAGCAGTTGGATAACTTTGTTATGTTGACCAACATTGATCCAGAAGAACGTGTTGAAAGATATGGCTATGAAAAAGATGATTTTATAAAACATACTGATTTTGCAGTCTACGAGTTTCATTATGATCAAAATACAGGCACATCTAAAATAGAAAAAGCAAGATTAACTAAAAAAGACGGTGTTTCCCAAGATGAATTCGTCAAAGTCTTTGAGGAGTTGTATGAAGAAACGGGTAAGTTACGAAGGGATTTGAGTGATGAATAATGAGGGATGTGATATAGTAAACAAAATAAGAGCAAATTTCAAAAAGGCAGAGATCACAAAATGCAAAGAAGAAGGCTGTATCTTGAGGCTCGATAAATTAGGTATCTTTATTGCACTTAAAGGCGAGAATTTGATTAAGGATTCAAGATTTCAAAGGATTTCGCTTGAACTTATAAAATCACCGGGTGATGACCCAAAAATCTGTGACTGTATCATATTTAAAGAAAATGGTGATGTGATTATTGGTCTTATTGATTTGAAAGGTCAAAAACCAGATGCAAGTTCAGCAAAAGAGCAACTCGAAAAAGGCTCAAAAGTGGCATTGGAAGTATTGGAAATTATTATAGGGAAATATCCAAAATTTGATCTATTTCCGATTATTTTAGCCAAATCGTGGTCTCGTTCCCAATCTAAAGGAATATATTCAAAAATTGATGTTCGAGGTAAAAAATATGAGATCATACACAAAGATTGTGGTGATTCCTTTTATGAGATTATAGAGAAAGAAAAGAAAGAACGTGAAAGAGTGCTACTCAAAAAACAAAAGAAAAGGAGATGAAAATTGGCAACATTATTGATCGGTTATGACGTAGAGGATCAGAATCCTAATAGCAAAGCGACAGAGCATTTTTTAAAAACTGCATCAAAGATTCACAGGGAACTTAATGCACCATGCACGCTGTTTATATGCGGTAGGACACTCGAAAACAACGTTGACGCTTTCAAAAAAATAAAGGCAGAATATAGCGATTGGTTTGATTTACAACAGCATACATACTCACACGTCCTTCTCAAGACAGTATTTCAAGAAAATGAGCATGGTAAAACTATGTTTCGTGGCGGAACTCTGGAACAGATTCGTGAGGAAGTCAGAAAACCTATACAATTACTCAAGGAATATCTTGACGTTGATTGCATCGGATTAACAGGACCTTACTGCTATTACAGAGGGTTATCTGATCGTCCAGATATTCTCGAAATATTACACGAGTATGGCATAAAGTTCGTTAGAATGTACGCTCGTAATGAACATGACTGGCAACCTGTGTCATTTGAGGTTCAACCATATTGGTACGACGTTCAGGGATTTGGTGACATTCTGGAATGTCCGGTTCAGGGCTGGCAGGATTGTATTCTCCGTGAGGAAATCGGATGGAGTAACCATGACGGATACCTTAAAGAATTGAAAAAGAATCTGGATTACATTGCTGAACATGATTTAGTCTGGGGATATGCCCAGCACGATTGGTCATCCATCAGAGAAGACCTTGATATGTCAATCACAAGAGGAATGATAGAGTATGCTCAATCTATTGGCGTGAAAATAAAGTCGTACCTGCAATTCTATAAAGAAAAAATTGAATTTGCGATAAAAGTAGGCTCTTTGGGAATTAATGGGGAAAACTTATGTTTATAATGGATTCCCGTTTTCACGGGAATTACACAAACGTAATCGTTGTCATTCCAGCGAAAGCTGGAATCCATCCTATGCAAGAATCATTCCCCCATAAAATACCAAAGAACCTAAAAGTATTAAAACAATGGTGAAATGACAATGAATACTTTTAAGATTAGCAATCTTAAAAAATTTGGGTCTTCAGATTATAGTAAAGCCGTTTCTTTGGTTATATACTTATCTGCTTTATTATTTTGTGCTGTGGTATATGCTTTTCTTTCCACCGAGCTCACAAAGGTTGACGTGTCTGACTCCGTGATCGTACCTGAGAATTACGAAAATCTCCTCGTTATGGACATCACAATACCATCAGCAAGAGGTTTACAAAAAGACACGCTTCTGCATAATGGTCAGGCTGGTTCTGCTCCCGGCGACGTATTATCTCCGTTTTTATCAACAGACTGGTATTCCGATCATAATGGCAATGGAACTTTTGACGGTAATCAGATTTCAAGCGATAACGAAGCGACTATATCATCGCAGGATAATATACTTGATCCGAATGACTCTGTTAAAAACACGGGTCTGGCTTCGCTAAAATCCTTTAAATACTCCTCTGGAGTTTATGAGCAATTCATAGACAGCAACCATTCCAACAGTTATACTTCTGGTGAAACTGTAATCCGCACATCAACAAATAATGGTGAAATACGTCAGGGTGACGTGATCCGAAGTGGTCTTGCGGATATGACATCCTTTCCGACTTATGTGAGGTTTACTGATGGTATCCAGCCTGCTTTGAATCCTCCCAAATATCAGGATGGCGAAACTATCATAATTGACACAGACCCAACAGGTATACTTTCTGATGCAGATACAATACTGAAGCCCGGAAATGCAGGATTGACAACTTTCCCTACCAACACAGCTTACGCTGATATTGATGCCAGCAAAAAATATTCCTCTGAAAAAGCCATTATTATTGATAAAGGTATACTTGGTAAACTCGATGGTTCTGACGAGATTGTTAAATCAGGAAAAGCCAATCTTAAAAATTTTGGCACCAATGCGCTATATAGTGATAGCAATGGTAACGATAAATTTGACCCAAATGAATTAGTCGTTCTTGATACTTCCGGTGATATGAAAGTGCAACCATCTGAAATAAAGGTCCCCGGTTTTGCTAATCTTAAACCTTTGTCTGGTGCAGGATATTTGTTCTCTGATAATAATAAAGATACTGCATACAGCGCTGGTGAGCTTATCGTTAAAAATAACGGCATACCAGAAGTTCTTGAATCCAGCGATGTCATAGTCAAATCAGGCAATGCAGACCTTAAACCTTTCGCAAACGGTGTAGAAAAATTCATTGATAACAATAAAAATGGAGTTTATGACGATGGTGAATGTATAATCAATGACACAGGTGTTATTGGTATCGTCGAATCAGTGGATATTGAGAAACCCGGGAAGGCACTTCTTTTACCATTTTCTGGTCATAACTATCTTTTCACAGATGCGAACTATAATGACAAATATACAGGCGGATCTGTTCTTCCGTTACTCGGCGGAACGAGAGAGGCGATATTCAAAGATGCAAATACTAATGGATTCATTGATAATGGTGAGTTAGTCACGTCGGGAAATGCCCCTGTTAAAAATTTCCCAACACTGATGTGGTTCATAGACGCCAACGGTAATAACGCTTACGACAGCGGTGAAGCTATTATCAGTAGCACCAATAACCAGTTATCCACTACTGACACTGTTGTAGTTTCCGGTCCCGCATTCCTGAAGCCTCTCCCTCAAGGGATTATTAAATGGGCTGATGTCAATAATAACGATAAATACGACGATAATGAATTGATTGTCAGTAGCCCTGATGATATATTGTCCATCGGTGAAATAATAAAGCCGGGTCTGTGTGGACTAAAGCCTTTCCCTGCGATATACAATGATTATCTCTATTCAGACAATAACGACAACGACAATTACTCCAGCGATGAACTCATTATTGCAAGCGGCGACAAAAAGCTAGATGCGACTGATTCCGTAATCAGACAGGGTAAAGCTGATCTCCTTCTGCTTTCTAACACGTCAACACTATACATAGACGCAAATAATAACAATGCTTTCGATCAAGACGATGCTATCATTGACAACCACAATCCTATTGCTAATGTATTTCTGTTGGATGCAAGCGATGAAGTTCTAAAATCAGGAGTTGCAGATATTGAGAGCTTTGCTGATGGAATCACATACATTGACAACAACAATGACACCCGCTATCAGGGGGATGCAGATGGTGATGTCGTATGGAACTCAGGCGACCCGATGAGTGCTAATGACCCTGACATTGTTGCGGATCAGGACGAAGTATTGCTGAATGACCCTATCGGACAGAAGCACCTTGCCCTTGATGATGGTGATACTGTCTTTCGTCCGGGATTGGTTAAAATCAAAGCTTTTCCAGATAATGTCAAATATATTGATCATTACAATCTAGGTGAATTTTCTGGCGGTAATGCTAACGAAGCAATAATTCAGGATGAAAACGGTATTCTTGAAAGTACCGATATGGTTATCGTTACTGGCAAAGTTCCTTTGAATGATTTTGTGGATGAAAAGTTCATAGATAATAACAATGATTTAGCCTATACTGATGGTGAAGCGATCTGGCGTGATTCTGGTTCGGTGTCAGGAAGGCTTGATCCAGATGATGAGATAGTAAAGCCCGGTCGTGCATCCCTCCTGCCGTTGAGTGGCTATAAATATACAGATGGTGTAAATCCCGGATTCACAGGAACTCAGGCTATAATATTAGATAATCTTCCTTACGGCATACTTAGCAGGAATGACATTCAGGTTAAACCGGGTACTGCCGATGTTAAATCTTTTAGTAATGACGATGAAAAATTCATTGATTGCAACGGTGATGGCAAATATACAGATGGAGAACCTATATTCTATCAACCCGGTAGCAAAAAGTACGTTGTAAATCCGGGAACACTTGGCATATTTCCAGCTAATGTCAGATACATAGACTCCGATAACAGCGGGTATTATAATGCTAATGGTTCACCTCTTGTAAAGACTGGCACAGAAGCAATGATATTAGACAATGGAGACAAAGAGCTTAATGCCGGTGCATTGGATGGCACAGGTCCCGATAAAGTCATAGTTTCGGGTACTGCAAAGATAAAACCTATCGGCGATTTTGCATCCAAACTCAAACCTGCTAACCCACAAATAAACGCCTTTATTGACAGAAACCTTAGCAATGAGCCTAATGATTACGAAGTTTTAATAACAGACAATACTCCAACAGGTATTCTTGATCCGGGTGACGTTGTATGGGGAAAGATTAATTTTACGGATGATTTTTATAATTGGTCTGAAACAACATTAGTGTCTATTGATGGATCCACGCTTGATCCACCAAATTCAGATATAAACGCCTACATAGATTCATACAATTTCGGTTCCCTTGATAATTACGAGGTGTTGATAAACGACAAAAATTCTGATGGTGTTCTGGGTCCTGATGATAAAGTTTTAGGTGAGATCAAGCCCACAGGTCAATGGTCACCGAATCTCGAAGATGGGCTTCCGTGGCGATCAGTCATGCAAAGTTTCAAATCCGAAGAACGCTATTTGACAAACAATCTTAATTCTGATTATGAAGGGCAACCAATTATCAACAATAGCACCACACTTAGCAGATGGGATGATGACGACCTTATGGTCTATGATGGAACTCCGCCACGAGGTATCAGCAATAATTGGGGACAAATGAAATACATAGACGATATTCATAATGGGGTTTATTCTCATAGCTCTCTTACTGGAGTTGGCGACTGTATTCTTGATTATTCACTTGTACCAACTAACGGAGATGTGATTTATAACGATATAATCATTACAGAAGGGAAAGCGGGATTTGGCGATTTTCAAGCGGGGTTGAAATTCTGTGATCAGTCCCCTAATAATGGCATTTATAATATAAATGAGACTTTGGTTAATGATGTAAATAATAATGATATGATTGATCAGGGAGAAATAATATCATCTGGTACGGTAGTTGATAACAAACTCAAATCGCCATTGAAGTATGTAGATGCTAACCATGACAGTAAGTTCAATGGTAATGAGGCGATTATCAGTGATAGTGGAAATGGCTTGCTTGATGCTGGCAAACTTGACGGCACTGGCACAGATAAAGTCGTATCATCAGGAGAAGCCGATCTGACGTCATTCAAACGTGCAGAAAAGTTTGTTGATGGCAATAACAACGGTTCATTTGATGTGGGAGAAGCTATCATTTACGACTGGTATGATCCCGTGACTTTTGCAGGGGAGTTCATACTTGCAGGAAACCACGTAGACAAGAACGGTTCTCTCACTTATTTATCTCCCGGATCAAGGAACCGTGACTGTGTAATTATGCCCAGCGAAACCGGTAAAGCTGGCATCATTGAAATGAATGATAGACCTGAACAAAAGTATATAGATAATAACCACTCAGACAGCTATAACGGTTTTTACAGTGACATTAATAATAGTATAGACTATGAACCGATCATAAGTTCTGCTGACAATCAATTAGATAAAGGGAAATTAGACGGCAGTGGAACTGATACGTTACTCGCATCTGGTTACTGCCTGCGTTCGTGGGGCAACAACTTAATGTGGGCTGACAGCAACCACGATAATACCTATCAGGACAATGAAGCGATAGTATTTGATGCACTTGGTGACGGAATGATAAAATCTATTGGGACAGGCGCAAATGACGATAGGATCATAGTATCAGGAGATGCAGACCTCAATGATTTTACAGATATGAAATACATTGATGAAAATGGTAATGATACTGTTGACTTTGGAACAGAACTTACTGCAAAGGATATAGATCATGATAATAAGCTCACAAATGAAAAGATTGTGGAACCCGGAAAAGTTCCATTCCTGAAGCCTTTTACGTCCACTGATTACAGGTATTGCGATTGGGATCGAGATGACAATTACGACCCACAGCAGGAAGCCATAGTCTATACACCTGTAAATCCTGATGTTCTTGGAAGAGAAGATGAGATTGTTGCATCTGGTAGCGATTCTGTCTTGAGCGCTTTTAATCTACAACTGTCTTTTTTGGATAACAACCACAACAATATTTATGATGTCAATGAAACCATTATAAGCGGAGATGGTGATCAAGTATTCAATGAAAGTGATCAGATAATCATTCACGGCATTGCGTCAAGTTTTGATGGTACAAATGTAAAATATGCTTCAACCAACCCATCAGATCTCGTTCCGCCGAGTAACGGAAGAACAGACCCATACAAAAACGGTGATCTTATTGCCGATACATCCGATGAAATTTTAGAAGGCAGTGAAATACTAACGTTTGGAAAAGCCAATCTTGCCGATTTTGGCATTAATGACCGTTATGCTGACAGTAACCATAATGGGCGATATGATTATAAGGTATTCAACTCTGGATATGGTGAGGCTGTTATCACAAGTACAATAAGCAATATGGTTGAAGCGGGAAAGATCAAAACAGATGGCTATGCAGATTTACGTTCTTATGATGGCACTAAAATAAAATTCTCAGATTCTGGTGTAAGAGATCAACAATATAATGATGGAGAACTGTTAATAAATGATGCCAATAATGATGAAAAGGTGCAACCATCTGAGATCATATATGATGGCACTGCTGACTTGAATGAGTTTTCGGCAAATGTAATGTACTGCGACAGCGATAGAGACGGTAAATATTCAGGCATAGAAGCGATTGTGTCCTCAGAAGATGATATACTACATACTACTGATACTGTTTTAGCTGAAGGCGAAGCTAATCTGCATGGCTTTGAGCAAAATATATACAGGTTCGCTGATTCGGACCATGATGGAAAATATAGCACTGGTGAAGCGATAATTGTTGAGAAAGATTGGGGAATTGTTGACAACATATTGGACGATTCCGACTTAGTTATATTAGAAGGTACTGCGGATATAAATCAGTTCCCATCAAATTTTAAGTTTCTTGATGATTTGAATGATTCCGGTGAATACGAAAATGGTGAAGCTATTGTCAATGATGCTAATTCTAATAATCTACTGGATCAAACGGATGAGATCGTTACAGCCGGCAGGGCTTCATTGAAGAAATTTACCACCACAGAAAAGTATAGTGACGGTGGAGAGGGAAACAATGCTAATAACTCTATCTATGACACGGATGAAGCTATTATCCGTGATGGCAACACTGATGGTAAACTAAGCTCAGGTCCTCTTGACGGAACTGGAACTGATGCGGTTCTTGCAAGCGGAAAAGCAGGTCTCAGGCACTTTAACGGCAATGAAAAATACGTGGACGCAAATGGCAATGGTCAATATGATGGCAGTGAAGATATTTATCGTGATGAGGACAACAATGGCATAGTCACCGGCGAAGGTGATGATCCGCTTGTGTATTTTGTAGTCGAAAACATCGGCACAGCTACAAATTCTGATCTGGCTAACGTTAAACTATGGGCTGATAGAGATAATGACGGTAAGTTTGAGCCAAAAACAGATGACGCTCCTTACGTTAAAATTCTAATATCTGATACATCTAATCCAAAGATATGGTACGAAGGTCCTGCGATAGCACCGCCACTTTCTGCTATATCATCAAGGACGTCAATTGGCTATCTGATACCATCCGTAGGACAAAAATTCTTTGTAACCATAGATACGGGCAATAATCCTGCAGATGGAAAAAATATTCAGATGAGTATACCTTTAAATGGTGTTAAGACTTTATATGGTTCTCCGGGTCCTGCTGATAATCCTGTAACCAATGCTTATAAACAAACGATTGATCACTCAAATCCAAACATAGCTTCGATAACGTCTCCTCTTGTGAATGAGACAATATATGGAAATATCATTCTGCGTGCTGAAGCAGGTGATTCTGTGCAAGTTGGCAAAGTCGAGTTTTATGATGGACTGCCTGATGGAGTAAAACAGCCAATAGCAGTTGATGAAGATGGTTCTCCATGGGAAGCGGAATGGGATTGTAATAATGCTGGATTTGGTGCGCATACATTATACGCAAGGGTATACGACAAAACGTATCATAATCCGCCAAAGACCAAGACGATTAATCATTATCTGGACTCGCAAGGTGTTCACGCTACAGTAGGCATAGCACAAATAATTCCATTAGTTGCTGGATGTAACTACGTTTCGTTGCCTATGGAGCCATTTAATACTGATGTGGCTTTATTATTGTCATCAATAGGCACAAACGCCAGATCAATCTGGGCTTATGATGCAGTTGGATCGAAATGGCTGAGATACGATCTTGATAGTCCCGATTTTTTGAATGACTTAAAGAGAGTGAAAGCTGGTATCGGATACCAGATATTCATGACTGATTCAGGTATATTAAAAGTTGCGGGGACATTGCCAGATAATATAATCTCATTGCATGATGGCTGGAACTTTGTTGGCTGTAACTCACAAAGATCAATAAGTGTAGAGGATGCAATATCATCAATTATCGCTAATCATCCGTCAATCTGGACGATAAATTCTGCAAATGGCGAATGGCTTGGTTATGACCCTGAAAACCCACCAAACGATCTCTCCACAATAGACCCCGGAAAGGCATATTGGATACACGTTACAGGAAGTTGCGTATGGAATCAATAGTACCATTTCTAATATTTATTTGTGCATAACTATTATGCGCAGGACACGCATCAGCGTGTGCCTACGGTTAATTCTAATGCACAATTAATAAATAGAATTGGTATTATAATGGATTCCCGTTTTCACGGGAATGACACAAACGTAATCATTGTCATTTCAGCGAAAGCTGGAATCCATCCTATGCAAGAATCATTCCCCCATAAAATATCAAAGAGCCAAAAAAAAGTGACATGGGGAATCTGAAAAATTAAAATAACCTTAATTTGAGTTTAACACTACTCTCCGAGATCATATTAAAGTTTTGTCGGATTATTCCGATATAATGATCAGGAAAATGATCCGGGGAGTATTGACATGTTGAATGCAAAACGACAACTAACTGACGAAGAGCTTGTTGAACGTATCAAAGACGGTGACACCGATTGCCTTGATATACTGGTAGAAACGCATTTACCCAGAATGCACAGCAGGATACATAATCTTGTACCAGAATCGGATGCTGATGACGTGACACAGGACGTATTCATTGGGCTTATAGACTCAATACCCAACTTTGAGGGTAGATCAGCTTTTACTACGTGGTTTCATAGAATAGCAATGAATAAGGTGGCTGACTATCATCGAAGGACTGCAATGCGAAGAGAGGATATTGATGATGAGTTAAGCTTACGTATATTTAACCCATGGAACGAGACGGATGATGTCTTAATAGTAGAACAGGTACTTAGGGTGATTCCGCAGAAATGTAATCGTTAAAAAATGGGTTTACAGTAGGCTACATGCCATTTCCATGCATAAAACTTGCATGGCATATACTGCGTATATGCATAAGAGGATGGGTAAATGGTTTTTGCTTGTTATTTACATTTACAATAATTAATAGCTGATGAATCTTGTAAAAACAATAAATCAAAACCATTTACCCATCCTACAATTGTGCCAAAATGGCATTTTTTAAC
>Ga0315279_10008236_pt1 | contig 12671 bp, 19 predicted proteins | sample YL17G06_20_MG_FD_203694 | JGI IMG/M metagenome (GOLD analysis project Ga0315279, IMG submission 203694) | Sediment microbial communities from Yellowstone Lake, YNP, Wyoming, USA - YL17G06_20 | ecosystem: Environmental > Aquatic > Freshwater > Lake > Sediment | place: USA: Wyoming | collected... | reverse complement strand
AGCAGTGTGCAGGACGGGCCTGACATAATGTCAGGTCGCAACCGCCCAGGGCGGTTCGCCACGGGACACAACGGGCGGCTTGGCGGGGTGCAAAGTGTGGAAAGCCGGGATCCCGGCGGTAAAAAGCCGGGCTTCCGCTGGTAAATTTGCGGGGCCAGCGTGGTAAACCTGGCGGTTACCGCTGGCAGCCGGGGTGCAAAGAGGGCAGATCATAGAAAGGTCAGGGGGTTAAATTTCGCTTCTGGCTTATTTTAGAGTATGTTTAAGAGGCTCATGATCTTTTTTGATAGGGTGATATCCCTTTACACATAAAAGGTCTATAATCATCTAAAAACAGGTATTCAGGGGGTCTGCGTTTTTTGAAGCTATTATGTATGGGGGGTGTATATAAAGAAAAAAAGATATTAATATATTTTTATCTTTAATTCTTTTATTATGTTGTATCTTTGCAGTCAAATTACAGTTATCTATTTATGTTTCACTAAAACACATTGATTATGAGCAAGTTAACAGCTGCTGAATTTCAGGAAAAGCATGCGCGGCGTTTGAAGGGAGCCGTTGACGACATGCGTAAAGGCATTGAGGGCGTCACTCAGAGCCCGACTGGTAAGGCGGCCAGCAAGGTCGATAAGATGCGTACGAACATTGTTGCGAGCATTGACTCAGGTAAATGGGCCGCCGGGCTTAACCGTGTCACACTCGAAGAGTGGAAGGACAAGATGATTAACAAGGGTCTCAACCGTGTTGCCGGGGGTATTGACGGGGCTTCTGCAAAGGTTACGGCGTTTGCCAGTGAGCTCCTGCCTCACATTGACCGGGGTGTGGACAGCATCAAAAAGATGCCTGACACCACATTGGAGGACAACATTGGCAGGATGACGACTTTCATCCGGCACATGAGCAAGTTTAAGAGAAAGTAACTTATTAAGAGAAAGGGTATAACCAATGCAATACAGACTTAATAAGTTTTTTGCCGCAAAGAATTATGCGGCTGATGCTACTGAGGTGATTGATCTGAAAATGAAGGATGTCATCAGTAACATTATCCTGAAGCTTGACACTGTTAACGTCGGGGACGCTAATACTGAGCATCCCATGGCCATTCTTACAAAGATTGAGCTTGTGGACGGCAGTGATGTGCTTTTCAGTCTTAATGGTTTTGAGGCTGAGGCTCTTGACTGGTATGACCGGGGCGGCCGGTTTGGTTACCAGTGGAATTGGGCCCTGACGGGCATGAGCATGACCAGGACTCTGGCCATCAATTTCGGGAGGTATCTCTGGGATAAAGAGTATGCACTGGATCCGACCAGGTTTAAAAATCCACAGCTCAGGGTCAGCATTGATTACAACGCCGGGGGCAATGCTCCGAGTCGCGTTTATCTCACCGCCTGGGCCAATTTGTTTGAGACTCCGCCAGCGGGTCTGAGGGGGTTTTTCATGAGCAAGGAGATAAAGCAGTACACTGCGGCTGATGGTACACATGACTATACTGATCTCCCGCTTGATTATCCGATCCGTGGATTATATATCCAGCCATTTCTGAGGGGGACTGAAAGCGTGCTCTGCATTGAGAACATCAAGCTTTCGGAAGATCAGGACAAAGCTATCCCTTTCAATGATGATCTGACGGCGCTCATTGCATCTCTCACGGAGCGTTATCCAAAGGTTGTGGAGAGTTACATTTACCCTGTTACCACAGGCGGGGCTTATTTGTATATTGCTCCGAGCAATCACGTTATCGGTGTCGGGGGTCTATGGGCTGCTGCTAGTACTGCTGTGACAGTTAACTGTTACGATGGGGATGGGGGCAGGCTTCATGTCTATGGGTCTGCTTCGGGTAATGTCCAGATCAATGTAAGCGGTGACTTGCCTCACTGTGTAGCGGAGATGTCATTTGGTCGCAAAGACGTGCCGGAAGAGTGGTATGATACCAGGGGTCTGGGTAATTTAAAGCTTGACATCACGGGTAATGCAGCGAGTGTGAATCACATCTTTTTGCAGCAGGTACGTGGGTATTAACTATCTTCGATAGCTTTATTATCATGGACAAAAAACAGAGATGGGAGAGGCTTACCGGGAGTGGTAAAGTCTCTCCAAATTCTGTTGATGTCAGCACTATCATAGTGACTGCCACAACGGGATCCCAGGGTGAGGTTAAAATTTATGACGGTGAGTCAGCTGATGAGCCTGAAATACTACATATCCACACGCTCTCAGGAGACAGCAAGGTCATCAATTTCGAGCCTCCTTTACATACTTTAAGGGGACTATATATTGTTTTTACCTCAGGTGTGGATGAGATAATGGTATGTTACGGAGCGGGCGAATAACAGGGAAATGATTTACACGGCTTCCATAACTACCGACGCGGCTACAGCTGAAGGGGCGAAGGAAGATATTACGTTACAGATAACCTCCGGGCTTATCTGGATGTTTGAGGTTGACTTCCCGCCGGGCTGTTGCGGGCTGCTGCATGTGCAGATCTTTGACGGTCTTTACCAGGTCTTACCGGCGAGCACTGGTGAGAGTCTTCATGGAGATAATATCACGGCCCGCTTTGATGATCTGTACTTTAAGCAGGCCGCTCCTTATGAGCTTAAGATCAGGACATGGAATGAAGATGATACGTGGGCTCACAGCATCCAGGTGAGGGTCGGGCTGGCTGCCAGTCGTGCGGAGATGAGCAGGTACATGCCCGCCTTAAGCTTTGAAGATTTTGAGAAGATGCTTGCTGACAGTATTGCGGCTCAGGAGGCTATCAGGCAGCTGCAGCTGGAGACGTTACTGAGAAACATAACACCTGAATGACATGGCAAGCGGGCGGCGGGATTACACCTGGGGTTTTTTGAATGAGGCGGCGAGCGAGGGGCGTTATAATGAGACTTTTCAGGAGTATGTCAGCAAGGATATTGCAGCCGGGGCCGTTGAGTTGATCTGGAGCTATACTGTGCCCGCTGGCTATCGGCTGGCTCTCAACCGCATAGAGGTATGTTCATTTTCCAGGATCAGAAACTGGGTATTTCTTGTTAGCAATGGCGTAACTATCTTAACGATATTATTTGATACTAACTATTCATTTATAGTGTCGGATAAAAATCCTTTATACACTGAGGCGGGGCAAATCGTGTATGTAAGTTGCCGTAATCTGGACGAACTGAGCTCTATGTTTTACGGTCAGGTCACGGGTGTATTAGAACAAGTATAAATAATTATTATGGCAGAAGCAGCACTGATGGGATGGGACGCTGACGCTCAGGTATGGCGTAAGCTGGTATGCAATGCAGCGGGCAAGCTGATCATTGACCCCAGTGAGATCCTGGAAGACTCTCCGACTAATAATGAAGTTGGTAAGGCACCGACCAGCAACTGGGCTTTTGATCACAATGCCAATGCAAGTGCTCATCACACCCGATATACTGACACTGAGAGCCGGGCCGCAATAGGTAATCTCCTGGACTCGACGGGTAAGGTGCTTAAGACTATCAATTTTAATTACCAGGAGCTGATTTATGCCAGAAATACCAAATATCAGAGTGCCTCGGCATCGACGCGGATAGTGGTATTACAGCCTGTAACTAATCAGACAGTTCTACAAATTTATGCTTATCAGCCCGGCGGGTCGACTTATGCAGCTTTTGTGGACGTTCATAATGGCACTGTCTATGAGCGGCTGGCCACTGAGGTTATAGTTGACAGCAAGATCCTTACTCACAAGAATATTGCAGACGCTCACCATGCCCGATATACTGACGCTGAGGCCGTGGCGGCTGTCGGGTATAACGGGACAAAGTACTGGAGCTGCAGGGGCATTAATTTCCATGCAGAGTATCCGGCCAGCTCTGTTATTCAGCTGACAGCTAATGGCAATTTGATTGTAGGAGCGGACGGCGTTCAGCTTTTTGCTCATGTGGCGCTTCCGCATGGTGCGACAATCACAAATGTTATAGTAACCGGAAATGCTGCCGCTTCAGCTGAATCCTGGTATTTAGAGCGCTGTCTGCTGTCGGGAGTAAGTCCGGGGCTAATGGCCTCAGCGGCTATTAATACAGCTGACAGCACTATCACGTCTCCCGTGGTTGATAACAGTACGTATGCATACTATTTAGTTACTGATACAATGGACACATCTGATGAGATCTATGGAGCGATAATCGAATATACCTTATGATATGATTAAATCACTTGTTATCACACAAATAGTATGCATCCTTCTTGTTGGGGGCGGTATTATTATCGAGTTCATTTTTCATGCTGACTTAGGCTTTATGGCTATCACAATAGGCAGTTTGCTGTTTTCAGTGACTACCAAAGTAGAGAATTATTATTTAACTAAAAGAAAGAGAGGTTATTATGAACACAAGTCTTTTTAAACTGATCAAAATGGCTTATACGGTCATTTTACGTCCGCTGGTTGTGGACAAGATACAGCAGAGTCCGACTCAGATCGACGACTTAGTGCTGAGCATCCTGGACAAATTATTTGATTACGATGGCAGCGGTAAATAAAACACCCATACCCTCCCCGCCCCTGGCTGATCTAAGGGCGGAGACGGCGTCTCACCTGGAGGCTATCAAAGGGGAGCTGGACGAGGCCGTTAAGGATCTTGACGCGCTGGAATCTATCGGCCTGGACGTCACTAAGCTCCGGGAGCGTGTGGACTGGGGCTATAAGGCCCGGGAGGTCATCATGAAGCGGTTCGGGAAAACTCCATAAACCGCTCTCATGGATGATACAAAGATCCAGGCAGCTCTGGAGCGTACTGATAAACACTTAAGAGCGCTCACTGACGGGCTTAATGACTCCACATCAGGGATCAGAAAGCTTATCAGGGGCTCCTCAGCGCCCCTGCTGGAAGAAATATCAGTTAACATATCGCGCTCTGAGACTCAGCTGACCAGGGTAATCGCTCTGATTGCCCAGACGTGCGAGTATAGGATACTTAGTGCATATTATCATGCCTCTCCGGGATTAATCGCATTTATAACGGGCCTTTATACGGCTGTGATGGTTATTGTGAACATCTTTGCGACCCTCAATAAAATTATACTTACCATAACAGGGGAGACTCTTGCTTACTGGGTTGACAAGCTGTTTCCGGGATTTCAGGATGCATGGCTGGGGATAATGAAGCAGGTCAGCGAGTTTTCAGCTGCTCTGGGCTGGGGGGTTGATGGTGTGCAGCATCTGATGAATGCCGGACATGCCGGGGCCGATCTATGGGGCACGGTCTTTAACAAAGATCTTACCACTGTTAAGATAGAAAAGTTTGCCCGCACCGAGACGCTGCTTAATTCATACTCACATGCTCTCTCGAGCTGGCAGCAAAACCCCGGTGCCAACATAGCACTATGGGCCGAGGGGGCTTCGGGGTCAAGGTTCTTCGAAAACCGCCAAAAGCTGACTGACACTTTTGATCGCCTGAGCTCGTTTGGGGCGAAAGCTGAAAAGGCACTTACCGATGTGGGCACTGTCACAAGTGAAGTGCTGGCCCTGCGTAATGACATGCCTGCGTTCATTGCCAAAAATATACCTTCCGGGATATGGGACGGTATCCTGAAAGTGGACACAACAATTAATGAGAGGATACTGCCGGCTCTGACTGATATAACTGACCGCATTGAGGAGCTGGACAAAGTGCTGGAGGTGTATAGAAAAAAAGCTGAGGAGCTGGCATCAAGGCTAAGTCATCCCGGCGACCTCCTTACAGAGATTGACAAGCTCCCGGAGTACGCCCGTAAAGATCAGCTGAGTAAGATTGATAGTATTACCTCCGCGACGCTCCGGGAGAGCAATGAAGCGGAGTTTGAAGCGGTGGCACCTGATCTGAGAGCGTTTTCCCTTGTGGCCGCAGCGCTCTCCCAGCCGCCGCCGCCGCTTGGTTTTATGGATCTGGAGCTTCCGGGGAGATCTCCGGGTATCACTGAGGAGCCCAGGGAGACCTGGCAAGTCGGAGACTATTAGGGTCAATGACCCCTTTATAATTAAAAAACATGGCACAAAAAGAAGAAGTTGACAGCCGTATAGGGCTTATAATGGGAGGGCTCATTGACAAAATAGTCGGCGGGCTGGGAGCCGCCGTGCCCGGTCTGGTAGGTAAGGGCTTGGAGGCACTTAGCGACTCTCTCCAGGAGAACGCTAAAACGCAATGGGATAAGATGGTCACTGAGTGGCAGACTAAGGGATTTTTTGACGCCGATACTGCTGACCTGCTAAGGAAGCTCCGGGATGAGACATTTCCGGCGGGGACAATAACAACTATTGTCATCAGGATCCGCATGTTATTCATGTTAATATCTTCAGTTGTGGACGTCCTGGGACTTGACCGGCAATATGACCTGATGAGCAAAGCCACACCCAACCCGGCCCCGGCGGATAACCTTGTCAGATCAATGATAATAGATCCTTCCCGTGCCACTGAAAACCGCACCCAGATGAAACGTCTGGGATATAATGATACCCAGATAGATAATATTATCCTTAGTCATTACAACGTCGTACCTGAGGGTGTTATAGCAACAAACTTTCTCCGTGGCAATATTGACAGTGACAAAATGTACGAAAGGATGCGGGAGCTGGGATATACAGACACGCGCATCAAAGAGATCATACAGACCTGGACGATTTATCCGGGGCCCCAGGATCTTTTCACAATGGTCGGACATGAAGCTTTCGAGCCTGATATGTATGGCCCCCTGGGACTGGCCGATGAATTTCCCTCAGAGCAGGTGCCCTGGCTCGAAGCTCAGGGTATCTCAAAGGAGTGGGCCATGAAGTACTGGATTGCTCACTGGAATGAGCCCTCCCTGGAGCAAGGGTTTGCGATGCTTCACCGTGGCATTATTGACCGCTCCGAGCTGGACATGCTGTTTAAGGTTGTGGAGATCCCAAAGTTCTGGCGTGACAAGCTAATGGCCATAACTTACAACCCTTACACCAGAGTTGATGCACGCCGTATGCATGAGCTCGGAGTGCTCACATCAGAGGAGCTGGTACAGTCATATCAGGATCTGGGTTATGATGCCTTAAAGGCCGTTAAAATGGCCGAATTTACGATCAAATACAATGCGGAAGGGGACAAACAGCTTACCCGGAGCGTTATCCTTGACAGCTTCCGCTCTGATCTTATATCACGCTCCGATGCTGAGGAGCTCCTGACCTCCTCAGGGTATAGTAAAGATGTAGCGGATTTTTACCTGACACATGAGGAGTATAAGCAGGCTGTCGAGGTTCAAAAGATGTATATTGGTATCTCTGAGGATCAATATAAGCTGGGTATGCAATCAGAGAATGAGACGAGGTCCGCTCTTTTGAAGCTTAACCTCCGCGGATCAAAGATTGACGCTCTTATGGATCAGTGGACACTGGAGAAATACAAATATGAAGATCTCCCGACCCGCTCAGAGCTTGACAGCATGTTGGTACAAAAAATTATAACTGAGGGTAACTGGAGGGAAGTGATGACCCGGCGCGGCTTTTCATTTGAGCATCAACAGTGGTATCTGAAACTGATCGAAAGGGCCGTAACTGTCTCTCGCGCTTTACCCACAAAAGCAGAAATAACAGCCTGGTACAAAAAAGAGCTTATCACTGAGGACAACTTCCGCACGGAAATGGCACAGCTGGGATATTCCGATTATTATATAAACATTTACTTAAGCGCAATGTGACATGAAACCAATAACAGAACTGGTACGCAATCTCTCAAAGAGTCACCGTGACCGTATTGAGAAATCTACTAAAATGGCGGAAGCTATGATAAAAACAGCTGAGGCTGCTAAAAAGGCGGTTCAAAAAAAGTGAAGCTGTAAGGTATTACCCGACCATCCTTACCAATTTGTCCTTTATCATAACGGTGATTTAGATGCCTGGTTACAGAGCTTACTTTTACCCCCGAGATCTGACCTTCTTTCATGCAGCTTGTTTGCCGCTCGAAGGAGTCATATTTGAACACTCCGGGGGCTATTTCTTCCGCTGTCTTTGGGATCCCTTTAATATGACGCTCCTCATTAGTACGGTAATTCTTAGCCCCGTCAATCTGTAAGCCCGCAAACCTTTGCTGCAACTTAAGAGCTCCCAGAGCGGAGTCGTCTAAATGAGCTTTCACTTTTACGATGTCAGAAGCATGAATTATCAGACTGTCAGTATCACAATACAGTACAACGTCCCGGCCAACTGCTTTAATATGATCCCATAATTCAAGCCGGGCATTTTCAGTTATATGAGCCGAGATAGCCGGGAAGGAGTGATAACCCTCTCCTCCCGGATGTTGCATTATTAGCTTATTCATCAGGTATGTCTCCGTCCACCACCCGCCATAGACACTATCCCAGATCTCACGACGGAGGTACGGGATCCCGGAGGTATTATCACACATATCAGTAAGGATCTCCCGCTCTCCCCATTTACCGTAAAGGCTGTTTAACATATATTTACAGAGCTTGCTCATAATAAGGTTATCACTTTTTTGATAACTCTGCCGGAGAGCTGCAAAATATTCCACATATGAAGTAAACAGATCATCCATGTCATAAATTGAGGCACGGATGAACTTTTTAACATAGCCCTGTTTAACAGCATACCTCAGGCCCTCTGAGCAAAGAAATGTACGAAACTGACCCGTCGGAAATATCAGTTTCTTTTTATGCCTGACAGCGAAAGCGGGCTCAGGAGTGTCCAGCTCTACCTCTGCAATCATGCCATAACCGCCCAGCATATCAGTATATTTATGATCCTTTTCGCTCTCCATAATACAAAGGAGCTTCACCGGGTACAGGTATTTTTTCATGACATGCGGGTACATACCATTGACGTCCAGGGTAATAAAGTCATCTCCCGGCACCTTACCTATCTGAAAGGCCTCAGTCCGGCCTCCCATATAGGCTGCCCTCTCCAGATCGAAGGAGCGGGGCTCAGAGTGTATATAGATCTTTTTATCCATAAACCGGGAGCGATAGCTGATGAACGCTTCAGAGCTCTTAGTCATAGCCATTGATCCCAGGTTATTATCCTTTATAAACTGCAAAAAATACCATATCCCATGCATTACTATTTCAGTGTCGCGGTAACAATAGTTTTTGAGCTGGGTCAGGCTGGCCTTCTTAAAGCTGATCTCCTTCTTTTCCAAATGTATCAGCGTGCCCAGATCCTTAAGGCTGCAATCAAAATAGTTAGTTGTAGATAAAACCATAATTTTGACCTTACCTTTCAGGATCCTTAGTATGTAAGTAAGCCCTTTATCATACAGCCAGTCCAGTGTCCAGCCCCGCTCGGTGAAATACTGAAAAAACCCCGCACATTGCAGATCGAAAAATATGTTATGACCGTAAATGATGACTGATTTGTATTTCTGAGCTGAGACCAGAAAATATTCACAATACTCAGAGGCGTTATCAAAAAACTCCTCACTTACATTCTTTGGTAATGCTTTACTTTTACTCTCCCAGATAAACACCCAACCCAGGGTGAACTTCTGGAGCTCCGTAAAATCTACTGTCTCAGTATGCGTCTCAGTATCGGTAAACAGCATAACCTTTGGGCTCTTGTGACCCTTAAGGGGCTCCAGGATCCGCTGACGAAAACCGTGTTCTTTCATCTTAATCTGTTATTTATGTTTTTTATGATTAAAACGTCGGTTCTCTCTTTGATAACCTTTAAACTTTTTACCCCCGAAGATAATCATACGTGATTTATCAGCATCAAATGTCTCTTCATACAGAAACACCGTGGGGTCTGTTAAATAAATTCCCAATGTGACTTTAGCTATTTCCATAATATTGTTTATAACTTGTTAATAACCGGGATCCGGGAAATATAATCTAATATCAGAAAGGCACCCCTTCCCTCTCATTCTTAGTGATACCTACCACTGAAGCACCCTCGAAGCTCTTATCCTGGACATAATCTTTGCTCATGGCATAGTCCGGGAAGTCCTCTACATACTCCCCGACACTCTTTATATCATCAGCAAACATAAACCGATGCTCCGTACTATACTCTCCCGTGTCGGGATCATAATAATCTACTTTCAGATGTACCCGGTAATTGTATGGCTCTCCCAGCTTTTCACTGTTCATCCAGCTATCCGGGACAACTTTGTCAGAGCTGAGCCTTGTGATCTGACTCTCATACTTAACTCTGTCAAAAGCTTTACGTATGTCAAATAACATGTCTGTACGACGGTAAGTCATACCAAGCTGCTGTAAATGACTGATGATTGCGCTCCCCGGCAGGTTAAGAGGCACCAGGCTTTTAATGATGTTAAGGGCAACGGCCCGGATTAATGGCATTTTTTTATTATTTATCGGTAAATTTACATATAAAAAAAGCCCTGCACAAACTATCAGCCTGGCAGGGCCCTTTCTTACAGACCCTCAGTGAACTTATCAAGGGTGTCAATAACAGCGCTCAGAGCCAGCATAATAACGGGTAAATTCTCGTCAATGTACGGGCTCGTATCAGATGCCAGAGCTGCCAGCTGTGTGATATGGATCTGGGCACGCTTCAGATCGGCCAGAGCCTCCTGGCCCTGAAATCTGATCTTATTTCTTGTGCTTCGTGCTGTCATCCTTCTTAACCTCCTCCTCGGTGTTATCAACCATGTCAGCAACCCCAATCTCCTCTACACTAAAGCGATTAACAGAGCGCCCCCCGGCTATCTTTTCCTTACCCATGTAGGTAATGGCATAGACCACACCCTTAGCCAGCTGGGGAGTAAACTCACTGTCAGCTGAGCGCCCCAGGGCAAACTTGACCAGCCCCTTATCAGTCTCAAAAATATACTGATTGTACTCAGTACCTCCCAGACGGCTCTGAACGGGATTGAAGCTGATAAAGGCCCCTATAACCTGCTGACCTTCCGTCTCCCATTTAATGTACTCCGGCGTCAGCTGTTTAGTTGCCTTGCCTTTCTTTGCTGCTTCATAAAGCTCTTGATAGCTTTTCATAACATACCTCCGATTTTAAGTTAATAATTTGGTAAATATATAAATGGGTCAACGACCCTTAAAACACGTAACCAATACCAATAGACGGCTCCCAACGTAGTATATCTGTATTTACTGCCACAGCCAGGCGTCTCATATAAACACTCAGGCCAGCCTCAAATGACCACGGCCTGAAAATCTTCCAGCTGACCTCTGAGCCCTCCCGCCTGGCTCCTGAGAGATAATGATAATTAACTCCCAGACTTAACACATGCCTGAAGGGCGGGTAAGCAGGCAGCGGGATCAGGGCGCCCGCCCCGACCTTTACATGACTCCCCAACCCGTAAAGCCTGTAAAGCCCGCCGGATCCGTAAGCTATTGAGTGATATAAACCCGCTCTCTGATTTCCAGGCTCCCTGATCTTTAACGGGTAATAATCAACCCTGGCGCCGATACCCAGATCAGCAGGCTGGAATAACCCGTAAACGGCTCCCTGACCCTCACACTTCCTTGTACAGATAGCCGCACCTAACATCACCAGTAAAACATATAACACTACCCAAAAACACCCGCTCCATAACTTGTTTTCGCTCTTAATTACATTCATAATATTCATTTATTGATTTTGTAAACTGTCTCCCGGAGCTTTAACCTCCCTATGCTCCAACGATGCGACGCAATATCCTGAGATATTTCTTTGAACGTCACATAATTAATGGCCCGGCTCTCTACCCCGGCCCTGCATAACAACTTAGTCACAGGATGCCTGGTGACAACTTCGTCACCCGATTTGAGATCGCTCAGATATTTGACCGGACTCAGATCCAGCTCCTGAACCATCCCGTATATTTCAACCTTTACTATCATTGTCTCCGGGTCTATGCGGTAAATAATGCCACTTGCACCAAAATACCAGGTTAATAATGACCTCCTCACAAGCCATAGCGTAACGATGCGCCGACTCTAAAGCTATCTTATCATTAGCTATGCCCTCCTGGGTTACATCAGTTAAAATGGCCAGCTTCATGGCCTCCTCCCATTCCTCCAGCAGATCCCGGCTGTAAATCTTTGCCTGGATCCCCTCATAGTTAAAATCGACCTTCTTTGCATTATTGCCAATCATATCAACCTCCTGTCTTTATGAACATTAATAGATAACACTAACCTTCTCATCAAATACACCCCCCAGTAGCCTCTCCAGCCTCTTTACCCTCCCTACTGTTAACTCAAATTCAGTATTCAATACCATAACAGCCATAACATCAGCACGCTCCAGTCCCTTCCGGATCCGCGCACCCTCAGCATTATATATGCTCTCATCATCAGCTGAAATAACTATCTTCCTGAGTACGAACACTTTATATATTATCATCATTACACCCCCTTCCATTTACCTCACAAAATTAACCCCCAAATGTTAAAGGATATGTTAAGGAAATGTTAAAATTTGCCCCAAAATGTTAAAGTTTGCCCCTGGGATCCCTGACTAACCCATGAAATATGCGGAAATATCATAAACCGCAGCCTTGCCCCTTGCGAAGCGATCTAATCACATGCACCCCCGTCCTGACCCTTAGCTATCAACCACACGGCTACCGTGCCCTGGCTCTCTCCCTGATCCCTTAGGATCTTAATATAACCCCAGCCACTCCCAGGCTGGGAGCACGGACAAACCACACCAGCACCACCAATCCCCGCAGCGCGGAGTGGAGTGGCGCGCAGACATGACAAAATGGCAGGGCCGTCCG
>Ga0315279_10008235_pt1 | contig 12671 bp, 9 predicted proteins | sample YL17G06_20_MG_FD_203694 | JGI IMG/M metagenome (GOLD analysis project Ga0315279, IMG submission 203694) | Sediment microbial communities from Yellowstone Lake, YNP, Wyoming, USA - YL17G06_20 | ecosystem: Environmental > Aquatic > Freshwater > Lake > Sediment | place: USA: Wyoming | collected... | reverse complement strand
TTCGACTCTCAGCACATGAATTGACCTGACGGCTGTTTCGCGGAGAGGTGGAGGGCTCGAATGGATAAATCCTTTGATGGTTCTTCCCTCCGCCAGCTACTCTCTTTTCCCAGTCTATATCCCGGTTCTTCCGATTTCCTTCACATAAACGACTACAGGCGGTTCTGGAAGCCCTGAAGCAAGCCCTTTAGGCGTTTCGGCGATCTTGTTTTTCGTCTGTTCAGCAGGTTTGGAAGCGTCACCTAACAGTATGCTGGAAAGCTTGCTGGTCGTTAGTTCTAGATCGGTTTTCTTCATGTGGACTCGTTTCATGTTTTCTTGAATCATCGAGAAGGCGGTTTCATAGTCTTGGTTTTCGACTTTTCCTATTTCGTGTTCGATTTCGAGGTTGACCAAGGCATAGTTTAGAGCTTTTATTTCTTCGTTGCATTTTGTGATTTCGTCTTCTATTTCCTCTTTCAAAGTCTGAGCTTCGCTCTTCAGTTGAGTTAGAACTCCGTCGAAGTTGTTGTGCAGCTCTGTGTAGAGTTCTTTTGATATTTTCTTCTTCTCAGAGAGCTCCTTGAGGGCTTGGTCTTTGCGCCAAATGAGGGGGATCTGGTCGCTTAGTATGCCTGCTTGTGCTTTTATGTTGGAGACAAGAGTTACTTCAGCACCGTCAAACTTTACGTTATCCACACACCGCTTCAGAAATCTACCATCGCCCAGTTCAACGAAGACGCCGTCAAATTTTCCACTCGGGGTCACAGCAAAAGAGGCTATCTTTCCAATCACACGTCCGTACTCGTCGTTGATTTTTTTCCCTACAGAAAGAAAAAGGTTGGGGTTTTGTGACATCTTTTTCATCCCCTTGTTTACGAAGTTTCCGTCGAGGATTTCTCGCCTAGTGGAGTTGCTGGTAATCCTGGCATTCCTGGTGGCAGGTCTGGGAACTTCTCTTTGACTCTCTGTTCTGCGACTGTCGCTGCCTCTGTAAGAATTTTAGTTGCATCCTCGTTCACGTTGTCAAAGTTCAACGTCATTCCTGAGCCTGTTCCTGCTTCCATCATTATTCCGCTGAGCATATTGCCGATTTCGCCGAGTTCGCTCTCTGCTTCAGGGAAAACACTTACCAGTCCAGCTCTGACAGATCTCAAGACGCCGACTGCCGGGCCTAGTGTTGACACCACGTCTCCAAGTTCTGATACGGTACGTAATCTTAACACTATCTGTTCGAGGGCAAGTCTTGCGTTTATGATGAGCTTCTCCATCTTGCGTATCTCTGACAGCTCATTGGCAAAAACGTTCGCTCGCGAGGTGTCATGTTTAGTGTATGCGTCTACTATCCTTGCGAAGATTGTCTTGTCCCTTTGGCCAAATCTATCTGTGGCTTGATCCAGCTTCTGAACTTGCAATTCTATGCGTCGAACAGCGAAGTCTAAGCGTGGTTTCAGTGGGCCTGGTGGCTTAACTGCCTCTTTTACACGGTTTGTGAAGGGTTGCTCTTCTCTTCTTGTTTCCCATTTTTTGCTAAACCTTTCTGACAAGTTAATTACCTCCAGAGATCAAAGGTCTCGCGGTAGAATTTTATACATTGTTAACATGGTGAAAACATGCATGTATATATGTGGAGCTATATGTCCCAGCCGAAACAGTTTTGGGCTTTAATCTTCCAAATAAAAGGGTATGTTAACGGTTTTCTGAGAATAGACATAAAAGTGTAAGTTAGACTAAAAAGAGGCTTGAATTAAATCCCTATCCAAAAAGGTGAATCAAATGGGTGAAAGGTTGAAAATTTTCGTGTTTGTGGCAATCTTGGGATTCTTTGCTGGAATGATTGCAGACTTGACAGCGACCTACGCGATCCCTGCACTCGCATCTATCTTGCCAGCGTTTCTCAGCTCAAGATACCTGCTGTCGGGATTCGCTGGAGCCTTGCTAACAGTTGCACTCGTAAGCGTTTGGGCCTACATCAGCGGACCGTCAGAACGTTAACCTTCTCTTCTCTCCCCTTTCTTTGTTCACACAACACCAAAGTCTTAACACTCTGTCCGGCTTCAAGAAAGGACTCTCCACCGACAGCGATTATCCTTTATTTTTGGACTCGGCAGCGGAAAAAGCGATCATTCGCCAATAGCGTCTCCGTACCTCGATAACCTCATCGTCCAAACAATCTTACGCACGAGACGATTTCAAGGTTTTGGTCTAATCAGTCCTTCCATACACTCTCAACAGAGTGCCTTTTGGGGAACCATGCTACAAAAAGCGCGGGTACATAATACGAATCTTGAGGCGCTGATGCAATAAATCGTGTTCAACATATGGCAACGTCAGAAGAATTACGAAGATTGTATGTTCACCGAAAGGTTTAGTTTTGACTGACCGAGAAGAATCTTCTCTTAGAAAAGACAGACAACTTGAAGGTGAGAGCTGTAAGATGTGCGGCATATTTGGATTTGTTCTGAAGAAGCCCTTGCCTATGGCCAGAGTCTTCCGAGTTCTTGAGAAACTGGAGGTTCACAAGTACCCTCAGGAACCGCTTCAGGTCGGAGGGTACGGGGCGGGCGTCGCTTTGCTTTTGGAAGACGGCAACGTCTTAGTTGAAAAGGTCGGAAAGGTTGGAGACTCTCCTGCTAAGAAATTACAGGAGATGGTGAACGTTCAAAAGGCTTCCGTGTTGGTTGGTCACGTGCGGATGCCTAGCCCTGAGTTTATGAAAACAGCAAAGCACAAGGAGACGGCACAGCCGTACGTTGTTGAAAGGGAACCAGAGTTAACGGTTGTCTCAGTTCACAACGGCAAGGTCGAGAACTACAGGGATATCAGAAAAAAGTTGGGCAGCGCCCACATTTTTGAATCTGAAAAGTTTGAACTCGTCGACTCAGAGATAATCCCCCACTTTTTCGAAGAGATACTGAGCGAGAAAGAAGAGGTCACGGAAGCATTGTACTCCCTCTTCTATGCCTTGCAGGGTTCAAGCGCGATAGCCATGCTGCAGCTGGGCGAAGAAGACTCATTTCTTCACTTACTTCACAAAGGGAAAACAAGAGGGTTGACCGTATGGGCGAACGATAGGAGCGAGGTGGTTTTCTGCTCCAGAAAAGAGGTTTTAACAGAAGGGCTGGGCAACCTGCTTTCCAGAGGCAGATTTAAGGAAAAAGTCTCAATCCCGTATCGGCAAGAAGCAGGGCTTGTACTTTCGTATCCACTTTTGCCAAGATGAAGAAGACGTTTAGCAAAAGGTCATTGTGGTTTGTGAGAAATGCGTAAAACATCTTCGAATTCCGAGGTTTTCAGTCTATTCGCAAAACCCGTTCGTTCAGCTTTGGACGAGCTGGGCTTCTTAGAAGCGACTTTGCCTCAGAAAATGGCAGCTTTACCCATTCTGGCTGGGGAAAACGCGCTTCTGCTTGCGCCCACGGGAAGCGGCAAAACCGAGGCTGTTCTTCTTCCCATTTTCTCTAAACTGGTGCAACAGGCGCCAAGAAAAGGAATAGCCGCTATTTATGTTACGCCTTTGAGAGCTTTGAACCGTGACCTTCTGAAGCGATTGTCATTCTGGGCTTCTAAGCTCGATATTTCAATCGAGGTCAGACACGGAGACACTGATCTGAAGCTTCGGAGAAGGCAGGCGATCTTTCCTCCTAACATGCTTGTCACGACGCCGGAGACTCTTCAAGCAATTCTTCCAGGTTCCCGCCTGAGAGAGCACTTACGCAGTGTGCAGTATGTCATTGTGGACGAGGTGCACGGACTTGCTTCCAGCAAACGCGGAGTTCAGCTCGCGGTTGCTCTAGAGAGACTGCAGGAGGTTGTCGGTCGGGAGTTTCAAAGAATCGGCTTGTCAGCCACGGTTGGTAACCCTGATGAAGTTGCACAGCTCCTCGCTGGAACAGAGAGAAACATCAGAATCATAGAGGCTATGTTGCCAAAGGGTTACCGCTACCACGTTGAGAACCCCGTCCCTGTTGAAGCAGATTATGATTTGGCTCGAACGCTCAACACGTCGCCTGAAGCTGCTGCAAGGATTAGACGGGTGAAGGAGCTCGTCGACAGTCACGAGTCAACGTTGATTTTTGTTAACAGCAGAACCGTTGCCGAGATGCTGGGCTACAGGTTCAGCCAGCTTGGACACAGGGACATTGCGGTGCACCATGGTTCTCTGTCGAAGGAGGAACGCGCGCAGGTTGAGGATCAATTTAAAACTGGCGGTCTGAAGGCGATTGTCTGCACGAGCACCTTGGAACTGGGAATCGACATAGGCCAAGTTGACCTTGTAATTCAGTATCTCTCGCCTAGACAGGTCAGCAGCCTGATTCAGAGAGTAGGGCGCAGCGGTCACCGCTCAGACATGGTTTCCGAGGGTGTTATCATCACGACCTTCCCAGATGACACACTTGAATCTGTTGCAGCAATAAGACGCGCTCAAGCAGGCAGGCTTGAACGTGTTTTGATCCATGAAAGCGCCTTGGACGTTTTAGCGCACCAGATTGTTGGGACATTAATGGACAAGGCAACGGTGAGTTTGAAGGAGCTTTTGGCTCTGCTGCGACGGGCCTATCCCTATCGGAAGCTCTCGCAAAACCTTCTTTGGGACGTAGTATGCTTTTTAGAACGTCTGGGAGAAATAAGGATTGACGAAGAGGGCAAGGGTTTGAGCAAGGGCCGGAACAGTCGAAAGTATTACTACGAGAATCTGTCGATGATTCCTGACGAAAGACGCTACCCTATTGTCAACGTGATTTCGGACAGGAGGATCGGCACCTTGGGCGACGAGTTCATGGCGTTGAAGGCCCGTGTAGGTTTGAACTTCATTGTCAAAGGGCACGTTTGGCGAATAGTCCAGATCGAAGAGGAAACTGGGACGGTTTACGTCGTTCCCTCAGAGGATCCTTTGGCCGCAGTTCCAGGATGGGATGGCGAGATGCTGCCTGTTCCATTCGAGCTTGCCCAAGAAACTGGACGACTACGAGAAAGAATCGCGAGAACACTGAAGGAAACCGGAAAAGCTGAGACCACAGCAGAGAAGCTCGTGGCCAAGTTTTCAACGGATAAGTCAACATTGTTGAGCACGGTCCAAGAAGTTGAAGAGCACTTGAAACAGGCACCGTTACCAACCGACAAGCATATCGTTGTTGAAGGCTTTGACAAGTTCCTGATTGTCCATGCGTGCTTTGGCGAAATGGTGAATCGCACATTGGGCTGCGTCTTTGACTCCTTCCTGTCTGACAGGGAAGTCATCGTCGGTTGGTGGAATGACGGTTACCACATACTGATTGAGACGCCCAGAAAGTTGACAAGACAAGAAGTTGAAAACACGTGCGCACGTCTGTTCAGCCTTACGAGTCAAGAGACAGAACAGGCTTTTGCAGCATATCTAGAGTCGAAGTTTCCGTTTTCCTACAAAATGAAGTTTGTAGCTGAACGGTTTGGAGCTTTGCCACGGGGAAAGACGATGAGCTACGAACGGTTGAGTCAGCTACCCAAACGATTTGGCGACACGCCGATTCTCGATGAGACACTACGCGAAGCCATGATTGAAAAAGTGGACATCAAGAAAGCAAAGGAGATTATGCGCGGCGTGAGTAGCGGAAGAATCAAGGTCAGTACAGTGTCCAGTCAAGAAAAGCCCACACCGTTAGCCTATCACGTGCTCGCAAAGTTCTCTGACATGTCAGAGCTGATGGCTCCTGAAAAGGTGTTGCTGAACAACATAGACAGAATGAAAAAAGCAATAGAGGCAAGAACAGCGTCGCTGCTGTGCATGTCGTGTGGCCGATGGGCTGACGAGGAGAGAATAAGAGACTTACCGGAGCAACCCGTGTGCCGAAAATGCGGCTCAAAACTCTTGGCACTTCTAAACCCGAACCAGGACGCGGAACACGTGTATGAAGTCTTGAAGAGAAGACGCGAAGGCAAAGAAGTGTCCGAGGAAGAACTCAGGGAACTGGCTCAGGCAAGACGCACAGCAGACTTGGCACTAAGCTATGGGAAAAAGGCAGTGATAGCATTGGAAGTCAAGGGTGTAGGCCCGGAAACAGCCTCCAGAATTCTTGGAAAAATGCATCCCAAAGAGGACGATTTGCTCATGGATCTCCTGAAGGCAAAAATCCAGTACCTGCGAACAAGAGAATTCTGGAAAGACAGAGAAGAGCGAAGAGCAAGTTAGGTCGATGCAGCATTTTGAGGTGACAAGGGACTATTTTTGTTCCTTCCTTTTCAGCATGTTCTCCAAGAGTGGCCGCATTTTGGCGTTCTCTGCTTCTATCTTCTCCTTGCCCAGCGCTTGCATCTGCGCGGTTATTTCCTTCACAACTTCTGCGAATTTGATGCCTTCAGCTGCAGAAACGTATTCCACACGCAGTCTTTCTGGACTCATGCCGAGTTTCTGCAGCATCGGCGCAAGTGCATCCATTCTGGCCTTCATCTTGTAGTTTCCGCTGATGTAGTGGCAGTCGTACGGAAGATGGCAAGCACCGACCATCACCATGCCAGCGCCGAGCCTGAAAGCCTCAAGGACGAAGTCACGGTCGACTCTTCCTGAACACATGACCCTGATAGGCCTTATCACAGGAGGATATTCGAATCTACTTGTACCTGCGAGGTCCGCGCCAGCGTAGCTGCACCAATTGCAAAGGAACGCCAGTATCTTGCCCCCCGGGTCCGTTTCTAGCGCGGCTCTTATTTGGGACATTATCTGCGCGTCCGTAAAGTGCTTTTGAGTTATTGCGTCTGCTGGGCATTCGGCGACGCATGTACCACAGCCGTGACACATTGCGCTCATCGTCTGTGCAACTTGGCCTTCGGGTGCTCTGATGGCCCCGTAGGGGCAGGCCTTAGCGCAGAGGCCGCATTTCACTTTGGTGTTGCGGCATTTTGCCGGGTCAACCAAGGCGACGATAGGCTGGATTTTATAAGTTGGTTTGGAGAGGATCGTTGCTGCTCTCGCAGCTGTTCCCATGCCTTGAGAAACGCTGTAAGGAACATCTTTTGGTCCTTGGCATGCCCCTGCGACGAAGACACCGTCTGACGGTGTGTCTATTGGCTTCAGCTTTGGATGACTTTCCATGAAGAACCCGTCACTGCCGCGGCTGATGTTGAAGACCCTTGCAACTTCTTCCGAACCTTGACTTGGTACTGCGGCTGTTGCCAAGACGACCATATCGCTTTCGACTTCGACAGGTGCACCGTCTTCTCGTTCAGCACGAACCACGAGTTTCTTTGTTTCTTGATCTTCACTCACATTCCTGCTTGTCAGTTTGACGCGAACGAAGTTGATGCCTAGCTGCTGAGCTTTCCTGAACAGTTCCTCGTACCCTTTCCTGTTGGCACGCATGTCCGTGTATAACACGTTGATTTTCAGTTTGTCGCCGTATTTTTCTTTGAGGAAAACGGCGCTTTTGAGTGTGAGCATGCAACAGAAGCTTGAACAATACTCGAACTTGTTCACGTCTCTGGAACCGACGCATTGTATGTATGTCATGCTCTTAGGGATTTTACCGTCTGAAGGTTTCTGAAGCTCTCCAATAATCTGGGTGTTCGTGTCTATGATTCTTTCAAGCTGCAGGGCTGTTACAACGTCCTTGTGTTTGCCGAAGGCATAGTTTAGCAGATCGTACGGCTCATAGATATCGTATCCTGTCGCTACCACCATGCAGCCGACTTCAAGCTTCTCTTCTGAAGGCTCTTGCTTAAAATCCACAGCCTCTACCGGACAGATTTCCTGACATTTCCGGCAGCTCCCGTCTTTGAAGTACAGGCATGTGTCCTTGTCAATCGTGTAAGTGTTGGGTGTAGCATACGGGAATGGCAGGTAAATGGCTTTGCGTTTCCTCATTCCGGCGTCAAACTTGTTCGGCGTTTCAACTGGACAGACCTCAGAGCATTTGCCACAGCTTATGCACTTGTTTTCGTCGACAAACCGCGGCCTTCTTGCAATCGTCACCTTGTAGCTTCCTATGACACCTTCAACGTGTTTCACATCTGTGTACGCAAACAGTTTGATTCTTGGATGAACAGCTGCGGCCCCAATTCTTGTGGCAACGCATGAGAACCTTGGACAGTGAATCTGCTGCGGACAGTTTGAACATTCGAAGACTGGAAAGCTCTTGCCGAGCTGAGCCATGTGACCTCCCATTATTTCAGCGCGATCAACTAGGTAGACTTGATAACCCATTTCTGCAAGGTCAAAGGCAGCACTTGCGCCGGCAACGCCTGCGCCTACAACTAGTGCTTTGTTGGTCACTGGAACCTCGATGACGTCCAGCGGTTCGAGAAGCTTCACTTTCGCAACAGCCATCTTGACGAGTTCTTTAGCTTTTTCGGTCGCCTCTTTGGGCGTACTCTGATGGCACCAAGAAGAAAACTCGCGGATGTTGGCCATTTCGTAAACGAAGGGGTTTAACCCAGCTTCGGACACAGTCCTGCGAAAGGTGGGCTCATGCATCCTGGGCGAGCATGCGGCAACCACAACGCGGTTCAATTTGTAGTCTCTTATGCCCTTTCTGATTTCTTCCTGACCTGGATCGGCGCAGGTGTAACGGTTTGTCTTAACATAAACGACGTTTGGCAGTTTACGCGCGTACTCTGCCACTTCCTCAACATCTACGGTGCCAGCAATGTTGAGACCGCAGTAACACACGAAAACGCCTATGCGAGGGTCCTCTGCTTTCGCAGGGGGAGTTGGACCAGACTGCGCACTCATGTCTTTTTCAACTTCCTTTCCATGACTGCCTGAATTTGGGTCACAATCTGGTTATCCGAATAGTTCGGCATCGTTATAGCATCCATTGGACAAGCAGAACTGCAGATTCCGCAGCCCCGACACAAGCCTTCAACAACTTTGGCTACGGGTTTGTCCCCGACTTTTTCAACATTAATTGCGTGATAGCCACAAGCTGATTCACATACCCTGCAGCCGCTACAAAGCTCCTCATTCACCTTCGCAACCAGCGGCTCAACCGTCCACGAGTCCTTGCTCAGAACAGAGGCGGCTTGAGCTGCAGCAGCGCTTCCTTGAGCAACACTGTAAGGAATGTCTTTCAAGCCTTGACACGCACCTGCCAAGAAAATCCCGGGTACCTCAGTGTCGGTTGGCCTGATCTTGGGCTGACATTCAACGAAAAATCCGTCCTTGCCCAACGGTATGTTGAGGATTTTTGCCAGTTCAGGCGCTGCTTGTGATGGAATGGCTGCGTTTGCAAGGACAACCATTTCTGCCTCTGCAGAGACCGGCTTGCCGTCTTCATTTTCACCGTAGACTGTGAGGTTTTTGGTCTGCGGATCCTCAGTTATCCTTCGGTTTTCAAGTTTGACTCTGAGGAATTTGACTCCGGATTTCTGGGCCCTGTTGAAGAACTCCTCGTAGCCCTTGAAGTTGCTTCTCATATCATTGTAGAACACGTAAACCTCGATGGCTTCCCTGTACTTCTCTTTAAGCATAACTGCATGCTTCAGAGTGTACATGCAACAGAAGCTTGAGCAGTACTCGAACTTGTTGATGTCACGGGAGCCCACGCACTGGATGAACGCAACGGAATGAGGCTTCTGCCCGTCTGAAGCCCGGATCACTTTCCCTCCAGTTGGACCTGCTGCGAGTATGAGCCTCTCGAACTCCAGTGCTGTGAAAACATTGAAGAACCTGCCGTAGCCAGTCCATGCCAGATCCTTAGGATCATACATGCCGTAGCCAACGGTGACGACTATTGCCCCCACGTTAACCTCAATCTCTTCGGGCTTCTGGTCAAAGTTTATCGCCTCACGGGCCCCGCAGGCGTCAACACACTTGTAGCATTCGATGCAGTAGTCGCGGTTAATCGTGTGGGTGAGCGGAACAGCTTGACCGAACGGAATAGATATGGCCTTTCTCACGCCCAGATACATGTCTGCGTAGTTTGGATATTCTATGGGGCACGCGTCTCTGCATTCACCGCAGCCAGTGCAGTTTGCAGTTATCACGTACCGGGGGTTCTTCCGGATTTTTACCCTGAAGTTGCCGACGTACCCCTCGACTTTCAAAATATCAGCATAGGAGATTATTTCAATGTTGGGATGTCTGCCGACGTCAACCATTTTGGGGCCTTCGATGCATATGCTGCAGTCAAGTGTTGGAAACGTCTTGTCCAACAGTGCCATGTAGCCGCCTATGGTTTCAGTCTTTTCAACCATGTAGACTTTAAAACCCATGTCAGCCAAGTCTAGGGCAGCGTTGATTCCCGCTATTCCTCCGCCGATTACCAAAACCCTCTTCGTCACAGGCAATTCGATTGGCTTTAATGGTTCGAGAAGTCTTGCTTTGGCAACAGCCATCCTTACTGTGTCTTTTGCTTTTTCGGTTGCCTCTTCAGGCGTGGTTTGGTGGCAGTAGGATGCGAATTCTCGGATGTTTGCCATCTCAAAAAGCCATGGATTAAGCTCTGCTCTAGACACGCAGCTTTGAAAAGTCGGTTCGTAAAGCCTCGGTGAACAGCCAGCGACAACCACACGGTCTAGCTTGTTTTTCTTTACAGTGACTACTATCTCGTCCTGACCTTGACGACTACAAGGATAATTCATGTTCTCTGCATACACCACATTGGGCAAAGTCTGGGCATACTTTGTTAAAGCATCAACGTCTACTATCGAAGCTATGTTTGAACCGCACTGACAGACAAAGACTCCGATTCTAGGCCCTTCAGCCTTGGGTCCAGCTTTCTTCTGTCCAGGTTTTCTTTCTTTCCGAGGGGTACCAACGTTCTTCCTAGTTCCTCTAGGCATGTTGTTCACCCTTCAAACCAATCCTCTTCTTCACGGATTCTCTTGTCTTCAGAGAGCCTTTGGCTTTCAGTTCCTTGGTCAAGTCAGTTGGCGAGGTCAGCCGTTCAAGAGCCTTGTTCCACGCTCCTGAACGGACAGGTGTATGGTTAACGCGAGTTCGCTTGAAACTAAGGGCTTCATCAACTGGACAAACGACCTTGCATGCTCCGCAGTAGACGCAGAACATTTCGTTTGCATGCACTTTCTTGTCATCGTCGGAAAGGTAGAGCACGCCATTAATTGGACAGACGTCCAGACAGTCTGTACATTCCGGTGGACATTTTTCAGATTTGATGGCAAGCTTTCCTGAAAGCAGCTTTCGCACGTGCATTGCGCTTTGTGGAAGCTTTGCTTCGCATATTCCGCAGCATGGACAGTGCTCTTTGTCAACTTCAACGTCAACCTTGAGCGTACGCCGTTCAGACTCGTTTAGAGAACCAGGATCTTCCACTGGTTTTCCGTCGGCTGTCGAAAAGTGCACTTTAATCAGTTCCATCGGGCAAACATCTTCGCTCCTGTCGCGATCCATGGGAAACTTGCTCGCGTCAGCTTTGATGTCTCGGACCATTTGAGGGAAGCTTTCCTTGTCCAGAACCGAGAGGAGATGTTTCCCGTCTACAGTAACACTGATCGCCCCGTAGGGGCACAGTATGTCACATATGCCGCAGAAGTTGCACTTTGATAGGTCAATATCCACTTTGGCTTTTTGGGCTTTTTCCCCATGGGCTTTGCGTCGTTTTTCGATTCTGATTGCTTCTTTTGGGCAGGCTAGACTACAGATTTGGCAACCCGCGCACCTATTCTTGTCAAGGTTAAGCTTATAATTCTTAATGTGTAGAACCCACTCTAATGAAAGTTCCTGCGCCGTGTCTTTTCTTAACGTTTGCAGCGGCATCAGTCAACACGCCCTCCAATCTCCATGAACACGGGAATCGTGCGGAATATCATAGATCCAGAGTCGGTGGGCATCATTAACGAGTAATCCTTCCTTCTGGAATAGGCTTGTGAGGTCGAGTTCTTAATATAAACATTACTTGCCATTTGCAAAGGATCCTACATACGCGTCGCAGAATCCCACGGATGAAATTCTACGTGTAAAAAAGGAAAAAAACCATGATTTGACTGAAATGAAAACTCAGAGTCAGAAAATCAAGCACGCCGTGCTTTGGAGCAAACTGCCACGTAACACTTTAGGCCTTCATCCTCTATTGCTACGTTGTTTAGGCCCGCATTCTTTAGCAACTGTCGAAAAACGCTTCTAGCGAAGATCTTCTTCAAGCCTGTGACAACGATTAGAGCGTTGTCCGCCGCTACACGTCTGATTTCGTTCAACGTTTCAGCCGGGACGGGGGTGTTCTGGATGAGAGTCATTGCAAAGACCCTGTCGAAAACCCTGTCCTTCAGAGGCATGTTGTCGACATCAGCACAAACCAAATCCACACTTGCATGATTCTTCGACTGTTCTTTTGCCTTAAGTAGAGTTTTCTTGGAAACATCCAATCCGAGTGTCATCTGTGCCATGTCGGCAACGTAGTTGAACAGGATGCCAGTTCCACAGCCCGCATCCAAGATCATGCAAGCCTTGACTTTCACGTGTTTCAGAGCTGCCTCAATCTTTACAGTTTGTTCCTCGGCGTATCGCATGTCGTAGATTTGCGCGGTTACGTCATAACGCCGCATTACGTCGCGCTTTTTGTCCCAAACGCTCATTACAGGCCTTCAGAAATCTTATGTACAGACAAGTCTTCTAAAACTATTGGCGAAATGGCATTGTCGAGTCTTAGACCTCTAACCGTGGTGATCGAGCCGAACAGTTCAGAAGCTGAAAACGTAGCAAGAGAGGCCATTTCTCATCACAGAACACTGCTTGTCATAGGCAAATGCTCCGTCGACTACGC
>Ga0315279_10008234_pt1 | contig 12672 bp, 11 predicted proteins | sample YL17G06_20_MG_FD_203694 | JGI IMG/M metagenome (GOLD analysis project Ga0315279, IMG submission 203694) | Sediment microbial communities from Yellowstone Lake, YNP, Wyoming, USA - YL17G06_20 | ecosystem: Environmental > Aquatic > Freshwater > Lake > Sediment | place: USA: Wyoming | collected... | reverse complement strand
TTAATTTGCGCTTTTTCTTTTTCTATTTTTAATAAATCGTCAATGGTTTTTATTTTAACCACAATCTTTTGCAAAGTTAAAACTCCCTTTTCTTCATCTTTTTTAACTAATTTGAGAATTTGGAAACTGTCTGACATTTCCACGACATCTGTAGATTCACCTTCTTTCATGCTAAAAAGCTGGTCTTCAATTTCTTTAGGCAATTCACCTCTTAAAAAATTTTCTTGGGAGGCATTGTCTCCTACCTTGGCATCTTCGCTATATTGTTTGGCCACCTCTTCAAATTTTTCATTATTTCTTATTTTATTTAAAGCTTCTTGGATTTTCTTTTTGGCCTGGCCATTTATTGTTTCATCATCCATTATTGCCTCGTTTGTTTTGCTGTAATATAAATTGGGTTCAATAAAAAATTCTTTATATTGGGCCAAATTTAAACCATAATAATCCTTTAAAAACTTCTCTAGATCTGCCTGACTGCCCTTATTTTGTATAATTTCATTGGTTTTATTCTCAATATCCTGGCTGGTGACTGAAACATTATATTGGCTGGCAATTTTTTTAATTAAAACATCCTCAATTAATCTGTCCCTAACCATTTTTTTTATTTCTTCCTGGCTAGGAATTCCCGGGAAATTCATTTCTTTTTGTTTTTCATAAAATCTTTCAGCCGCCTGCAAAGTTATTAGATAATCAGGATAAGAAATAAAATTGCCATTAACAGCGGCGACTGGCAAAGGCACCACGCGCAAAATTTTATCAATAAAAGAACTGCGCCAGTCTAATTTATAAATACCATAACTCATGGTGACAATTGCTAAAACAATAAAAATGGCTAGGACAATTAATACTCTCCAAATAATAGCTCTAATTTTACGCTCTTTTTTAAGCATTTTTTTCTTGGCTCTAAATTTGAAAATCATAGCTTTAATTTATTATTTAAAAAAATAAACCCACCATTTGGCTGGGTTTGATAATTGTTGATTTATATTTTCGCCTTCTTTGACCTGGCTTGTTTCTGCTATTTGCGGTATAACTACTAAATTTTCACCTGATTTTTTTAAGCCTAATTTTAGCTTTGCCTCCTGCTCAATAAAATTCTCTGATTTAAGATAACTAATTAATTGGCTAAATTCCTGATTTTGCCTCTCTAGGTTGCTAATTTCTTTTTGTAAGTCCTGAACTTCATAATCCACCTTGTAATTTTTAATTGTACCTTTAGCCACGCCAAATAAAATGGCGAAAAATATTGCCACGCAAAAAAATAAAAAAAATTTAGAATAAAATAAATCAGGAAGGAATTGTCTTTTTCTTCTTTCTTTCATATCTATAATTAATTATAGCTTTTTTTGCTTAAAATTGCCAGTAACATTCTCCTCTGGCTTTGCTAATTCTTCTTTTAACTCCGCCTCCCCTTGGGCTTCTTTCATTTCCTCTCCTTCTGCTCTTTCCACTTGCCCTTCTTCCTCTTCTTCATATTTATCAAGTCCATCAACTAATAATTTTTTCAAGCGTAATTCACCCAAGGTTTCTTTATAGTCCTCAATTAATTCATTTAAATTATAATCTTCATATTCCTCAAATTCCTCCTGATTTAAAAAATCAGCAGTTACCTGTTCTTTTTCTTTGGCAGTCAGGCTCCTGACTTTTTTAACTTCAAGTTTTTTGCCAGTTTGTTCGCGGATCACATCAGCCAAAAGTTGATTGACCTTAACTGGCTTTTTAAGATTTTTTAAAATCAAAGTCGTACCTGTGGCCTGAATTTTTATCGTGCCTAATTTTAAAACTGTCTGGCCCAATCCCCTAACTGAATAAGAAATATCCAATATTTTTTCAAAAGGAACCTCTGAAACAATCCGATTAAAAAAGCCCTTTTGGTCAAAATCAAAAATCCTTTGATTAGTAATGATAAAAATATTTAAATACCAAAGATAAAATTCGCGCAAGCCATAAAATAAGCCAGTTAATAACAGGGCTAAAAACAAAGCCACGCCAAAAGAGCCTTGGCTAAAAAGTAAAAACATTAAGAAAAAAGATCCTAAGATCAAGAGGGCAGTAATGAATATTTGCTTGGCAAAACTGATGGGATGATGGTGCAAAACCGCGACCAGCTCCTCATCTGCTCGCAAGCTGATTTTTTTAGCAAAGTATTGTTCACTCATAATATTTAAATTATGAATTCCGAAGTCCGAATTATAAAATTATTCGGCTTTCGGCATTCGGAATTCGGAATTAAAATTAACAATTTCTGTTTTATTAATCGCCTCCTCCAGCATTTGCTCAAATTCCCAATCTTTTTCCGTATCCAAAATCAAATTCAAATCAGCGCGGGTAACCGGGTGTTTGGGTACATAAAGTGAACAGCAATCACCAAATGGCTGGGCTGAAAGCTCAAAAGTTCCAATCTGTTTGGCTAAATTAACAATTTCTTCTTTATTAAAGCCAATCAAAGGTCTTAAAATTGGCAAATCAATCGCTTCAGAAATTGCCCGAATATTTTCCACTGTTTGCGAAGCTACCTGGCCCAAGCTCTCCCCTGTTACCAAAGCCAAAACATTTTCTTTTTGCGCAATTTTTTTAGCAATCCTTAACATCATGCGGCGGTAAAAAATCACGCGGTAATCTTCTGGCGCTTTTTGTAAAATTTCTTTTTGAATTTCCAAAAAAGGCACAATATACAATTTTGATTCAAACTGATACTCGTTTAAAACCTTAACTAAATCTTTAACCTTTTCCTGATTTTCCTTAGGCGTGGAAGGATAGGAGTCAAAATGCACATAAACAATTGGCGCTCCCCTTTTTTGCATTAAATTAGCAGCCACTGGTGAATCAATGCCACCAGAGATCAAGCACAGCAATTTATCTGACACGCCAACTGGCAAACCACCACGGCATTCAATTTTCTCAAAATATAAAAAAACAAAATTTTCCACAATATCAACATGACAATTCAAATCAAAATTCTCCAAATCAACCTTTTTCTTCATTTTCTTAACTACCATGGCACCCAATTTCTCTGCGACTTCCTGTGACTTTAAAGGAAAATTTTTATTTGTTCGCCTCACAGTCACTCTAAACTTTATAAACTTTCTACTTTTAACTAATGCATACAAATCCTTTTCCAATTGCTCTAAATCCTGCGACGAATTCCAGGCCAAGACAAAATATTCAATGCCAAAAACTTTTTGCAGTTTGGCTTTAATCAATTCACAATCATATTTATCTTCCATTAAAACAATAATCCGACCACTCACCTGCTTAAGCCAAATTTCGCCTAAATCTTGCAAAGCTAATTTAATATTGGCAATTAGCTTGTTTTCAAAAAAACCACGATTCCCGCCCTTTAACGCAATTTCCCCATAGTGAATAATAATATAACGTTGCATAAAAATCCGCTTGTCATGGTGAGGTTCTCGAACCATGACCTTAACCTCTAAACACAAATCAGTCTTCGAGAGCCTCAGACTGACATTCTTACTTTATTTTACCAAAAATTAACATTTTCGCCAACTATTGACAAAATCTTTAATCCGCGTTTAAATTAAGACAAATCAAAACAAAGGAGGTAAAAATGGCTTGGATCAAAGTTAATCTAAATGGCGAAGATGTAGCAATTTATAAAGGCGAGGAAGTTTGGCAAATATTGCCAACTAAAATTGTGGGGGAAGTAAAAAAAGGCCGCATGGAAATTTTTAAGGATGGTATTCTAACAAGTCTTAACGTGGTTTTAGAAAGCGACTGCAAAATTGAAATAAGAGCCAAAAAATAAAATTGGCTCTTTTTTTATTTATAGCGATTTTTTGATTGGCAGACATATCATTCTTGTGGGCGAGACGACGTCGTTTCGCCTGCAAATTTGAGCAATCAAAAAATCGCCCATCAAAGCGATTCTTAATTCTATATTCTATATTCTAAATTTCCCTCAAAACCTCCCTCGTCACTGTTCTATCATCCCACGGCATTTCTTTACCGCCAGATTTTATGCTCTGTTCAGTTCCCTTGCCAGTAATTAAAACCAAATCCCCTATTTGCGCCATTTGGCAGGCGAATTTAATGGCCTCGCGGCGATCAGGAATTTTAAATAAATTTTCATTTTCCACTTTACCAGCAGAAATCGCACCAGCTGCAATTTCATTTAAAATCTTATCAGTAGGTTCATCATATGAATCCTCATCAGTTACTATCGTGATATCAGCGTGTTCTCCTGATAATCGTCCCAAAACCGGCCGCTTAGCATGATCACGCACTCCGCCGGCTGAACCAAAGACATGGATAATGCGATTTTTCTCAAACATTTTTAAAGTGTTAAACAAACCTTCAAAAGAAGCTGGGTCATGGGCATAATCAACTAAAACAGTAAAATCCTGACCTTCATTAATCAATTCCATTCTGCCTGGCACCCCAGTCACCTTGGCCAAAGCCTGCTTGCATTGCTCCATTGACAAGCCAAAATGGCGAGCCACACAAATTGCAGCTAGACAATTATAAACGTTAAACTTGCCAATCAAATTAGTTTTAAAATCTTCAGTGCCAACTCTAAAAAACGCACCATTAATGGATAGATTAATATCACCTGCTTTAAATACAACTGCTTCAGGCAATTTACTGACATAATTTATAGCATAACAATATTTTTTATCAGCCGGAAAATTAAAATAATATTGCCAGTGCTCGTCATCCAAATTAACGACCAAGGCTTTTAAAATTTCTCGGCCATTGATTTTTTTGCGCGAATATTTTAAAAGATTGGCAAATAAAACTCCTTTGGCTTTTTTATAATTATCAAACGAACCATGAGCTTCAATATGCTCGGGCGTTAAATTGGAAATAACTGCCGCATCATAATTTATACCCCAATTTCTAAATTGCATAATTCCTTCTGAAGAAGTTTCAATCACTGCATATTTACAGCCAGCTTTAACCATGTCTTTAAGCATTTTCTGTAATTTAAACCTGCCCTGCATGGTCATATGAGTATCATTTAACCATTCCTGGTCAACAATTTTAAAATTAACCGTGGTCATTAACCCTACTTTAGCCCCATTGTATTCCAAAATTTTAGCAATCAAATTGCAGGTGGTTGACTTACCATTGGTGCCTGTTACGCCAATCACAATTAAATCATTAGAAGGAAATTTATAGCGATAATTGGCTATAACAGCTTCTATCTTATGGAACTTTAAAATTAGCTTTTTGGGAATCAATTTTTTGAGTAAAGATTTCATAGTGTCAATTTAGCATAACTTAATGAGTTGAACAAGACCCATCCTTGACTTGTCTGTTAAAAAGTATTACAATATAGTTAACAGATTTTGTTGTTTTTGCTATAATTTTATTAACCACAAAATGGTTATTTTTTATTTAAACGTCGCGGGGTAGAGCAGTTGGCAGCTCGCCAGGCCCATAACCTGGAGGTCGCCGGTTCAAGTCCGGCCCCCGCAATCAGTACAGTTTCCGCCGGAGGCGCCGTGCCCGCCGGCAGGCAGGGATCCGCCTTTGGCGGACAAGTCCGGCTCCCGCAACAAGTTGAGTATTGTGTATTAAGTAATGAGCAATGAGGGTTTGGAAAATATTTTACATTGCCCTAATTACACATTACTAATTACTCACACTATTTCACGACTCGGTAGCTCAGCTGGTAGAGCATCTGCCTTTTAAGCAGAGGGTCCTGGGTTCGAACCCCAGCCGGGTCATACGCATCAAGGTCTAAATTAAAACTAAACATTCCAAAACGCACAAGATAAGAATATTTCAATCGGCCCCGCACTTGAGTTTAGCGAATAGTGCGGCGGCCAGCCGGGTCACAAAAAGAAAAAATGACGATACTTTCGCCATTTTTTTATTAATTTAAAATTATTTCAAAACTTCTGGCAATTTTTCTGCATCAAATTCCAGAAGATCTTTCTTGGTATTCAATGGCCGCCAAAAGCCTTCGTGCTTATAAAGTTTTAATTTTAACTTGGGGAAAACATCATATTCCAAACTGCCTTTAATCGGTAAAAGGGGCAATAACTCTCCACATTTAAACAAATACCAGCCGCAACTTACCCATTCATTGAGTAAGGGTTTTTCAATAAAAACAGCGTAATCATTTTCTTCATCAACTAAACCAAAAGGTAAACGTGGATGAGCCACACAAATTGCATTACAACCAAATTTAGACAGATTTTCTATGCTTATATCTGTAATATCATCGCAATTTAAGCCTAAAATAAAATCAGAATTAGCTTTTGTTAAAGCCAATTTAAAAGCACCGGCTGTGCCTAGAGGTTCAGTTTCTACAACAAAGTCAATGGGATAATCAGGATAATTAACTTTAACATAATCAATAATCTCATCAGCTTTGTAACCTAAGGCTAAAATTACTTTTTCAATATTTTTAGAATTTAACAAATAATCAAGCTGACAAGCTAAAATCGTCTTATCTTTAACTTTGACTAAAGGCTTGGGCAAAACATCTTCCATACGATTGCCTTTGCCGCCGGCTAAAATAATTGCTTGCATAAATTATTGAAACAAAAATATAAATTCTCCTAGTTAATGAAAATAGCTATTTGCCAATTACATTATAAATCAAATCCACATATCTTTTTCCTGCTTCTTTATCAATAAGGGTTGCAATATTGCGGGAAAGAGTTATTAATTCCCCAGGATTATTCATCAAATATAAAATTGATTCTGAAAAAGTCGGCGGATTTAAATTTTCCTGTTTCAAAATTTTGACCGCATTGTATTTGGCAAAATATTGGGCATTGATTTCCTGATGGCCTGGAATTGGGATTAATAAAGCTGGCTTGGCTAAAACAGTTAATTCAGTTAAAGTTGAAAAGCCAGAACGGCAAACCACCAAATCAGCTAAAGCATAAGCATTAAAAAAATCCTGTTCTAAAAATTCAAAGCTGCGATAACGTTCAGTAATCCTTTTATAGGTTTCTCTGTCAAAATAATCAACTAATCGCTCGCTGATACCCTTGCCTTTGCCAGTGGAATGAATAACCTGAAAATTTTCAGTTAATTTGGCTATGGATTCAAAAACCATTTGATTAATAATTTGCGCGCCTGTGCCGCCGCCTAATATTAAAATTGTTTTTAAATTAGGATTTAATTTAAAAGTTGCCAGGGCTTTATTTCTCTCGCCGCTAAAAACAGCTTTACGCACTGGATTGCCAATCTGAAATGCTTTTTTTAAATTAAAGTTTTGTAAAGAATCGCCAAAAACCACAGTGATGGCAGAAGCAACTTTGGCCATTAATTTATTGGCTAAGCCAACTTGCAAATCCTGCTGATGGACAAAGCGCGGTATTTTTAAAGCCCAGGCGGCATAAATAACTGGCACAGCAATAAAACTGCCAGCTGTTAAAACCACTGCAGGCTTAAATTTGCGCAAAATAAAAAAGGCTTGGCAAAAACCGAAAAAAACCCAAAGCGGTGCAAATAAATTAGCTAAACTAAAATATTGCCTTAATTTGCCGCCAATAATCGGCTTAAAGGGAATTTGATATTTTGCTAAAAATTCTTTTTCTGGCCCGCTTTTGGTACCCAACCAAAGAACCTCTAATCCAGGTTCTTTTTCTTTTAATTCATCGTAAATACCAATTAGCGGCGCCACAGAACCCATTGTCCCCCCACCCGCAAAGACTACTTTCATAGATTTAAATTTAAATTTCAAAATGCAAAATTCAAAATGACAATTAAAAATTTAAAACTTTAAAATGAAATTTTTAACTTTAAACTTTGAATTTTAAACTTCACGTGTTTGCCTCGAAATATTAATTACAATCCCGCAAGCAGCCATTAAAACTGCCAGAGCCGTGCCGCCATAACTAACAAAAGGCAAAGGTATGCCTGTCAAAGGCAAAAGCCCAACCATGGCCCCAATATTCATAAAAGCTTGTATAATAATCCAGGCCATAATGCCCACAACCAATAACTTGGCAAAGTTGTCTGGCGCATTTTGGGCAATTTTAAAACCGCGGTACATTAAGTAGATAAAAGCTAAAACTAAAATAACAGAAAAAATAAAGCCCAGCTCTTCGGCAATAATAGCAAAAATAGAATCACCAATTACTTCTGGCAAATACTGAAATTTCTGGCGCGACATGCCAAATCCCCTGCCCCAAAAGCCGCCTGAACCAATGGCTAAAAAAGCTTGATTGATATGGTAACCAATGCCTTGGGGATCTAATTCAGGGTGCAAAAAGGTCATTAAACGCGCTGTTCTATAAGGCGCAACTTTTATGAGCATTAATAAACCAATAATTAAAGCAGTGCCAATGCCAAAAAGATGAAATAATTTTGCGCCACCGACATAATAAACAACGAGAGACACTAAAATTATGATTGTCATTGTGCCTATATCTGGCTGAAGAATCAAAAGAAAAGCAATAATGGCCAAAACTGTTAAAAATGGTTTTAGTCCTTCAGCATAATCACCCGCTTTTTTCTGGCCTTTATTTTCCAGCCAGGAAGCAAGATAGATCAAAAAAGTTAATTTTACCAATTCAGCTGGCTGAAAGGAAAGACCGTAAATATCCAGCCAACTTTTGGCAGTGCCATAACTAGCGCCTATTCTGGGTATAAAAACAGCGATTAATAAAACTATGGAAAAAATTAAAAAGCCAAAAGAAAATTTTTTCCATTTTCTGTAATCAATAAATGAAAAAAGGATTAAAAAAAACAAGCCAGGGATTAAACCATAAATTAGCTGATGTTTAAAATAATGATAGCTATCATGAAATTTTTCAAAAGCTAAAGAAACACTGGCTGAAGACAGCATAATTAAACCAAAAATCACAATCAGAGCTAAAGTAATGATGAATTTGTAATCTGGCTGATGCCAGGTTTTAGTAAAAAATCTCATTTATCTAAAATTATTTTTTCAGATGTTTAACTCCTCTGTTAAATTGTTCTCCCCGATCAAATTCATTAATAAATAAACCAAAACTTGCTGCGCCGGGTGATAAAAGGAAGACATCACCTTTAGCTAAAATACTCCTGGCTGCATCAAAGGCTGACTCCATGGAATTAACGATAAATAAATCTTTATTAAATTTTATTTTTTTTAATTCTTTCAGCAATTTTTCTGTTGCTGTACCTTCAAATAAAATTATGGCCTTAACTTTTTTCTTAATCACTTTAGCCAAATCTTTAAATACTAATTTCTTATCAGTACCACCGGCTAAGAGCACGACTTTGGGGGGAAAAGAATTTAAAGCTGCGATTACAGCATCGGGCGTGGTAGCAGTTGTATCATTATAATATCTAACCCCATTAAATTCCCTGATTAATTCTAAACGGCTGGCTAGACCTTTAAATTTGCTTATGGCTTTTTTAATAATTTTAAGTGGCACTTTATAAACCATGGCTAAAGTGACAGCGGCTAAAACATTCTCTAAATTATGCTCTCCTTGTAATTTTATGGCTTGCACTTTTATAATTTTATTTTTCCTTTGGCCTGCTTTGAAAACTAACCAGCCTTTTGACAAAAAGCAGCCGTTTTCATTGTTTGTCAATATATTTTTAGTAAACCAAAATATCTGAGATTTGGCTTTCTTGGCCATAGCTTGCGTGGCTGGATTATCTTTATTAAGCAGCGAAAAATTGTAGGGCTTTTGAAATTTAAAAATCAATTCCTTGGTTTTGACATAAGCAGCCATATTTTTATAAGTATTAAGATGATCTACCAAAACATTAGTTATAACCGCATAAGCAGGATTTAATTTGTGTTCAGCCAAACCCTCTAATTGCCAGGATGATAATTCTAAAACCACAGGAGTAGTTTTTTTTATTTTATCTAAAAATTCCAAGGGTGAAATTCTAATATTGCCGCCTAAAATAGTATCTTTTTTATAAATTTTCAAAATTTCATAAATTAATGCCGTAGTCGTACTTTTACCTTTGGTGCCTGTTATGCCAATAATATTTTGCGTAGGACACAATTTAAAAAATAAACTCAAATCTGTTTCAATTGGAATTTTATTTTTTTTGGCTTCTATCAAAAATTTTGAGTTGCGCCGTACATCAGGATTTTGGATAACCAGATCAGCTTGACGAAAATCTTGCAAACGATGTTTGCCTAAAACATATTTAATTTTAAAAGCCTTCAATTTTTCAATTGAAGGTTGAAGTTGTTTTCTGGTCTTTAAATCAGTCACTGTCAAAATCGCACCATTTTTCGCTAAAAAACTTGTGACTGCCAAACCGCCACCGTGCAGACCTAAACCCATGATTGTAACTTTCTTATTTTTAAAGCTTAACATATAGCTCATTATATCATTTAAAAATTTTTTAATCAATATAAAAAGCTCCTCTCTAGTTTGGCTTTTAACCGTCCCAGAACAGGAACTTTTATTTGCTGAACTTTTTACTTTACTTACAAAGCAGACCAACTAATAAACCAATGGCAATCATTGTCGCGCCTAAAGCAATACCCACGGCTAAATTTTTCTTTTTCAGTTCTTTCCAGGTATTTAATTCACCTGTAAAAAGATTTAATAACCAGCCGACAATTGCTAAGCCGCCAGCCATTATGGCAGATACAGCCAAAATCCAGCCTAAAACCAAAACATAATTGGTTAAAATTACGCGCATAATTTTTTATTAATTAATTTTTGTTTTTGCCCCCAAAATAGAGGTCAATTATATTATAAATATATTATACAATACTATTTTAAAATTTAACAGGGATACTAACCAGGTTTTCTTCACTTCCGTCTTTAGCGCTTATTGAATAAACTTCAACAGTGCCTTCTTTGGTTAAATTAAAATCATAGCTTAAAGTAATGCTAAAATCTCCCCATTCGCCTGGTTCTGGCGATTTTACAATTACTGGTTCTTGAATTAAAACCTTGCCATCTTTACCTTTTACCCTAACATTAACCTGATTTTCAAAAACTCTAGCTGTGCCTTCAACTTTGAAAGGCGAAGTTAATTTTGCATTAGCAACTGGATTTTTAACAATAATATTTATAGTTTGTTGCTCGGCTTGATTATTGGCTGTTGAACATTTTTCAGATTTTAAAAGCTTGCTTGTGCAAGAATCGTACCAGCCCTCATTGGTGCTGCTAATGTTTTTGCATTCTTTAAGACACTTGCCTTTTTGGCATTCACCACGAAAATAAGCCCATTCATCACAAATACTTTTATCTGCAAAGACACAAATAGCAAATTCGCCATTTTCATCATTGTAATTTTCTAATTTTCCGCCGTCATTCAAACACTTCACTGCTGCTGGATTAGCAAGGCCAGTATCGCTATTAGTATTGGTATTTATATTTGCGTTATTGGCATTAACATTCTGATTTAGATTAGCATTATTATTTTGATTGACATTTGCATTATTTGCCCCAAAAACAGGCGCTAAAACATCTTCACACCAGGGCGGCAAATATAATTCACCCTGGAATCTGTCAATTAATTTACAAAATGGCGCATAAACTTTAGCCAAAATACCAATATTAGCAAAGGGTACCAAAAAATAACCGATTAAAAACAAAATCAAAATAATATTTAAAAATATAGAGAATTTACTGCGAGCTAATTTATGCATATATTTGAATTTTAAGATAATATTATTATAGCACAATATGACAAAAAGGACACAATAATTTCACCTTTCATGATTCATATCTCATAATTCAGCATTAATATATCTTATCCATCAGTACCAAAATTACACCCACTACTGCCATGACTGTGGCAATCAGCCAAAATCTCATGACAATTTTTGTTTCTGGCCAGCCAATTGCTTCTAAATGATGGTGCAATGGTGCAGATAGAAAAACTTTTTTCTTAAAAAACTTTTTGGAAATTAATTGTATGATTACCGAAAGGGCTTCCAAAACAAATAAAAAACCAATCACTGGCAAAATCAAAGAAGAATTAGTCAGCATGGCTACAATGCCCAAAGTTACGCCTAAACTCATTGAGCCAGTATCACCCATAAAAAATCTAGCTGGATTAATATTAAACCATAAAAATGCCAGCAAAGCACCAACAATCACCCCGCAAAAAGTTGCTAAATCATAGCGACCTTGAGTAAAAGCAATTATGCCAAAAGCCGCAAAAGCTGAAGCTAAAAGGCCGCCAGCTAAACCGTCAAGCCCGTCAGTTTCATTCACTGAAAAAGCAGTTGCCACAATAATAAAGACAAAAATCGGGATATACCACCAACCAATTTGAAAATCACCAATAAATGGAAGACGAATCAAATCCCAATCCAATTTAAAATAAAACCAAAAAGCACCGACTAAAGCAATAATAGTATAGATTATCAATTTATAACGCATTTTCAAACCACCGCCATTAGGACCAATGCCTCTGATATTTAAAATATCATCAAATAAACCAACTACGGCTGAAGCAACCAAGGCGCCCAAAGGCAGTAAAGTTTGCGAACGAGTTAAAAAATTTAATTTGTCAAAAATTTCCCAATCAGTCCATCTGGCTAGATAATAAAAGAGGATTGCTAAAATAAAGGTTGTACCCCAAACTAAAAGCCCGCCTAGAGTCGGCGTGCCAGCTTTATGTTCATGCAATTGAGCCATTATAGGCGCTGTTTCAGCTGTCCTGATCTTTTTACCAAGTTTATACTTGTATAAAAAATGAGTTAAAAGCGGTGTCCAGAAAATTGTAATAATAAAAGCCAAAGCAGTTAAAAAGAAAATTTTTATGATA
>Ga0315279_10008232_pt1 | contig 12675 bp, 7 predicted proteins | sample YL17G06_20_MG_FD_203694 | JGI IMG/M metagenome (GOLD analysis project Ga0315279, IMG submission 203694) | Sediment microbial communities from Yellowstone Lake, YNP, Wyoming, USA - YL17G06_20 | ecosystem: Environmental > Aquatic > Freshwater > Lake > Sediment | place: USA: Wyoming | collected... | reverse complement strand
GCCAGGTAGGCGAAGCGATCCTGCGCCAGCCGATGGGCGGCGAAGAATATGGCGCAGACCGATGCCGGGGCCAATGAAACCACAACCAGCGCCAGCGCCAGGCGAATGCGGCGCGAGCGCCAGGCCAGCCAGACCGCGGCCGCGCAGGCGGCGGCGAACAGCAGCCAGGCTGGCAGCGAGTGCTCCATTGGGTATTCGGGCGCCAGCGGCCACGGCCAGATCATCTTTTTCGCGTATTGCAGCGCGGCAATCGAAACCAGGTGGATGTGCCGCCACAGCGGCCTGTGGGGGATCGCTGCCGAGGCCAACCCGATCACCTTCCAGCGCAGAGCCAGCGCGCCGGCCGCCAGCCCAAACAGCGGCCAGGCCCTTCTCCACCCTACGAAGAACAGCGCCAGCAGGGGCAGGCCCAGCGAGGTTTCCTTGGTCAGGAAGGCCAGCGCGGCAGCAAGGTAGGCAGCGGCGAGCCAGGGGAATTGCGGATTGCGGATTGCGGATTGCGGATTTCGTACTTTGACATCCTGCCGGCAATCCGCAATCCGAAATCCGAAATCCGAAATTTTGTGGCCGCGCACCAGCCCGTACAGGCAAAGCAGCATCAGGCAGCCGGCCAGGACCTCCGAGAATGCCGCCATCCAGGCCACGGCTTCGACGTGCAGCGGATGAGCGATGAACAGGGCAGCCGTGATCCAGGCGACGGGCAGCGAAGCGAATTCCAGCACCAGGAGGAACACAAGCACTCCGCCGGCGGCGTGAACCAGCAGCGAAGCCAAGTGAATGCCGAATGGGTCCAGATGCGTGATCCGGGCCAGCCAGGTGTGCGCCAGCACCTGGACGGGCCGGTACACCGTATAGGCCTGTGGGCCGGTCATATAGGCGAACGGGTTGCCGCCGGCAAACGCCGACCAGACGGTTTCCTTCAGCAGCTTGGGGTTGTCCAGGTAGAGGTATTCGTCGTCCCAGATGAAACCGCCGCCCAGCGCGTTGCCGTAGATGAGGATGGCCAGCACTACCAGCGCGGCTGCCGCCCGTCCCGTCGTTATCCGGATTCCCCTGAACTGCATTTCAATGACTCAATCGTCAATGGCTCAATGATCCAATCTCCGTAGTGCCTTCAGCACCGCCTGGCGCGAAGCGCGGATATCGGGATCGTCCGGTCGATACGCCAGTCCCTGGCGGTAAACGCGCTCGGCGTCGGCGAAGCGGCGCGTCGAGTAATACCACTCGCCCAAGCCCAGCACCGCGTTTCGGGAAAGGGGCGTGACGCGCAGTGTCTGCGACCACAGGGCCTCCGGGTCGCGCCAATAGCCGGTAGCGCGCATGGACAGCGCGCTCCAGAGAATGAGAATGCCGAGCACCGCCCCGGTGGCCGCCCGCCCGCGCGCCAGCAGCACGATCAGGAACGCAAATCCCAGGACCGCGAGGTAGGCGTAGCGGTCCTGCGCCTGGCGCATGCCCGGCAAAATCAGGCTGGCGGCAACGGCAGGGGCCAGCGGAACCAGGAACAGCAACATGCCGAGGCGCGCAGGCGGCCACCGCTGTGCCAGCCACAAGAGCAGCGCGAATGCCACAGCGGAAATCACCCAGACGGCCAGCGGCTGGCGCAGATTGTATTCGGAAGCCAGCGGCCACGGCCATGCCGTTTTTCGCGCGTAATGCACGAGCGCCGACCCCATTAGATAGACCTGTGACCAGAAGGGCCGCGGCGGCAGATAAGCAGCGGCGGAGCCGAGGACAAAGTAGCGGAGCAAGAGGATCCCGGCCGCAGTCAAGAAACACGGCCAGGCGGCCCACCCCACCAGGATGGCGGCCAGCAGCGGCTGCACTGCGCCTGTTTCCTTGGTGAGGATGGCCAGGGCCGTCGCGGCACAGGACACGACCAGCCAGAGGAATTTCGGATTGCGGATTTCGGATTGCGGATTTCGGGCTTTGCCCTCATGTTCGCAATCCCCAATCCGCAATCCGCGATCCGAAATCCGACGGGCGCGCGCCAGGCAGTAAAGGCTCAGCAGGATCAGCAGGCCGGCCAGCAACTCCGGCAAGGCGGCCATCCAGGCCACGGCTTCCACGTGCAGCGGATGGACTACAAACAGCGCGGCGGCCAGCCAGGCAACCTGGAGTTCGGCCATCTCGCCCAGCAACAAAAACACCAGGATGCCGGCGGCGGCGTGTAGCACCACCGAAACCAGGTGCAGCGCGAACGGCTGAGCACCGAAGATCCGCAACAGCCAGGAGTGCGCCAGGATGGTGACCGGCCGGTAATAGTAGAACCCTTTGTGATGGGGCAGGAACACCGGGGGCGTGCGGCCGAACGCCGAACGGAGGGTCTGCGCCCGCATCGCGGGGTCGTTTAGATAGATTTCTTCATCGTCGATCAGGAAGCCGCCGCCAAGACAGTTGGCATAGACGAGGCCGGCAAGGAGCATGATGCCGGCGGCGCCCCGAGTTTTGCTCAGCCAGCCGCCGGCGGCGGTCATCGGCTTGTATCCTTGTCGGTTGCGGATGCCGGCAAGCGGCCGACGTTCCTCAGCGAATCGAGGTAATCCCGGTCGCCGGGCCGGAACAGCAGGCCGTGGCGGTAAACGCGCGCGGCATCCTCAAACCGGGAGGTCGTGTAGTACCACTCACCCAGGGCCAAAACCGCGGTCTTGGAGCGCGGGGTGACGCGCAGGGCATGCGACCACAGCCTTTCTGAATCGCTCCAATCGCGGACAGCGAGAGCCGACATGCTGCTCCACATCGCCAGCAGCGCCAGCGCCAACACCAGGCCCGCGGGGCGCCGGCCCGCCAGGGCCACCAGCAGCGCGAGCCCCAGCACCGCCAAGTAGGCGAACCGGTCACCGACAAAGCGAAGATCGCCGAAGAACACGATGCTGCCGGCAAGCGCGGGCGCCAGGGAAGCCGGAATCATCAGCACCGCCAGCCGCGCATCCGCGCGGCGGCAGGCGAGCCAGGCGGCCAGCACGCAGCCGGTCAGAACCAGCAGCCAGATCCAGGCTGCCTGGCCCAGCTCGTACTCGGGCGCCACCGGCCAGGGACACACCAGCTTCTTCGCATAATGAACTGCGGCAGCGGCGAGGACTCGCAGGTGCTGCGTCACCGGGCGTGAGGGCACGGAAGCCGAGTGAGCGCCGAGCACCAGCAGCCGCGCCAGCAGCGTCCCGGCGGCCACGGCGAACAACGGCCAGGCGCGCCGACCGACAAACAGAACAGCGAGCAGGGGCAGAGCCAGCGCGCTCTCTTTAGCCAGGCAGGCCAGCGCCGCGGCCACGCAAGCCAGGGCCAGCCAGGGGAATTTCGGATTGCGGATTGCGGATTGCGGATTCCGGGCTTGGCCCTCATGCTCGCAATCCGCAATCCGCAATCCGCAATCCGAAACGCGAGGGGCTCGAACCAGGCAGTAGAGGCTCAGCATGGCCAGGGCTCCGGCCAGCACTTCCGGGAATCCCGCCATCCAGGCCACCGCCTCGACGTGCAGCGGATGGACCACAAACAGCGCGGCGGCCAGCCAGGCGACCCGTATCTCAAAAAAACCGGAGAGCAGCAGGAAGCACAGCACGCCGGCGGCGGCATGGAAGAGCACCGAGGCCAGGTGCAGGCCGAACGGTTGGCGGCCGGTGATGCGGGCCAGCCAGGAGTGCGCCAGGAAGGCCAGCGGCCGATAGTAGGGGTGCTTCTGCGGCAGGGCCTGGTAAGCGTCGAGGCGGAACGCGCCCGACACCGTTTCCGTCAAGATGCGCGGGTTGTTCCAGTACACATTGTAGTCATCGCCGATGATGAACTCGCCGCCGAGCGAGCTGACGTACACGAGCCCCGTCAGCAACAACAGCGCGAGGATGCCGCGGCCGGGCGTGAGCTTGGGCAGAATCATCGTCAGGACGCCGCTACAGTATACTCAAACGCCGTGACCCAGGCTGCAGGCTACAGGCTGCAGGCTGCAGGAAAGAACCGAAGCCTACAGCCTGTGGCCTGTAGCCTGTAGCCGCGATTATGGGGCGCGACGGGCCGCCGGCGCTGGGGCGCCTGACACCTGGCACCTGACACCTGGCACCTGTTCTCACCTGCGGCGGGGAGGGAAGGGATTGTTGACCGTAGCCACCACCCGGATGGGGTCGCCCGTAATGGCCGAGGCCGGCACTGTCAGCGACAGCGGATCCAGCGTGGTCTGCGGGGTGAAGGGGATTGTGGCCACCAGGTTTGCGCCGGCGTAAACCTGGTAGGCATGGATGGGCAGGTCGCCGGCCAAAGCCGTGTTCCATCGGATGATGACGCGGTCGGCATCGCGCGCCGCCTGGACGCCGGTCGGCTGCTGCAAACCCTTGTAGGCCGGTTGGAAGCCGCCATTGGTGCTGGTACCGTGGATCTGCGCCACCTGGCTCTCGATGGCCAGCAGCTCGGCCGGGGAAGCGGATGGAGCAACCGCGCCCTGAATGTTGGCGACGAGCTGATCGTCGGAGGGATCGTTGCGGTTGATGTGCCCGATTCCGACGGCCGCCGCGTCAACGCCCGGCAATGACAGCGTGTAGCGAATCAAGTCGGCCGGCGCCACGCCGCCCGGCACGCCGACCGTTTGGATGACAGTTGGATTCGTGGGCCGGTTGTACATGGCCCCCTGTCCGAACAGTTTGATGGCGATCACCGCCATGCCGCGCGCCCGCCCCACCGGCACCGCGTTCAGGTGGTTGGAGAAATAACGGCGGTCGTTCACGTTGATGGGCAGCAGCAGCGTCTCCAGGATGTTCGACTGGTCGCGCTGCATGCAGTTCATCAGCACGTCGGCCGGATGGCCGGTCATGCCGATGCGCTTGATCCAGCGCTTCTTTTCCGGGTTCAGGCCGGTGAGGTTGGCGCCATCGCGGAAATCCAGCAGGCCCGCCAGCGCGCCCAGCGGGTCCACCTGCGGGTCGTCGCGGCGGTCCAGGCCGGCATAGATCTGGTTCACCTCCGTGATGCTGCCCAGGTTGTGAATCTGGAAACAATCCAGGCATGCGCCTTCTGGAACGTAGCCCCTGCCGTCGCCGACCATCTGGGTCATGGTGTTTTTCAGGTCGCTGATGGCGGTGGCGGCGTTGGGCTGGCTGCGATTGCGGGAATAGCGGTTGCCCGTTTTTGAGGCGATATAGAGCCGTTCGCGCAAGGCCGCGTTATAGTTCGGGTCGTTGGGTTTCAGGTGAAGGTGGTCGAAGGCCATGCCGTACTGCGCCTGGCTGGGACCGTAGGCGTTGGCGGTATCCAGGTAGTTGAGGCCCAGCTCCACGGCCCGCACGATGATGTCGGGGGGGTCGAAGTAATTGGTCGGGTACTGCAGCGTGGCCTGCCCGCCGAGCGCCAGCGGGACCACGGCGCGCCCGGTGCGGCCCAGGGGCCGGTAGGGCAGTTCCGCGGCCCACAGGCCGCTGGGCAGGCGATGGGCCACGGCCGCGGCCCCCAGGGCCCGCAGCAGATCGCGTCGCGAATACATGTTTCATCCTCCCTAGCCACCTGCGCTCGGCTCGCCAACGATGGGGGATGCTTGCCTCGTTTCGTTCACCTGTGGCGGTGCCAGTATACGCCACTCTCCGGCGGTGTTGACGGTCCAGACAGCCCCACCAAGTCGGTCTAGAAGCCGTGGAAAAATCGGGCAGGCGCAGGGCCTGCCCCTACAACGGCGCCGTAGGGACGACCCTTGTGGCCGCCCCTGCGGATTTCATGCCTGACGCTTGCCTGGCATAGAGCGTGCGTTTCAAAAGCGCGAAGACGAAGAAGGGCAGCAACGCGAATCGCAGGATAACCCAGCCGGCCAACAGCAATGCTTCCCGATCCACGAAGCCCTGAGCGGCGCGCAGCCAGAGGATCGTCCCAAGCACACAGAACAGCAACAGCACAAACAGGAGGGCCAGCCATGGCGAAGGGCGGGCCCCCTCGGCTTTGCGCCGCTGGAATCTCTGGATGACGCATTTCACGCCGGCGGGCACGGTGCCCGGACGCGCGAGTTCCAATGCCAGCAATAGCACCAGGAACCACCCGGGCCGCAGGATGGCGCCGTCAGGATTGGTGAACAGCAGGCCGCGCGGGTAAACAAACAGGTACGAGCCGAGCACGCCCGCAGCGTGCCAGAACGGAAGGGCCGGTAACCCCAGGAGCAGGTGGGGATAGTGCCAGAAATAGGCAATTTGGTTCGCGACCAGCGTGACCAGGAAACTAGCCCATCCCAGTGGAATCAGCCAGGCGGCGCGCCCGGCGCGCAATCCTGCGTTGACTCCCAGCATCAGAGCCAGGAGCCACAAGAACAGGTCAGCGCGCATGAAAAGCAGGGGGGGCAGCGGGACGAACACAAGCAACAGCAGCACGGCTGTGATGGCGAGACTGAAGAGGCGAGGCCGGCGGGCCGGCCAGGCCTGACTCCGGCAGGCGCGCTGGTATAACCAGAGCCAACCGAAGAGGAAAGCAAAGGCGTAAAAAACGAAGAACCAAGGGGCAAAGGCCAGCCTGGGCGGCGGCGCGGGCCGGTTGTTGAACGCGGTCTGGAACCATTCGAGCGCTCGGACCGCGGTGCCGTGATTCAGGAACTCGGTGAAGTGGTCGGCCGTCGCGATCACTTCCAGGCGCCGTGCCGTTCCTTGGGTGAAGTCGCCGGCCGTCTGGCCGATTTGCGCTACGCCGTCGCCATTGCTGGCCTGCATCACCTCCCGCATCTGCAGTAGCGGGCGGAACTCATCGTACAAACCGACCAGCCAGAGCAGGTTTTGGGGCAGCGCATGCGTCACATCGCCGGCAATGCCCACGGCGATGGTGGCGCGCACCCAGGGTTGTTCCGTGCCGGCGCGGATGGCCAGCGTGCCCCCGACCGAATGGCCGATCAGCCCGACACGTGAGCGGTCGACGTCGGGGCGGGCGGCCAGGTAACCCAGCACCGCGGCAGCGTCCAGCGCGGTCACGGCCAAGACGTTTTCGCGCAGCAGCACCCGGTTTTCTTCGCTGGTCTGCCCGCGGGTGTCGAAGGTGACCACCAGCATGCCGTGCCGCGCGAACTCCAGGATTAGCGGTTGCCCTGCTTCGGGCGGACTGTTGACAGGCTGGCAGACCACGATGGCAGGCATCGGCCGGCTGGCCCGCGCGGGCTCGAAGACGACCACGCGAAAAGGCATTCCTCGCGCGTTGCGCAGGCGCAGCGCAGATCGGTGAAAACCGCGGATCGGAAGCCAGGTAAGGACAGCGAGGATGGCACAGGCCGTGAACAGGAGCGCAAGCGCCCGCCGGCCTCGCGAGCCGCCCTGTTCCTTCTCGCTCATTCTAATCCCGCGCCCGGCTTGTTTAGCCGCAGATTCCGCACATGAGAATCCGTGCCATCGGCGAAATCTGCGGCCGGCGCCGTTTTAGATCTCGCGGATGACCTTGAAACCCATCAGGCGTCCCAGGCGCTCGATGGGCTCCACGTGGTCGCCGTAGAAGATGACGCGGTGCAGCCCGCCCGTGTAGCCTTCCACCATTTTGCGCGCATCGCTGAGGTGGGTGGCGATCTTGGTGCGGCAGCCGCGCGGGCTGTCCACGTTGGCCGTCACCCGCCCGGTGGACACCAGGAAGGCTTTCGGCTCGCGGAACTTGCCGCAGGTGATGGTTTCCGCCTCGGGCATCTTAACCTGCATGGAGACGCCCTTGTTGTCCTCCATGTGGGAGCGGAGGATGTAAGGCGACGAAGGCGCGTCCTTGCCGTGCAGCCGCGTCGCCGACACGCAGTGGGCGTGGATCACCTGGCCGGCGCTGACATCGAACGTGGGGTCGGACACGAAGCCGGGCTTGCCGGAGTAGCCGGTGACCAGCAACTGCGTCATGGTGGATTGCAGGTCGGCCTCGCAGACGCCATACATGCCGCGATCGTTGAGCTTGCTCCAGGCCACGCAGGGATAAGCGGGCAGATCGCCGCGGCGGAAGCCCCCCAGGCAATCGATGGTGATGGCGTTGGCCTGCTGCTGCCGCAGGAAGGCCACCACGGCCAGGTAGAAGCGGGAGGCATCGCGCAGGTCGGCGGCCGACGGTTCCACCACCTTTAGCGCCTTGCGCTTCAATTCGGCTGCTTCCTGCTCGGCCTGCTTGGGGTCAATGGCCTCATACGCGGCCTTCAATTCCTGGTAGGAGGGGAAGGCGAATTGCGTGCCGAACTGCGCGGTGTAGCCGGCGGCGGCCGCCGCGGCACGCTTCTCATTGGGGGTGATCACCAGGATCTTGCTGCAGCGGAGATGATGGATGGCGCCGAGCAGCGGCAGATGAGGCGCCAGGTCCTCGAAGCGGCTGGAGGCTACCATGTCGCCCTTCAGCCCCATCTGGATCCAGCGGGCGCCGTCGATGAACGACCACCCGGTAATCGGCCGCGTGAACAGCAGCTTGGGAACGTCGAGCTTGTCGAAGGGCTGCAGCAACGGGCCGGTGCTGGAAGTCAGGTCCAAGACCAGCACGGCATCGACGCCGCTCAGGTCCTTTATCCAGGCTTCGACTTCGGCCACCTCCTTGAGCCACTCCCCGCCGGTGAAGCGGACCAGGCCGGCATGCTTGCGCTCCAGCTCCGCCAGGCGGGCGTCGGTGCCGGCGATTTCTTTCTTGATGTCCAGGTCGGGCCGCGGCCAGGTGGGCTTGGCCACGCCGATATAGACCTTCTTGACGATGGCCGGGGCCGACCACGGCCCCGCCTCGCTGCTTTCGGCGGCCGGCATTGAGGCCGCCGCCGTGGCGGCCGCCAGCGTAATGCCGAACTGGCGCCGCGTCAGGGAAGAAAACTCATCGGCCATGATTGCCTCCAACGGGCAGTTTCTGTGTTTCGGGCCCGTGCTGGCCGCAGTATACAGCCATCCGCATCGAAGTTGAATTTTTCAGGGCTTCTTACGGGCGCGGCTCGGCGGCGGCGGGCCGCACTACTGCACGGTCTCTTGGCCCTTCGGAGCGTAATAGCCGTTCTTGGCCGACACCACGTACTTCACTTCCTTGCCCTTCTGATCGACGATCTTCAGGGGCTTGCCGGTATCGTCCACCACCTCCACCTTCAGCTTGCGGAATTTGCCGTCGCGGGCGGTATTGGCCGGCGCGTAGCCCAGTGTGTACTGGTGGCGCAGCAGCGCGGAGACGGTAGAAAATATCCCAGGGAATTCGCCATAAAAACGCGGGAAGAACGCACGGCCGCCGGAGAGTTGGGCGAAAGTGCGCATGGCGTTGTCGGCCTGCAGGAAATCCATGCGCGCGATCGGCCCCAGGTAGCCGCGGGCATCCGCCAGCTCGCGGATCATCTGCATCAGCCCAATGGGATAGATGGGCACCTCGTTCGACTGGATGATCTTCAGAATCTTATCGTAGGTGAGCTTGCTGAAGGTATCGATGCCCGTGGAAATGAGCACGATGCCTTTCTTGCCACTGACGTCTTTCAGGCGGCTCAGCGTGTCGTCCAGCGTATCGTAGAGGTTGGCCTCGGAAAAGGCGGGAAAGCGCAGGCGCTGGAGCGCGCCGATGGCCGCTTCCCGGCTCTGGGTGAAATCCTGCAGGATTTCGGGCCTGATATCGTAGGCCACGACGGCCACCCAGTCGCAGGTCTGGGCGTTGCTGCCGGGCCGCGCCGCCATGTCCGGAGAAGCGCAATTGCCCAGGCGCAAGGTTTCCAGGAAGCCGTGGCTGGCCGTGAGCGTCTGGTACCAGGTTTCGCTCCAGAATCGCTGGTAAAGATTGTTGAACTCAATCACCATGACCACGGTCATGGGCGCCTCGGTGGCCTCGAAGGTCTGGATGCTCTGGGGCATGCCGTCTTCCAGCACGCGGAAGTTCTTTCTCGTCAGGCCAGGAAGGAATTGGCCCTGCCTGTCCTGCACGCTCACATCCACGCTGACCAGGTCCACGTTGACCGAGATGGCGTACGGCGCCTCGCCGGGCTGGGCGGCTTCGCCGCCCGGCTGGCGCTTCGGTTTCTGCGGAGGACGGCGCGGAATGGCGACGGTCTCGCCCACGGGCCGCTCCGGCCCGGTGATGTCCACCGGTTTGGGCTGCTGGGCCGGAGGTTGCTGTTGCAGGCTGCCGGGCTGCGCCGGCGCCTGTGTCTGCTCCGCCGGCGTCGGCGGCGCAACGGGCGGTTGCTGCTCCGGTGGCGGCTCGGCCGCCTTGCGTTTCCGCGACGGCACCACCGTTTCGTCCACCGGCCGCTGTGGCCCACTCGACTGCGTTTGCGGTTTCTTCTCCGCCGGCTTCTGCTCCGCCGGTTTCTGCGGTGCCGGATTCGGCGCCGGCGGGTTCGACTGCGCCAGCGCCAGCCAGGCGGCGCCACACACCAGAACCAGAATCGCCAATCCGACAACGATCTTGCGCATGCGAGGCACTTCTCCCTACTGCTAATAATAGTCCTTTTTACTGGATGCGTGGCCACCGGCAACGGTTTCATTGGGCTGTAGGCTGGAGGCTGGAGGCCGGAGACGCCGCACCCCAGGACGTTGAGCCTACAGCCCACGGCCCACAGCCTGTACAATAGAAGCCGCCATGCGCAAGGCGAAGATTGTCGCGACGCTGGGGCCCGCCACCAATACCCGAGACGCCATCCAGGCGCTGGTCCGAGCGGGCATGGATGTGGTGCGGCTGAACTTCTCGCACGGCACGCACGAAGAGCATGGGCAACTGATCCGGCTGGTTCGCGAGGTAGCCGCGGCCGAAAAGCGATACCTGGCCATCCTGCAGGATCTGCCCGGACCCAAAATCCGCACCGGGCGGCTGCGGCAGCGGCGGCCGGTGCTGCTGCGCGCCGGCGCCACGGTCCGCCTTACCTGCCGGGACATCCCCGGCAATTCTCAGCGCCTTTCGGTGAGCTACCCGTACATCGGGCGCGATTTCCGCCGCGGCGACCGCATTCTGCTGGCCGACGGCCTGCTCGAGCTACGGGTGCAAAGTTCGGAGGACAACGAGGCCGTTTGCCTGGTGGTCAACGGCGGCTTGATGGGCGAGCACAAGGGCGTGAATCTGCCCGGGGTAAAGCTGCGCATCTCGGCGATGACCGAGGAGGACGAGCGGCACTTGAGGTTCGGTTTGGAACAAGGCGTCGATTACGTCGCGCTCTCCTTTGTGCGCAGCGCCCGTGAAGTGAAAGCCGTGAAGAGCCTGATCGCGCGTCTGGGCGCGCGCACCCCGGTGGTAGCTAAACTCGAGAAGCCCGAGGCCATACACGATCTGGATGCCATCCTGGCGGTGGCCGACGCGGTCATGGTGGCGCGCGGCGACTTGGGCGTGGAGATGCCGCCCGAGCAGGTGCCGGTCGTGCAGAAGCAGGTCATCGAACGGGCGGGCGCCGCGAAGATCCCGGTGATCACCGCCACGCAGATGCTGGAGTCGATGACCACCAACCCGCGGCCCACGCGCGCCGAGGCCAGCGACGTAGCCAACGCCATCTTCGACGGCACCGACGCGGTGATGCTCTCGGGCGAGACCGCCGCCGGCAAGTACCCGCGTGAAGCGGTGGAAATGATGGCGCGCATCGCGGCACAGGCGGAACGGCACATGAGCCAGCGGGGCTGGCGCCGGCGGTCCAGCCGCGAGAAGAACATCGCGGAAACCGTCGCCGAGACCGTGGCCCACGCCACCTCGGAGCTGGACGTGAAAGCGGTGGTGGTGTTCACGCGCAGCGGCGCCACCGCGCGACTGGTGTCCAAGTACCGCCCGTTGGCTCCCATTTACGCCTTCTGCCATGACGAGCAGGTCTGCCGCCGCGCCGCGCTCTACTGGGGAGTGACGCCGCGCCTGATGCCGCTGAAGGCCGATACCGACTCCACCATCGCCGCCGCCGAAAAGGTGCTGCTGAGCGAAAAGCGGGTGGCGCCGGGCGGCATCCTGGCCTTTGTCGCCGGCAGCCCCTTCGGCGCGCCGGGCGGCACCAATATGATGCGCCTGGTCCACGCCGGCGATGCAGAAGGCGGAAGGCAGAAGGCGGAAGGCGGAAGGCGGTAAACACGGGCGCCTCTTTCTGCCTTCCGCCTTCCCGCCGCCTGAATACTTGCTGAAACGCCGGCTTGTGGCCTGCCGTCCAAGACCTGTTCGTCCGGCATGCCGGTTGCCAAATGGGGAAGCGCCAAATACAATGGCGTAAGCGGGATCACGTAGTACAATATGGGGTTCCCACCGGGACACAGGCGCTTGGTGGGGAATCCGCGTCCCGGGAGCGAGCGCGCTTGATTCGTTCTGGAACCCGACGGTTGGTCCTCATTCTATCCTCCTCGTTGCTGCTGCTCGGGGGAGCATGGGCCCGTGCGGGGGGCGCAGCGCCACCCGCTCAGCAGGCGCAGAAGCAGACCCTAATCGATTCGGTGCGCTTCCTGGGCAACCGCCGCATCCCCGAGCAAACCCTTCGTTCCCGGGTTTTCAGCAAGAGGGGCGACATCTACGATCCCGAGGCGCTGCGCCGGGATTTCATGTCCTTGTGGAACTCCGCCTTCTTCGAAGACATCCGGCTGGAGGTGGAAGACAGCCCGGAGGGCAAGAAGGTCACCTTCCACGTGCGGGAGAAGCCCACCATTCGGACCATCGAATACAAGGGCAACAAGTCGGTCACCAACTCCGAGATCCTGGACCGCTTCAAGGAGCGCAAGGTGGGGATCACCACCGAGAGCCAGTACGACCCCACCAAGGTGCGGCGCGCCGAGGTGGTGCTGCAGGAGTTGCTGGCGGAGCGGGGCCGGCAGTTCG
>Ga0315279_10008227_pt1 | contig 12679 bp, 15 predicted proteins | sample YL17G06_20_MG_FD_203694 | JGI IMG/M metagenome (GOLD analysis project Ga0315279, IMG submission 203694) | Sediment microbial communities from Yellowstone Lake, YNP, Wyoming, USA - YL17G06_20 | ecosystem: Environmental > Aquatic > Freshwater > Lake > Sediment | place: USA: Wyoming | collected... | reverse complement strand
CACGATATATATAATCAAAAAAATCTCTATCTTCGACAAACGTCAACGAAGGAAATTGTTTTGCAAGCAGATTTTTCTCCGATGTTTTAATGAATCCGAAGACCGTATTTTCCTTTATCGCAAGGGTAATGACTTGTTTGAGGAGGTCCAGATTGAATTTCCCAGATGGTGCATGCAGAACCGCTCCATCTTTGTCTTTACTCATGATGATGATACTGTTTTCAATGAGTGCATACCGATATTCAACATATTCCCCCCAGCTGATCATAGTTGTGAATACTTCACCACTATGAATTGGAGGAAATCGCGCGTAGTATCTGTCAAAAACAGGTTTATCATTTTCCCCAATTTTTTGGAAATCATCAAGAGAAATCACAGGTTATCGCTCCCTTGTATAAAGCATGGGGATAAAGTGCTCCATTGGTTTGAAACCAAGGGTTGTGTAAAATTGGCTACTCCCTGGTTCCGCAATCAATCCTATCCAGAGGATTCCCTTGGAGAGACAGTGGTCAACGAGTGCTTGAACCAGTTTTTTCCCTAGATTCTGACCACGATAGGGGGGGAGAATCACCAAGTCTTGGATATATGCGTCAGAGGCACCATCGGAGAGAACACGGCCCATCCCTATTGCTTTTTCGTTTTTTTTATCGACAGCTACCGCGAACACAAAACTCCCTACAATCAACTGAGGGATCCCTGCTTTGTCATAGGAGTCTTTCCACCAGCCTGCTGCTTTGTATAATGCGACGATTTCGTCTTCAGGCCACGAGTCGACAAGACGTATTTCTATCTGTTTTTTCTCCATATAAAATCCAAATGAATTTTTAGATCAGCAGGAACTGTGCTCAATCGCAGTATAGGGACATGCGTTGACGCAAGCGCAACATTCGATGCATTCCCCAATATTTTTTACGGCAGCCTTGCCGTTGACAAGTTCAAAGATTTGAACGGGGCATGCAGTCACGCATTCACCTGCGCCTTTACATTTATCATAGTCGACGGTTATGGTGATATTGCCTTCTTTAAATTCTTTCTTCATAGCAAAACAACCTCCTTTGCAGCACATTCTGTAACCACTGCTATTATTTTAGATTTCTTGTTTACCGGAAATAAGCCTGTGAAAAAATATCAAGGTTCTTTTATAAAAAACAACCATATACTAAACCAAAAGCCTAATCAGTCACCTCTTGTATTCTTCATGCACGAGGTAATTCTTTGATACAACGAGCAAACGAGGTAGCAGATATCATTCGAAAATCAAAAGAGATCCATATCGTGACGCATATCGATGCAGATGGGATCACCGCAGGAGCAATCGCCTCGGAGACCCTTCGGAGACTGGGAAAAGAATATTCGATTGAATGCATTAAACAGCTCGATGAGGTTGTGATTAATAAATTACTTACTGAGAGCCATGAACTCGTGTGGTTTACCGACCTGGGGAGTGGGATTAGCACCCAGTACCCGGAAATCAAAAAAATCATCACGGATCACCATGAATGTCCTCCGGATTCAGATGCCTCGTTTCATTTCAATCCTCACTTGTTTGATCGTGATGGGTCTTACGAACTATCTGGTGCAGGGGCAACCTATCTGGTCTCCAAAGCACTTGACCTGAAAAACAGGGATTTATCTGGTCTTGCGATCATCGGAGCAATCGGTGATCTTCAGGATCGGAAGTTCTGTGAGCTTCGAGGGATGAACACAGAGATCGTAAAGGATGGGAAAGACGCTGGTGTTCTTCAAATAATCAAGGACATCCGGTATTTCGGAAAAGAAACCAGGCCTCTTGCAAAACTCCTTCAGTATGCAAGTGACCCGCTTATCCCTGGTGTCAGTGGACGTGAAGACGCCTGCGTTGCCTTATTGCAGGAATTACAGATTCGATTAAAAGACGGGGATGCATGGAGGACATGGATTGATCTTGACAAAGAGGAGAAAAGGAAGATCATCTCCACGATTATTCAGATGCTCCTTTCGAAAGGCTTTGGGTATCAGGCGGCAAGTAGGGTCCTAGGAGAATCTTACATCCTTTGTAAAGAGGAAGAAGGAACAGAGCTGCATGAGGCTAAAGAATTCGCTACGCTTCTGAATTCCACGGCACGGTACGGTCAGTATGAGGTCGGACTACAGGTATGCCTAGGTGACCGAGGGAAGTGGCTCAAAGAAGCGTTAAATCTCCTCAGTGGCCATCGCCATAATCTCGTGGAAGGCTTACAGTTCGCACGAGAAGAAAAGATCCAGAAACGAACCCACCTCCAATATTTCCACGCTGGTGACGGTATCCGCGATACCATTATTGGAATTGTCACTAATATGATGTTAAACACAGAAGACGTCGATAAAGAATTACCCCTCATCGGGTTCGCATTCACTGAAAATGGGGATGTGAAGGTCTCCGCACGGGCCACACAAAGCCTGGTGGACCGCGGATTGGATCTTGCTGCAGTTCTCACCCGTGCCGCAAAAGAATTAAATGGGGTAGGTGGTGGCCATAACATCGCTGCTGGCGCGACCATCCCTAAAGGAAAAGAAGAAGAGTTTTTACAGATAGTAGAACGTGAGATAAAACTTCAGCTTGTCCCCTGAGACGTTTTATACACTTTTTCGACGATGACTTCAAAGGTTAACGATTCTCCCGCCAATGGATTTAAGCTGTATCCTGCATTTTGAATATCTTTTTCATAAAGATAAGAAACATACATCGTAGGAATATTTCTATAGAAACGTGGCAGGATAACTGTTCTATTAAAAGTCAGTGTCCTATACAACTCTAGATATTGTGGTTCTGGACTTTGGTCATTTATTGCGGAAACATTGATTTTATCGTCAGTTATATTAATAATTGTAATAGTTACATTGAGCATCCCTGTATAGCTTTGGGTCTGGAACGTATAATTTGTTCCGACCATTGGTGAACAAGTGACAGTTATTGAAGTATTATTCCATGTCGCAGTAGTCGCATTTGGGAAAATCAACATGAGTATTTCCCCATATTGTACTTGTACTATTGTTGTAGATAAATTCGTGGTTTTTGTTGGAGTAGTATATACGGTTACATTATTGTCTGTGATGTTTAAAATCTGAGTGGAATTCGGCCATAGATAAGACGGTGGAAGGTAGGTGACATATTCTGTCTGATTGGTGCTTTGGAGGTTATTAATGACTAATTGAGGCATCGTAAAATTACTATGATTTTCTACATCTATCCATTTAAGGGTTAGATTTTCACTCGTGTAATTAATGACTTCAACAGTTTGGTTCATTCCGAATGCAGTAAATTGGGTAGTAAAAATCGCCCCTACTGTAAGTTTTTTTGCTCCATATGCTTTCTCTGGGGGGATAGGACCAATTATTTTTGTCTGACCTTCTTGCATTCCGATGAGTCCCTCTCTGAATCCTTCTATCATTCCAGCGGTGTATCCTGGTTTCGGGGATGTCGCATTTGTATTGTTGCTTACAAAGATTTTTAATGGTGTCCCGCCTGATTTATTTTGTGCGTATTTATAGGATGTATCAAAAATTGTGTTATTCGATGTGTACCTACCAATGTAATTGACGTCAGCGCAATCACCTTCTGAAATAGTCAGTTTCTCCTTAAAGAGATTTTCAAAGATGTCAGTGTTAACCGCTATCAAAAAAACCGATAATGCTGCGACGACGATGATCACTAGCGCGATAAGAGCAATTTTTTCCTTTTGCATGAGCGAGTTGAATGAAGTGGGTATATATTAACTTAAGCCTCTCGGTTTCTCCATATCCCACTGATGAATGTTTGAACTAATTTTGCTGCAAGAACCGCGGTTTGTCCATGGTCGTATGGCGGGCAGACTTCTACGACATCACAGCCGATGAGTTGTGGTGAAAATGCTTCGATGATTTCTAGTACATCCAATGGGGTAAGCCCGAACGGCTCTGGTGTACTTGTTCCAGGTGCATAGGCGGGATCAACGACATCGATATCCAACGTCAGATAGATTTGTTTCCCCTTCAGGTGCGTTTTTGTTTGTTGGATGCTCTTCCCAATCCCTATTTTATTAATAGTAAATGCATCACGGAAAAAGAGTCCCTGTTTTTGCGCTTGTTCATATTCTTCCTTTTCAACAGATCGTATACCTAACACAGCAATGTTCTGGAGAGGAATATGATCGGTAACCCTGCGAATCACACAAGCATGATTGTAGATATCGTTTTTATATTTCTGACGGAAATCCATATGAGCATCAAGGGAAATGACCGCGATATCCTTTGGAAACGCTGCGATGATGCCAGGGGTGATCGAATGGTCTCCCCCGATAGCTATCGGGATTTTCTTTTTTACAAGCAATTTTGAGGTAAACGTCTTTGTTGTTTCAAACACCTCTTTTGATGTTAGATTCTGGACATTAAGATCACCATAGTCATGCACGAGGATTTCCTCAAAATTAATACCGGTTCGAAGATCATACCGCTCAAAATTCCAGCTCGCCTGTCGTACCTCATAGGGTGCCTTATCTGCTCCATGGCGGAATGATGAGGTTTTTTCAAAAGGGACACCAAACAGGATGAGCGATGCATCATCAAAACTTGATTCTGCATCTGCAAAATAGTTAGGGAAATCCATAATGATCGTAACCTACACAATACGTGGATAAAAGGTTTTATACTCTGGTAATTTTTCGTTTTCCCATGGCTTGCAAGTACAGGATTTCTTTTCCTGGTTCAAGCTGGCCTTTAAGGTCTTCAGGGATTGGCATATCAAAGGTCTCATAGGTCTCCAAATCCATCAATTGAACGACATCAGCCCCCATGAGCGCAAGAATCTGCGCACTCCTCTTGTCAATGATTGGTACTCCAACCTTATGTTTCACTGGGTGTACCACACTGCGTTTCTGCTCATCAAAGATACCGACTGCATCGATTCTTGCCTTTGCCTCACCATGCTTTCCTGGTTTTGATGTAGAAATACTCTGGATCTTGCATGGTTCCTCATCAATGATGATGTATCGTCCTACTTTTAGTTCTCTTACTTCAGCCATTTCCTTCATGCTGTTTCACCCTTTGGAATTTTATAAACAATGTCGTGTTCGCGAACCTTGTCTGTTACCTTTATCCCGATCGCATCACCTTTTTTGGCGATTTGAACAGGAGCTCGATTGATTTCCATGCGATCAACTTGCTGGGTAATATCTGTATGTGCGCCGACAAAATGAACGGTATCTCCTATTTTTAGTTCACCATCAGTGATTTTAATGGCAGCGACGTTAATGTTTGTGAAGAAATGCTCAACAATTCCGATTTTTTCTTCAACCATATCTATTCACAACCCCATAATAGAAAAAGGTATACTTATACCTGTCACCTTTCTCCTTATTTTACAACCAGTTCATAGATCGCTTTCTTCCCGTGTTTCGTACAGGTAAATGCTTCCCAGTTATCGTCCCAGAGCATCTCGTTTTTACATTCAGGACAAGCAAGGCTTTCAATGACTTTCCGTTGACTTCTGACCGTGGTCTTAACAACTTGAACCTGTATTTTCTTCCCTGGGTCTAACGAATCAATGACATAGACGATGCCATCAAACGGTAAATACGGAGTACTGTCATTTTTCATTCTTTTCTTCCGGTAGGCTTTCATTTGTATCTTATATTTTTCCATCATCGTTTGTCTTCGGCCCATATGTTCACCACGATACTTGAATATAGGAATAACGTTTTTCTTTATTAAGCTCTTTCCCTATTGCGAGTACAGATATGAAAAGTATTTACTTGGCACTTGATAAAGAGATTCAAGAGATCCTCAAAGAACAAGGAATAGTAGAGTTGTACCCGCCTCAGGCAGAGGCACTGCCTTATGCATTACGGGGGGAACATCTTGTCCTGTCCATCCCAACCGCAGCTGGAAAAAGCTTGGTTGCATATCTTGCTATCGTCCAACGATTAAAAAATGAAGGAGGAAAAGCATTTTATATCGTTCCTCTCAGAGCACTGGCACGCGAGAAATATGAGGATCTGAAGTGTTTTGAGAAACTCGGATTAAAAGTCGGACTCTCCACCGGGGACCTTGATGAATCTGATGTTCGTCTTTCAAAATACGATATAGTCGTGTGTACCTCTGAAAAAGCTGATTCACTTCTACGGCATGGGCTCCACTGGCTCGATAAAATAAAGGTGTTGGTCATCGACGAAATACATCTTATTCATGACCCGACAAGAGGGCCGACTCTTGAGGTAATTATCGCGCAGTTTAAAACACTCAACCCGCACACACAACTCATCGCGCTTTCTGCGACAATAAAGAACGCTGTTGAGCTTGCTGATTGGCTGGGCGGGAAACTCATTCAATCCGACTGGCGGCCCGTGGTATTAAAAGAAGGTGTGTTTTTTAAAAATTCAATCAAGTACAATGACGGATCAACAAAAAAGATCACGGGTGACGCAAAGCAAACATTGGAACTACTTGTTGAAGAATCTCTCAAAGACGGCGGGCAGACACTCATTTTTGTAAACAACCGCAAATCAACCGTGTCTCTTGCTGCACGAATGTCTCTTGTTGTTGCAGAACTGCTTTCCGATAAGGAGAAAAAAGACCTTAAAAACCTTGCTTCTAGTTTGAAACGGGAACAGAACGAGATAGTCTCTATTGAACAAACGCTCTTGTCTTGTGTAGAAAAGGGTGTCGCATTCCACCATGCGGGGCTTGAGAGTAGTCAACGCCGGGCGGTTGAGCAAGGATTTAAAGAACGTCAAATTAAATGTATCGTTGCAACTCCAACGCTTGCTGCTGGAGTAAACATCCCAGCGCGCCGTGTTATTATTCGTGATTTATGGCGGTACGACGAAAACTTTGGGATGAAGCCGATCCCTATTCTTGAGTACAAGCAACAAGCAGGACGAGCAGGCAGACCACGCTATGATACCGAAGGAGACGCAATCACCATAGCAAAGGATAGTAACCAACGGGATCAAATATTCTATAATTATATATTGGCGGACACAGAGCCGATTTATTCAAAATTAGGCAGTCAACCAGCATTACGGATGCATCTTCTATCTGTTATAGCGACTCAGTTTGTCCACGATGCTGAAGGAATGTACAAGTTCATACAGAGTACATTTTATGCATATCAAACCGATGAATTCACCATTAAAAAAGAGGTTGATACGGCACTGGAGTTTCTCTTGGAAAATCAACTCATAGAAAAGATGGATGGTGGGTATCTTTCAACTTTGTTTGGCACCAGGACATCCTCGTTGTATATCGACCCGTTATCAGCGATTCAATTAAAAAAAGCGCTAGAAAGGTCTTGTGATAAGGAAACAACGCCGCTGTCGTTTCTGCATGCGATCTGCTCAACACCGGATCTGCGGTCGTTATACCTCCGGGGAACGGATACATGGGTTGAGGAAAAAGCAGAACAGATCCAACAGAGCCTTCTGCTTGATATCCCTAGTTCTTCAAATGAGGATTATGAATGGTTTTTAAGTGATTTGAAAACCGCGTTCTTGCTGGAGGATTGGATAGAGGAGCTACCGTACGATGCTCTTGTTTCGAAGTATAACATATGGCCTGGTGATGTCCGCAATGTAGTAGATATCGCGGAGTGGTTACTGCATGCGACGAGGGAGTTTGCCAGGATGTATAATTTTTCATGCGTCTCTAATATCAATGATCTTCTGATACGAGTACAAAACGGATGTAAAGAAGAGCTACTAAATCTAGTATCATTAAAAGGAATCGGGAGGGTCCGTGCACGAGCCCTATATCATGAAGGTTTTAAAACCGTAAATGATTTACGGAATGTTCCTCTCGAGCGCATCGCAAAGATTAAGACGATCGGAAAAGCAATTGCAACAAATATAAAACAGCAAATCGGAGAAAGCAATGTACGAGGAAATAAAGAACTAAGGGGTTTTAAACGATGATCATGGTCATTGGTGCATACGGAACCATCAAGAATATTGACTTGTTTTTACAACAACTTCTTACGTTTTCAAAGAAAGAAGACCTGGTGATACAAGCACTGGATGCAGCGGTTGTCTATGGAAAGGATCATCTGATTTCTGCTACAAAGCATGCTCAGAGAGCATTTGAACAAAGGACAAACGCAACAAACTCACTTGCTTTAGAAATCTTATTATATGCAGCTGGTGAGCGACAGATACAAAAAGCAATCACAAAAATGGGGGTAAAAAAAGGAAAACAAACGATCGCGTTTGTCCTGGTAGACCAGCTGAAAAGAAAACCAGATAAAAAAACATATGATGCAGTTGTTGATAAACTTCTCCGGACGTTTCATCTCACATCCGATGACAAGGTACTCGAAGGCGACAAAGATACTCTTAAAAGATTTGGTATCACAGATCAAGAGTTACGCATCCTACCAGAAAGCAAATACAATGATCTTATCCTTGAGAAAGTAGCATTAGTTGACGTCATTAAATAATATCTGTATAGGGTATTAACCCCCTTTTTTTCTCCTACTCTAAGAAACAGAGAACCAGGTTTTTTAATCAAAAGAGGAGTCTACTGAGAATTTGAACCTGATTCCTATAACAGGATTATAACTCGCTATCCCTATCAATTTATTTGCATACGGTATCTTTTTTATCCTTTGTATTGGGTGGATATGGCATTACTCGATACACGTATACATTGTAATGTTGTTTTATTTGTTCCTCTCTGTCTCTGATTCTTTTTACTTCGTCCCATTTGTTTATATCATCAATTACTTCCCAAATAAAACCAGCAACAACAAAATCGTCTACAGGGGAAAAATGATCTCGCCCTATAGTTTTTTTATATATCTCCTTCCATGCGTCTTTCCTGTCTTTTATAAACCAAGAATCCATCTCTTCCATCAGCTCTTATAATGAGTCATTTCTTGTATATAAATATTATTATATTTCCACGTTATTCCTCTTCCATGATTCCTTTTTTACTATCACTGCTTTTGTAAATTGTTGGTTGAAAAAAAAGAAAAGAGGAGGAATAATGGTTAGTCGAACTTTGTATATTCACCGTTCATAAAGAATGTTGGTCCTGTTTCGCCCATTATTCGCCAATGGTAATTTGTCTCGTTGTATCTGCCGATTCCTACGAAAATGGTTGTGTTTGCGGATTCGTTTTCTCCTAAGCTACCAAACATGAATGGTCCAAAGAAATATCCCTGAATATACCAAGATACATTCTCGTGTCCGAAGTTCGCAAATGCTGCATAGAAATATCCAAATTTGGTGTTATGTTTATAGTATCCAAACATCCATCCGATTGGTATCTGATACTCTCCCCAAATGTCGAATCCCCAGACACCAGAAAAGTTCCCGTTTGCCTAACTAGGAGGTTCATCGGTCGTTGCAGAATGGTCTGTGTTTGTATTGGTTGATATTTCTTTTTCAAGGTTTTTTATTACGGGTTTTGAGTAGGTCATGGTAGGTGTAGAGAGTGCTGTTGCCAGTGGCATGCCTATTATCAAGACACCTATTCCAACAATGAATAACATGTTTTTCATTTTTCATTTCTCCTTTTTATTTTAATTGTATTAATACCATTATATATTAATATGTCGACAAGTAAAAACAATTTTTATAATTAACCTTAGTTCTTTTCATTATCATAGTGTTTCCATCTATCTACTTTTTATATAAAATCATGTTGACGCTTCTCCGATACCCTTATAATAAGATTTCTGTTTTGGGATTTTAGACGTATTTTTAGCGATTTTTAAGGAGGGGGCATAATACTTGAAGCATAGAATCCCTTTTCAGGCATTAAAAAATATTTGTAAGTAGAGTAGCTGCTGTCTCGTGTAGGATTATCGCGGCTATTACATAGATTATTAAGCCTCTAGAGATATTCGCGCCTATTTTTATAAGTGCATAATCAGCTTTCTTATCCGTGAAGTCCATGTAAAGCTTACGGGTTTCATAGAGAATTGCCGCCACAAATGGGGTTACAAGAATCACAGCCCAGTGGATGTAGATAGCGACAAAATAAAAAGCAACTGAAAAGATCAAAACGGCCTTGATAACTGTCTTGGCGCGTTTACCAAGCCAACGGGCGGTAGTTCTTGTTCCAATTTTCCTGTCGATCTCCTGGTCCGCGATTTCAGCTATAAGGCATGATGCGAATGTGGGCAGAAATATAGACAGGCTAAATGCAATCGCGGCTGTCAGCTCGCCATTGAGCAAAAAGAAGCAGCTCAGTACGGGCAAAATTGAGAACCCATATGTGTTGGATAAAGTGCCTATGAGTGGTCTGTTTTTCAGTCTAATTGGTCTGGTGTATACAATTCCAAGGGCATATGTAAAAGCGCACAAGGCAGTAAATTCTAGGTTTCCAATAAGAAGCAATACGCAGGCAAGGGTGATGCTTGTTAGCGCAAAATTCCATTTCAATTGACTCCATGTAAACTCTTTCAGTAAATAGTTCGCCTTCACGATTCCACTGGATGTAGCTAGTTTATCCTCTTCAATGTCAAAGAGATTATTGTAACCGTTCACAGCTCCTGAAAGCAGATAGAGAGCAAGAGCGCCAAGAAAGAATTTCAAGTGGAAGAAATTTAACCCCGTAAAATATGATCCGACGACAGAGTAAACAGCAAGCAAAGGGAGGGCTGCGATACTCCTCTGAATCCTTAGAAATTTTGCCAAAGAGCTCTTGCTGCTAGATAATGATTCCATGGTTTTCAGCGCTCTATCTTTCATCTACCCCACCAGCAATGCCTCTATGAAAAACCCAAAGAATTTATTCTTCATACTTCGTTCCTGCTTATGATATGATAATCCATATCATATATTTATATTTTGCATGGTATAGAAAGAGGTATTTGTGTTTCGATAATAAAAAAGTGCAGGGGAGGGATTTAAACCCCCGTACCAAATCAAGATAAGAGAAACATGGAGTAAAACCGTGTCAATGCTTGTCCGATACCATTATAATAAGATTTCTGTTTTCGAGTTTTGAACACGATTTTTGTCAATTTTACGTGTGAGGTAGTTCAGTATCTTAAAACCAGCCCGTATGGGGTAGCTTGGATATCCTAGAGGCCTGCGGAGCCTCAGACCTGGGTTCGAATCCCAGTGCGGGCGTAAATGTAGCGTCATTTCGCGACGTGAATCTGCTTCCAGTATTCCCAACTGGATGAATGGTATAATCTAAGCGGATAGTTGACTGGAACGATTATAAATTATACTAGTAAAAATATACATAGATCAGCAGAATGGAGAAATTTACTAGTAAACATACGCGGCCCTCTGTTGAAATGCTGTTGGAGGACGATGATGGAATATTATCAGGGGAAAAATGAGGAGTATACTAGAAGTCATTTCAAAACCCTCCTCAACACGATGAGTGCACATGCCAGATGAAAGAAGCCTGCATAGCTAACAATGTCTCTGTCCCATCGGATAGTTATTCTTCTGAAGTTACCTAGCCACCCAATGGATCTTTCTACGATCCATCGCCTTCTATATCGCCTCAGCTTTCGTCCATCTTGGTCTGTGGCGACCTTGTTGTTGCAACGGGCAGGAATGATAGGCTCGATATGTCGTTTCTTGAGGGCTTTCCGAACTTTGTTGCTGTCGTACCCTCGATCAGCAATGAGCCGTTCTGGTCTGGTTCGCGGTCGACCAGGACCAGAACGTTTTACTTTGATGGTTTCGAGTGTTTTTTCGAGGAGTTTGACCTCCGACGGGGACGCCGAGTCCAGGTATGCTCCCAGCGGAGTACCCGCGCCATCGACCAGTACCATCCACTTTGTTCCCTTCCCACGTTTGGTTTTACCCACGTAGAGTCCCCTTTTTTTGCAGGGACAAAGCTACCATCGACAAAACATTCGTTCCATCGAAGCTTCTCCTTATCCTGAAGTTGAGTTAAAAAGGATCGCCATAACTCAAGGAGCGTCTCATCCTGTTCCCACTGCTGCAGTCGTCTCCAGCAGGTGCTGGGGCTACTGTATTCTTTCGGCAGTTCGCTCCAGGGTGCTCCAGTCCAAAGGATCCAGAGGATTCCTTCAAAACATTTCCTTTCATCCACCGGCGGTCGCCCTCCTTTTGGGCGAGGAGGGCGCGGTGGAAGATGAACCTTGATTTTCTCCCACTGTTTATCTGTAAAATGTCTCCAACTCATCATCCCATCCTCGAAAAGAGAATGAGTCTATTTAGTAATTAAGGTTTTGAAATAGCTTCTAGTAAATTGGTGTTCACATCCTTTCCCCTGCTTCTGAAAAAAAGAAAAAATAAAGAAGAGGATTAGTGATTAGATGTTGAAATCGACCTGCAATAATGATATAAATTTACTTGTCCACGTTTACTGGTAAATTCGTGTTCCCTTCCCGATAAGAGTATTTAAACTATTAGGATCAAATTTTATAACAGGTATGAGATTTAAACTTCAGGTCGGTATCACTTCCCCTGCATATCATTAAAAACCGATATCTCCTCCCAATCAGATGTTTCCATTGTCGGTTTTTACCCTTGAGCCCCAATTCCCGATGGGAACTTTTACATGAGAAATTATGATTTTTTACCGGTAAATTGACGTTCAAATCTTACCCCGAACCTTTTAATTTTAGTTCCGTTTAGACCTAAAACATAACACCCCTTGAAGTATATCTAACCAATGGCGATACTTATTACCATCTCTGCATCAGACATCTTTTTAAGTTTACAATAGATTACAAAGGCACTATTGTTTCACT
>Ga0315279_10008226_pt1 | contig 12682 bp, 7 predicted proteins | sample YL17G06_20_MG_FD_203694 | JGI IMG/M metagenome (GOLD analysis project Ga0315279, IMG submission 203694) | Sediment microbial communities from Yellowstone Lake, YNP, Wyoming, USA - YL17G06_20 | ecosystem: Environmental > Aquatic > Freshwater > Lake > Sediment | place: USA: Wyoming | collected... | reverse complement strand
CTGGCCAAGCGGTCGGCGGCATTCGGCCGGGCGAGGAAGGGCCCGCTGTTCGTCAGCAAGTCGGGCGGGCGGATATCGGCCCGGTCGGTCCGCCGCAAGCTCGACAAACACCTCAAGCAGGCGGGGATCGCGCTTCGCGTCAGCCCGCACTCGCTGAGACACAGCTTCGCCACGCACATGCTCAACGCCGGGGCCGACCTGCGGAGCATACAGGAGATGCTCGGCCACGAGAGCCTATCGACCACGCAGATCTATACACACCTGACCACCACGCGGCTCAAGGAAGTCTACGACAAGGCCCACCCCCTGGCCGCCGACAAGGCCCGGGCCGCCAGCTAACGGTTTCTTGCACGGCGAACGACGGATTGGGCGCTGCCATCCGCTCGGCGATAGTCGGGCCGTCTTCAGCCTACTTGATGGCGGCATAGGCACACCCCGGCACAAGCGCCACCTGCCGGGAGGCGCGCGGCAGGCCGGGAGTAACCCGCCTGTCCTTACTGGTCTTCCAGGCTGACCATCGCCACGCAGCCGGCGGGGAGGTAGACCTGGCACTCGTAGCCGTCCAGCGGGAACACGTCGCGGCGCTCAAGCGGCAGCATTTCCAGGTTTTCCGGCGACCAGCGCCGGCCGGCGTCGATGCGGTAGGCCGTCAGGCGCTTGAGCGTCGTCGTGACGTTGGCCAACTTCAGCGACACGACGCGGTCGGCCTCGGCTTGCGGGCTGTAGTTGGCCAGCAGCACGCCCAGCCTGCCCGCCGACCGCCCGGCCAACACGCGGACCTCCGGGTCGTCCGACGCGGCCGCCAGCCGCTCATAGCCCATCCGATGCAGCATCCAATAGACGAAGTACGCCGGCCTGACCTCCTGGCACACGCCGAACAGGCCAAAGCGGTGCGGTATCTCGTTCCAGTGCCGCGCCATGATCCGCGGCAGCCGGTCCGGCGGCGAGAACGCCCGGAACTCGTCCGGGAAGCACATTTGGTCCCACATGTGATAGTGGAACGACCAGTCCAGCCCGGCCTCCATCATGTCCAGCACGCTGGCGGCGACGCAGCCGGCCCGCCGCGGCTCGAAGGCCTGGTCCTCGGTGCTGGTGGGCTCGAAACCCGGGCTGAACTCGGTGACCATTGTTTCCGGCGCCCTGCCCGGGAAGCCCGCCAGCAGCGCGCGGGCCTTGCGGACGCAGTCGGCGTGCTGCCGCGGGTCGTCGCTGTAGAGGTGGTGGGAGATGAAGTCCAGCCGCGTGCCGGCCCGCCGGCAGTGTTCGATGAAGCCGGCCAGCGGCGGGTTGTCCACAGAGGCGTTGGCCGGCCCGCCCACCTTGGCCCGCGGGAAGGCCTCCAGTATCGGCTGGATCGTCATGCGGTAGTACTCGGCGTAGTCGGCGGGGTCCTTGATGAGGTACGGGCAGCCGCCCCACTCGCCGATGTCCACCTCGTTGCCGATCTCCCAGTGCGTGACGATGGGGCGTTCCACCGAGTAGCGGCGGACAAGCTCGCCCACCACGTGCTGCCACTCCTTCACGTCGGCCGGGCGCCAGACGCGCTCGTCGAGCCGCGGGTACAGCGGGCGCGGCTTGATGCAAAGCGACGCGACGACCTTCGCGCCGGTCTCGGCCAGGGCGTCCATGTAGGGGTCGAGGCGGGTCCAGTCGAACCGGCCGTGCTCGGGATAGACGCCGAAGAACTCCTGGAGGAAGATCCGCACGAGTCTGGGCTGGAGCCTGGCGACGCCCTCCCGCACGCGCTGGGGCAGCGGCAGGGAGTTGACCCCGCCGTGGCCGAAGGAATGCCTCCAGGTCTCCAGCGGCCCGACGACCGCGGCCGCGTCAACCCGCACCGCCGTCACCGGCAGCGACGAGATTCTCTGTGTCATGCGTGGGCTCCGGTAATAGCCTCCGGCACGCGCCGGACAGTTGCCTGCCATTCCTGGACACGACGCCGGACGAGTATAACCGGCCGGCGGCGGCAACTGAATTGGCCGGGCCGGCCGATCCGTGCGCCTCGCTCCGGCGTTGCGGAGGCGGCGACGAACGGCTAACATGCCGCTGTGGTGCGTTGGGCCCGCCGAGCTAACACCAGCGGGGACGGAGAGAGCATGATCACCTTCAGCGCGTTCGCTGACGAGATCGGCAAGGACCTTGACCTTCAGATGGACGTCTGCCAGGCCAACGGGGTCAGGTGCATCGACGTCCGCGGCATCGACGGCCTGAACGTCTCGAAGATGACCGTCGCTCAGGCGGCCGAGTACGGCAAGCGGATGGACGGCCGGGGCTTCAGCGTGCCGTGCATCGGCTCGCCGATCGGCAAGATATCCATCGACGACGACTTCCAGGAGCACCTCGACCTGCTCAAGCACTGCTTCGACGTCGCCCGGGCATTCGGCGCCGACAGGGTTCGCGTCTTCAGCTTCTACGCGTCCAAGGGCAGGAAGATCGCCGACCAGCGCCAGGCCGTGATCGACCGCATGGCGGCGATGGTCGGGGCGGCCGAGGCCGCCGGCGCCGTCCTCTACCACGAGAACGAGAGCGCCATCTACGGCGCCACGCCCGAAGGCGTGAAGGACCTCTTCGCGACCATCAGGTCCGCCAGCTTCAAGGGCATCTTCGACCCGGCCAACTTCGTCACCGAGGGCGTCGCGCCGTACGACGCCGCTTGGTCGCAAGGCCTGGCCGAGCTGACGGACTACTTCCACATCAAGGACAAGCTCCCGCACCAGGGGACCTGCGTGCCGGCCGGCCAGGGCGCCGGCCAGATAGCCGCGATATTCGCCGACCTCAAGAGGCGAGGCTGGAGCGGCTACATGGCCCTCGAGCCGCACATGGCGGCGGCGGGCCGATTCAGCGGGTTCACCGGGCCGGACCTGTTCGCCCAGGCCGCCGACGGGCTCAAGAAGGCCTGCCGCGACGCCGGCCTGTCGTACGCGTGACGGCCGGTTTGCCGGAGGAGTTTCATCAATCCGATCGTTAAAAATTTTCGCAATTGCGAAAAACCACGGAGATGATCGGGACCGCCCCCATCGCCTGGCACACGGTAGCCGGCCCGGCCGGGCGCTCCTTGCCGGGCATCATCCAGGCGGCCTGTGCCTCTTCGCCGTGGCCCAATGTCAGTAAACCTCCAAACTACATGGATTTGCGCGGCAAACGGGCACTTCGGCCCGTCGGCCGCTTCATCCTCCGGCGTTTGCGCGGCCCAACTAACCGGGCTCTCCAGCCAAGCCGACGAGCCCGTCGAAGCCGGCGGTGTCTGAACTAGCGGATTTTCCTAATAGGCTGATTATTCCTACTTTTCTGGCAAAGAAAACGCCGATAGTACTTGCAGGCTGGGGCGGAGTGCATATGATGGCAGCATGTCTTAACCGTACGCATCGGGCCGCCGAGGGGTCGGACGGCCGGCTTCGCCGCGGTTGTTAAGGTTGACTGGAAGCGCGGGTCGGGGACCACTGGCGCTGAAGTGGCCAAGCCAGGCAGTGCGGCATCTGATAGTTTCCGCAGGCGCAGCAAACAGGCTTGACGGAAGGGGTGGCGGATGAACGCCCAAAGCGACGCCTTTGCCGGGGACGCTGGGGGCAAGCCCAGCCGCCAGGAACAATCATTCCTGTCCGCCTCCACCGGCGGTGAGTTCCCAGCCGGGCAGCCCTCCCCCTCGCACCCGCCGGTGTGCCTCGTCGGCGGCATGAGCATCGTGTATCAAGGTATCCGGCTGCTGCTGGAGAGCCTCGGCGTGCCGGTCGTCGAGCAATACGCCGGCGAGCAGGGCCTCGCGGAGGCCCTGAGAAAGACCCCGGACAGGAAGGCCCAGGAGGCCGTCCTCATACTCACCGGCGAGGGCCCCTTCCAGGCCTTTCACAACATCCGCCACCTGCTTGGCGGCCTGGGAGAGTACCTGCCGCTGGTGGTCGTCTGCGACAAGCTCAGCCGCGGCCACGTCTACACCGCCCTGCGGAGCGGGGCAAGGGCGTACGTTACCCTCGACGCGGCGCCCGAGGAGTTGACCAGGGCCATCGACATGGCCGCTCACGACAAGGTCTACCTGTCTTCCGAGGCCGCCGAGCTGGTCGCCAGCGACATCTCCACCGCAGGCCGGCCAGGCCCGGATGGCAAGCTCCCTACCGTCGAGCTCAGCCCGCGGGAGGTGGAGATAGTCCAGCTTCTCTGCGAGGGGCACATCAGCAGGGAGGTAGCCCGCCATCTCCACATAAGCTCCAAGACCGTGGGGAACCACCGCTACAACATCTACAAGAAGTGCGGCGTGGACAACATCGCCGGGCTCATCCGCCACGCCATACACCGGGGGCTGGTATCCGTCTAAGCAGATTGAGATTATGTGGCGCCATGGGCGTCTTGCCCATTCGTCACAGGACCGTCTCGGCTCTACAATACCTTCCACGGGCAAGATGCCTCGTCGAGCCTGAGCCTCAGCGGAACGCACCGCCGGAGAGCCGAAGGCCGTGCCACTTAACCAGACAGTCTTAAGCCGCCGTGGATTCGAGGGACCAGCCATGATACGGAAGTTCACAGTCAGCAGGGACGACAGCATCTACCAGGCCTGGCCGGACGTCGCCTTGGCGCCATCCGGGCGGCTGGTTTGCGTCTTCGCGGAATGCACGCACCACGCCGACCGCGGCTACACGCGGATGATGTACGTCACTTCCGACGACCGCGGCCGGGGCTGGTCGCCCAAGCAGCCGCTCACCGAGGGCCTTTACGGGGAGCACCGCAAGACCCCCTTCTGGGACAACCCGCGCATATCGGCGCTGTCCGACGGGCGGCTGTGCGCCGTGGTGGACAAGCACCTGCGTCACCAGCAGTACGGTACGACGGTGGAGGTCTACATGCTTTTCAGCGCCGACGAGGGGCGGTCGTGGTCGGCCCTCGTGCTGACGCCCGTCGCCGGCGGCGGCCTGGACCAGGTCATCGAGCTGAAGCGGGGCCGGCACGCCGGCCGATGGGTGCTCGCGTGCCACCAGGAGAGGGACGACGGCTGGAAGGTCGACGCCTACGTCACCGACGACGCGGGCCGAACCTGGCAAGGCCCCAACCGCGTGGCGGCCGATCCCAGGCTCAAGTTCTGCGAGCCGAGCGTGCTGGAGCTGCCGGGCGGCGAGCTGGTCTGCTTCATGCGGGAGGAGTCCAAGCTCGGGCTGGACGCCTTCAAGTGCGTCAGCCGCGACGGCGGCCTGACTTGGTCGCCCCATGTGCCGTTCCCCCTGCCCGACTGCCATCGCCCCATCGCCGGGATGCTCCAGAGCGGCCGCGTGCTGATAACCCACCGCTTCGCGCAGTGCGGCAAGGGCTGGCTGGGCTGGTGGACGCAGAACACCTTCGCGGCCATCACCACCGTCGAGTCGTGCCTGGCTGAATCTCGGTCCCAGGCCCAGACGCGAATCCTGCCCCTGGACTACGACCGCAGCCCCGTCTCCGACTGCGGGTACACCGGCTGGGTCCAGTTCGACGACGGCGAGATATACGTCGTCAACTACATCGTCGACGACGCCCCCAAGGCACACATCCGCGGCTACTCGCTCCACGAGAGCGATTTCGCCCTGGAATCCCCGGCCGGGTAAGGACGCCTGGCAGCGGATATCCGTTGTGCGGTGCAACCGGCGTCGCCGGGGAAGAACCCCCTGCCCCGAAACCCTTCAGACAGGATCACGTGTGCATTAACGTTTTGGGGATGCACCCCGCCGGGGTGCCACATGCCCCCTCCGGAATGCCACAGGCCCCTACATAGGTTCAAACGTGTGGTCCAGCCGCCCTCGGCTGGGGCTACATGCCGCGACTTCCCCAAGACGTCAATGCACCCCCGGATCACTTTCACCTTGCATCCGGGCGGGCAATGCGTAGAAAGGAAGGTCTGACCGCGGGACTGGTCTGGTCGTTTGAGGACGGTCGTGATTCACAGCCCAGAGCTCATCCCTGAGTTGAACACCGCACGCTACGGCGACAAGGGACGACGCCGGCGGAACCTCTTTCTGGCCAGATTCCTTTCCCAGGAGTCCGGCGATTACCGCCTCCGAGGCTCAAAGCAAGACGAGGCATACAAGATCGTCTGCTCGTGGGCCGACCTGGAGGCCAAAGGCAGGCTCCAGCGCCGGAAGGAATCCAGCGTCGAAGCCGAGTTCCTCACCCAGGTATTTGGCCAGGCCCTGGGGTACACCCTGTTCAGCAAGGGCCTGGACACCTGGGACCTGGAGCCGAAGCTTGCGTTGGAAGGGGGAACCGCCGACGCCGCCATCGGCCTGTTTGGGGTCGGGAAGGAGCCCCTTCCCCGCGCGATTGTCGAGCTCAAGGGCCCGACGGTCAACGTGGACCGCGACCGGTCACAGGGCCGAACCCCCGTCCAGCAGTGCTGGGATTACCTCAACGCCGCCCCCGACTGCCCGTGGGGCATCGTCTGCAACATCGTCAGTTTCCGCCTTTATCACAGGAGCCAGGGCTCGCGGGCCTATCAGCTATTCACGCTCCAGGACCTTACCAGGGAGGAGACATTCAGGGAGTTCTACTACCTGCTGGCCAAGGGCGGCCTGCTGCCTCTGGCGCGGGGCCAGGAGCCTCGCGCCGACGCTCTCCTGGCCAAGACCAGCCAGCGCCAGCGCGAGGTTGGCGACGAGCTCTACGTTTCCTATCACGATAACCGTGTGGCGCTGGTGCGGCACCTTTGCGGCCCGCCGCACGGCAAACCGCTGGAGCGGGCCATCCACGTCACGCAGAGGCTTCTGGACCGCATCGTGTTCGTGGCCTTCTGCGAGGATCGCGGCCTGCTCCCGGCCAGGCTCATCCACAAGGCCTGCACACAGTTCCGGCCGTTTCGCCGCGTGACCAATCCTCGCTGGCAGAACTTCCTGGACCTCTTCCACGCTGTCGACCAGGGCGACACGTCCAATGGAATCTCCCCGTTCAACGGCAACCTGTTCAAGCCGGATAGCGAAGTGGATGACCTCCAGTTGGACGACGGCTGGACCAACGCCTTCGAGGACATCGGGTCGTACGACTTTACCGACGAGGTCAACGTCGATGTCCTGGGCCACCTGTTCGAGCGGTCGGTGAACGACCTGGAGCGCCTGCGCCTGGGCGGGCTCTTCCAGACACAGGTTGAACAAACCGGGCCCAAGATGGCCAAGTCGGCGGAGCGCAAGAAGTCCGGCATCTATTACACTCCGCCGCAGTTCACTCAGTTCATCGTTCACAACACCATCGCCAGGCTCGCGCGCCAGCGGCTGGACGCCCTCGCCCGCAAGCACAAGCTCGACTCCAAGGCCCTTGCCGCCTCAAGAGCGGACCCCGCCCACGCCAAGTACTGGCGGAAGTGCCTGGACGTGCTCCGCCGCCTCAAGATCGCCGACCCCGCCTGCGGCAGCGGGGCCTTCCTCATCCAGGCCTATGACGTGCTCGAAGAGCTCTACCATGATGTCCTGGACCATGTCGCCTTCCACGAGGGCTATAAAGCCGAGCAGTTGTATGAGCAGGTGCCCGACTTCATTCTCCGCGACAACCTCTTCGGCGTGGACCTCTCGCCGGAGGCCGTGGAGATCACCCAATTGGCCCTGTGGATTCGGTCGGCCCGCACCGGCAGAACCCTGGCCAACCTGTCGGCCAATATCGTCTGCGGGAACAGCCTGGTCGGCGACAAGGCCGTGCACCCAAATGCGATGGATTGGCGCGAAGTCTTCCCTGGAATCTTCAGCCGTCCCGAGGGCGGCTTTGATTGCGTGATCGGGAACCCGCCCTGGGAGCGGATGAAGCTCCAGGAGAGGGAGTTCTTCGACACCGTCGCCCCCAAGATCGCGGGGGCGGTCGATGCGGCCTCGCGCCGCAAGCTCATCGCGTCGCTGGAAAAACGGAACCCCGATCTGCACAAGCGATACCTTGGCGCCAAGGAGGCCGCGGAGCAGACGCTCAACTACATCCGCGCCTGCGGGCGGTATCCCCTGACCGGCAAGGGCGACACCAATACCTACGCCGTCTTCGCCGAACTGGCCCACAGTATTGTCTCGCCCGCCGGCGTGGTGGGCCTCCTGGTGCCTTCTGGCGTCGCCACGGATCATACCACCAAGGAGTTCTTCGCCCGGCTTACCGATCCCAATGTCCTCATTGGACTGTACGATTTCGAGAACCGGCACAAGGTCTTCCCTGATGTGGACGGGCGGTTCAAGTTCTGCGTCCTGCTGTTCGGCGGTTCGCGGGCGGAAGCGAAGGCCGCGGATTTCGTGTTCTTCGCCCACGAAATGGAGGACCTGAAGGATAAGGACCGGCACATCGCCCTGACGGCGGCGGACATGAAACTGCTCAATCCCAACACGCGGACCTGCCCCATCTTTCGCGGCCGGCGCGACGTGGAACTGACCAAGGCTATCTATCGTCGCGTCCCGATCTTCGTGGACCACAACCGCAAGGAAGGCGGGAATCCGTGGGACGTTCGTTACTTCACGATGTTCCACCAGACCAATGACGCCGAACTGTTTCGGACGGCCAGGCAGTTGAAAGCCCAGAAGTGTGTCCGCGACGGGGCCTGCTGGCGCAAGGGCAAGAAGCGCTACCTGCCCCTCTACGAGGCCAAGATGGTCCAGGCGTACGACCACCGGGCCGCCAGCGTGGTCGTCAAGGCCGACAACTGGATGCGCCAGGGGCAGACGGCCGAGACCTCCCTTGTCGAACACCAGAACCCCGAGTTCTGCGTCGAGCCGCGATGGTGGGTCGCGGAGACGGAGGTAAGCGAGCGAATGGGCGGGTTGCCCCTCCCAGCGTTCATCGGATTCAAAGACATTACCAGCTCGACGAATGAGCGAACCATGATCGCTGCGGCAATTCCGTGGTCGGCGGTTACGAACCACCTTCCCTTAGCCATCACCCAACAAGAGCCACGCTTGAACCTTTGCCTGCTGGCGAACCTCAACTCGTTCGTCCTTGACTACGTAACGCGGCAGAAGACCGGCGGCGTGACTCTTAACTTTTTCATCGTGGAGCAGTTGCCGGTCTTCCCTCCGGACGCATACGCCCAGAAGTGCCCGTGGGAACGCAAGAGGACGCTCCAGGACTGGATCGCCCAGCGGGTGCTGAAGCTCACGTGCACCAGCAACGACATGATCCCCCTGGCCGAGGCCGCCGGGTTCGATCCGCCGGTGCACAAGTGGAAGCCCGACGAGCGGGCGGACCTGCTGGCGGAAATGGACGCGGCCTACATGCTCCTCTACGGCATTGAACGGGACGACCTGACGTACATCCTGTCGACTTTCGGCGAGCCCGACGAGCGGGGCGAAGTCCTGCTGCCCTCCGGCAGCCCGAGCGCCCGCATCCTGGAACACTACGACCGCCTCCGAGGCTAGGCCGCCCTGCAATTCGGGCACGACGGCCCGGTGCCACGGCTGCGCTGTTGCCACGGCTGCGCTGTTCGCAGCCGTGCGCGAGACCCATTGGGTGTGTCGGCAACGCCCGGCCGGGGCAGGTGTTGCCGCCTCCAACCGACACGTTTTCGCGCGCAGTTCTGCGCGGAATTCGGCGGAATCGGCAGGAAAATCGAAAAAACGTTATCGCCGGCCCGGCCGGGCCTTGCCGCCAGAGCCTCCACCCCAACAGTACCGTTTTCGCGCGCAAACGAGGTAGGTGGCCGGTGAGTATGGATAGCGCGCAATCCGCGCGCCCACGGTAGAGCTGTTTGGCAATCGCATAGAGGGCAACGTCCAAGCATGGGTGCAAACACCCAGGCCGTAGCGAGAAACGCGCATGTTCGCGCAAGGCAAAATGGCAACTACTGGCTCAGCAGGGACTTATCGCAAAACGGTCGTGCACGAATGTGCACGAATGCGCACGATTCGGTACGATTCGGTACGTTTCGGGCCGCATTGGGCCGTTTTGGGCCGATTCGGGCCGCTTCGGGCCGATTCCGGCCGATACGGCCGGGCCAACCAGGACCGCCGCCAACTCGCGTGGGCCGGGAGCGTTCCGGTAGGATTCCGGGCGTCTTGGCGCGGCTCACTGGACGGCTGGGGCCGGCCGGGCTCCTCCGCGGCCGGGGACCTGGCGCCCCGTGATACAACGGCCAGCCCGAGCCGGAGTCCGGCGCTCCGCTTTTGTGCTCGCGGCAAGTCCGCCACAAGTTAAGATGGTGCGGGCATTGAACCGATGCCAGAAGCAGAAGCAGGGATCGGCGGCCATTGGTAAGGAGCCAGGCACATGATCTTGCCATTCAACGCGTTCACGATTCACAGCCTTGTTGGGTTCATGGTGACAGGTTCGTTGGCCACGGCCTTCTACGTCATATACTTCCGGCTGGGCAGAAAGCTCCTGGACCTGCTGTCGGCGAACTACATTGCCTGCATCGCCGGACTGTGCCTGGTGTCGTTCATGACGGACAATCTGGTTCCGGCCGGCATGAGCGCCATGGGTTGGCCAAACGGCCCGAGCGCCCAGCAGTTGGCGGGGGCCACGATGCACATCCACCGTCTTGCCTGGGCCTTTGGCTTGCTTGCCATACCGCTGCAACTGCACTTCGTGCTTTACTACTGCCGGCCGAAGCACTTCCTGCTCCGGCACATGCGCGTGATATATGTTCTGGCGTTCATGGCGATCATGCTTGTTTGGACCCCCCTGTGGCTGACGCCCCGGGCAACGCCGCTGGCCGATACCAGCAACTGGCGCGTCACCCTCCCGTGGATTCCCGATCCTGGTTACGGCGTCATTCTCTTCTTCCTCGGCACCTTCTCGGTAGAGGGCTACAGCCTGGTCCTGTTGTGGCGTACGCAAAGGCAACGGGGCTCCGAGCACGCCGGCTCGGAGAGAGATCGCAGATTGGTCTTCCTTGCATTCGCAATCCAAACTCTGTTCGGGTTGCTGGACGTTGCGGAGTCCATGACGGGCCTGGCCGGGGTGGCGATGGTCCCGGCGGGCTCGACCTTAATGGGGCTTCTTCTTGCGGCGGCCCTTATACAAGGCCGCATCGAATCCGACAGGGCGATGCGGCAGTTGGAGCGGGAGAAAGCCGCGATCCTGGAAGGCGCCCAGCAGCCCGTGGCCTATTTCTCGAACGACATGAAGGTGCAATGGGCCAACGCCGCGGCAGCAGACTATGCCGGCGTTCCCATAGCGCAGCTCATCGGAAGCCAGGCCCAAGGCACCTGGGGGAAGACCGAGGACGAACTGAGGCCCTTGCAGAGGTCCTTGAACACGGGACTGTTCTGCCAGGCAGAAATCACTCGGCCCGATGGCTCGTCCTGGGTCATCTACGCTTCACCGATATCAGGCGACGCCGGCGGCGCGATTGGCACCGTCGGCATCGCGATGAACATCAGCAGGATTCGATGGGCGGAAGAGACACTCAGGAACGTCAACGTCGGACTGCTGTCCGCGCGAGAGGAAGAGCGCCGATCCGTTGCCAGTGAACTGCACGATTCCGTTGCCCAGAGCCTGGCCGCCCTGCACCTTGGCCTACAGAGCGGGGCCGTCGACTTTGGCAGTCCGGCAAGGTGCAGGTCCATTCTCGACAAGGCGACCGAGAGATGCCGACAGGTGCTGGAGGAGGTGCGGAACATCTGCCATGGCTTGTACCCTCCGACACTCGACTCGTTGGGAGTTGTCCTGTCCCTCGAAAAGGTCCTCGACGGCTGCCGTTCGGCCGGCATTCCTGGCCGCGTTTACAGCCCAAAGGACCTGATCGGCGCCAGGTTCACGCGACCCGTCGAGATAGCCGTGTTCCGCATCGCTCAAGAGGCCATCAGCAACGCGATCCGACATGGCAAACCGAGCCGCATCGACGTCCTGCTTGGTTACGATGACGGCCACCTGTCCCTGTCGGTCGCGGACGACGGCGTCGGGTTCAATGCCGACGACCAAACCGCCTGGGGGCTGGGAATGAACACCATGCGGAGCCGAATGGGAGGGATCGGAGGGCATTTGGAGGTCTCCTCCGAGCCCGGCCAGACGTGCATCGAGGCCCGCGTAAAGTGCGATATCCTTAGCCAACAAGCACGGAGTTCGGAGACCCAGGTTGCCCTTTCCGCCGCAGCAAGTCCGGGCGGCCCTACGCCGCCGCTGGACTATCTTGAGCCGACGCCGTCTTAGCCGCTGGTGCAATGGCCATTCCATTCAGGTCGGCCGGGACGGCCGCTGGCCTGACACCACCATCGGGCAGAATGGATACCGGCAGGACAGAGGCGGGGCGGGCCTCCGGCGGCTCCCTGGGCCCCCAGAGCCCCGCACAAGGGCAGGCCCTGCCGAACTTCTTGCGAAATATCCCACAATGTTTGACAGACGCCGGATTTCCCCTCAGTCCGCCCGAACATCCTTGACTTGCCTCGCCCAACAGCAGTACCCTCAGTGCGTCTAGCCAATTCGGCGGCATGGTTCGGAGGGTTGGTGGTTGGCTGGTGTACTGATTCTGTCATGTTGTAGGTGCACGTCTGTGCCTGCGCTTTGAGTTGGCATGGGCGGAAGTGATGGCAACGGTGTAAGTACAGTTGTGGGTGGTAATTAGGCCATCACCGCTGGCGGGACGTGCGATGAAGGGCGGAATCCACCTCCGGTAGCGTAGCGAGGTGCAGCCGGTCTTGGGCTTTAATTGGAGGTCCAGAGCGTTGTTTACCCATCCACAGGCGGGCAAGAGGCCGCGTGTGCCCCGGCCCGACGAGGATAAGAGGATAAGGAGACAGTCAATGTTTAGGTGGAAGATCATCACGGTGTTACTGGTCGG
>Ga0315279_10008223_pt1 | contig 12684 bp, 16 predicted proteins | sample YL17G06_20_MG_FD_203694 | JGI IMG/M metagenome (GOLD analysis project Ga0315279, IMG submission 203694) | Sediment microbial communities from Yellowstone Lake, YNP, Wyoming, USA - YL17G06_20 | ecosystem: Environmental > Aquatic > Freshwater > Lake > Sediment | place: USA: Wyoming | collected... | reverse complement strand
CCACCAGGCCCATGGTCTCCCCTTCTTGGACATCATAGCTGATGCCATCTACCGCCCTGACCACTCCTTCATCGGTGAAGAAGTGAGTGCGCAGGTCCTTGACCTGGAGCAGAGTAGCCATCGCTCCTCCCGGGCCGTTGACCAGGATCGCGTGCGATCCCAGTCGAATCTTATGTCAACTCAACAGCCGCCGCTACCCTTCGCTGGCAGGCCTTGATGCGGCTGGACGCAAACTGAACGCCGATGGTGGGGAAGAGGAGACTCGAACTCCTACGCCTTGCGGCACATGATCCTAAAGCTTCCCCCGGCCATGATAAAGCGTACCATCAGGACAAAACAAGGGCCATTCTGTATCTGGCGACGGGGCCTATCGGGGGCCTCTATACCACCTGGTTAAAGCCAGTGGCGCGGGGTTCGTTAGCAAAATGTTAGCAGTTTTCGGGCGGGGGTGCCGCATTTGCGGCAGGTTCATCGGTCAGCGGTATCTGTCCGGCAAGCTCCGGTGCCGCATTTGCGGCAGTCTTCTTGTCACGGTCAACGGTGGCCGAGTCTACCCCCAGCACTTCCGCCGCCTCCCGGTTCGATAGGCACCTGAATGGGGTTCAGCCCCCGAGAATGCAAGCTAGTCTTACCCTACCTCTATTTATCTCCCAATTCCGCCACCATGCGTAGCCAGTCTAGTTAGGCGCACATAGAGAGGCGCCCCGCAGCGTGGGCCACGGGGCGCCGGCCTCAATTCCGCGCGAACACCGTCCCTGCCACGCGAATCCTGGGCGTGATCCCGAGGCCCGCCTGCCCGGTCCTCGCGAGTTGCAAGGCCAGGCCGAAGTAGGATAGCGCCAACTCCGCCAGGATGCCCAAGAGCGGACCCTCGTCAGCCAGGCCGACCCGCACGATCTCGAGCATGGCCTCGGTGAGGTCGGCCGGGTAGTCGTGGCAGATCATGTGGTGCCACTCCAGGGCCAGGGCCTCGTTGTCCTCGAAGAAGAGCCCCGCAGCGTCGGTCGCACTCATATCCTGAAAGTCGGTGCGCCCGCAGTCGGGGCAGGGCACCCTATCTTCCACCGGCAGCATCCCCCGGATGAACGTGCGCCTTTCACCAAACAATTCATGAAACCCCATCACGGGCCTCCCTCTCTAGCTGGCCGCAGCCTCGACCAGCCGGTCCGCCAGTCCTAGCCTCGCCTGCACGTCCAGCGCCCTCGCCTTCACGTTGAAGCCCGCATAATGGAGTGACATCTTGATGTCTTCATGGCCCAGGACCGTCGCCAGGGCACCGATGTCCCCGGAGATTTCGGCGAACCTACAGGCGAAGGTCCGCCTGAAGCCGTGCGGGTGAACCCCGCTTAGGCCGGCTTCCTCAGCCCGCCGCGTTATCATCACCTCCACGGCCGCCGACCCTACGTCGAAGACATTGTCCCGGTCCTGACCGAGGTATTGGCCCAGGGAGGCCATAGCGGCCTTGCCCGGGGCGATCCATCGTTCCTTCGCCCCCTTGCCATGTACGAGGATGCGGCCAGCCTCCCAGTCGATGTCTTGCGTCTGCATGTCCGTCAGCTCGCTTAATCGGAGCCCGCCGCCGATAAAGAGCAGGAGGATGGTCCTGTCGCGCAGGGCACGCGGCGGGTCGTTCTCAGTAGCGGCCAGAAGGCCGCGCAGTTCCTCATCGCTGTACGGGCGGCCCGGCTGGCGATGGATCGGCCTCAGCTTCAGGGTGCGCGTGGGATCCGACCGGCGCCGGCCGAAGGCAATCAGCCAGCGGTAAAAGGCCCGAAAACTGAGGATCCTGTGCTGCACAGTCGCCAGGGCGAGGGTCTCGTAAGACCGCCCAATGTAGGCCAAGACCGCCGTCTCGGGTGCCTCCACCGGCGTGAATCCCTGCGCCTCGCCCCAGCGTCCAAAGGCCCGGATATCCTGCCAGTAGGACTTGACGGTTCCGCACGCCTTCCCCTGGGCCACCATGAAGACCCGGAAGGCTTCGAGGGTGTCCGGCCAGGCCGGCGCCTTGCTAGTCCCCATCACCATGCCTCCTTTCTGACAACAAAAGACCCCCGAACCCTCTTGGGCCGGAGGCCTCAAAGCCTTATCATTGGCTCAGCCGGCCCCCTGCACGATCCAGGGGTTCGGTCAGGAGCGTCGCTGGGCACTCACCCGGCGGCGTTCCGCTTACGAGGGCACTCTACGCCTGGCCGTGAGCGGTTGTCAAGGTCTACCCTATCCCCGACCCAAGCGACTGGCCGGCCTTGAAACTCTGTGTGCGGGCGCGATCGAGCATTGCATCCAGTTCGATGTGGGCGGCCCGGCGCATCATCGCCCAGTCCGCAGCCTGAGGCATGTTCAGGGTCAGTGGCATGCTTAGGGAGAACTGGTTTGAGACCGACGACATGGGGACTGCCGCGCTTTTCAGGGCGCTCCAGGGCGTCAGGCCGATATCGGCTGGAACCAACATCCCGGGGATGCGCCCCATCGATCTGAGGCTGGCTATAGTCTGTTCGAGGTTCTTAAAGCCTTCCTCGAAGTAGTAGGGCAGCCAATTCTGGAGGCCCTTGGGCGAGCCGAACCAGTTGGCGGGGTTGAGGATACCGATGAGATCGCCGACGAAGCCACGCGCCTTGTCTAGGAGCCAGCCCTTGAGTTGCTGAATCCCATCCCACATCGCCTGGGGAATGGCCTTGCCCATCTCGACGGCCCGGTCCCAGACCTCTGTCTTGAGGGCGCCGAGCACCCAGACAAGGACATCGCGAACGAGCGCCAGTTTCAACTTGAGGTCAGTCACAATCCCATCCCAGATATCGCTAAAGAGTTGCTTGATGCCTTCCCAGGCACCACTCCAGTCGCCGTGTAGCAGTGCCAGGACGATATTGATCGTGTCCCGGATGACCTTCATGGTGGTGACAATCTGGTTCTCGATGAAGGGCCAGACCGTCTCCACCACTTTCTGAATCCGCGGCCACCATTCCTCAGCGACCTTGGCGAGCTCCTGGACGATGGGGACGACATCTTCCTCTATGATTCGCTGGAACTCCTCGAGCGCCGCGTCGATCTCCGGCTGGTGTTCTTCGTACCATTCCTTGATGGCCGGTATGACGTTCTCCCGGATGACCCCGAACAGTTTGTTCAGTCCCTCATAGAGCTTCTCCTGAACCGGCAAGAAGGCCTGGCCGATCTGTGCACGGAGGTCTTCCCACTGGGCCCCCATGATGCGTTGCTGGTTGGCGGAACCTTCGGCCGTGCGGTTGAAATCGCCCTGGGCATCGGTAGTCTGCTCCATGATCACGGCATAGCGGGCCTGGACCTTCTGGGCATCTGTGAGGGCGCTGCCCTGGTCGGCGATGCCCATCTCGTAGGCTTTGGCCTGCACGGCCGCCTCAGAGAGCAACACGCCCACGGTTCTCAGGGGTTCCGCTTCACCCACCAGGCCGGAGCGGATCTTCTCCAGCGCCTCATCGATGGGGATGTTGTTGAACGATGCCAAGTCCGCGGCCAGCTTCAGGAGTTCCACCGACATATCGGCAGAGGCGTCTTCGCTTAAGCCGCTCGACTTCAGGATGTTGCCGAGAGTGCCAGCGTATTCATTGGCAGCCCTTTGGGAGATGCCATAGGAGCTGGCCGAAGTCTTGGCGAAAGCGCTAATAACGTCGGAATGGGCACCGAAGACGACGTTCGCCTTGTTGATCGCTTCGTTGAGATCGGAGGCGGCGTCGGCGAAGCTCTTGCCGATGACGACTGCGCCTCCGATGGCGACGCTGGCACCGGCTACAACGGGGATGAGGCTCCCAAAGGAGCGGGCAGACTTCGTTGAGGAATCGGCTGCGGCGACGGCACTCTGGCCCATCCCTTTGTTGGCGCCCTCTATCTGGCGGGCCCCAGCCAGATAGGGACCTATGCCCTCGATGACGGCCTGGACGCCTACTTTCTCTAGCAACGTTCACCATCCTGCTCCCCGTGAGCAGCTCCCCGTCTTTACCTCCGCTGGCTCTTGCGGGTCTGGGCCCGCTGGTGCTCTAGAAGGGCATCACCCCGGTGCAGGTCGATGAGGCCATGCAGGCGGTAGTGGGCCACGAGATCTACCTGTTCCCGCCTCTTCAGGCGCTCCCACTGGCGCCATGTGTACCCGCCGAATCGGCCCGCCTCCCGGCATTCCAGCTCAGACACCAGCCCTACTATGGACTCGCCCAGATCTAGGCCGGTGTCAACTAGGTTCCGCACCCGTACTGCCGTTATCGGCTCCCCGTGCCGCTTCACCCGGAAAGGACGTGACTGCCTGGGCGACAGCCTCCTCTCTGACACCGGCCAGGTCGCGTCCGGCAGCGGTCAGGGCTGCGATGTCTCGGGCCGTGGTGAGAGCGTAGTACTGGAGCCAGGCCAGATAACGCTCATCCGGGTTGTCCCCGTCAGGGCCGATGCCCAAGGTGACGAGCTTCGAGAGCCATTCGTTGCCCTCGGGTCGCTCCATGTTAGCCGGCACGGAGACTACGGAGGTCCCGAGCAGCAGCACCGCCTCGAAGGCTGCCATCGACGTGTCTTCGGTGTGTTGGGCCAGCGCCCGCTGGTAGTCGGGATCGTCGGGATTCTCCTCTTCGCGGTCCTTGTCCTGAATGTAGACCTTGGGCACCTTCGGCTCCGGGATGCGGTTCACGGCCGCTCGGATGACCATTGCCGGCACCGGCTTCAGGGCCAGGACGATCCCATTGCTCAGCGTCACCGTCGGACGGGCCGTCTCCTCCGCCCTACTGGCCGACGCGGCCGCCGTGGCCGCCTGCGTCACACGGTTGTCGTTCACTGTGTTACTCCTTTTGCTCTCAACTCCCCTAACTCTGCCAGGATCTTCATGGCCTCGGGCCTTAGGTGTGGTGCCAGATAACGCGAGAACAGCAACTTGAAGGCGGCCCGCGACTTCTCGGCCGGGATGGGTTGCCCGCCGGCGTCGAGAAACCACTGCCACGGTAGGTTCGGCGCGAAGACCCGCGTCACCACGCGCTTTGCCCAGTCGGCACCGACGGGGTCTATCGCCTGCCCCTCGCCGTCAAGGAAGACCTTCCCCCAATGCCAGGTGACGCCTTCGGGCACCTCGACGGGCACGCCGTAGTCGTCATGCGTCTGGAGCGCCCAGCCTATGAGCCGAACGCCATCAATGAGGCCGTCGGCGCCCACACAGGACCGCGCATGCTTCAGCAGCAGCCTCAGTCTGTTGTAGCAGTCGAAGGCGGCACTTCCCCAGTCGAATGTCCCTGGATGCTCGGCTGCGCCCTCTCCTACCATCCACGTCGGCAATTCCTGACGGGGAACGCGGCCACGCTGGAGGTGAGCGCGCACGGCGGCGATGGCCGCCCTCTGGGTAAAGTCGTCAGTCATGCGTCACCCCCTCTATTTGGGCTGGGCAGGGGCGAAGGTACGTGCTCCCACACCCCTGCCACGGCCCTCGGGCCGCCGGTGCTCACACTAGCGGCCCTCAGCGGAGCCGGCGTCAGGTGGGCTAGGCCCAACGCCGGCTCGACGCTTCCATCATTTGCGGGCGGCGACGGACTCGGCAAGAATCTCCGTCAAGATAGCGTTCCCCGCGTTGACCAGGGCCTTGTCTGCAGAGAGCGAGCCACGGTAGCCCTGAAGCGCAATCTCCTGCAAGTCCTTCTGTACGCCCCTTGCTGTTCCACCGTACCGCTGGGCCAGCGCCGCAAAGCCAGCCTGCCCGAGTTGGTCAACGAGCCGCTGGGCATCCGAGCCCAGATCCCCGATGCTGATCTCACGCTTGGCGGCGGCCGGAGGCCTAACAGATGCCGGCGAGGGCTCACCGAGGGCTTCCCGCGCCTGCTGCACCACCGCCACAGCCCGCGTCACCGGCCCCAGGAGACTGCCGCCCGCGAGTTCGGCGAGCGCGTGCTTGCGACCCGGCTCTCTATCAAAGGCCGTCATCGCCCCCAGATTCTTCTGCAGGGCTTGGAGCAGCCGAGCGGCTTCGGCCGCCAGTGCTGACGGAGCGGCCGGCGCACCTCGGTCGACCAATGCGCCACTCAAAAGCGAGACCTCGTAACCCCGTGGTGGCCCGCCGGTAACGGCATTTTCCAATGGCCAGCCTTCGAGCAGGCGGCCGATAAACACAGAGAACAGCGGGCCCGCCTTGTGCTCGAAAATCAGCCGGGCAACCGTGGGCCAGTCAGCGAGGCCTTGCGGGTCGTACTGCTTCCACCGCGCCGGCGGTTCAGCGGGGATGAACTTGTCACCAGCCAGCCGGCCGTAGGTCATGATGTCTGAGTTCGCCTTCAAGACGAACTCACTGAAAGCTGCCATCAGGGGACAACTGCCATTGTTGGCCATTCTCCTAACCTCCTCTGCGCCCAGAGGGCACACCCTTCGTCAACTCCTGCACCCACGACCGGCGCGCCTCGATGCTCTTGCAGGCGTGGTCAGCAGTGAACGGGTTGGCCGGCGGCGTCTTCGGCAGGTCCTTGCGGCCCGGTTCCCCCCGTCGCGCCTTCTCACCCTCGCCCGTACCCTGGAGGCCGGACGCCAACGCCTGGACGGCAGCCAGCATCTTCGCCAGTAAAGCACTGAGGCCCGCCATGTCTTCCCGGATGGTAGAGGCACGCTGGCCCATCCCGGCGAGCACCCGCCGCTCTTTCGTCGTGTAGAAACCCACTGTCTTATCCCTTCCGCTCCCCCTCGATATGCCCGGATTTCGTCCGTACAGGCTACCAGGTGGCAGAGAGCCGGCCTGAAAGCATAGGGCCGCTATCCCCCTATTCCTCTGGCATGGTGGACTCTGCCAGCGCCCTTCGTAGCACACTCGCCAGCCGCCGCGCCGAACGCAAGACAGCCGGCGCAGCAGCAGCCTTCACCACCTTCTGCCGGGCCATCTTCTCAGCCTCGAACGCAGCCTCGCGGAGCAAGGCGAGTCCATCCGCCTTGTCGAAGATCCAGGCCAGGACCGCGTCCAGGTCGGCGCCCTCTCCCGCCAGCACAGTAGCCTCAGAGCGCACGGTATCACCGTCCACATCGAACCGTTCCTCGAGGGCGGCCATGTCGCCGTCAAGGGCAAGCGCTTCCCTGAGTTGGGCAGCCAACCGCTCCCAGTCCACCACGGCGGGCGCCGGGGGCAAGCCCAGAAGTTGGCGAGCGACAGTCTCCAGGTCCTCAGTCATGACGACGGCTCCCAGAACTGATAGCAAGATCACTCAGGACTCGCCCCTCCACCTCAGAGGCCCGCTTCTCCATGCGTCCTACCGTGTCCACCAGGTCAAGGAAGCGGCCAAACTTGCCCTCGCCGTACACGATGCCAGCGTAGGCCGTCGCCAGCTCGATGCCCAGGCCCAACAGGTTCAACACGCGCAGCCTCAGCCGGCCCACGGGCCCCATGCGCCGTAGGGTCCAGGCCCTCGGTAGATGCAGGCCATCTTGCTCTGCCAGGGCGTGCGCTAGCCGCCTCTCATTGGCCTGGACGGCACCCCCCGTCTGAGTCCGCAGCTTCGCTATGTCCAGCCGGCAGATCGGCAGCGTCGGCATTTCGCCCCGGCTGTCGGCTACGGCCAGAGAGACCGCCTGTCGAATGGCGTAGGCTCGGGTAGCGCCTCGAAGGGCGTTCCCGTTATGGCGCGGCGCACCAGTAGGCCGGCGACGGCGACGCCTGCGAATGCCCCCGGGCACCTGACTACTAGTCAAGTGGTGGCCCCTTTCCGAATCTGAAATCGGCCCGCTGCAAACGGTTTGCAAACACCCGGCCCTTCTCCAGCGCCCTCGCGACTGCCCGCGATGGCGGCCGGTAGTTTTGTTCGGCTGGCCCCAGGGGGTAGGAGGCGCTGGGTGCCCGCGTGCCTACACACCGCTTTTCCGCCCGTTTCTGCCCCTCTCATACTGCCTTCACCCTCACCTCGGACATGTCCTACTTGTGTCCTAGGACATGTACTAGGACAGACAGGGGGGGTATATATATACCCCCTGTCCTAGTTGTTGTCCTACTTGGCCTCATGCGAGGCCATCCTCTTGCGCCATCGCCGCCCATCCCATCACCTCCTCTGCCTGCTTCACGACTAGCTCAACTTCAGTGGGCAAGATCCAGGTTTCGTCAGCAAGAGACTCTACCCAGGCCGCGTCTTCGCGGGTCACGGTTGCTTGGTGCCGCAATCGTGGGCCGAGGTCACCAAATAGACAGGCGGTGCAAATCGCAAACGGGCGGTCATCCCCAGACTCATCAACGGCCAACCCGTGAACCTCGAACTTCTCTATGGTCTTGTCGCAGGCCAAGCACACGCATCTCCTGCCGATGATATCCAACCGCACCTCTATCATGCCGGCTCCTCTCGGTCGCTACGCCTGGCCCAGACAACGGCCTTGCCGTCGAACCCGCTCTTGACGATGCCAGGGTGACGGGTGCAAGCCTTGACCACGGTGTCTTGCCGCAGGTTCAGTTCCTCAGCCAGTTGCGGCGTAGACATGGGCTGCACCAGTGTCAGCCAGCACCTCTCAGGGCCACTCAGGCCCTCGCGGAGTAGCGGCACATCCCGGGCGTCCTCGGGGTCTATCCTCACGGCGTCTTCGCTGAAAGTGACATGGAAGCCGAGGGGGCGCTGGAGGCCGCTGTTATTCGCTAGCTGGTGAAACAGCCCGACGTGAAGATCCGGGGCGCCCGGCTCCTGGGCGGTCTTCGCCAGCCATAGGCTGCGGGCGGCGTTCATCTTGTAGACCGAGCCATAAGGCGACGGCCGTTTGGCGCTAGCATCATCGTGGGCCCGATGGTCGATGCCCAAGATCGTGCCGCCGATCTCCCGGGCTGCGGCGTAGAAGGCGAGCACCGCATCGGCCGGGTCGCGCCCCGTGCCCTGGCCGATGGCGAGGCCCTGGGAGTCGATCACCGTTAAGATCGCGCCCTCGCGGTCGACCAGCCTGCGCACGGCCGTCAGATCTTCAGCCAGCGGCCTTGACATGCGACGGTAGAAGATGGCCCCTGGCGGCCCCTCGTCGCCCCGGCCGGCGGCCAGCAGCCATAGGCGCTCGTCGGCCGTGTCCGGATCGGTTTCATAGTCCAGCGTCAGGACGGGGCCCGGCTGGACCTCGCGCCCCAGGCGGGGCTCTCCCGTCGCAAGGTCAAGCGCAAAGCCCAGGGCCAGCAGGCTTTTCGCCGTGCCCTTGTAGCCGAACAAGACCGTATGCTCGCCCCGGCGTAGGAAGCCCTCTATCAGCCATGGCGGCCGGGTCGGCCGGCCTCGCTGGCCCAGCACTATGAAGGGCTCGCCGGCTCGGGCGGCCTGGACGAGCAGGATCGCCGCTTCCTCCAGGATGCGCGACCAGTCGATGTCGGTGCCGTTCGTCCGCTCTTCCAGGAGCGCCGCCCACGTCTTCCGCGCCGATATGGATGTCAGGTTGACGCGGCCAAAGACGAGGTGAGGGTTGCTGAGACCCGGCAGGGAGGCACTCACCGTCATCTCGCCGGACAGTCCCTCTCGGCCATCATGCAGTCGGCAGACATCGATCTCCACGCCTTCCGGCCAGGAGAGTTGAAACAAGTCGCCGACTCTGCGGACTTCAGGCGCGGTCATCCGACCCTCACACCTTCCCAGGCGGGCCTCGGCGACTTCGGCACGACGGTGTGCCGAAGTGGACTCTTGGGCACCACCTTCAGGGCTGGCTCCGACCGGAGGGTGTAGTCGAACGAGCCATCGGCGGCGTGCGCCTCCTCGAAGCCCCATCTGGCAGCGAGACGCAGCAGTTCAAGCTCACCGTCGCGGGTCAAGGCTCTGGTGATGCAGCCACAGGCCGAGCATAGTTCCAGGTCGTTGTCGGCCGTGGGGTGAGCGTCCGTATGAGGGCAGCCGGTTGCCACGACCGACCTCAGGACCAGGGCCCGCCCTGCGGAAGTCCACCAGCCTCGATCATCGCCATGAGCCGCGCACGGCTCACCAGAAGGCGCCGGCCGATGCGCAAGGTCGGTATCTGGCCCTTGCGCACGGCCTCGTATGCCGAGCCCCGCGAAATCCGCAGGATGGCGGCGGCCTCTTCGACGGTCAAGATCGGACTCTCTGAAATCTCTGCTACCAAGCGGCACCCCCTTTTGAGCGAATCCCCTTGACACGGCTTGGGGTAAGTGGTATTGTCTTTTCAAGGATAATACCAGCCGCTTCTAACGGTTGCCTAGCCTGCCAAAACCAGCCAACCGACCAAATCAAGGAGGAATCGCAGAATGCCCCGACCGTCCATTGACCCTTACTGGCAAACCCGCATTGATGAAATCGGCGCGAACGAGCGCACTGGGGCTGGCTCGATCTTCCGGCGCTTTGAGCAAGAGGCCGCCGGTGGTGGCCCCACAGATTACCCCTCCGAGACGACCATCCGCCGCCGCCTGCGTGACCTGCGTCGGCCTGAGAACGAGGCCAAGCGCCAGTCCTACCGCTGGCTGTATTGGCCGGAGAGTTTCGAGGGCCGTGCCCTGCCCTGGCAGGACAGTGCCACGGCCTTAACGCTGTTGCGGTGGTGCCAGGAGAAGGGCCGGGGGCGCCCCACAATAGGATTGACGCGCTGGTTCTGTCGGGCGAGCGCTGCGGCGCCGAGGGCCGAGTCTGAGATCGACTTTGTGCGGCGCCTGGGCGCTGCGGCGCTCCTGTTCTATCAGGAAGCCGCAGAATGGTCGGCAGACGACCGATCGGAGCGAGAGAAGCGGGCTATCGAAGGTTGGGTCGCCCACGGGCCAGCCGGTTTGGGCCCGTTTCTCCAGGTCCTAGCCGGCCGCCCGGACATCATGGCGCAGATCGCCATCAACCCTGATTTCGTGGCACAAGTCGCGGCTCACATTGACATGGCACAGATCCTAAAGAAGGAGGCCGAACCATGCGAGGACACATCAGAAGGCGAGGCCAGCGCTGGGCCATCATCTTCGACGCCGGCTACACCGAGGACGGCAAGAGGAAGCAGCGCTGGCAAGGGGGCTTCACAACCCGGAAGGTAGCGGAAGGCGCGCTCGCCGAGGCCATCGGGAAAGTAAACGACGGCACGTTCACCGAGAAGAACAAGCTCCTCGTGGGCACCTTCCTCCAGCGTTGGCTGGAGGGCATTCGGGCAAGCGTCCGGCCCTCTACCCTTGCGGGCTACCGCATGCTGGTCGACGCGCACATCACGCCGGCCCTGGGCCTGCTGCGGCTTCAGTCGCTCAACGCCGGGCACCTTAACACTTTCTACGGACACCTTCTCGAAGGCGGCCGGCGGGACGGCAAGGGCGGCCTGTCAACGCGCACGGTAAGGTACTGCCACGCCACTCTGCACCGGGCCCTGGGCGAAGCGGTCAAGTGGGGCCTTGTCACCCGCAATGTGGCCGACGCTGCCAGCCCACCACGGCAGAGCCAGCGGCGCGAGCCGCACGTCTGGACGGCTGAGGATCTGCGGGCCTTCCTGCGCTTTGCCGAGGGCGACTTCTTCTATGCCCCGCTCTATCTGGCGGCTATGACAGGAATGCGGCGGGGCGAGGTCCTGGGGCTGACATGGGAAGGGCTCGACCTGACAGCGCAGCGGCTGTCCGTCACCCGCGCTCTTGTCCCTGTCGGCGGCGAACTCGTGGTCTCTGAGCCGAAGACGGCCAGGGGGCGCCGTTCTGTCGCGCTTGATGCGGCGACTGTCGCCGTGCTGAAGGCGCATAGGAAGCAGGTGCTAGAGGACCGCATGGGCCTGGGGCTCGGGGCGCCGGCGCCCGATGCCCTAGTCTTCACGCAACCTAACGGCGAGCCGGTTGACCCCGAGAGTTTCAGCAAGCACTTTCTAGGGCTCGCTAAGGCGGCGGGGTTGCCGCGCATTCGCCTCCATGATCTGCGCCACGGCTGGGCCTCGGTGGCCCTCTCCCTGGGCGTCAACCCCCGCGTGGTCAGTGAGAGGCTGGGGCATTCCAGCACGGCCTTTACGCTCGACGTCTACAGCCACGTGCTGCCGGGCCTACAGGAGGCCGAGGCGCAGCGCGTCGCTAGCGCCGTGCTAGGAGGTTGAAGCCGATGCCGCAAAGGATGGATCACGGGCTGCCAGTCGATGAAACACGCCGCTGTGAGGCCATGACAAAGCGGGCCTCACGGTGCAAGAATCCCCCGCTTGTAGACTCGGCCCTTTGCGCCTATCACGCGGGGCTGGCGCAGAGCAGGATAGCCAGAGGGTTGAATCCACTGACGCGCCTGCTCGAAGAGGGCGGGCCCCGCCGCCGAGGTTGATGTTAGCAAATGTTTGCAAACGGGCTCAGGACAAACGGGAGGCCTCGCGTCAGCGAGGCTTTTCTGTATCTGTGGGGAAGAGGAGACTCGAACTCCTACGCCTTGCGGCACATGATCCTAAATCATGCTCGTCTACCAGTTCCGACACTTCCCCTCTGGTGAGCCGCCCAGGCCTCGAACCTGGAACCTGCTGATTAAGAGTCAGCTGCTCTACCAATTGAGCTAGCGGCCCACGCCTGCATTGTATTATAGGCTCCCTGTTGACGCCTAGTGCAACGAACGCCGGCCTTCCCTACGGGAGGACCGGCCGCGGTCGGCAGCCGATACCGCTGCCTAGCCACGAGTTAGCACAGGCCCGAGCCAAAGTCAAGAGCGGCCCGGCGGCCTGTCTTTGGTCTGAGACTTTGTCACCAGCTAACCGGTCTGTGATTCTGTCACCCTATGAGGGACAGAGTCACGTTGAACCGCAAGGAACAGACGAGAGCAAAGGTGATCACGATGGTGATGGAAG
>Ga0315279_10008222_pt1 | contig 12687 bp, 11 predicted proteins | sample YL17G06_20_MG_FD_203694 | JGI IMG/M metagenome (GOLD analysis project Ga0315279, IMG submission 203694) | Sediment microbial communities from Yellowstone Lake, YNP, Wyoming, USA - YL17G06_20 | ecosystem: Environmental > Aquatic > Freshwater > Lake > Sediment | place: USA: Wyoming | collected... | reverse complement strand
CGCCGTACGGCCAACCGCCGGCCCAGCCGCTCGTCTAAATGGAAAGCCCCCTCATGGGCTTCGCCGCCGAGGAAAGCCGGGCTTCGAACAAGGTCGTTGAAACCCGGATCGAGGCGGCCGTTTGAACGCGGCGGAGCGGGCGTCCCTGATCGAAACCATCCGAGCTGAGGCCCGGGCCGGCTTCGACGGCGCCCGGGGCAGCCACGATTGGGACCACACCGAGCGCGTCCTTCATCTCTGCCTGCGTATCGGAAAAAGGGAAAAGGCCGATCTCTTCGTCCTGAAGCTCGCCGCCGTCCTCCACGACATCGGCCGGGCCGAGGAGGACCGCTCCAACGGCCGTCCTTGCCACGCCGAGGCCGGGGCGGAGCGGGCCCGGACGATCCTGGCCAAGCACGGCTTGCCGGAGGATCTGATCGTGCGCGTCGTCCACTGCATCGCCGCCCATCGCTATCGCAAAGCGGTCAAGCCGGAGACGCTCGAGGCCCGCGTCCTCTTCGACGCGGACAAGCTCGATTCGATCGGCGCCGTGGGCATCGGGCGGGCTTTTTTATTCGCCGGGGAGGTCGGGGCCCGCCTGCACGACAAGGACATCGACGTCGAAAAAACGAAGCCCTACACGAAAGACGATACCGCTTTTCGCGAATTTTTAGTCAAACTGCGCCACGTCAAGGACCGCATGACCACGGCCGAGGGGCGCCGGATCGCCCGCCAGCGGCACGCCTTCATGAGGGATTTCTTCAGCCGGCTGAACAAGGAGACGGACGGGATTCTCTAAGCGGCCGGTGAAGATTACTTCAGCGGCTTCTTGTCGGCGATCAGGACCAGCGCTTTTTCGATGCGGCGGCGGCGCGTCTCGTCCTGCTTGGCCGCGACGATCCAATCGACATAGGCTTTCTTGTGGGAATAGGCGAAATCGTCCCAGATCATTTTCGCCGTTTTGTTCTTGCCCAGGGCCTTGACCAGATCGGGCGGGGCTTCGATCCCGCGCGGCCCGGCGTCGGGTTCGACGACGACCAGGACGCGATCACCAACCTTGACCTTGGCCTTGTCCCGGATGGACTTGTTGACGACCAGGAAATGCTGGCCGTCGCCGTCGGGCATCAACGAACTGCGGAAGGCCACTCCGTTGACCGTCCCCTTCACTTTGACCTGTCCGCCCTTGCCGAAGGACTTTTCGACGTCAAACGGAACATTCAGGTAGGTCCACGTGCCCACGCCTTCAAAGCGAGCCACCTTGGCGCGAAATTCCCTTTTCACCATGACTCTCTTCCTTTGGTTCCTTCATCATAAATCTTTTGCAAAAAAAATCAATGGCCATCCGCCCCCCAAAGGCCGGCCGCGGAGGCGCGCTTGAATTCGCGCCTCGCCGTTCTTATAATCGTCCCGCCGGAAGGAGACGGCATCCGTGTCCGATCCCTCGCCCGCCGCACCGGCGGCCCGCCGTCCGCGTCGCGCTTTCGCCGTATTGGCTCCGTTGTTTGGTCTTCTTTATGTGTTCGCCATTCCCCCGTTCCAGTCCCCCGACGAGCCCCAGCATTTCTATCGCGCCTACCAGGTTTCAGAGCTCGGCATCATCGGCCAAAAGACAACAGGAAAGCCGGAACCCCGCGCGGGAGGATTTCTGCCGAAAAGCCTGAAACGCGTCGCCGACCTTGTCCTGGACGATATCCCGCACAACGAGGAATGCCACGTCGAGCCGCAAGCGGTCAAAAGCGCCCTGGCCGTCCCGCTCGAGCCGGACGACCGCGAATTCCTCGAGTTTCCCACCAACGTTCTCTACTCGCCCGTCCCCTATGCTCCGCAGGCCCTGGGGATTTTCCTGGGACGGTTGTTTCAAGCCCCGCCGATCGTCCTGCTCTATCTGGCGCGGCTTCTCAATCTCGCCGTGTGGTTCGTGTTCGTCTACGCCGCCATCCGCGTGACGCCCGTTCATCGCTGGGTCTTCCTGCTCTTGGCCCTGGCCCCGATGTCCATCGCCCAGGCCGCCTCCGCATCGGCGGACGCCTTGGCCAACGGCGCCGCCTTCCTGCTCGTGGCTTCGATTTTCGAGGCCGCGTTTTCGCCCGCGGCGACGATGGAGCGGTCCCGGCGCCGCGCCATCGCCGGGCTTTCGCTTGTCGTCACTCTGTGCAAGCCGGTCTACGGCCTTTTGCCGGTTCTCGTCCTGCTCATTCCGGCGGCCAAATTCGGTTCGCCTCGAAATTTCAAAAAGGCGGCCGCCTCGCTCCTGGCCCTCTGCTGGGGGACTCTGGCCGCTTGGTCGGCCGTCGTCTCCCCGCTCGCCGTCCCGCTTCAACAAGGCGTATCCAGCAGCGGACAGCTCCGCCTCATTTTGACCCAACCCCTGCGTTTTCTGGACGCGGTCCGGCACATGATTTCCACTCATTTTTTCCATCACCTCCGCGAATTCGTCGGCCAGCTCGGCTGGCTGGACGTCGCTCTCCCCTTCGCGCTGGCGATCCTCTATATCCTCGTGCTCATCTTTGCCGCGCTCGCCGACAAGACCGGCGAAATATCCGTCCGCGCCAGGCCCAAGGCGCTCGGCCTGGCCGTCGTCCTCGTCAGCGCCGCCGCCATCGTGACGACGATCTACATCGTCTGGAATCCCGTCGGCGCCGGCGGAATCGAAGGCGTGCAGGGGCGCTACTTCATCCCCTTCGGGCCGCTCCTTCTTCTCCTGTTTTACAACCGGAAAATATCCCCTCTCGTGGAAAAAATCCGCGTCCTGCGAGCCGCCCTCATCGCCTTCTCCGCCTTCACGCTCGTTTTCGGCCTGGCCGCCCTGCTCTCCCGCTACTATCTCTCCTTCTTCTGAAGCTCCACCGACCTACTACGGGGAGCAGTAAATATGTCACATAATCCTTACTGCTCCCCGAGTACTAGCCGGGCGGCAAAGACATCCGGGGTCAACTATATTCCGCCCGGCTTAGTAAGTCCGTGGCTTTCCGCGAAGGGGATTGACTTCCCTTCCGCGGGGGGCGTATTAATGGCGGAGAGGTTTTCGGGTCCCGCATGATCGAATTGACGAACATCGCGCGCGTTTACGGCAAGGGCGAGTCGGCGACGTCCGCCCTGCGCGGCGTGAGCCTGGCCGTGGAGGCCGGCGCGTTCGTCCGCATCGTCGGCACCTCGGGATCGGGCAAGACGACCCTGCTGAACGTCATCGGCGGCCTGGATTCGACCTACACGGGCACGGCGATCGTCGACGGACGGGACATGCGGGCCATGGCCGACCGCGAGATGAGCCGCTTCCGCAACGAAACGGTCGGCTTCGTCTTCCAGCATTTTCACCTGCTCGAGCATCTCGACGCCCGGCGCAACGTGGCCCTGGCCGATTTCTTCGCCGCCCGGGAAATAGTGGACCCGCTCCGCCGGGCCGAGGATGTCCTGGAGCGCGTCGGGCTGGCGGACAAGCTGGGCAGCCGCCCGTCCCAGCTTTCCGGCGGGCAGAAGCAGCGGGTGGCCGTGGCCCGGGCCCTCTTCCGCCGGCCGCGCCTCATCCTGGCCGATGAGCCCACGGGCAACCTCGACACGCGCACCAGCGGACAGATCATCCGGCTTCTCGAATCGCTCAACCGCGACGACGGGCTGACCGTCGTCGTCGTGACCCACGAGGCCCCGCTCTTCCGGAACGCCACGCAGACGTTTCGCCTCGAGGACGGCCGGATCGCCGGGACGGACGCGGAGTGAGGCGGCCATGACCCTGGGCAAACTCGGCCGATTCGTCGCCCAGAACATCGGGCGGAACCGCAAGAACTTGGTTTTCGCCGGCATCGGCATCGTCGTCGGCGTGTCCAGTTTCATCTTCTTCACGGCGCTCGGCAGCGGCATCAAGCGCGTCGTTTCGACCGAGATCTTCCCCTTGGAAGCCAACCGGACCACGGTCATCCCGCGGAAAGCCGGCTTCAGCGGGCCCGGGGGGATCAAGCCCATCGACGACGCGGCGGTCCGGACCATGGAAGCCCTGCCCGGCGTCGCCGCCGTCTATCCGCGCATGCGCCTGGCCGTGCCGGCGACCATGTCCCTGGTCGGGGGGCGCTTTCCCGAGGCGGAGTTGGCCCGCCTCGCCAGCCTCCCCGGCGTGACGCCCGACATCGTGGCCTCGGTCAAGCGCCTCGACCTGTGGCTGGAGATCATGGCCGACGGCATCGATCCGCGCTTGGTCAAGGATGAGGTCCAGTTCGGCACGTTCGCCGAGCCCAAACCCGGCCAACCGGTTCCCTTCCTGCTCTCCAAGCGGCTGGTCGAGATCTACAACGCCAGTTTCGCCGAAACGCGCAACCTGCCGCTTCTCAGCGAGATCATCATCCCCTTCGTTCCTTCGCTGCCGCTCGTGGTCAATGACTCTTACGTCAACCGCGGCCTGACCGGCCCGCAGGAGACGATCCGCGTCCGCCTCGTGGGAACGAGCCAGCAGGCCCTGCTGGGAGGAATCACCCTGCCGCTGGGCACGGTCCGGGCGCTCAATCGCCGCTTTGCCGGCGAACAGGCCGCGTCTTATTACGATGCGGCCATCGTGGAGGCCGGTTCGGCCGCGCACATCGCCTCCGTCCAGGCGGCCGTCCGAACCCTCGGCTACGGCATCGACACCAGCCAGCAGCGCATGGCCGAGAGCGTGGCCCTGGCCGTGACCCTGGTCATGCTCGGATTCACCCTCATCAGCCTGACCATCGTGGCCGTGGCCGCGGTCAACATCGGGCATACCTTCTTCATGATCATCTACGAGCGCCAGCGCGAGATCGGCCTGCTGCGGGCGGTCGGCGCGTCGCGCTCCGATATCCGGGCCATGATCCACGGGGAAGCGGCCGTCGTCGGAATCGCCGGCGGGGCGGCGGGCATCCTGATGGGCATGGCCGGCTGTCTCTTGGTCAATCTCCTGGCCGTCCGGCTCCTGCCGAAATTCCCCTTCAAGCCGACACAGTTCTTCGCCTACCCGTGGTGGATGTTCGCCGGGGGGATGCTGTTGGCGGTCGTCTTCTGTCTGGCCGGGGCTTTCACGCCAGCCAACCGCGCCGCCAAGCTCGATCCTTCGCAGTCGCTCTCCGGCCGCTGAGCCAGGAAGAGTAACCTCTTAGAAGATCGGAAATATTTCAATCTACTTCAGTACGCATATCAAAAGCTATTACTAAGCCGGGCGGAATATAGTTGACCCCGGATGTCTTTGTCGCCCGGCTAGTACTCGGGGAGCAGTAAGGATTATGTAACATATTTACTGCTCCCCGTAGTATTTGGCTGCAATTACAATTTCGATTCGAGAATAAGAACTAGAGAATCTTAGGCGCGCGGATAGAGGAAAATCCCAATTGGCAGTATTTTCCAGATCGAGCCGGCGTCCGTCTTGCAAAACAGATACGACACCCAAACCTGTCCAAGACAACTTCAGCAGCGTTTCATGCGCGCCGCCCGTTCGATTTTCGAGAGTGAAAGCGATCGTTTTCAGCTCCGTATCCAGAACGATCGGCGTATTCGGGACAAACCCGTCGCGATCGAGCTCGATCTTGATCATCCTCCGCGGGCCGGCGGGCGCGCCGGCGGCGGCGGGCGGGGCCTCCACTACGGCGTCGAAGCGCTGGCGCAGACCGTCTCGCGGAAAGACCCGCAGGCTTTCGCCCTCCCGTTCGAGCGTGCCGCCGTAGGCGACCCAATCGAAGACGGGATCGCGGACCACGATCGTCGCGGCCATGCGCAATGCGGCGCCGTAGCCGAGATCGATCTCGCCGTCGTACGGCCAGGCTCCGCGCGGCACTTCCTTGCGGATCCAGGCCCGGCCCCATTTGGCAGTCATAAACTGCCAGCCCGAAGCCCCGTCGTTTTCCCGGCCGGGGAACCAATAACCATAATTCGTCTCCGGCGTGCCGGAATTCATAAGCGCCCAGGTGCTGAGATAAGAAGCGTAGCCGAGCTGGAGCCAGTCGTAAGGCGAGGGTGCGAAATTCAGGCCGTAATCCAAGATCCCCCAGCCGCCCATGGCGGCCATGTAGCTCAGTGAGCCGTTGTCTGAGGAGGCGGTGAAATCCGCGCCAAGCAGGTAGTAGGCCGTTTCCAGCCAGCCGCGGACGGCCAATCCCGCTTTCAACTGGCGTTCCATGAAGCCCCGCGAATCCTCGCGCCTTACAACCGGGTGGGAGTACCATTTCTTCTTTCCCTTATCAAACCAGAGGTTCTCGTCCGGTTTCATGTCATGGGTGGCCCCGTACTTGGCCAGGGCGTAGCTGGATTCGAAGGCAGTGCGGTCCAAGGCGTATTCCGAGCGGAAAGGGTATTTGTCGTCGTAGACGAAATACTTCACCTTCTTTTCCCATTCAGCGCGCAGCCAGGCCGCCTTAGCCCCGGCGCCCTCCCGCTCCAGGGCATCGATGAGGTTGAGGATGACCAGCTCGTTGTAGCAGCCCCACTTGTAGGTCTCATACCAGGGCAGGACCTCATAGGGATAGAGGAAGTAGGCCCGGGCGGTTTGGTAGGCGCGTTCGAGGTACCCGGCCGCATCGAGATATCGGACCATCTCCGGGTAGAGGCGGGCGATCTCGGACATATGGAAATAGAGCATGACTATGTGCGGATAATCGTATGACCGCCAGATTTTCATCTTGTCCAGGTTGTTGTTGTTCGAGCGGGCCCGCAGGAGCGGATCGCGCGCTTCGGGCCAGTTGGGAACGCCGTGAATGCCGTAGGGATAGGGCGTCTCCTTGTCGGTGCGCTGGAGCTTGCCCCAAACGAAATGCTCAAGGTAGTACTCGACGGCGGCGATCTCCTCGGCTACGGGAAAATGGACGTTCTTGGAGGCCAGGAAAGGCGCTTTGCCGAGGGCAGGATCGTCGCAGGCCAGGACGTATCCCCACCAGAAATCGAAGCCGTCCGTATCATCCGGCCCCCGCAGGCGCCCGGCCCGCATATCGTAGACGGAAAACAATCCGTCGTACCATTTCGCCGGATCACGGTGCTGCTGGCGGCGGACGAGGAAAGAGGCCCGTTTCTTAATCAGGGTCTCCAACGGCTCGGTGACGAAAAATTCCAGGATGGTCGCTCTCCCGCCGTCATGATGAATGGTGATCCGATTTTCGCCCAGGCGCCGGAATTCGAGATGGAAAACGCGGTCGCCGGGCCGCGGCCCGCCCTCTTCGGCGATCTTCGTCCGGTCCGGGAATTCGGGGGCCAGGGACTCGATACGGGCCTTGGTGCGGAGGGCGATCTGCGCCGGAAGATCCAGCGGAACGGTCATTCCGGGGACAATCCGGATGTCGAAGAGTCCTTCGTCATAGAGGATGTCGCGGATCTCGTCGTAAGAACGCGCCCAGCGGAAACGAAAACCCGCGGACATCCGGCTTTCCGGCGTGCCCGCCGGACCCAGGTCCCGGGTCGAGTGGGCCTGGCGCCACGTGCCCCGCTTTTCCGTCCCTCCCGTCAGGCCGGAATGGACGAAGGCCCGGAATCCCCCGCGCCCCTCCGCTGTTGAGTATTCGAGCGAGGTTCCCGGGCGGGGCGTCACGACGAGAAAGGGCGGCTCTCCGTTAGGTCGGACGAAATAGATAAACGATCCGGCGCCGGCGATGAGCTGGTGTTTGGTCCAGCTTTTTTCGAATATCGCCGCCGGATCCTCACCCGCCGGGAACCGCCACGGGATCTGGACGGCCAGGTCGCCGATGGTCACCGGCACCGCCATCCGTGTCGCCAGCTCGATCGTCCAGTCGAGGACCCGCCCATCCGTGCGAAACGTTTGAACGGTGTCGAGGACCGTGCCGGCGACACTGTCCGTGTAGATGAGCGTCGTCCCGTCCGGCGTGGCGGCCAGACGTGTTTCCCCCCGGTAAGCGTCCAGCCAGTCGCCGCCCGGGACGCGGTATTTGATGATGGGAATCATGCGCCCGCCGGGAGAGAAGAGCTGGGCCCCGTAAGGGTCCTTGGCCTGGGCCAAGGCAGTGATCCCCTGGCCGTCGTAAGCGAGAGCGAAATCGCCCTTCTCGATTCGTCCCGACGCCGGGTCCTGCGCGGGCGGGGGGAAAAGCGCGACGGGCACTGCCGCGATGAGGACGGCCGATAAAAGGAACGCTCGGAATCTCATGCGGAACTCCTCCCTGGGCGGTCTAGGGGACGGAAGTCATATATCCCAAAAGACGCGCCGCCTGCAAACGCTGATAGGGTTTATAATAGCCATGGATCAAGGGGTATCGCTTATGAAGAAATGGTACGAAGCGCTGTTCACCGATTACGCCGACGCCTATGACCGCCAGCCCTTTACCCAGGGAACGCCGGGCGAATGCGATTTCATCGAACGGGAGATCGCCGGCGACCGTTCCGTGGCCATCCTCGATATAGGCTGCGGCACGGGCCGCCACGCCGTCGAGTTGGCCAAACGCGGGTATCGCCTGACGGGTGTCGATTTGAGCCCTTCCCAAATCGACGGGGCCCGGTCCAAGGCCGCGGCGGCCGGCGTCCAGGTCGATTTCCGCGTCGGCGACGCCCGGGCCCTCGATTTCCGGGGGGAATTCGGATTGGCCCTTCTCCTCTGCGAGGGGGCTTTTCCCCTGATGGAAACGGACGAGATGAATTTTCTCATCCTGCAGGGAGCCGCCCGGGCGCTCGTCCCCGGCGGCAAGATGATCCTGACCACGCTCAACGCCCTCTTCCCGATGGCCCATTCCGTCCAGGCCTTCGAAAACGAGAATCTCGAGGACGCCGAGAGCAGCGGCCACCGCTTTGATCTTCTGACTTTTCGAATGCACTCCCGGCTTAAAACCCTCGACCATCACGGCCGCGAAATTAAGCTGGATTGCGACGAGCGCTGGATGGCTCCCAGCGAAATGACGTGGCTGCTCAAACAAGCGGGCTTCAGAGACGTCGAAATCTTCGGCTGCAAGCTGGGTGCATTCAGCCGCGCCGATCCCTTGAACGCGGACGATTTCGAAATGCTGGTCGTGGCCGGCAAAGCATGGACTTGAGCGATCGGAAATTGACCAACGCCCAAAGGAGAACCATCATGACCCGTCAAAAGCGTTTTTTTGTGGTCGTTCCCGTCTTCGTTCTAGCACTGGGGGCCGCCGGATCCGCCTTCGCCGGTGAAGACCGGTTCAGATTCGATCTGGAGAGCGGCCTGGCATTCAACGGCTACAATAATGTCCGGATCCCGGGGGATACCGGGACGCTTTTTTCCCTGACCCGGGATTTGACGGCAAAGTCAGGCCTCTTCTTCCGGCTACGCCTGGACTGGCGGTTGAGCCGACGGTCGACGCTGTCCGCCCTCTTCGCGCCGCTGACCCTCAAGGCCGGCGGGACGGCGGCAGGGCCCTTGATTTTCCAGGACCGGGTATTTCCCGCGGGCGCGCCCCTGGAGGGGTCTTACACCTTCAATTCCTACCGGCTGACCTATCGCTATGAATTCATCCGCAACGAACGCTGGACGGTGGGCGCGGGATTCACGGCCAAGATCCGCGATGCGGCCATTCGGCTGGATTCCGGAAGCGTGCATTCGGAAAAGACCAACGCGGGCTTCGTTCCGCTTCTGAATCTCCGGGCCGAGTACCGCGGACCGGGCCTTTGGGGATTCCTGTTCGAAGCGGACGCCCTGGCCGCGCCGCAAGGCCGGGCCGAGGACATCCTGGCCGCGGTTCTTGTCCGCTTGGGCCCGCGCATCACCCTCAAAGCCGGCTACCGCATCGTCGAGGGCGGCGCGGATAACGCCGTGGTTTACAATTTCGCCCTGATCCATTACGCCGTGGTTGGCCTGCTCATCGATTTTTAAAAGGGGTCAGGTCTTAACTTTTGACAATTTTGCTCCGGCCTGACCCCAGAATGTCTAATCATGGGCTTTACGGAACTCCTGATTCCGAGGGGTCATGCTTCGTCAAATCTGTTACTACGGGGAGCAGTAAATATGTTACATAATCCTTACTGCTCCCCGAGTACTAGCCGGGCGACAAAGACATCCGGGGTCAACTATATTCCGCCCGGCTTAGTAAAAGTTAAGACCTGACCCCCAGGCTGAGGGCGGCGCCGAGGGCGGAGAGAATCTGCGGAAAGGGCGGGACGGTGATGTCGCGCTTGATTTTCTTGCGCAAAAGCCCGGCCATACAACGGCTCTTGGCCACTCCGCCGACGAAGAGGATCTCGCCCTCCGTCGCCGGCCGGTCGGCCTGCATGGCCTCCCGGCAGAATTCATCCAGCGAGTAATTCAGGGCCCGGGCCATGACTTCGAGGAATCGGCCCGTTCCGGCCGAACACCGATCGTTGAGCTCGAAATCGTCGAACCCGCCGTCCAAGCCAAGCTCCCGCCAGAGCGCTTCGTCCTCGGGCTCCGGCGGCCAATTCATGGACCGTCCTTTTTCGGGCCGCGCCTCAGGCTGAGGCCGCCCGCTCCAGCTTCTTCATGATGGCGATCATAAAGGCGGCCGAGAGCAGGCAGGCGACGACCAGGATGAGCCACAGCAGCCACAGCGGCAGAGCCATCCATAGGCCGCCCATCAAGCCGACCAGAAGAATGCCGATGCCGGTGGCGGCGAACCAGCCGCCCTGCATCAGACCCTTGTACTGCGGGGGGGCGACCTTGGAGACAAAGGAAATGCCGATGGGGCTGAGGAACAGCTCGGCGATCGTCAGCATGAAATAGGTGGTGATCAACCAGTAGACCGAGACCTGGCTTGCGGACGGAGCGACCAGCCCGCCCAAAGCCTTGGGACTGGGCAGGCCCAGTGACCCGATGGTCAGAATGGTGAAGGCCAGAGCGGTCATGATCATGCCCATGGCGATCTTCCGGGGCGAGGATGGCTCCTTGTTTTTTTTATTAAGCAGGGCGAACAGTCCGATGATGAGCGGCGACAGGGCCACGATGAAGAAGGGATTGAAATGCTGGAAGCGCTGGGGCTGGAAGGGATTGACGTCCAGATACCCGTGATAGCGCAGATAAGCCAGGATGCCAAAACCGAGAAACGCTGCGCCGCCGATGATCCGGGACACCGGGCGGGACTTCTTTTTCAGGAGAAAAACCAGGCCGATGACGGACAGGAAAACCGCCAGCAGTCCGGTCAGGTCGAACCACAGGTTGCTCAGCTTGCCGACCGCGGGCACGGTGTAATCGCGGGCGAAATAGGTCATCGTCACCGCGCTCTCCTGGAAGGCCATCCAGAAAAAGATGACGACGAAGAAGACCAGCCCGAGGGCGGCCAGCCGTTCCCGCGTCTGCTGGGGGGTGATCGCGACGACCTGGGACTTGAGCGTCTCGGACTTGGCTTTCTGCTTTTCGGTGAAATCCGCATGTTTGTAGTGCTTGCGGAATCCCCAGAAAATCAGCATGGACAGGATAAGCGCGAGACAAGCCACGCCGAACCCGAAATGGTAGGACTTGCTCAGGGCGTTGAGGTAATTCTCGGAGAAGCCACGCAGGGATGACATCGTGACCGAGGGGTCCTGACCCTGGGCGATGGCCAGGAAGGAAGAGACGTCGACGTCGGCCAGCTTTCCCTTGATGAAGTCGTTGGCCAGCGCCGGAATCCGGGCGACGTAGGAATAATGCGACCCGGCCAGAACCCAGTTGACCACTTTTTCCGAGGCGGTCGGAGCGAACATGGCCCCGATGTTGATGCCCATGTAGAAAATGGTGAAAGCCCGGTCGCGGAGGGGGCTGTATTTCGGATCGTCATAAAGGTTGCCGACCAGGGCCTGGAGATTGCCCTTGAAAAAGCCCGTCCCCAAGGCGATGGTGGCCAGCGCCCCGATGACGAGGGGGAAGCCGGCGGCCATCTTGGTCGGGATGGTCAGCAGGGCGTAGCCGAGGAACATGACGATCATCCCCACACTGATGGTCTTCCCGTAACCCAGGACTTTATCGGCTAAGAAGCCGCCGAGAAGGGGCAGGAAATAAACGCAGGAGACGAACACGGAATAAATGAGGGCGGCCCCGCCTGCGCTCAGGCCGTACTTGGCCTGCATGAACAGGACGAAAATCGAGACCATGGTGTAGAAGCCGAACCGCTCGCCCATGTTGGCGAAAAAGGCGATGAACAGGCCCTTGGGGTGCCCTTTAAACATGGATGTCCCTCCGTAAGGTGATGAGCACGATGGGGAAAACTATACCATGAAAAGACGCGGATTTGACAAAGAAAAACAGGCCGATCTATCCGGCCTGGTCAAGATCGCCGGCGGGCCGAACGGGGGCTTTTCCCGTCTTTTCAGCCGGCTCGGCACGTTCCAAATGAGCTTTGGCTAGGAAGCGATTTCCGCTATGATAGGCCGGGTCAAGGGGAATCTTAATGCCCGAACCGCAAAAAAGACGCTTTCTCCTCATTCATGGTGTGTTGATCGCCGTCTTCGTGGCGGCGATGGTTTTCGCTTCGATCAAATACGCGCCGGTCCTCACCAGGCTCGTGAGCCATCCGGAGAAATTCAAGGAGTTCATCGATTCCTATGGTCCGCTGAGCGCCGTCATTTATATCCTGCTTCAGGCGGCCCAGATCGTCATTGCCATCATCCCGGGCGAGGTTGTCCAGCTCGCCGGCGGCTATGCCTTCGGGACGGTTCTGGGGACCATCTATGCCGTCCTGGGAGCTCTCCTCGGCACGCTGATCGTTTTTTACGCCACCCGGTTTCTCGGCTATTCGCTGGTGAAAAGATTCGTGTCGGCCGAAAAGCTCGCGAAATTCGATTTCTTGATCAATAACCCGAAGTCTGAAATCGTCCTTTTGCTTCTTTTCCTTA
>Ga0315279_10008221_pt1 | contig 12688 bp, 7 predicted proteins | sample YL17G06_20_MG_FD_203694 | JGI IMG/M metagenome (GOLD analysis project Ga0315279, IMG submission 203694) | Sediment microbial communities from Yellowstone Lake, YNP, Wyoming, USA - YL17G06_20 | ecosystem: Environmental > Aquatic > Freshwater > Lake > Sediment | place: USA: Wyoming | collected... | reverse complement strand
CGGGAGAATCGCAAACGGCAGATGCGGCAGCGCCCAAAGCGGCCTGTCGGCGAATGTTTCGGCCCTGGCGGAGCTTATCCGCCCGCGCCGCAGCCAGCCTATGAGCATTTCGAATATGCGCGCCTTGACCGCCCTGGCGAAGTACGCGGGCTGGAGCATCGCCAGGTAGTGCAGGCGGTATTGCTTTCGCCCCAGCATTCGCCGCATGACCAGGCACGCCGCCGGCACGGCAAGCAGCAGGGCCACGCCGACAAGTGCGTTTCGCCAGCCCAGGCGCCAGCGCGAGCCGCCGTCGCCGTAGAGCCTCGCGAGCAGCCCCCCCACCAGCAGGGCCGCACCGGTAAGCCTGCTCGCGGCCGACAGGACGCCCAGCGTCCAGAACGCCGCGAACAGCCCGAAGCCCCGGCCCATTTTCCGCTCGGTCGACGCGTCGATCTTGCCCGCCACGCGCCAGCCGGAGACGCTTGCGCGGCCGATCGACTTCCAAAGCCCGCCGTCGTAGAGCAGGCGGACGTGATGGCCGGTGACGTCAACCTGCGAGTCGCGGTACGCGGACTCGGCCGCGCGGAGCTCTGCCAGGGCGGGCACCATGTCGGCGAAGGCCTCGCCGCGGGCGCCGACGTAGGCGGCGAGCTTGTCCGCGTCGCCGCGGTCGAACTGCACCAGCCTGCCGCGGGCGAGCCCGCGAGCTATCAGGACGAAGTCGCCCGGGCTCATCGGCAGACATGCCAGCAGCGCCAGGCCCGCGCGGAAGTCCACGGCCGTCAGGCCCGCGGCGGGGTCGTCGTCGAACTCGCGGCGCTTCAGGCAGTTCGGCTGGCTCTTGCACGTGGACCACTCGTACTGGCGGGCCAGTTCCGGAGCGCCCATGTCGTGCAGCATTAGCACGAGCTCGGCCATGAACCTTTTCTTGGCGCAGTATTCCGGCGAGCCCGACTGGTCGGCCGGGGCGTCAACGCCACGGCAGCGGCGCCGCGTCAGGTGGTCGTCCACCTCGAACCGCCAGGTCCGGCCCTCGAGCCACTCGCTGATCTCGCCGCAACTGCCGATCGTCGGGTCGACGAACGTGGCGAGGATGTCCACCACGCAGAGCTCGCCGCCGAGCCTTTCGGCCGCGGCGCGGCGGATGAACTTCTGCCACAGCGCCCCCGCCCTTGCGGCCGTGGGATTCACCTGCAATTGGAACGGGCCCTGGAAGCCCGCCCAATAGATGGCGTCGCGGAAGGCCCGCGAGGCCCCACTCGGCGGAACGAGGATCTTCATCGCGTAGCTGCCGCCGACGGTAAGCCCGCCAATGCCCGGCGAGCCGTCCAGCGGCTCGACTTCGCTCGCCACAAGCGGCTCGACGGCCTTGACCTGGACACGGTAGACCTGCCCCGCGAAGCCGCCGCCGACAAACCGCTCGACGGCCACGGTCACCTTCGCCCTCCCGGCCGGGATGACGCCGGTCATCTCGTACGCGAGCTCGGCGCCAGGCTCGAAGCGGTCCACGCGAAGCGGGCGCAGGACCTCCATCTCGCCGAAGCGTTTGGCCAGCAGCCTCGACGCGTCAACCGAGTACTCAATCGCCATGTAATCTCCGTCCAACGAGCGAACAAACTGCGCGTCACGCGGGGCGCACGTCCCTGTTATATCGGCAAGCGGCAGCAGTTACTGTACGGCATGCGCGGGACGGGCGTTCGGCGAATCGGTACAATCGCGGCTTTGACGCGGCGGGCCGGCATGGAGTTGCCCGGCTGGCCGCTGGGCGGACACAAGGCGGCGTTTGAGGACGGTCAATGGCATCGCAGTCGGACGAGAAAGGCATCGAACTGCTGGCCCCCGCGGGCCAGATGGAGTCCCTTCGCGCCGCGATAGCCAACGGCGCGGACGCCGTCTACCTCGGCATCGGCCCGTTCAACGCCCGGCGGCGGGCGGAGAACTTCACGCCCGATCAGTTGCCCGAGCTTCGCGAGGTGACCGCCCGGTGCAACGTGCGGCTGTACGCGGCCATGAACACGCTGCTGATGCCGGATGAGCTGGACGCGGCGGCCGGGCTGATCGAGCGCCTCGCCGGCGGCGGCGTCGACGCGGTGATAGTCCAGGACGCCGGCCTGGCCGAACTGGCGACGGCAATGGCGCCAGACCTGCCGCTGCACGCATCGACGCAGATGACCCTCAGCGAGCCAGGCGGAATCGAGCTGGCGAGGCGGCGATGGAACCTGCGGCGGGTGATACTGCCCCGCGAGACCTCGCTGGACGACCTGCGGGCGATCGCGGATGAGACTGCCGCCCCAGCCGGCGCCGCCGGCGCCAGGGGCCAGCGCGGCGGGCGAGTCGAACTGGAGATGTTCGTCCACGGCGCGATGTGCATAAGCTACTCCGGCCAGTGCCACGCCGGGCGGCATCTCGGTGGGCGAAGCGGCAACCGGGGCCAGTGCGCTCAGCCATGCAGGCTGGCGTGGGAGCTGCTGGTTGACGGCCGGCCGCGGAAACTCGCCGGGCGGCACGTCCTCTCGCCGCGCGACCTGTGCCTGCTCGACCGCCTGGGCGACATGCTGTCGGCCGGGGCGACGAGCTTCAAGATCGAGGGCAGGCTCAAGGACGCAGGTTACGTCGCGGCGGCAGTGCGGGTGTACCGCACGGCCCTGGACGCAGCCCTTGCGGGCCGGGACCGCCCCGCCGCCGGCCAGGCCGACCGCGACGGGCTGCAACTGGGCTTCTCGCGAGGTTTCACGCGGGGCTATCTGGACGGCAACGATCCGCGCGGCCTGGTTGACGCATCCGCACCGTGCAACCTCGGGCTTCGCGTCGGGCAGGTCAGCCGGCGCAGCGGGCGGCAGATCGTCGTGCTACTTGACAATGACTTTCCCCGGCTTCGCCTGTCCCCTGGCGACGGCGTGGCGTTCGGCCTGCCGGACGCCGCCGGACGCCGCCCGGGCGGAAGCGTATACGAAGTCCAGCCGACAGGCGGCGGGCGGATCGCCATCACGCTGGGTCGCGACGCGGCGGAAGCCCTGCAATCCGTCGAGCCTGGCCAGGCCGTCTGGAAGACGTCCGACCCGAAGCTCCAGCGCGAGCTTCGCCAGAGCTACGCGCGCCTCGAACCGCGCCGCCGCGTGCGAATCGACATCCGCCTTGAGGCGATCACCGGCCTGGCGCCGGTGATGCGCTGCGGCGCAATCGAGGTGCGCGGCGCCGAGCCGCTCCAGGCCGCCAAGCGCCAGCCGCTCACCCGCGACGCCCTGGCCGAACAACTCGCCCGGCTGGGCGATACCCCGCTGGAGCTGGGCCGGGTCGAACTCATCGGCCCCGCCGGGCCCGCCGAAACCGTCGACGCCATGGTCCCCAAGAGCGTCATCAACGACCTTCGCCGCCGCCTGACCGAGCGGATCGTCGAGCAAATGCACCCGCGACGGACCATCCAGCGCCCCACCGCCCTGGCCGAAATCCGCGAGCAGTGGCACAACCGCACCATCGGGCGCCCTTGCGGGCCCACCCGGACCCCTGACGCCGCCGAGCCGGCCCTGGCCGTGCTCGTCCGCCAGGCCGGGCAGGTCGGCCCCGCCGTCCAGGCCCTCGCCCGGCGTCCCACCGCGACCGCGGCAGGGCGAGTGTACCTGGAGCTTCCCCCGGCAGACCTGCCCGCGGCAATCTCGGCCGTGCGAGCCGCGGGCATGCAGGCCGCCCTCGTCTCGCCGCGAGTGATAAGCCCAGACCAGAGGGGATATGTCCAGTCGCTGCTTGCCCTCGACGCCGACGCGATGCTCGTGCGAAACCTCGGCTCGCTGGCGCTGCTGCGCCGCAGCCGGCCCGATTGGCTGGCCGTCGGCGACGCGAGCCTCAACGCCGTCAACGAGGCATCCGCGGCGGCCCTGGTCGAGATGGGCCTGGACGTGCTGACGCCCGGCGCGGACATTGACCCAGCGGCCCTGGCCGGCCTGGTCGCCAACTCGCCGCCGGGAGTCTGGGAATTGCCCATCCGCCTGCACGAGGTGCTGTTCCACACGCAGTACTGCCTGTTCTCGCACTATCTCATACGCGTTCCGGTTAATTCTCGCGCCTTGGGGCGGCAGCGGCGCAGGGGACTGGCTCCGCCATGCTGTTCGGCGGTGCCTGTCCCCGGTGTTGTCCCAGTACGGCCGGCGAACCGCGGGGACAGGCACCTTCGCGGCGAGAAGCATGCCGCTTCGGAGCCAGTCCCCTTCCCCCGGCCCGTCGCCGGGCAAAACAGGATATCCGCGCGAGAATTATTCGGAATGCGTATCAGCCAGGGTCGGCCGGGCGGCCAGGGCGCCACATGCGAAAAATGCCCTCAACCGTGCCTGCGCCACCGCCTGACGCTCCGGGACAGCGCCGGGCGATCTTTCGAAGTCCGCCGCGACGGCGTCGGCCGATGCGACATCCTCGCCGCCGACGGCCAGACACGCCGCCTGCCGCCGGGCCTGATTGCCCGCCTGGCCGCGACACGCGTGGAACTGCTCGACGAGCCGGCCGAAGAAATCGCACGCCTGCTGGCCGGCGCGATGAAATAGTCTGCCAAACAGTTTGCCAAACAGACTTGGCTCCAACCGCCCCATCCGGTATCATTAGAGGACCTGTTGCAACCGGCATCCAATTGAGGTGCAGCATTCGATGACCAGGCTGGCCCAGACATGGCAGGAGTACCGAAAGCGAATGCTCGACGAGACGTCGCGTTTCATCGAGTGGGGCCTCAAGCACCCTGACCTGGTCATCGAAATCCCCGCCAAGCCCGTCGGCGAGGGCGGGTTCCCAAAGGGCGTGGGGGAATGGTTCTGGGGGGTCGTGCTGTCGACCAGCACCGACGCGAAGATCCAGTTCTGGCGAGACTTCCTCCTGAGGCGCCCGATGCAGTTCCTCCTGCGGCGGTGCCGTTCGTGACAGTTGCCCGTTTCTCGGGCTAATGGCGGTACGGGGCTCGCGTTTCCCGATCTCTTCGTCCGGTTCACTTCGCCGGGTTGTTTCCCGCGTCCGTCGGCCCGACTGTCGTTTCCGGCTTGGGGGGCACAACCGGCGTCTTGGGCTGCTCGGCGGGAACGGCCTTGAGCACATCCTCGGCGTACGCGCGGAGCAGGCTCTCGTTCTGGATTGATTTGACGAGTTTCTGGGCGTACGACTTGGCCTTGTCGAACTGCTGGTCGTTGTAATAGAGGAACGTGGCCAGGAACTCCAGCCTCTGACGCGCCTCGGGGCTGGCGGTCTTCACGCGTTCGTCCAGCAGTTCGAGTTGCTTGCGGATGACGTCGGCGTTCATGACGGCCGGCAGGTCTATGCGGGCCTTGGACAGCATCGGGAACATCTGGAAGGCCCGCTCGATCTCGTAGGACGCGCTGAGCGACTCCCCGGCGCCCAGCAGGCTCAGGCCCCTGCCTATCCGCGCCAGCGGATTCTGCCTGTCCTGATAGCTTGCCGTCTCATAGGCGTAGGCGGCGTCGTAGTACTGGTTGGCTCGCAGTCGTTCGCCGGCCAGGGTCATCTGGACGTTGAAGCGGTCCCGGCTTTCTCCGGCCAGGCCGTGAAGGACCATCGATTTGCCCGGCAGGCCCTCGACCAGTGCGCCCACGAGCGGTACGGTCGGCGCCGCCAGGGCCCGTTGTGGCGCCAGGCCGGCGGCGACAAGGGCCTGTTCCTTGCGGCTTTCCCGGTCGCGGCGGAGGCTGACGAGCACGTCCATGAACACGTCCTGGTTTCTGACCGGCATGCCCGGCAGTTTCTGGATAGACCCGCCAAGCGAGGCCTGTGCGCCAATCCGGTTTGCGTCCTGCGGGCCGGGCGCGACGGGCGCGATCGGCTGGCCAACGCCAAGCCGCGACGTGCCCGGCACATCGGCGTCCAGCTTTTCCGTCACGGCGCCAGGCCACTGCCTGGGCTCGTTCCCGGCCTCGACTTGCCGCGGATGGGCATTGAGGTACAGTTCGCGGGCCAGATCAGCCTGCTGCTGCCCGCCGGAAACGCCGAACAGGCCGCCGGCCGGCAGGTAGGTAGGGGCAACCGTGGGCTCCAGCCGCATCGGCGTGGTGAAAACGTCACCGGCGCCCGGCCCGGCCCCGCCCGCGACAAGCATCGGTTGGGCGCCTGGCAGGGTCCGCGAAGCCTCCGGCGCCATTGTCCGCGCGCCACGGTTGGCCTCGCTGATGCGGTAATCGGCCATTGCGTCCGCGTAAAGCTGCTGGCCAAGAGACGTAGCCGACGGGACCGTCGCAATCGGAACGTTCGAGCCGGGCACCGCCATACCGGCCAGGATGGAGTTGACCCCCAGGACCGTCTGGCTGCGGCTGTAATACGGCGACGGCAGATACGTCTGCCCGCCAAGGGCATCCGAGAGGCCCACCGACCGGCGGTAGAAGTCCGACTGGACGGACGACGGCACGTTGGTCTGCAACTGGTCGCCTGGAACGTAACCCGGCGAGCCATGGAAATAAGCCAGCCCGGTGACCTGCCCGGTCACGTAGAGTTGGCTGTTGATCTGCTGGCCCTGGGGCGTTTCGTAATTGTAGCGCGAGCCCAACGACGGATTTGCGTCGAGCTCATGCCCGTCCTGTGTCGGAAGCACCTGCCCGCCGACGTGGGAGGCAAGCATCAGCACTCCCGCCGCCAGGGTCACGCGGATTGTTCGACCGGCGTCTCTCATATAATGCCCTCAATGTATTTGACACCTCAGACACCGCCGGGTTCACGCGATTCCGAAGAATTCCCGGCGATGGCGTCATCGTCAAAAAGCCGTAACCGCCCATTGAGTGTATCACACTGCGAGTCAAATCGCCAGTTTCCCCTTCTGGGGCTGCCGCTGCGCCTGGGCTTCGCCCGCGCCTTGACCACGCGGGAGGCTATCCTGGCGCCTTTGGATCTTCTGTTTCCACGCATTTTGCATTTCCTCCATCCAGTTCTCTCCTTTCATTATCGGCCCGTCTGGATGGCCTGATGAACGGGCCTGATTAATTGTATGCGCGCCGCCGCCGGGCCGCCGCCGCCCGCCCCGGCCCAAGGCGAAGCCGGGGGCAAAAACAAAAGGCTCCTCGCTGTTTAGTGTGGGTGGCTCCATCCGGATTGCGCGAGTTCCTGTCGCATACGAGGATGCGTTTATCGCTTTGTCGGCTTCCAGCGGGAAGTTCAGGAGACCGCAGTTGCTGAACAGGGGCCTTGAGGACGTGCCTGGCAAGCTATACTATATCCTTGCCGGATCGGAGGATAGGGCAATGCAAGCGTGCGACCCGAGCGCCGAGCCGGTCCCGATGTACATCGGGATACAGCGGGATGGGCTCGGACCAGTTCCGAGCCCTTTGCCTTCCCGCTGGCAGCCTCTAAGCGATAAACGCAAGCCCGACATCTGCGCCGGGCTGAGAATCGCCCACACGAAACAGCGATGAGCCAAACAAAATGCCCTTGTTCCTATAATCTAAGGATGACCCATTGCCGATGTAAGACAAGGTCGGCAAGACAAGGCCGACACGCGTCGCGCGTACCGTCAACAGTGCCGGCGCCTATGCCCGGCGCCTGCCAGGGTCGAACCGTAACCATACGGAGAAGCAGTAGCTGACTATGCGACCACTTAGGATGTTCACAATCGAGCCGTCGCTGCCCGAGCAGCTCGCCCCGCTTATAGAGTTGGCCCACAACCTCTGGTGGTGCTGGCAGGGCGACGTGCTCGAGTTGTTCCGCCGGATGGACAGCCAGGGCTGGGAGGATTACTATCACAACCCCGTGGCCCTGCTGGGGCGGATCCCTCAGCAGCGTCTGGCCGAACTGGCCGCGGATGACGGCTTCATCTCCCACCTCCAGCGGGCCCACCAAAGCCTGAAGGATTACCTTTCCGCGGTCGGCTGGTGGCGCAAGACCTACGGGGGCGACCGCACGCCCCAGGTGGCATACTTCTGCGCCGAGTTCGGCATAAGCGAGTGCCTGCCGATCTACTCCGGCGGCCTGGGCGTCCTGGCAGGCGACCACCTCAAAAGCGCCAGCGAGCTCGATCTGCCCCTGGTGGCCGTGGGGCTTCTCTACCAGCAGGGCTACTTCCGCCAGCGCCTCAACGCCGACGGGTGGCAGCTCGAACTCTTCCCCCGCAACGACTTCCACAACATGCCCGTCACCGTTTGCCGCAACAATGACGGCTCGCCGCTGTTCATCGAGGTGGAAATGCTCAACCGCGCCGTCAGGGCCCAGGTCTGGGTCGCCCGCATCGGGCGAATCCCCCTCTACCTGATGGATACCAACGTCCCGGAAAACTCGCCCGAGGACCGCCACATCACCGCCCAGCTCTACGGCGGCGACCAGGAAATGAGAATACGCCAGGAAATCCTCCTGGGCATCGGCGGCGTCAGGATGCTCAAGGCGCTGGGAATCAATCCCAAGGCCTATCACATGAACGAAGGCCACTCGGCCTTTCTCAGCCTCGACCGGTGCCGGCTCCTGATGGCCGAGCAGGGAATAAGCTTCAACGAGGCGTGCGAGGCTGTCCGGGCGTCGAACATCTTCACCACGCACACGCCTGTCCCGGCCGGCAACGACGCCTTCGAGCCCTGGCTGATCGAGAAGTACTTTTCCAACTACTGGCCGCAGCTTGGCATCAGCCGGGAGGAGTTCTTCGCCCTGGGCAGGCAGGAGCCCAACAACAAGGAAGAGCCCCTCAACCTCACCGTGCTTGCCCTGCGGATGAGCGGCTATCGCAACGGCGTCAGCGAACTGCACGGGGCCGTCAGCCGCAAGCTGTGGGCGAACGTCTGGCCGGGGCTGCCGGTCGACGAGGTGCCCATCTCGCACATCACAAACGGCATCCACACGCGCACGTTCCTCAGCCACGACATGGCGGCCGTGTACGACCGCTATCTCGGGCCGGGCTGGCAGGAAAAGCCCGCCGACATGACCGTGTGGAAGGCCGTGGACACCATCCCCGACACCGAACTGTGGCGCACCCACGAAGGGCGCCGCGAGCGCCTGGTGGTGTTCGCCAGGCGCCACTTCCGCCAGCAACTGCTCAAACGCGGCGCCGGGGCCAGCGAACTGGCGGCCGCCGACGAGATACTCGACCCCGAGGCCCTGACCATCGGCTTCGCCAGAAGGTTCGCCACCTACAAACGCGCCAACCTCATCCTGGCCGATCCCGAGCGGCTGGCGAAGCTGCTGAGCAACCCCAACAAGCCCGTCCAGATCGTCTTCGCCGGAAAGGCCCACCCCCGCGACAACCCCGGCAAGGACCTCATCCGCCAGATCATCCACGCCGCCCGAAAAGACCCGTTCAGAAGGTCGCTGGTCTTCCTGGAAGACTACGACATAAACGTCGCACGCTACCTCGTCCAGGGAGTGGACGTCTGGCTCAACACACCCCTGAGGCCAATGGAGGCGTCGGGCACCAGCGGCATGAAGGCCGCCGCCAACGGGGCGCTGAACCTGTCGATCCCCGACGGCTGGTGGGCCGAGGGCTACGAGCCCGACGTCGGATGGGCCATCGGCTCCGGCGAGAGCTACGACGACCTCGAATACCAGAACAAGGTCGAAGGCCAGGCCCTCTACGACCTGCTGGAAAAGGAAGTCGTCCCGCTGTTCTACGACCGCGGACCCGACAAGCTTCCGCACGGGTGGATCAAGAAGATGAAGCGGACCATGAGCAAACTCGCCCCAGTCTACAACACCAACCGAATGGTCCGCCAGTACGCCGAACGGTTCTATGCCAACGCCGCCGCCAGGTGGGAGAAACTTACCGCCGACGACATGGCGGAAACCCGCAACCTCGCCGCGTGGAAGACGCGGTTCCGCCAGAACTTCTCTTCCGTGCGGGTGGAGAGCGTAACCGACGACATGGCCGGCAGGGGAGCACAGGTCGGGCGGGATATACGAGTCGAGGCCGTCATAGACACAGGAGTCCTCGAACCCGCGGACATGCGCGTGGAACTCTACCACGGGCCGCTCGACGACGACGGCCAACTCCACACCGGCCAGGCCGTCGAGATGCAACTCGCCGCCTCGCTGGAAAACCGCAAGGTCAAGTACGCCGTCGCCATGCCCTGCACCCGAAGCGGCATGACCGGCTACACCGTCCGAGTCATGCCGCATCACCCCGACATGGCCGACCCGAGGGACATGATGCTCGTGCGATGGGTGTGAAGAAGAACAGAAGACCGCAGGCTTCAGGCTTCAGGCTTCAGACTTCAGGCTTCAGGCTTCAGGAACAACATAAACGGCAGACCTCAGGCATAGGAGGCTTCCGTCTGTTCCTGCTTCTTCTTCTCCTGAAGCCTGAAGTCTGAAGCCTGAAGCCTCCTTCTCAGGAATTTAGGCTTTGAAAACCGTCCGTGGGCGCGTTAGGCTTTATTGTGAAGCCGGGGCCAGGCCGCAAACCCGGCCCGGAACGGTGCCAAGAGAATGCATACAGCCAGGACGATAACGACGACATGTTAACCGGCCGCCACGGCACATTCCGGGCGGCTTGGTCGTCGTGGGTCTGTCTGTCGGCTGCCTGCACCGCCCCGGAGCGACTCCCACACGCAAAGCACCCTCGGAATCCCGCCGCGCCGCTGACAGGAGCCACCCTATGAGCGCGACGATCACGCTGCCCGACGGCAGCACCAGGCAGTACGACAACCCCGTAACCGCACTGGACGTGGCACGGGAAGTATCCCCGCGCCTGGCGTCGGCGGCCCTGGCCGCCCAGGTCGACGGGAAACTCGTCGACGCCGACGCCACCCTGCCCGAAGGCAAGCACGATCTGAGGATACTCACCGACCGCGACCCGGCCGCCATGGAGGTCCTGCGGCACAGCGTCGCCCACGTGCTCGCCCAGGCCGTGCGAAGACTCTACGGGCCAAAGGTCCAGTACACCATCGGCCCGGCCCTGATGAGCGACTTCCAGTACGGCTTCTACTACGACTTCGACCTGCCTGTGCCTATAGGCGACGCGGACCTGCCGAAAATCGAGCAGGAGATGAAGCGAATCTGCGACGAGAAGATCCCCGTGCGGCGCGACGACATGCCGGCCGGGAAGGCCCGCGACGAAATGGCCGGCCTGGGCCAGGACTACAAGGTCGAGATGATCGACGACCTCGTGCGCCAAGAACACGTCGAGGCCATCAGCCTGTACCGCCAGGGCGATTTCGTCGACATGTGCCGTGGGCCCCACCTGCCCGATACCGGGCGGATCAAGGCGTTCAAGCTGCTTTCCACGGCCGGGGCGTACTGGAGAGGCGACGAGAAGAACAAGATGCTCACCCGCGTGTACGGCACGGCGTTCTTCGACCGCAAGGCGCTCGACGAGCACCTCGCCCGCGTGGAGGAAGCCCGCAAGCGCGACCACCGCGTCCTCGGCCGGCAACTCGGGCTGTTCCTGATAACCGACGCCGTCGGGCCAGGCCTGCCGCTGTGGATGCCCAACGGCACGATCATCCGCATGGAACTGGAGGGCTGGCTTCGCGGCGAACTGCTCAAGCGCGGCTACCAGGCGGTCATCACGCCGCACATCGGCAGGGTGGACCTCTACCGCACCAGCGGGCACTACCCTTACTACGAGCACGGCCTGTTCCCCACGATGTCCATGGGCGAGAACGAGGGCTACCTGCTCAAGCCGATGAACTGCCCGCACCACATCCAGATATACAAGGCCGTGCAGCACAGCTACCGCGACCTGCCGGTCCGCCTGAGCGAGTTCGGCACGGTTTACCGGTTCGAGCAGTCCGGCGAGCTCAACGGGCTTACCCGTGTGCGGGGCTTCACCCAGGACGATGCGCACATCTTCTGCACCCCGGACCAGCTCGAGGCGGAGATCGAGTCGTGCGTCGACCTGACCAAGTGCTGCCTCCAGACGCTCGGCCTGACCGACTACCGGGTCCGCGTCGGCCTGCGCGACCCGGACTCCACCAAGTACACCGGCTCGCCCGAGCGGTGGGACCGCGCCGAGGAGAACATCCGCAACGTCGTCCGAAAGCTCGGCATGAACGCCACGGAAGAAAAAGGCGAGGCCGCGTTCTACGGGCCGAAGATCGACTTCGTCGTAAAGGACTGCCTCGGGCGCGAGTGGCAGCTCGGCACGATTCAGGTCGACTACAACCTGCCCGAGAGGTTCGCCCTGGAGTACACCGGCCAGGACAACGCACCTCACCGGCCCGTGATGGTCCACCGGGCCCCCCTCGGATCGCCGGAGCGGTTCATCGGAATACTCATCGAGCACTTCGCCGGGGCGTTCCCGCTGTGGCTATCGCCCGTGCAGATCGCCGTCCTGCCGGTCAGCGAAAAGCTCAACGACTACGCCGCCGGCCTCTGCCGCCAACTGCGCGACGCCGCAATGCGAGTCGAACTGGACGATTCGTCGGACAAGATCGGATCGAAGATCCGCCGGGCGACCGTGGCCAAGGTGCCTTACATGGCCATCGTCGGGCAGAGAGAGGCCGAGGCCGGCACCGTCGCCCTTCGACACCGAACCGCCGGCGACCGCGGCGCCATGACCCAGGCCGCCCTGATCGAGGGACTGCGGGAGGAAATCCGCACCAAGGGCGCGAAAGCGGTTGTTAGTAGCCAGTAGCCGGGAGCCAGTAGCCGGAACAGCAAGAACAGCGGAACCCGGTATCAGGAACCGGGAACCCGGAACAGCAAGAACAGCGGAACCCGGTATTAGGAACCAGGAACCCGGAACAGCAAGAACAGCGGAACCCGGTATTAGGAACCAGGAACCCGGAACAGCAAGAACAGCGGAACCCGGTATTAG
>Ga0315279_10008220_pt1 | contig 12688 bp, 7 predicted proteins | sample YL17G06_20_MG_FD_203694 | JGI IMG/M metagenome (GOLD analysis project Ga0315279, IMG submission 203694) | Sediment microbial communities from Yellowstone Lake, YNP, Wyoming, USA - YL17G06_20 | ecosystem: Environmental > Aquatic > Freshwater > Lake > Sediment | place: USA: Wyoming | collected... | reverse complement strand
CTCGCCCTTCGCATAGATGCCCCATGCCCCGGCGTAAGGCGACTCGCCTTCGGCCTCGGCGTCGCGGCGCGCCCGCGTCGGGGCCGCGCGCAGCCGCCGTACCTTGTGGTTGCTCCACGGCACGAAGCGCTGACGATCGGTGTAATGCAGCAGGTCGTGCCACACCTCGACCACCGGCAGGCGCGCGGCGACCGCATCAATCAAGCGCTGGCGATTGGCCTTCGACAGGGCTCCGCCCTGCGCGATCCCCTCCCGCACCAGCTCCTCGATCTGGGGGCGCAGCGGATCATAGACACGAATCGCGACGCCGCGGAAGGTTGCCGTGACCACCAGAGGGCACGGCGCTCCACCCGGGATCACGCTGCCGCGCGTGCCTTCCACCAGCAGCAAGTCGGGCCCCAACCGCTCCGGCTCGATCCCCAATGCGGCGGCGCAGGCGATGTCGAGCGGCTCGAACCGGCGCCACGCTGGCGGGCGGCGCCGGATGCGTTTGTCTGCTGTGAGACCGCAAGCGAAATCGATTAGTCTTCCCACGGTGAGCCACTGGTGCCCACAGCCGCGTCTCCTGCAGCGCGAATGGGCGCCGGCCGTGGGCGCGCGCCGCCGCATGCTGGGATGGCGCGCCCTTGAAACCCCACATGCGTGCCACTGCGTCCCACATTGCGGCTGTCGCACGCCACCCGCTGCATACAGAATATACCATGCTGTGCGACCGACTAGCAACTCGGCGGTCCACAGATGTCCGGCGCCGGGCCGGCGGCGAGGGAAGGCGCCCCGACCGGCGAAGAGTGTGACCGGCGCTTGCCCGCCGGTTGCGTGCAGGGGCGGAGAGCCGGCGCCGCTACGGAGGAGCCAATGCGCGAGTTTCCGTTTCGGCTGGGCGTGGTCGCCGACGAGATCAGCGACGACCCGGAGCTGGCGTTTCCGATGGCGCGCGACCTCGGCCTGGAGGCGGTGGAGCTGCAGCGCCTGTGGGGCAAATCGGTGACGGACCTGACGGCGGGGGAGATCGAGCGCGTGCGCGCGCTGCTGGAGCGTTACGGGCTCGAGGTGAGCATGATCGGGACGGGGTTCCTCAAGGCCTGCCGGGTTGACCTCATCCCCGGGGGCGATTTCGCGGCGAGCGCGGACTTCGCGCGGCACATGGAGGTGTTCGGGCGCGCGCTGGTGATGGCAAAGGCGTTCGACTGCCGGCTGGTGCGGACATTTTCCTTTCGCTGGCCGCACATGATCGATCTGGGCAACCCGTCGCCGCGCCCGCCGCGCGGCGGGCGGATACCCGCGGCTGCGTTGGACCTGATACGCCAGGGCCTATCCATACCCGCGCGCGTCGCGGCGCGCGACGGGGTGACGCTGGGCCTGGAGAACGTGCGCTCGTGCTACGCCAACACCGGGGAGAATGCGCGGGTGATCATAGACGCGGTGGATGCGGCGGCGCTCAAGGCGGTATGGGACCCCGCGAACTCGTTTGTCTCCGGCGGCGTGGATTATCCGGACGGGTACGAAGCGATTCGGCCGCACATGGTGCACGTGCATTTCAAGGACGCGCGGGTGCGCGACCAGGCGGCGGGCCTGACGAGCTGGGAGTGCATCGGCGCGGGGGAGGTGCGGCTGAAGGAGGAGCTGACGGCATTCCGGCGCGACGGCTACTGGGGCGTGGTGTCGGTGGAGACGCACTGGCAGCCGCAGGACGGCTCCAACGGCACGCCCGCGACGGTGGCGGGGCTGCGGCGGCTGCTGGAGGAGCCGGCCGCATGACGGCGTTGTCCGGCAGGCGGAGGCGAGTCATTGCCAGGGTTGCCACAGCGCTGGTGCTCGCGGCGGTTGCGGCGGGCTTTGTCACCGGGTTGTGGTTTCACGTGCGGCGGCTTGCGGTAGCGGTGGGGCTGCCTGCCCCGGTGCGCCTGGCGGTGATGAGCGACCTTCATCTCGGCGCGCGGGGGAAGGGGGCGGGGATGGCCCGACGCGCCGTGCGGGAGGCGATGGCCGAGCGGCCCGACGCGATTGTGCTGGTGGGCGATTTCGTCTCCGGCCGGGCGGGCATCCCGGAGATACCCTCTGTTGTTGCGGCCCTGCACGCGCCCCTGGGTGTTTATGCGGTGCTGGGGAATCACGACCACTGGGCGGATGCGCCGGCGGTGGAGGCGGCGCTCGAATCCGCCGGCGTGCGGGTGCTGGTTAACGACAGCGTGGTGGTGCGCAAGGGGAAGGCGCGGCTGGCGCTCGTGGGCATTGATGACCTGTGGGCGGGCAGCGTTGACTGGGACGCGGCCTGGCGGGACGTGCCGAAGGGGGTTCCCGTCGTGCTGCTGTCGCACAACCCCGACGCGGCGACATACGAGCAAGGGCAGCGGGCGGCGCTTATCATCGCCGGTCACACGCATGCGGGGAAGTTCCGGCTGCCCAGGTTCGTGCACCGCGCGCTAATCCGGCTCACCGGACGCGGCCTCATACCGGCGACGGCCTATGGTTCGGCGCACCCATATGGCCTGATGCGCGAGCAGTGGGGCTGGGTCTACATCACCAGCGGGGTAACCTGCGGCGCCCCGCCGCGATGGTACACGCGGCCGGAGGTGGCGGTGCTGGAGCTGCGGTAGGGCGGGGATGAAAGCCGCCGATGCTACTCTGCGAAGTCGCGAATCTTCCTGCTGTGCTGGCTTCGAAGCCCGCACAGCACGGCGAAGTAGCCTGACCGCGCAAATCACCGCTCGAGCACGATGTGGGTAATGGTAAGCCCCTACAGAGGGGGAAATAGGTGAGTGTCCCCGTCTTGCCGATCCACCGGCCCCACGCGCCGTCTATCACGAGGCTGCTAGGCCAAGAATGGTTGCTGCTGTCTCGTGCTATCTCCCCATGGCCTGCCGCAGTTTCAGCGTCCACCGGGCAGCCATCGTCCGCCCCTCATCCATGGCCTTGCCTTCGTCGTCCTGCGGGCCATACTCGTGTATGCTTTGCATGGTCTTGTCCAGCGCCGCCTTCGCCTGCGCCAGCAATGCCGGTTCTACCCTGCCCTGCGCTTCCCGCATGGCGCGAGCAAACAGGTCCATGGCGGCGTAGTCCTGCAGGCCGAAAGCGACGGCTTCCCAGCGCCGGCTGGACACCGGGCCGTCGCCCGGGTAAACCAGCACGAACTCCGCCTCTTTGTACTCATCGCCACGCCAGGGCTCGTACTGGGTCGTGCAATAGGTCCAGAAGCCGATGCCGGTCAGGCGCTGACGCCACGCTTGCCAGGCTGCGCCCCGGTAATAGGTCGTCATGGACTTATTCTTGGCGTTGTCATCACAGCGGTAGGTCCACACCGGCTTGCCAGTGCTCAGCAGGAACTCCATGCGCGCCTGCTCCTGCTTGACCACCCCGTCATTCGGGCACCAAATGTCGGTGTACGGCGCCGCGGCCCGCAGCTTATCCAGGGTCATCCCAGTCACCGGGTCCGTGTAAACCTGCACCTGCGGGTCGGCCGCCTTGATGGCTTTGGCGATGCGGATGTAGACATCAGCCGAGCCCGGGGTCAATCCCGGTTCGTCCATCGGGTAGAAAGCAAACCCCTCGCGCCCAACACCCAGAGACGCCAGGTGGGCCACCGTTTCCCGCACCCAGGTGGCCATGGCTTTCTCCCATGCAGGTGTGAACATCGCCGGCCCGGAGACGCCTCCCGTGTACAGCAGCACCTTGCCCCTGGGGTCAATGACCTTCAGCAGCCGGTCGCACTCCGTCCAGTCCATCGGCTTGGCCAGGTTGCCCTCGGCGTCACAGTAGGCGGTCGGGCAGGCACTGCCGTCGAGCACGAAGACGTTCGTGCCATGCTTGACCAGGTCGGCGACCGTCTGCTCCTGATAGCGGTAAAGGTAGCTGCCGGGGGTAAAAAAGTACGCCCACTGGCAGAAGGCCAGTTGCCGGCCCTCCTTCAAGTTGACCGGCATTACCTCGAAGTCCAGGGCCAGCCGCCGCTCCCGATGGTTCTGCTCGGTGGTGGCGAGGGTGACTGGGAAATGGTAGCGCCCAGGGGCCAGGCCGGCGGTGTCCAAGATCAACCACAGCTGGCGGGCCTCCAGCGACGGTATCTCGATGATGCGGTCCGGCCCAAGCTGAGGCAGGGCATCCCACGCCGCGACCTCCCTGCGGGTGCCCACCGAGCGCAGGGTCAGCATTTCGAGCTTGCCCTGCCAGGGGAGCGTCTCCTTGCCTACCGTGAGGTCATCGGGCACCACGCGTACGCCCAAGGTGCGGTCTGCCAGGTTGAGGATGTTCACGGCGATGGGCCGGCGCTCGTTCTGATAGAGCGGCGGCAGGACGATCGTGCCGTCCGCCTTTCCCGCCGGCGTTTCCGTGTGCATGAAGGGATGCCAGGGGTTGGCCTGCCAGACCAGGGCCGGGAAGTCAGCACGCTGATTGGCGGCCACCTTGGCGATCTTGGTCAGCCGCTCCGGCGCGCTGGTGAGGGAGATGACCTGCTCACTGGAGGCAATGCCGTCGCGGGCCAGCGCGAAGATGCCATGGAGCGCAGCCCGTTTAGCGGTCAGGCCGGAGCGCATCCGATCGGGCACTCGCGGCAACTGCGCCACAAACGCCTGGTAAGCCCCGTGGGCCAGCCGCAGGTGCTCCTGGAAGGGGCGGCGCCGGATGGTCGTGCTGTTCACCAGGCGGCGGCGGTTGGTCAGCAGACCCATGCTGACAGTATAGGCGCCAGCGTGGGAGCCGTCGTAGAGCAACTTGAGCGTCTTGCCCTTGCCCACCAGATCAGCGGTGGCGTAGGCGGCGCCCCTGGGGGTGGAGACCTGGAGCCAAAACAGGCCCGCCGCCGGCGCCGGGGCGCTGGTGGCCAAGCCGAACGCTCCGCTCACCCCGCTCAAGGATGCGCGCAGGGCTGGGGAGGCCTGCTGCGCCACCGTCCTCGCCGGCTTCCTTACCTTCGGCGTGCCTGCCACGCTGGCGAGTGTCGGGCCGTTGCGGTAGGAAGACCACTGCACCCGCCCGCCGCCGCCCGCGGTCACGCATACGATGTCCGTGCGGCCGGTGACGATGATCTCCAGCTTGCCGTCACCGTTCAGGTCGCTGACGAGCGGCGTGCTGTTACACCCCTGCGGCACCGCGAAGCGGCCGGTTTCCTTCCCGGTGCGGTTGATCGCCACCACCACCCCGTCGCGGTTCGCGCCGATGACCTCCGGCACACTATCGCCGTTGATGTCGGCGACAGCAGCCGCGGAGGATGGGTATTGACCCTCCGGGCGGCGCTCAGCGGGCAACCATCGCCAGAGCAGGTGCCCGGCGCAGTCGAAGCCGGAGAACCCATACTCCTTCTCACCGGCCACCACCGCGAGCTTGCCGTCGCCGTTGAGATCCGCAGCCGACACCGTCGAGTCCAGGCCAGCGCCCACTTTCGCGGCCCACCGCGGCCGGCCGGTCGCGCCATCAACGCACACCAGCGCGCCATCGCCAAAGCCCTGCACTACCTCTACCCGGCCGTCGCCGTTCAGGTCCGCCACCGTGGGCGCCGAGTAAACATCGCCACCGTGCCGGTAGACCCACAGGGGGCAGCCGCCGTTACGCAGGGCAATCAGGTCGCCATTGGAGGCCGGAACCAGGACTTCCTGCCTGCCGTCACCATCCAGGTCGAACGCCGCCAGCGGGCTGGAGATCCCTTTCGGTGCCTTGTAGCGCCACAGCAGGCGCCCGGCGGCATCGAAGGAACTGACATTGCCCTGCTCATCGGGGCACACTGTCTGCAGCTTGCCGTTTCCCGCAGGGTCAGCGACCAGCGGCGTGCACCACCCGCAGAAACCGGGAAGCTGGCGCTCCCAGCGCAGCTTACCCTGGGCATCCACGCACGCCAACCGCCCGGTGCGGCTGCAAATAACCGTTTCCGGGGCGTCGTCGCCGTCAATGTCGGCCACCGCCGCCGCGCCCAAGATGTCGCTTGCGCCCAGGTGGTACCGCCAGCGCACCGTGCCATCGGAGCGGTACAGAGTCACCGAGCCATCGGTGCAAGTGACGACCACGCCCCGCTCTCCGTGGTAGGTCCACAATGTGGGTGAGGACTCGACGCTGTCCGGGCTTCTCACCTGCCAGATCGTGTGGAAGCTCACCCCGGCGCCAAGACCGGGTACCGTCATCAACGTCAGCAAACAGGCCGCCGCGGCCACGCCAAGCCAACGCATCGAAACCTCCCATATACCCGTCAGGTATTCGTCAAGCGCGCCCAGGCCTCTCGTCGTAACACAGGCCAGCGAACGGGATGACCGCCGCGAAGGATCATCAGCTTCGACCCGGCGCAGGACGTGTCCTGCCCAGGCGTCAGATGTAGCGAAGCAGTTGGTGAGGCAGGACGCGCGGGAAAACAGGGAGCGTCATCGCTCTCACTGTGGCCGTCTGCGCGAGAAGTGGGGCTGGGTCTACATCACCAGCGGGGTAGATGGCGGCGCCCCGCCGCGCCCGTGTTCTCGGCGCCCGGGCATCTGCCGGGCGCGACTTCCGTGAAGTCGCGGTTTCTCGCGCGCTCATGGAGCGCGCGCCCGGACCAGCCGCCCGCAGGTAAAGCCGGATGACACGCGAATTGAACCCTCGTGGCGCACCGCGACGGTTCCCAGATCAGCCGGCCCGCCTTCCGCCTTCGCGCCGTAGTCATAGGCGCCGCAGTGATCGGCGTGTCCCTGCTGTGGATGCGCGAGTTGGAGCTGCGCACCGGCATCTGGGTCGCCACCGGCGTTCCTCCGCTGCCCGCGCTCCTTTTCCTCGCCTTATTGCTCGTCGCCAATGGCGTGTTGAGATACCGCGGCCACCGCGGGGCCTTTTCCCCCGCCGAACTCATCGTCATCTTCGTGATGATCGGCTTCGCCCTCGATTTCTCCGGCATCGCCGGCATCCGCGCGCTAATGCCCTTCCAGGGCGCGCTCTTTTTCTACGCCACACCCGAAAACCACTTCGCCGATTATCAGCGCCATGTCCCCGAGTGGTGGTACCCACATTCGCCGTCCGTCATCAAGGGCGAGTACGAAGGCGTGCCCGGCGGTGTCGTGCCGTGGGGCGCCTACGCGCTGCCGATGCTGCGCTGGACGTTCTTTCTCATCGCCCTCGCCGGCGTCTTCATCTGCCTGCTGACGCTGCTGCGCCGTCAATGGACCGAGAACGAGCGGCTCACTTTCCCCCTCGTCCAGTTGCCGCTGGCCATGCTCGACGGGCGCAGGCCGTCCTTCTTCGCCGACCCCGTGATGTGGCTCGGCTTCGGCATCGCTTTTCTCTACAACCTGTCGCGCGTGCTCCACGCCATCGCCCCCGTCGTGCCCACCCCGGGGTTCTACACCGACGTCAGCCCCTACCTGGTGGGCAAGTGGGAGGGGCTGCAGCCGGTCCTGCTGTTTCACCTGCCGCAGGTGGTGGGGCTCGCGTACCTGGTGCCGCTCGACATCAGCATGTCGGTGTGGGTCGCGTTCGTCGCCGTCAAGCTGGTGAAGTACTTCGGCTTCAACCTCGGTTACCGCGCGGCGGGGTTCCCGTACATGCAGGAGCAGGCCTCCGGCGGATTCATCGCTATGGCGCTGGCGCTGCTGTGGATGGCGCGCAGAGACATCGCTCTCGGCGTGCGCGCCGCGTTTCGGCCCGGGCCCGCGTTGTCGGACAACCACCCTTTGCCGCTGCGCTGGGCGGTGTGGGGATTGGTCGCATCACTGGCCTTCCTGCTCGGTTGGTGCTGGCTGTCGCGCATGTCGCTTGCGGTTGCTGTGCCGTTTTTCTTCATCATCATCTGTTTCGCGCTGGTGGCCGCGCGCATCCGTGCCGAGGCCGGGGTGCCGTTCCACGTCGTGCCCTGGGGCATGGCCTCGGCGACGCTCTACAACACTTTCGGCACCGGGGGCCTCGTCGCCATCGGCGGCGTTCAGAGCTTCGTCCTGCTGTCGTCCCTTAACTGGCTGGGGCGCTTCTGGGTGCCGAGCATGCTGGCGGAAAGCCAGATCGAGTCATTCAAACTCGCCGACGCGGTGGGCGTGCGCCAGCGCAGGATGCTCTACGCGGCCGTCGGCGCCATCGTCATCGGCATCCTCGGCAACTTCTGGGCGCACACCACCGCGATGTTCCGCTGGGGCGAGCTCAACGTCTTCCACGGCGGTCCGCAGGGCAGCTTCAACGCGACCGTGGCCATGCAGGAATTCGGCTCCATGACCGCCGCCCTGCAGGCCCCCACCGGGCCCCGTTACGCCCAGACGGCGGCTGCGCTCATCGGGGCCGTCGTGACCCTGGGGTTGTTGGCGCTGCGCACCGCCAGCCGGTTTTGGGCGCTGAGCCCCATCGGCTACCTGGCGGCGACATGCTGGGGCGAGGGCAATCCCTTCTGGTTCGGGTTCTTCGAGGCGTGGTTCCTCAAGCTGGTGATATTATGGATCGGCGGCATGCCCTTGTTCAGGCGGCTGGTACCCGCGTTCCTCGGACTGGCCCTGGGCCACTTCGCGGGCGCGGGGATGCTCACCGCGACGTTAGGCCTCTTCTTCCCCCACCTCGGCCAACTGCCGAGCTGGTTCTGACGCGCGCGGCGGCGCCAAAGCTGCCGCGCGCCTATCTGTGCGGTGGCGGCAGTTGGCGCGCCAGCGCGCGCTCGTCCTCAATCACGAGCACCCAATCCTCCCGGCTCGGCTTGCGGGGGATCGGCCACATGCCCTGGGCATCCGGCTCGACCGGACCCGCCTCAACGGCGGCGCCGGTGCGCGGGTTGTGGAAGCGCGCGCGGTACCGTGCGTCGTGTTCGATGCGCGCCGACTTGCCCAGCATCCCGTGGAAGCGGCGGTCGATGCCGTCCGACGGCAGGTAGAACATCCACAGCGCTCCCGGAATGCCCGCAGCGAACGGCGCGATGCGCTCGTCGTGGTTCCAACCCGGCTCCACCCGCGGCCGCATTTTCCACCATGGGTAGCGCTCGAGGATGCGCCGGCCCACGCCCACGTGCGCCGATCCCAGAAGCTGCGACGCCTCCTCCCACGTCGTGTCGCCCCACGAGCCGCTGATGGCGACGCACGGCTCCTCCGGCGTGCTCATCTGCCACATACCATTGGCCCCATAGGTGTGCCCCGCCGCGCCGCACATCATGCAGGTCCAGAAGCAGAACCGGCTCATGTCGTGCCAGCACCCGCCCATGATGCCTTCGTACATCGGCTCGCCGTCAATCACCGGCAGCGGCGGCTCGGCGGCGACCGCGTCCAGGACGTAGCGCACCGTGCCCTCCATCGCCATGTACCCGTGGCCGGTCTGCAGCATATCCACGTCCAGCAGCGACGCGTCGTTTATCATCGCCCGCGAGTCCGGGCTGGTGGGGTGGATCGTGATCGGGTTGTGGTAGGGATCAACCTCGCGCAGGTACCGCATCACGTCGGTCCACGCCTCCCGCGCGTAGTCCACGTGGCCCGGCCCGAAGCTCTCGGTGTAGAAGTGCATCACCGCCTCACCCGCCACGCACCACACCGTCGGGTACGCGCCGTAGCGCGCGACCAGGTTGCGCCAGTGCTTCTTCATCACCTCAGGGCCCGCATACTTGATGTAGTAGCCCCACGCGCCCACGATGCAGGGCACGATCCCCGACCGCACCAGCCACTCGATACGCAGGTCCATCGCGTCGAAGTAGGCGGGGTTGATCGATCGGTAGCCTTCGCTCCAGGGGAAGCCGCCCTCGTTGGCGCCGCGCGAGTCGAACTGGTAGATGTCCGGGTACAGGCCCGCCACCAGTTGCACCAGCGAGAAGCCCTTGGCCGCGCGATCGGCGGTCAGGCGCTGGAAGTCCCCCGGCCACCTCAGCCGCTCCACCAGACCGAACCACCACGTGTCCCCCAGCCAGAAGAACGGCGTCCCGTCCTCGTGCTCCAGGTGGCGGCGGTCACCGGCCACCCGCAGGCGGCCGCGTTCGAGCAAGGCGTTCTCGCCGTCGTAGGGCACGACCTCCACCGCGCCCTCGCGCCCGTGCAGGCCCGCGTTCGCTTCGTCGGAACACAGAGTTCGATAGCGATGCATGCCTACGCGCGGCGACGCGTACCGCGCCCGCCACGTCGCCTCCCCCGACCAGAACGCCGGCACGCGATGCTCGGCTCCGTCGGGGTCGGTGAACACCACATCCAGCGCAATGTCATTGAATGGATCGGGGTACCGCTTGTCCGAGACGAATGAGATCTCGGTCATGCAATTCCGTGCCGTCGCAGCCATGGCATACCTCGCGATAGGGATGCGGGGATGTTACATCGCAACGCGCAAGCCGTCAAATGCGGCCGCAGCCGGCGCACCGGCCGCAGCGCCCACGGGATCGCCGGCCGCAGCCGGCGCACCGGCCGCTGCCGGCGCACCGGCCGCTGCAGCGCCTCCAGGCACGTCGGCGCTCAGTCGGCGGACAGGTGCCGTGCCGCCCGCGCCGAAAAAGGCATACCACAACAGGCCGGCGGGTGACAGGAGGGCAATCGTGAAAGTCTGCGTGATCGGAGGCTCCGGGCACATCGGCAGGAACCTGGTCGAGATGCTGGCGGGCGATGGATGCGACGTCACCATCATCACCCGGGGCCGCACCCCGATTCCGTCGGGTGGCGCGTGGGATCAGGTGGAGGCGGTGGAGTGTGACTATCGCCGCGACGACCCGAAGTGGAGGCAATGCATCGGCGCGATTCGAGCCCAGGTGGTGATTGACATCCCCGGCGCCGATGTGCCCGGCACATACGCGGCCGCGCGCGAGACCTGCGAGCATTTCATCGCGTGCGGATCGGTATGGATGTTCGGCGAGCCGCGCGTAGTGCCGACGCCCGAGGAAACCCAGACCGAGTGTCCGTTCGAGGGCTACGCGCTTCGCTACCACGAGCTGATCGAGACCCGGGAGCGGGCGGCGGCGGACGGCATCGCCTTCACCGCCATCATGCCGCCCAACATCTGCGGTCCCGGCAAGATTCCGCTCGAGGCGCGCGGCGGCCGCAGCCTCGAGGTGCACGCGGCGCACCGCCGCGGCGAGCCGGTGCCGCTGCCGGAACCGGGACAAACCCTCATCGGCCCGTGCGACGCCGAGGACGTCGCACAAGGGTTCTTCCTCGCCCACCGGCGGCGCGAGGCGGCGGCGGGAGAGATCTTCAACGTCGGCTCGCGCTACGCCCTCACCGCGCTGCAGTTGGTCGAGACCTACGGCGATATCTACGGCGTGAAGATACCCGTCGAGTGGCGCAGTTGGCAGGACTATGCGACCCACATATCCCCGGATCCCGGCGCCAACTTCCACTTCAAGGCGCACATGTGCCCCGACCTCGCCAAGATCACGACGCGCCTGGGCTACGCGCCGCGCTACACGCCTGAGGAAACGCTGGCGCGCGCCGTGGATTGGATGCGCCAGCAAGGGATGATTTAGCCGTGCCGCTGGTTAGTGGCGCAGCCGCCTCGATAGTTAAGACGCAATCCGGTAGAGTCCTGGGGCCAAGGCGAGGAGGGCATGATGCGCCGCGTGTTTCCGCAGCTGGGCAACAGTCCTGACGCAGCTAGAGCTTGATCTCGATCGGGCCGACCTCTCTCTCGAAAGTCATCTCTTCTACAGTCTGGTCGCGCAAGAGCAGGAGTCGAAGCGTGTTCTTCTCCACGTAACCGAAGCCCACTCCTTTGCCAGTCTCGAAGAACTGATTGCGCCGAACCCAATGACAACTGAGCGCTGATCCCCGGATACCGCCGGTCAGAGCACGGGAGGACTTCGCCGCTGTCTCGGTCAACTTCCCGATTTCGCCGCTCTCGGATGTTAGTGCCAATTCGGCTTCCTCGCCCGCCTTCCACCGGCCGAGCACAGCTTCCGATGGCGTCTCGCCGGGGGGTTGTGCCAACCGGGCGAGGTACGGGCGGATCTTCAGGACGCGCGCATCCATCTCGGCCGTCTTCTTGCGCTCGGCTTCCCTTTTCCCTGACACCTCCGTAAGGACGTGGAAAACGCGGGGATCCGTCTTGCCTGGACTCTCATTGGCCGCCTTAGTGCAGGTTTCTTCTGCTTCGCGTGCAAACCCCGCAGATAGGAGCAACGAGGCCGAGTTGGACGCGGCCAAGCTGCTTCCCAAGGAGGTTGCCTTCCGATATTGCTCGACGGCTGCTATAGGCAGGCCGAGTCGGTCGCATGCAACTCCGAGATTATTCTCGGTAAAGGGTTGATCAAGTCCACTAATGCGCGAGTAGTTAAACCATGCAAGGTTCTCCCAACCAAGCCCCGACTCGTTGTAAGCCACGCTGAATCTCAACCCAGCGTCCGTGGGGCTCAATTCCACAGCGCGTTCCAGAAACGCAATGGCGGGCAGTTCCCGACCGGCTTCTTTATATGCGAGGCCGAGGGCTTTGCACAAGGCGGCTGACTGCGGGAACCGCTTCGTACCTTCCACCAGAATACCTATCGCCTCGTCCCGCCGATCTGCCGATTGCAAGGCAGCCGCCGCGCTGATAAGGTCAGAAGCGCCATCTTCCCCCGCGAGTGCGGCCGCCTGCATGTATTGCACTCTAGCCTGTTCATGATCCCCGCTTTCGGCGTAGATTTGCGCTAGGAACCTGTGAGGTCTGGGATCGCCTGGATAATCGGAGCACGCTTTCAGCAAAATGTCAGTGGCGTCGGCTCGACCGCACTGTGAGTGGCCCCAGCCGCGGAGGACAGCGAGTCTGACGGGGTCCATTGTTCCAGTGATTCCTTCGAGACGCGCGTCGGCCTTTTCGCAGTCACGTT